>SXGT01543678.1_pt1 | contig 18057 bp, 14 predicted proteins | sample 3176221 | NCBI WGS metagenome assembly SXGT01 (sample SAMN11356862, study PRJNA531348) | freshwater metagenome | isolation source: freshwater sample F1-120 | place: China: Fuxian Lake, Yuxi | collected 2017-12-25
CTCGCTGTGTGACCGCGGCGCCGTGCTGCTCGGCGGCAAGGCCATCGCCGACGGCACCAGTCGCATCCATGCGGGATCGCATGAGGTGTCGCCGATGAACCTGCTCGGCACCTTCGCCCCGTACATGACGGTGCACAAGGATTCCGTGGTCAAGATCGACGATGACATCCCCTTCGAAACCGCGGCCATCATGGGCTGCGCGGTACCCACCGGCTTCGGATCGGCGACCAACGTCGCCGACGTCAAGCCCGGCGAGACAGTCATCATCGTCGGCGTCGGCGGTATCGGCATGAGTGCGTTGCAGGGTGCGGTGATCTCGGGGGCCAAGCAGGTCATCGCGATCGACACGAACGAATGGAAGCGCGACCAGGCCATCAAGTTCGGCGCCACGCACGTGTACCCGAGCATGGCCGAGGCGATAGCGCCGGTCATCGACGTCACCCACGGGCTGATGGCCGACAAGGTCATCATCGCCGTCGGTGACATGAAGGGCGAATACATCGAAGAGGCGATGATCCTCACCGCCAAGACCGGCACCTGTGTGGTGACGGGGATGGGTTCGATGATGGACGCCGACGTCAAGCTGAACCTGTTCCTGTTCACCATGTTGCAGAAGACCTTGAAGGGCAACATCTTCGGTGGCGGCAGCTCCCATGTGGAGACGCCGCGACTGACCGCGCTCTACAAGTCCGGGCTGCTGAACATCGATGACATGATCACCCGCACCTACCGCCTGGAAGACATCAACCAGGGCTACCAGGACATGCTGGACGGCAACAACATCCGCGGTGTCGTCCACTTCGACGAGGCCGACTGGTAGCACCACGCACACGGCAGAACCGCCCAACTCCGTTCGGAGTTGGGCGGTTCTGTATTTCGGACACTCAGGCGGCGTTCTGTCCTCCGGCGCTGTCGCCGCCGCTCGGTTCGGACGTCGCATCCGGGCCGCCGCTGTCACCCTGATCGTTGTCGGGCTTCTTCGGCGTCTTGTCGGCGGCGGGCTTCTTGGCCGCCGCGAGCTCGGCGGCGGTCCTGGCCGCTTCCCGCACCCGCTTCGGCGTCTTCGGCAACCGCTTGACCTCCGGCTCGACCACCTCGACCGGTTCAGAGGCGACCGGTTCCGCGGGCTGCTCGACGGGCTCCTGCGCCGGCGGCGCAGCATCCGCAGACACCGAACGGTTCGCCGCCGACCCCTCGCCGGCAGCGTCGTTGCCGGGCGCATCCCCCGATGCGTCCGCGGTGATCTCGACGTCGGCCAGCGCATCATCGGCCGCACCGGTCAATCCGGACAACACATCACCGATATTGCCGTTGAGCAGATCACCCACCGACGAGAGCGCATTCGGGCCGGTGTTGTTGTTCGTGGTCATCGCGGTCCGGAATCCGCTGCCGAGCTGTCGGAGCACATTCGGCAGCACCTCACCCCACTGGACGTTCGGCAGCGTGCCGAATTGGACCCGGGTCGCCGCAGAGTCGAGCGTGCGCTCATAGGCCCCGGTTTCGGGGTTCCAGAACGCGTCCGAGTAGCCCAGGTTCGTCAGACTCCGCAACGCCGGCGACAGGGCATTGGCCAATCCGTTCACCAGGTTCGCCACCGGCGCCAGGCCCGCCAGCCGCATGACGTCACCGATCAGGTAGAGCGGTTCCAACATCGGAAGACTGTTGGCCCGCACCGTCAGGTAGATATTGGTGTCCGCGGCATTCTGGTCGGCCAGGCTGCCGACCAGTTCCTCCAGCTCCGAGGTCAGCTGCCCGGCCGCACCGGTGACATCCACGCCGCGCAGCATGTAGGTCGGGAGCAGGCCGGCGACCACGTTGTTCAGCAGCGTGACCGGGTTGGCCCATGCCGCGAAGTCCGACATCAGCTGGTATTCGACGGTGGCGTCGATCTTCACCGGCACCAGGTTCGCCCCGCCCAGCGCCAGCCCGGTGTCACCGATCGGCGTGCCACCGCTGCTGCTGATCGCGACGTCGGGTGTCACGGCGTCGATGCCGAGCATCGCGAACAGGTCGGCGAACCTGGCCATGATTCCACCGTTGGCCCGGCCGGCATTGTTGAGCAGGATCGCCGGCAGGATCGTCAGGCTGCCCAGCAGCGGATTTTCGCCGACATAGTCCACCCCACCGGGCTGAGATGACAGCTGCGCCAGCACATCCCGGTAGGCGGCACCGGCCGAGAAAGCGCCCATTCCGCTGCCGATGACGATCGGGATGCGGACCGAGGCGATCTCCTGGTCGGGGATGGCATCGATGGCGCCGTTGACCGCCTCATTCAGCGCATCACCGATGCTGCTGGTGCCGCTGTCCACGACGCCGTCGACGAGATCGGCGACGTTGCCCGAGATTCCGTCGTTCAGGCTGTTGGCCAGATTGCTGATCAGTGGCGATATGGCTCCCTGCAGGGCGCTGCCGATCGGGATGGTTATGGTGCCGACGAACGGAATGCTGGTCGTGTAGTTCAACGGGGCAAGGGCGCTGTTGAGGCTGGCCCGAAGGTCTTCCTCCAATGTCGCCGTCGCATTGTCGACGATATCGTTCACGATGTTGTTCAGTGCCGGTGTCAGCACCGTGCCCAGATCGGCGGCCAGCGACCCGTCCGCCAGCGCCGCAGCCAGCGCCGCAGCGAGGTTCGTCTTCAAAGTCGAGGTGCCCAGATCCAGGTAACCGGTGCCGTTGATGGAATCGGCGATCGCCGATTGCGTACCCGGCGTCCAGCCGAGATCGACGCCGCCCAACAGCCGGGCCAGGGTGAACAGTGGACCCGCCGAGGTGATCGTGAGGGCACCGCTGTCGGCGAGACTGCTCAGGTTGAGCCCCACCAGATCAAGCAGATTGCCGAGCTGGAAATCGCCGTTCGCATCGGCCAGATCGGCGGCATTGAACAGCGTGGTCAGCAGGTCGGGAAGTACCGCGGTGATCTCCGCGGTCAGCTCGTCGGCGGTCGGCAGGATATCCGTGATGTTGCCCATGACGCTGTCGGCAACGCTCCCGGCGACGCCATTGGCGATGTTGTTGATGACAGAGTTCCCGACGAGCTGCGGCAACGTGAGATTGCGATTGATCACCGGCACCCGAATGCTGATGCCGTTCAATTGTGTTCTCACTGCCGCGGCGATCGCGGTCCGCAATTCGGCCTCGAGAGCCGCCGCGTTCTCGCCGGTGGTCGCCGAGCTGAGAAAATCCGTCAGTGCGGAACTGATCGCCTCGGTGACAGCGGTATTCAGGTCCGACCCTGGATCGTTCAAACCGAGAGTCGTCAGGAGCGTGGCGACGTTGACGGTGCCGCCGTTGGCATTGAGCAGGTCGGTCAGCAGGCTGTCCGGGACTTGCGCCAGCAGCGTGTCGAGGGTGACCCTCGGCTGCGCACCGAAGGTGTTGACCAGACCGGGCAGCACTGTGTTGATCACGGCTTGGAGTTGCTCATAGGGCGTGCTCGCCGCGGCCAGGCTGACGTTGCGTTGCGCTGAGAGCTGCTGTTCCTGGGCGAGCAACGCCGGCGGTGTCGGCACCGGCGCCGATACCGCGATGGTGGCGGCCATCGCCGTTGCCGTGGTGACACCCAGCAACGCTGAGCGGACCGTCCGGCTACTGTTCCTACGATGCTTGTTGCTCACTTTTATCCCCGGCCTCACCGTGCGAAGTACTGACAGTGGCGCTGACTGTACGCCCGACTTGCCGGCAAACAGCTCGTTTTAGCGCGAACTATCAAGATCTTTCGGAAATCGGTGGTTCGGCGGCCGGGTATCAAACCGGCCCCATCCCGGCCCGCGCACCTCGACGGAATTTGCATATAGGGCAAATTTCTCCGCTACATAGTGCGCATTTCGGCAGTTTCGCCACGATGGCGGGTCGCGCGCACAAAAGGGCCCCCTCGCCCGATCCGGGCGAGGGGGCTGTGCAGAGTGCGGAATTTACTTCGGGGGCATCCGGATGCCGCCGTCGACGCGAACAACCTCGGCGTTCATGTACGAGTTGGTGAGCAGTTCGATGACCATCGAGGCCAGCTCCTCGGGCTTGCCGAGACGATGCGGGAAGAGCACCGACTCGCCCAGCTTCGCCTTGAACGCCTCCGAGGCCTCGCCCTCCCCGTAGATCGGGGTGTCGATCAGGCCCGGGGCGACGGTATTGACGCGGATGCCCGATGCGGACAGGTCACGCGCGACCGGCAGGGTGAGGCCCACGACGCCACCCTTGGAGGACGAGTAGGCGGCCTGCCCGATCTGACCGTCGAAGGCCGCGACACTGGTCAGGTTGACGATTGCGCCGCGCTCACCGGTCTCGGTGAACTCGTTGCGGCTCATCGCGGTGGCGGCGAGCCGAATGCAGTCGAAGGTGCCGACCAGGTTGATGGCGAGCACCTTCTTGTAGGCGTCCAGGTTGTGCGCCGAATCGAACTGACCGTCCTTCCCGATGGTCCGCTGCGCCCAACCGATGCCGGCCGAGTTGACCAGGGCACGCAGCGGGCCGAGATCGACCGCGGTGTTGACCGCGTCCAGGATCTGGTCGGTGTTGGTGACGTCGACGGTGACGAACACGCCGCCGATCTCGTGCGCGAGTTCCTGCCCGCGTTCGGCGTTGAGGTCGGCCACGACGACCCTGGCGCCCTTGGCGGCCAGCTGGCGGGCCGAGGCCGCGCCGATGCCGGACGCGCCACCTGTGACGATTGCGCTAGCTCCATTGATATCCACGTCGACAGACTAAGGCCTGATGATGACGCCCGGCCCACCGGTCGGTTGAGCGTTCAGAAGTTCCTCACCACACGCACCACCGCCACCACGAAGGCCGCGATGAACGCCAGCGTGACGACGGCACCGACCTCGAACCACGGGCTCTGCAACTCGCTGAGCAGGATGCCGGCAGTCGGCAGGAAGAGCCATCCGAGCAGGAAGATGCCCACGGCACCGCGGTTGCTGGGACGCGGCGGTATCTCGTCGTCGTGATCGGCGAACTCGTCGTAGTCGTACTCGTCCGGGTACGGCTCTCCCATGCGTCGCAATGGTAGGCCGTCGGTCAGCGAGCCACCGGCCAGTCCCACACCGACAGGTCACCCCGCGGATAGTTCATGCAGACCGCGGCCGCCTTGGCCACCACACCCTTGTTGTTGAAGAAGACCTTCGCCCAATTGCCCCAGCGGGTGGCCACTTGCTCGTAATAGATGTTGGTGGCGGTGTCCTCGGAGTACTGGCGGCGCCCGGCGGCATCCAACGAGTAGAACCAGTGGATGCGGTCTTCGGCCATCTGCTGCACGTCCAGTGGCCGGTTGCTCTTGTCCAGCATGTACCGCTCGAAGTAGACCGGACTGGTGTCGCGCGCCGCCGCCAGATACTGCTCGGCGTCGCATGACGTTTCGATCTGCTTGCTGGGGATCGGATATTCGTCGGTGGCATCCGCGAATGCCTGCGGCGACGCGAGCAGTGCCGCCGCGACCGATGCCGTGACGATCAGCAGGAGCGCCCGCACCGTCCACCGAATGCTGTGCAGGGTCATGGCGCCTCCGAAGGGTCGTTGGACATCGCGGTGAGTTTCCCGAGATGTTCGGGGCAGTACAGCCGCAGCCCACTGCCCAGGAACTGCCAGACCTGTTCGGTGCTCGCCGTTCGCGCGAGGTTGCCCGACAGGAAGACCGCCGATTCGGCGGCGTCGGCGTCCACCCCGGTGGTCAGGCGTTTGCAGGTGATCTTCGCCAGCCAGGCGTTGTAGTCGCGCTGGCCGTAGATCCCGAAACCGTGCAGTTCGGTGGCGAAATCGGTATCCCGGTCCGCCGATGCGGCGGGGGCCTGCGCGATCGGCAGCGCGACCAATGCCGACACCAGCCCGGCGATCATCCGCCGCTTCACGCGGTCACCTCCTGGGTGACCTTGGGCCAGGGCTGTGGTTTCGGCCGCGGACGCACATGCAGCGGCCACCAGAACCACCTGCCCATGAGTGCGGCGATCGACGGTGTCATCAGCGACCGCACCACCAGCGTGTCGAACAACAGGCCCAGACCGATGGTGGAACCCACCTGCCCGATCACGATCATATCGCTGACGAGCATGCCGATCATGGTGAAGGCGAACACGAATCCCGCTGCGGTGACCACCGATCCGGTGCCGGCCATGGATCGCACGATCCCGGTGTTGATCCCGGCGCCGATCTCCTCCTTCATGCGCGACACCAGCAGCAGGTTGTAATCGGCACCGACCGCGAGCAGCACGATCACCGTCATCGGCAGCACCATCCAGCCCAACGGGATGCCGACGATGTGCTGCCACAGCAGCACCGACAGGCCGAAGGATGTCCCCAGACTCAGCACCACCGTGCCGACGATGACGGCGGCCGCCACGATGGCCCGGGTCAGGATCACCATGATCAGGAAGATCAGGACCAACGAGGCGACGGCGGCGATCAACAGGTCGTAGTCCGCGCCCTGTTGCATGTCCTTGTACATCGCGGCACTACCACCGACGTAGACGGTGGAGCCCTCCAGCGGTGTGCCCTTGATGGCATCGGCGGCCGCGATCCGCAGTGGGTCGATGCGCTCGGTGCCGTCCTCCGTCAGTGGATCACCCTGATGGAACACCGTGAACCGCACCGCTTTTCCATCCGGCGACATCATGAGCTTCATACCGCGCTGGAAGTCGGCGGTCTCGAAGGCTTCCGGTGGCAGGTAGAACGTGTCGTCATTGCGGGCGGTGTCGTACGCCTCGCCCATCGCGGTGGCGTCCTCCTGCATCGCGATGTTCTGATCCTGCTGCATCTTCTGCGCCTGATACTGGTTCAGCAACGTCTGCTTCTGATTCTTCATCGTCTGGATCTGCGCCGGCATCACGGCCGCCATCTGCGGCGTCAGCTCGGCCATCCGCTCGATATCGGGGACCAGTTCGGTGAAATCGTCCGACATCGTGCTGATGCCGTCGAGGCTGTCGAACACCGACCGCATCGACCAGCACAGCGGGATGTTGAAACAGTGTGGCTCCCAATAGAAGTAGTTCCGTAGCGGCCGGAACTGATCGTCGAAATCGGCAAGGTGATCACGCACGTCGTTGAGATTGTCCGAGGTGTCGTTCATCTTGTCGGCCATCCGCCCGGTGACATCGGCCAGTTCCAGCGTGATGCGCTGCATCGTCTCCAGCGAATCGATGCTCGCCTGCAGGTCGTTGGCTTGTTTGAGGGTGTTGTCCAGCACGGTCTGCTGGAAATCGTTGTTCATGACCTGGCCGTTGCCGCTCTGGCTCACCGTGTACGCCAGCGAGGCGTGTTTGATGGGTTTACCGTCCGGGCGGGTGATGGTGGTGACCGACGCGATGCCGTGCACCCGCACCAGTGCCTTGGCGATCTTCTCGATCACCAGGAAGTCGGCCGGATTGCGCATATCGTGATCGGATTCGACCATCACCAGATCGGGATTCATCTTGGCATCGGAGAAGTGCCGATCCGAGGCCGCGTAGCCCACGTTGGCGGGCACATCGCTGGGCAGATAGATGCGGTCGTTGTAGATGGTGTGGTAGCCGGGCAGGGCCAGCAGACCCACCATGCACAGCACGATCGCCATCACCAGGATGGCTCCGGGCCAGCGCACGGTTGCGGCACCGAGCCGGCGCCAGCCGCGGGCACGTCCATTACCCTTGGGATCCAGCACCTTTCCGAATCGCGTCACGATCGAGATCAGCGCCGGCCCCAGCGTGAGCGCGGCTGCCACCACGATCGTCATACCGATCGCCAGCGGGAAACCCATGCTCTGGAAGTACGGCAACCGGGTGAAGTGCAGGCAGGCGGTGGCCCCGGCAATCGTCAAACCCGATGCGAGCACCACGTGCGCGGTGCCATGGAACATGTCGTAGTAGGCCGATTCCTTGTCCATGCCCGACCGTCTGGCTTCCTGATAACGCCCGATCAGGAAGATCGCATAGTCGGTGGCGGCGGCGATCGCCAAGGTCACCACCATGCTGGTCGCGAAGGTGGTGAGTCCGAACACATGGTGATAGCCGAGGAAGGACACGATGCCGCGGGCCGACAACAGCCCGACGAACACCATGGACATGGTGACGAGCATCGTGACGAATGACCGGTAGATGATCAACAGCATCACGATGATGACGATGATCGTCACGCCCTCAATGGTTTTCATGCTGGCATCACCGACGATGTTCTGGTCGGTGGTCAGCGCCGCGGGCCCGGTGACGTACGCCTTCACGCCCGGCGGGGCCTGGGTGCCTTCGACGGTGTCGCGCACGGCCTGTACCGACTCGTTGGCCAGCGCCTCACCCTGATCACCGGCGATGTAGACCTGCACGTAGGAGGCCTTGCCGTCGATGCTCTGTGCGCCGGCGGCGGTCAGCGTGTCGCCCCAGAAATCCTGCACGTGCTGCACATGGATGGTGTCCGCGTTGAGCTTTCGGACTATCTCGTCGTAGAACGCGTGTGCGTCCGCGCCGAGAGGCTGCTCTCCCTCCAGCACGATCATCACCGAGCTGGAGGTGTCGTACTCCTCGAACTTCTGCCCGACGTGTTTGGTGGCGATCAGCGCGGGTGCGTCGTTGGGACTCATCGAGACGGCGCGCAACTTGCCGACCTCTTCGAGCTGCGGGACGACCGTGTTGAGCAGCGCCACGATGACCACCCAGGCCAGCACGATCGGTACGGCGAAGGCTCTGATGAAGCGGGGCAACTTCGGCCGGTCCGCATGCCGCGCCGGCGGCATGGCGTCGGTGGGCGAATCGTCCACGAAGGTGGTCATGCGGCCTTCACCAGGCAGTAGGTGGCGGCGTTCATACCGTCGGCCGTCCTTTCGTCTTTGACCTCGTCATCGACGGTGACGCGGCAGGTGATGGAGGAACCGTCGCCCTGGGCCATGATGTTCGGCATGACGGACGGCAGCGTGGTCTCCAGGGTCAGCGTCCAGGGCAGGCTGACCTCGCCCGTGCGCTGCGGTTTTCCGTCCAGGTCGGCGTAGTTGATGCTGGCGTAGGAGCCCGTCCCGAAGATCTCGTAGGTGACGACCTTGGGATTGAAGTTCTCGGCGGTATCGGCGTCGATCGGAGTGACGATCGCACCGTCGGATCCGAACACCGAGCGCAGATTCGAGACGGCCACCATGCCGATCGCGATCGCAAACACCACCAGCACGGGCAGCCAGACCCGTTTGATGACCGTCATCGCACATGACCTCCGTTGTCGGACAACGGTTTCACGGCCATCAGAGCGCGCGCGAAAACTGCAGGCATGGTGCTGCCTTTCGGTGAGGGACGCCGCGAGCCACCGGCGGCATGCGATCTGATCTTGGAATCTAAACCCACAAGTGGATAGAGTCAATCCGGTTATAGCGTTTAGGTAAGGGACATCACTAAAGTGGACTTCGTGATTGACAAACCATGCCGCGGCCTGCGCAAGGATGCTGAGCGCAACCGACAGCGCGTGCTCACCGCAGCGCGCGAGCTGTTCGCCATCAAAGGCATGGAGGCCACCCTCAACGATGTCGCCCATCACGCCGGCGTCGGCGTCGGGACCGTGTACCGGCGCTTCGCGACCAAGGAGCAACTCGTCGACGCGATCTTCGAGGAAGGTATCGCCGAACTTGTCTGTCTGGCGGAAACTGCTTTGCAGCAGAGCAATTCATGGGACGGATTCGTGTGGTTCATCGAGCGGCATTGTGAATTGGCCGCCACCGATCGTGGGCTGCGCGAGATGGTCTACAGCAAGGCCTACGGCGGTGACCGGGTCGACTGCGCCCGCGAGGAGCTGGTGCCGCTGATCTCCAAGCTCGTCGACCGGGCGCGCAGCGACGGCTACCTGCGCGCCGATATCGCACACTCCGACACCCCGATCATCGGCCTGCTGGCCGGAACGGTCAGCGAATGGGCCGGCCACGTCGACCCCGAACTGTGGCGCCGCTACGTCGCACTCCTGCTGGAGGGCATGCGGTATCACCCGGATCAGAAGCCGCTCGGCACCGACGCACTCGACGCGGACCAGATGCACGCCGCGATGCACGGCTGGGACCCGGCCGGCTGACCGGCTAAGGCGGTCCCAGCCGGCTCAGCACCCCGGTCACCCATTGGTCGACCGCGCGCAGTTGAGCGGCCGACATCCCGTCGAAGACCACCGCGCGCACGAGTTCGGCGTGCGCCGGCGCGGCGGTGACCAGCGCGGCGCGACCCTGCGCCGTCAGTTCGACGATCGCCGCGCGCCGGTCGTCATCGGGGTGATGGCGGTCCACCAGGCCGCGGTCCCGCATCCGCCGCAGTTGGTGTGACACGCGGCTCTGCTCCCAGCCCAGGTGCTCCCCCAGATCGGTCATCCGGCATCCCGGCGACTCGTCGACGGCGACCAGCACGTCATAGTCGGCCAGCGACAATCCGCACTCCTGCTGCAACTGACGGTTCATCGCGGCCTGTAGCCGTCCGGTCATCGCCAGGTATCTCCGCCACAGCTCCTGCTCGCGCGCATCCAGCCACATGGAATACATGACACATCATTTAAGTTGTGCTGTCCATCGCCCCGCGCCTAGGCTGGGCACTGATCTCAGAGGAGCATCGATGACCCGAACCGCATCCGTGGACATCCGGCCCGCGGCGGATCGCGCGGCGACCAGAATTTCCTGGCTCGATTCCAAGCACTCGTTCTCGTTCGGCGGACACTACGAGCCGGACAACACCCACCACGGGCTGCTGCTGGTCAACAACGACGATCGCGTGGCCCCGGGTACCGGATTCGATACTCACCCGCACCGCGATATGGAGATCGTGACCTGGGTGCTGCAGGGCTCACTGGTCCATCAGGACTCCACCGGCAACAACGGTGTCATCTATCCGGGTCTGGCCCAACGCATGTCGGCCGGGCGCGGCATCCTGCACTCGGAGAAGAACGATTCCTGGACCCTGACAGGACGTGAGACCCACAGCGAACCAGTGCATTTCGTGCAGATGTGGGTCGTCCCGGACGAGTCCGGCCGTGACCCCGGTTATCAGCAGCTGGAGATCGATGACGAATTGCTGAGCGGCGGGTTGGTCACGATCGCCTCCGGAATGCCCGAGCACCGCGACCAGTCGGCGATCACCATCGGTAACAAATACGCCGCCCTGCATGGTGCTCGGCTGCAAGCCGGCGAATCGGTGCACCTGCCCCAGGCGCCCTACCTGCATCTGTTCGTTCCGCGCGGCGCGGTGAGCCTGGAAGGCGCCGGCGAGCTGCTCGAGGGTGATGCCGCGCGCCTGACCGCCACCGGCGGACAACGGGTCACCGCCACCGAGCCGTCCGAGATCCTGCTCTGGGAGATGCATGCCGGTCTGGGCCGATAGCCGAAAAATCGTCGGCGGCCTCGCCGGCGCAGCGATGCTGGTCGCCTGCTCGACCGGCACACCGGCGGGGCCGCCCTCCGCCGGCAGCCCGAGCAGCGCGCCGCCCAGCACTTCAGGCGCACCGGCCGCAACAGGCCTGACCGAAGTGACGGTCGCCGTGCCCGACGGTATGGGCGAGGCCCCGTTCGACGAGCCCCGCCGGGCACTGGTCCCGGCGGGCTGGTCCTTGGAGGTCTGGGCCCGGACATCCAAGCCGCGGCTGGCCGCGTGGGCGCCCGACGGAGCGATGCTGGTCTCGGTTCCCAGTGCGGGACAGGTACTCTCGATGCGCGCGGGACAGACCGAGGTCCTCCTGGACGGACTCAACCAGCCGCACGGGCTCACCTTCGCCGGCGATTCCCTCTATCTCGCCGAGAGCGACCGGGTCGACGTCTACGCCTACCGTGACGGCGCCGCCACCGACCGCCGCACCGTGGCCGACGGTCTGCCCGATGCCCGCAGCCCCGAGCTGCGGGGCGCCTACTCGCACGCCCTGAAGAGCGTGGCCGTAGGCCCCGGCGGCGACGTGTACTTCTCCATCGGGTCCACCGGCAACATCTCCGCGGAAGACCGCACGGCGACCCCGCCACGCGCGACCATCATGCGTGTCCCCGCCGGCGGCGGCGAGATGGAGCCGTTCGCGACCGGGGTCCGCAACGGCACCGGCCTGGCCGTCGCACCCGACGGTGCGGTGTGGACGGCGGTCAACAATCGCGACAATGTGGCGGACCCGAGCACGGGTGCGGTCGATCCCGCCTATGTCGATGACCACCCGCCCGAATCGGTCGCCCGGCTGACGGCCGGCCGCGAACTCGGCTGGCCCTATTGCAATCCCGACGGCGGCCCGGCCGATCTCGAGCTGATCCGTGATGTCCAGACCAATCCCGATGGCCAGGCGATGGATTGCGCCGCACTACCCAGGGTGGAGCAGAGCCTCGGCGCCCATTCGGCGCCACTGGGAATGAGCTTCACCGACGGCCGGCTTCCCGCGCCCTACGCCAGTGGCGCACTGATCGGCGTGCACGGGTCCTGGAATCGCCAGAACCCGCAGGAGCCCGAGGTCTCGTTCTTCCAGTGGCGGGACGGCGTTCTCGGCGATCAGCAGACCTTGGTCGGCGGTTTCCAGGCGCCCGACGGGAGTCGTTGGGGCAGACCGGTTGCCGCTGTGACCGGTCCCGACGGCGCGGTGTACGTCACCGACGATTACGCCGATGCGGTGTACCGGCTTGCGCCGCCGGGATAGCCGGCTCAGGCGACCGGTGTGCCCTTACGGCCGGTGACCGCCGCGTAGAGCGCGATCAGAATGACGGCCACCCCGACGCCGACCAGGAACGGGATCATCGCGAAGCCGCCATTGGCGTTCGCGTACCCGAGTTGGTAGGTCAGCCAACTCCCCAGCACCGATCCCAAGGCACCCAGCAGGACGGTCATCAGAATGCCGATGCTTTGTTTGCCGGGAAGGATCAAGCGCGCCAACACGCCGACGATCAGGCCGACGAACAAGGCACTGACAATGGTTCCAATCATGACGTGCTCCTCAACTAGCCCAGTGGTTTCGCCTGGCTACCCCTTTCTGACGGCATTGAAGCGCACAAGCCGATGCGCAACTGAGATGCAGTTGTGACGCAAGTTGACAGTGTTGCTGGTGTGATTAATCTGAGTCGTCTGCCCACACCAGCCCGAAGGGATCGCCGTGCCGATCGTTGCCGCCCGTCTCCGGCGTCTCGCCGCCGGTATCGCCACGCTGGCGGTCACCGCGACACTGGCGACGACCACGGGGGTGCCGATCGCTGCCGCGGCCGACGGCCGGACATTGTTGGCAACGGCCATCGCCAACACCCGCGGCTCCTACCTGGTGTACAACTTCGGCGGCGGCAACCCGACACCGATGCTCAACGCCGCAGGCAACTGGTACGAGGGCGGCGGCGGCGGCGGTCACCTGATGATCATCAAATCCGCCTCCCAGCGGCTTGCACCGCGACTGCTGGTCGACACCCACAACGGCTACCAGTCCCGGTGCGAACGCACCCCGGGCGCCCGCACCGGGGACGGACTGGTGCAGGCCTCGGAGATCTACACCCCGATCGCCGCGTGGCAGGCGTTGGGGCAGCCGACCATTGCCATCAATGCCAACTTCTTCGACATCCGCGGCCAGCAGCGCGGATCCTGGAAGACCACCGGGTGCAGCTCACCGCTGGGTGCCTATGTCGACAACACCCGCGGGCTCGGCCGAGTGAACGTGCCACTCACCGGAACCGTGGCCTACGCCGGTAAACAGGGCCTGTCCGGGGGTGACGAGGTCTGGACCCCGCTGTCCACCATGATTCTGCCGGTCGCGGGAGCACCGTTCGTGGTGACGCCGCGCTCGGGCGACGACTTCGATGCGGCCGGTCCGGTGATCGCCGATCTGATGAACAAGGGCACCCGTTTCGTCGCGGTCAGCGGTCTCGGGTTGCTCGCCCCGGGTGACACCGGGCAGATGAACGATCCGGGCCCCTCGGCGGCGCGCACGGCGTTGGCCTATGCACGCGACCGCGACGAGATGTACGTGTTCCAGGGCGGCAGCTACACACCCGATCAGATACAGGACCTGTTCCGCGGCTTGGGAAGTGACACCGCGCTGCTCCTCGACGGCGGCGGATCCTCGGCGATTGTGCTGCGTCGCGACACCGGCGGCATGTGGGCGGGTGCCGGCGTCCCCAAGGGATCGTGCGACACCTTGCAGGTGCTCTGCGATTCGCGGGAACGCGCGCTACCCAGCTGGTTGGCCTTCAACTAGGGCACGCGCACGGTGCGACTGGCGTTGTGCAGGAACGGCTTCGGGCCCGACTCGACAAGACCGAGAATGTCGAGACCGTCACCAAGACCGCACGAACTGTCGCCCGTGTCCTCAAAATTTCCCCTTGCACGGGGCTCGGAGTAGGCGTAGCATCGAACACAAGTTCGAATGCGACGTTGCTCCCATCTTCACCCGGTGAGCACAGACCGCGACTCCGGTCGCCGCGAGGTTCGACGGCCCCTGTGGGGGCTGTGTGGACCGTTGTGACTGATCGTGCCCCGTTGGGCACCTTCTGTGAAAGTCGGTATCCCTATGGACGCCACCCATCTCGATACGTTCATTGACGCGCTCATCGATGACCTCACCCCGGTGCCTGCGCGGGAGGAGGATCGCACTCTGTTTCATCTGCTCGACAGTCCGCGCCGGATCGTTGATGAACAGCCCCTGCTAGCGGTGTTGTCGGCGGCGGTCACCTTGCGCAACCTGTTCGATCATGTGATCGCCCAGGCGGTTGCGGCCGCGGAGCGGGCCGGGATCCCGGCGCGCAAACACCTGCGCTCGGGCGCTGATCTGCTCACCGCGCTGGGTGTGGCTCCCAGTGCGGCGTACCGCGCGGCCCGGGTGGGGCGGGCGGCGCACACCCTGCCGGCGTTGACCCGGGCTCAGCGCCTGGGTGGGATCGGTAGCGAATTCGCCGACGCCATCGGCAAGGGCGTCGCCCACATCAATGCGCGAGTCGCCTTGTCTGACGAGGACCGGGCCGAGGTCGTGACGAAGCTGATGATCGAGACCACCCCGGCAGCAGTGCAGAAGAAGGCACGGGCGATCGCCATCGCCACAGCCAAGTCCCGGCCGGTCGACGACGGGGCGGTGCCGGTGGCGGAGAACGCCGACCTCAACGACATGGCCGTGGTGCAGGGCGAGGACGGGCGGGTCGCGGCCAGCCTGGATCTCGACGCACTCACGGCAGAGGAACTGCTCGCCGCCTTGGATCCGTTGTGCCGTCCGGTAACGCTGCCGGATGGATCAGCCGATCCCAGGTCGACCGGGCGGCGCCGCGCGGATGCGTTCGGGCAGATCATGCGCACCTACCTGTCGAGCTCGCAGCGCCCGATGAGCGGTGGGGTGCTGCCGCACGTCACCTTGATCCGCAGCGACGGGCGCGTCGACACCCTCGGGTTCGGCGGGCCCGTCAGCACCCGCACCGCCGACCTGATCACCTGCGACAGCACCCTCACCGCCGTGACCGTCGACAACGCCGGCGCACCACTGGACGTCGGGCGCGCCGAACGGCTGTTCACACCTCTGATTCGTAAAGGGTTGGCAGTCCGCGACCGGGGCTGCGCATTCCCCGGCTGCGGACGACCCGTCTCCTGGTGCGACGCCCACCACATCCAGCCCTGGAGCAGCGGAGGCCACACCAGCATCGACAACGGTGTGCTGCTGTGTCGACTGCACCACACCGCGATCCACCACGGCGGCTGGCAGGTCTACCTCGGCGCCGACCGCCACCCCTGGTTCATCCCACCGCACGACCCGACCGGCCCCGAACCCGCACACCTGCGCTCCCACGCCCGACGCACCATGACCACCCTGCCCACCGCCGCATAAACCACGACTCAGCACCTTGAAAACTGAACAGAGAAACCGCCCGCACAGCGGGTCCGGCGGCAGCAGCACGCCGCCGGACCCGCCACGACGGAGCACGCTACAACGACGTATGCGTGTTCCGCACGCGCCAAGCGACGTTCGTCGAGCGCGGACCGCAGACGACGGCCTGTACCCGATACAACGGGTGACTACGCGGCCTCTTTATCCGACTTCTTCGTCTCGGACTTCTTGGTCTCCGAAGGCTCGGACTTCTTCGCGCCAGCCTCAGCGTCTGTGGCCGTCGACGTGGTGGCCGCCGGCTTCTTCTTCTTGGGCGTGAGCGCATTGGTGATGTCGCGAACCACGTTCTGTAGGGGATTCTTCTTGACCGTCGGCTTCTTCACCGCTGGAGCCTCGGCCTCAACGCTGGGGTTGGCCTCGGCGTCGGGAACGGCCTCGGCGTCCGGATCGACCTCGGGTTCGGGTTCGGCCGGCGTCTCGGCGGGAGTTTGGGCCTCCGAGGAGGTTTCGGCCTCTTCGGGAGCCTCCGGCACTTCCTCCTCGTCCGGCGCCGCATGCTTCGGCGCCAGACCGGAGTCCTCGGGGATTGCGGCGCTCGGATTGGCGGCGTGCTTACCGGTCGGGACGTCTCCGTCGGGATCCACCGAGAGGGTGACGAGCTTGGCGTCGGGATCTGGGAGATCGCCGGCCGCGGCGGCCAGTGTGCGCGCCGCATTCGGGGATTGGCGACTCGCCTGCCCGGTCAGACCGGCGACCAGGTTGTCGAGGCCCTCCTGTAACCCGGCGGTGAGACCGCCCAGATTCAGTCCCTTGGTGAGGGTCTGGATCAGCTTGCCCAGGTTCTCCAGCACATTGGGCGGCGCCGCGGTCGGATTGCCGCTGATGAACTCCTTGTGGAATCCGTTCGCCAGTGAGGTCAGCACATCGTTGATGGCCCGGCCCCAGTTCACATCCGGGAAGGACATGAACGGTGTCGCGGTGTCCGGGTCGTCCAGCGTGCGGGTGTAGGTCCCGTCCGGGTTGCGCACCACGTCGGTATAGCCCAGGTTCACCAGACTTGTCATGGCCGGGGCGAGCGCGTTGGCCAACCGGATCGGCAAAGTGCCCAGCGTCCCGAAGCTCACCATGTTCAGCAGATCGCCGGCCAGGTAGAGCGGCTCCAGCAGCGGCAGGGTACTGGTCGCCAATGTCAGGTAGATGTTGATGTTCAGCGGATTGCCGAGATCCAGTGCATCGCTGACCGTCTCGCCGACCTCGTCGAGGATCTGGTCCAGCGCACTGTCCAACTCGACACCGCGCAGAATGTAGGACGCTCCGATGGTTCCGGCCAGCAGATTGTTGAACAGTGTGAACGGATTCGGCCAGGCCGCGAAGTCCGAGTAGGGCTGGTACTGGACGGTGGCGTCCACCTTGATCGGGACGAGGTTCGCCGCACCGAGTTCGATTCCGGTGCCCAGCACCGGGATCCCGGTTCCGGCATTGGTGGCCTGCACATCGGGGGTGATCATGTCGATGCCGAGCAGTTCGAACAGCGGGTAGAACCGGGCGAGCATGCCGCCGTTGGCGCGACCGACGTTGTTGGCCAGGATCATCGGCAGCAGGGTGAGGCTGCCCAGCGGGCCACCGCCATTGGCTCCCAGCCGCGGCTGGTTGCCCAGGTCGGCGAGCGCCTGCTCATACGCCGAACCGGCCGCCATCGCGCCGAATCCGTAGCCGATCACGATCGGGATCCGGACATCGATGACGTTGAGGTCCGGCAGATTGATGTCCTCGACGCCCTGCAGCACCGCGGAGATCAGCGGACCGAGCAGCGGGATGTTCCCGACGGCGTCACCCGCGAGGTCGAGCACCGCGTCCAGCAGGTTCTCGACCCCGACCTCCAAGTACGGCGTCTGATTGATGGCGTCGGCCACGGCGTTGGCGGTGCCGGGGGTCCAGCCGAGGTCGAGCCCGGACAGCATCTTCAGCAGCAGGAACGGCTCACCCGGGGTGATGATGTTGACCCCGGGAATGTTCAGCCCGGCCAGGTTCAGTGGGTCCGACAGGTCCAGCCCCACCAGGCCCAGCACTGCCGACAAGGTGATGTTGCCCTGCGCATCCGTGATGTTCAGCAGGTCAAGGATATTGATCAACAGCGGGGTGACGAGACCGCCCAGGATCGGCGTCAGCACCGAGCCCAGATCGATCGGGATCGCCCCCAGGATGTCATCGAGGAATGCCGTGGGGATCTGGCCCAGCAGAGTCTCGATGTTCAGACCGAAACCACCGGCCAGGTTGACACCGGCCAGCGCCCGCTCGTAGGCGGCGATGAACTCCTGGAAGGTGTTGTAGGCGGCCTGCCCCGAGCCA
>SXGT01611787.1_pt1 | contig 18056 bp, 19 predicted proteins | sample 3176221 | NCBI WGS metagenome assembly SXGT01 (sample SAMN11356862, study PRJNA531348) | freshwater metagenome | isolation source: freshwater sample F1-120 | place: China: Fuxian Lake, Yuxi | collected 2017-12-25
GGTGAAGCACGGGTGGCTCTTGCCCAAGAGCCACAGATGTGGTGGTTGACTTCCCTCTGTACGGTGAGACGCTGCCACGCATCCGTCAACGGACGCCGTTGACGGAGACTGCCGATGAGGCAGTGAGACAAAGAGCCTGGCGCTTTGAGACGTGCGCAGAGGGGGTTCCACACCCGAACCGAGGTGTGGGTCCAATGTTCATCGGCATGCTTCAGGAGCGTGTCCACGTATCCTGGCTCCACGCCAGGTAGTTCCGGCGGACACCCGGCACGTAGCTTGGGGTTTCCCCAAGAAGCTCCAACCAGACCGTCGGTTGGTTGGAGAGTGTCACCACAGACCCCTAGTCCCGTGTGAGTGCCGTCAGCCCGTGCGTATGGACCCAGCCCGCAAACCCGCCGCTCAAACTGGCGACCCGGTCGGCCTGCCAACCTTGCTGGATCATGTAGGCTGCGACATCCAAGCTAGTATGACCGTGCCAACATTGCAAGACAATGTCGGCATCCAGGGGCAGCTCGGTCAGGCGTCGCGGCACTTCCTCGATAAACAGGGACATTGCCCCGGGAATGTGCCCTGACTGGTACTCCCATGCCTGGCGCAGATCGACGACCACGACGGCCTCGCCCTGCGTGAGACGCGCCTGTAATTGCTCTGGAGAGATTTCCGTGATGCTGAGAGGTTCCGCCATGACTTCCTCGCTGGCTCGAAGGCAGACGGTGAGCGTCTGCGGCTAGAAAACGCCATGTGGGGGTCTTATTGCATGGCGAGTAAACGTTCAAAATTGGCCACCATCTGCGGATGCACCCAATCCCGCGGCCCGACGATCTTTTCGACGAGGATCCCCCGCTTATCCACAATAAAACTCTCCGGGACACCCGTGGTCTGATACAGACGTTGCGTGAGGTTCATGGTATCGAGCAACGTCGGGAAGGAGAGCCGCCGTTGCTGCATAAACGGCGCCACCACCTGGGCCCCCAGGGCATCCAGACTGACGGCAAGGATGGTCAAACCCTTCCCATGCAGGCGTTCGTACAGGTGCTGAATGGTGGGCATTTCCTCAATACACGGTGGGCACCACGTGGCCCAGATATTGACGAACACCACCTGGCCACGTAACGCGTGCAGTTGCACGAGGCGTCCTTGCAAGTCTGGCAAGGTAAAATCCGCCAGAGGCGCCCCTACCCGGGGTGTCGTACTCGTGTCGGTGGCTTCACGCGTGAGCAAGCCGTAGCCCAAGACGCCAAGCAGCATGAGCCCTGGCAAGAGCCACAAGAGCAGCACGCCCCAGCGTCGCTCAGCGGGAACTGGCGGCTCCGGCGTTGGTGGATCGTATGGTGCCATAATACGTCTTGATACCCCGCTAGAGAAGCTCAGCGCCCCTGACACGTCACCCGTATTGGCGGCGTCTGACTACAGAGAATGCCCTCGGTTTTACTGCGCACGAGATAGGCACAGGCGTTGTCTTTGGCAGCCTGCACAGCATTGCGCTCGTCCACGCCAGAGGCAGAACGACACTTGGAGCGTCCCTGGAAATCGAGGCAGACTTCACACGTTTCCTGGTTGAAGCTCAGACTCGCATACAGCACGACCCCCACCAAGAGCACGCCAAAAATGCCCCCAACGATTCCAGCTTTCGGCATAGGGTGTGCTCCTGTCTAGGCCGCCGTAGGTGATGGGGGCGCCGAGCGCCCGGGTTAGGACGCCAACGCGGCAAGGCGTTCCTCGACATTGTGCGGGACTTTATAACGGCGATCCCAGGTGCCAGCCTTCATCACCTGCCCAGGGAGTTCACGGCCAATAAACTCCTGCACGCGTCTGGACACCCCAATCAGGCCATCCAAATCAATGCCAGTGGTGTAGCCCATCGCATGCAGACAATGCACGAGATCCTCGGTGCAGACGTTGCCCGTGGCGCCAGGGGCAAACGGACAGCCGCCCAGGCCCCCAATCGAGGAGTCAAAGTGGCGCACCCCGCACTCCAGAGCTGCGAGGATATTGGGGATAGCCATGGCGCGGGTGTTGTGGGTGTGCAGCGTCCATTCCACGCCGGGAAAGCGCGGCGCCAGGTGTTCCAGCACGCGCCGTACCTGGGCTGGATTCGCCATGCCGGTGGTATCGGCCAGACAAATGCCCTGGAAACCCAGATCGACCAGACGGGCCACAATGGCTTCGAGGTTCTGGAGTGGCACGTCGACTTCAAACGGGCAGCCGAATGTGCACGAGATACCGCCTTGTAACGGCACGCCCGCGGCATGCGCCACCTGCGCTACCGCCGCTAATTTCACCAACGACTCGGCCACGGTCATGTTGACGTTGGCCAGATTGTGGCTCTCGCTGGCCGAGAGCACCGTGTGCAGCCGATCTACCCCGGCCTGCACCGCCCGCTGTGCCCCTTTATCGTTCGGCACCAGGGCAGCATAGAGGGTGCCTGGACGCCGCACAATGCGGGCCATGACCTCTTCGGCGTCCCGTAATTGCGGCACCACCTTGGGATGCACGAATGAGGTCACCTCAATGCGCGGCATGCCTACGGCACTGAGCCGATTGACCGCCTCGATCTTCTGATCAGTCGGGATAAACTCAGGTTCGATCTGAAAACCGTCACGCGTTCCTACTTCACAAATGGTCACGAAATTAGCTTCTGGCATCTGTGTCTCCTTCTCTGTGTCACGCACCACACTGTTAATACGACCGTGGCATGCCCAGCACATGCTGCCCAACATACGCCAGCACCAGATTGTTGTTGATTGGGGCCGTCTTGTACAAGCGCGTTTCGCGGAATTTACGCTCCACATCATACTCGGAGGCAAAGCCGTAGCCGCCATGGCAGTCGAGGCAGGCGTTGGCCGCCTCCCAAGCCGCTTCAGCGCAGAGATATTTGGCCATATTGGCCTCTGCGCCACAGGGCTGGCCGGCATCGAATAATGCCGCGGCTTTGAAACGCATCAGGTCCGCGGCTTCGACGGCCATATGCGCCTTGGCAATGGGAAATTGCACGCCCTGGTTGGCGCCGATGGCCTTGCCGAAGACGACGCGATCCTTGGAGTATTGCACGGCTTTTTCCACAAACCAGCGTCCATCGCCAATCGACTCAGAGGCCACCAGAATGCGCTCGGCATTCATGCCATCCAGGATGTAGGAAAAACCTTTACCTGCCTCGCCAATCAGGCTATCCACCGGAATTGCAACGTTGTCGAAAAACAGCACGTTGGTGGCATGATTGATCATGGTGTGAAGAGGACGTACCGTAAAACCCGGGAGCTGGCGGATGTCGATGAGAAAGACGGACAGACCATCAGTGCGCCGGCGCACCTCGCTCAGCGGGGTAGTGCGGGCCAGGAGCAAGAGCAGATCGGATTGCAGCACGCGAGAAATAAAGATCTTCTGGCCATTGACGACGTAGACATCGCCATTGCGCACCGCCGTGGTTTGCAGTTGCGTCGTGTCCGAACCGGTATTGGGCTCCGTCACGCCGAAGGCCTGCAAGCGCAGGGTGCCATTGGCAATCTGCGGCAGATACCGCGCTTTTTGTGCGTCAGAGCCATAGCGTAACACCGTGCCCATGATGTACATTTGCGCATGACAGGCAGCGGCATTGCCCCCGGAATGATTGATCTCTTCGAGGATGAGCCCGCCCTCTACAATACCCAGCCCACTGCCACCGTAGGCTTCAGGAATCAACGCCCCCAGGTAGCCGGTCTTCGTCAACTCCTGCACAAAGGCCTCGGGGTATTCGCGTTTTTCATCGAGCTCCCGCCAGTACGACCCGGGATAGAGCTGGCACAAATCATAAACGGCTTTGCGCAGGGCTTGCTGCTCTTCGGTCAGTGTATTGCCCATCTCGGTCATAGCTCTCTTCCTTCCTGCTCGCCCTAGCGGCCCTGAAAGCGTGGGGGTCGGCGCTCATTGAAGGCGCGCACCCCTTCGAGGCGATCCTCCGTGTGGATCGTGCCGTTGTAGGCTTCAATCGCTAGCATCATGCCCGTTTCCAGGTCGGCCTCTGTGCCCCAGGCAATGGCTTTTTTGGCTTGCCGTACGGCGATGGGACCGTTCTGTGCGATGGTGGTCGCAATCTCCAGGGCTGTGGCATGCGCCTGTCCCGGGGGCACGAGGTGATTCACCAGGCCCACAGTCTTGGCTTCTGGGGCAGGCACACGGCGTCCAGTAAAAATCATCTCTTTAGCGAATGGCATACCGACAATGCGTGGTAGCAGCTGCGTGCCGCCGATACCCGGGAAAATGCCCCGTGTCACTTCCGGCACGGCAAATACCGCGCGCTCACTGGCCACGACAAAATCGGACAGCACTGCCAGCTCACAGCCACCTCCCATAGCGAACCCCTCGACCGCGGCGATCACCGGCAACGGACAGCGCAAGACGCGAAATGCCGCTTGTTCAAAGATGACATGCTGTTCCCGCCACGCGTCGTCGGTCATACCCTGGCGTTCTTTGAGATCTCCCCCGACGCAAAAGGCTTTGTCGCCCGTGCCGGTGAGAATGACCACCCGCGTCTGCTTGTCCCAGAAGAACGCCTCAAAGCACTGCAGCAGCTCGCGTCCCATGGTGGTGTTCATGGCATTGAGGGCTTCGGGGCGGTGCATAGCGACGGTGGCAACGTACCCGTCGTCAGTATGCGTGACCCGGAGGGTGTCGTAGGATTCAGGCATGCGATCTCCCAAAAACCAAATAGCACAGGCAGTAAAGTGTGCATGGGCAATGAGGGCTGTATGATAGACGAAGCGGGCCAGGCTGTTAAGCAAAATCGTCGCGGCACCCTGCGCGGTGCACCATGACGTCTGGCCCCAGCGCTCAGTGACGCTCGGCACCCGCTGCAGCGGTGAGGCGCCGCAGGCGCCGGCGTTTGGCCAGACACTGGATCAGGAGACCAACGCCGCCGCCCAGGCCCAGCGACAGGCCTGTCGCTGGTTCGGGGACGGTCGTAGCGGACAGGCTCACATCGTCGAAATCGACTTCCAAGTCGGGAGAGGTCGCCTGCGTGTATCCGTCTGGTATGACGTTGAGATTGACCAAACGAATGCCGAGCGCCTGTCCGAGTTGCGCGTGGACGGCCCCGATGCTGATGGAGACGGTTGACAGCGCGAACTCCCCTTCCGCCATTGCCAGGGTATTGAGGTCTTGCGCAATCACCGTATTTCCGGCCAACAGGTCAACGCGATAGCCAGGGAAACCATCCAAGTCAAAGAAGGCGCCGTTCTGCGCCGTGCCCGAGGCGATATTGCCGACTTGGACGGTGAGGGCATAGGTCGTATCGGCTTGCAGCGTGGCAGCCAGCGTTTGCACATAGCCGTATTCGCCCTCACCCTGGCGTTCACTGTTGAACAAAATGCTGACCTTGCTCCCCTCAGGCGCGGTGGTATTAAAAAAATCGGAGCCGTTCGGCTGTAATGTGCCGGTGAAGGTTCCGAGAGACCCAATGAGACCAGTAGGATTATGAAAATTCCAGCCAGCCGGCTGACCGAGGGTAAATTCATTGAACACACTCTGGCCAGAGGTGTCCTCGAAACCCGCATTCACTACAGCGACGGGGCTCGCTTGCGGTGCTGCCACATAGCAGCCCAGCGCCATCAACGAGACAATGACCGAGCGGCCAAGCCTTGCAACGGTTGTGTACTTCATGGATGTGCCCTTTTATGGTTACACGGATACTGGCGCAGTCACTCCGACCCCATCCTGCAGTCCCTATGCCCAGCAGCAGAGTGGGCAAGGCGAGACGGGCTGGCGATTGCCTGTGGCGGAAAGGATACCCCAGCAGCCACGCAAAAGTCTTGAGTGGGCGCGAACAATGCTACAATTATTTTTCCACGATGTGGCGCGGCCAAAGACCAGCAACGTCATGAGAGGAGCACACACAATGGCGATTACCCAAGTCAAGGGCGCTTATCACAATATGCCGGTGATCTTGCACCAAGAGGATGGTACAACGCTCAAGATGACGCCGGGGAATTTCTGCCCCCGCTGTCAGGAGACACGCTACCGCATTATCGACGAAGGCTTCATCGAGTGTCATCAATGCGGTCGGGCCTATTTTGTGCCAAGCCAGGAACAGATCGACGCGATCAAAGCCTGAGACGTCGGGCGTGCGGGGTGGCTCCAGGCTCCCGGGGGGTGTGATGTGGGCCGGGCAGGCAAGGTTGTCCTCTTGCTTTCGCACGGCTGACCTGGCATCCTGCCTGCACAGGCACAAGCCACGGGCTCCGTCGGGGAAGGCAGCGGAGGTTAAGGATATGAAGGTCCGGTTCGGGGTTACATGTCGAGGTCAGGCTGACCTGGCACTCGAACACTTCCCGCAGTTCGTGGACACGCTCGAACGTCTGGGATTTGATTCGCTCTGGCTGCCCGAGCTCATGCTTAACGGGCCGTTTGATCCCCTCGTCGGGCTGACCCATGCCGCAGCCCGCACTACGCGTCTGAAACTCGGCGCGTACCTGATTGTGCCGGGACGCAACCCAGTGCGACTGGCCCGCGCACTCGCCAACTTGGACCGCCTGAGTGGCGGGCGCTTGCTGCTGATTATGGTCCTCGGCCAGCCGCAGGCGCCAGAGATGCTGGCCCAGCACGTGACCCAAGCCGAACGCGGGGCGCTGCTGGACGAAGTGCTGCCCTTGTTACGACGCTTGTGGACAGGTGAGGTCGTGCAGCACGATGGCCCGCGCTACCAGCTGCGTGATGCGTGTATCGCCCCCACCCCAGTGCAGACGCCCCTCGAGATGTGGCTAGGAGGGCAGGCGCCTGGAGCCCTACGTCGGGCCGGACGTTTGGGCGATGGGTGGATTCCCGGTCAGCTCACCCCTACAGAAGCGGCGGAGAAACGCCGCCATATCGAGGCCGCCGCGGCCGAAGCGGGACGTGCGATCGACCCGGAGCATTTTGGGGTGAATCTCACCTATAGCCGTGGCCCTTTATCGGCTGTGGCGGTCGAGCAAATGCGTCGCCGCCGTCCAGATCTCGACCCCACGACGGTGGTGCCGCAGAGCCGTATGGCCTTGCTTGACCGCATTGACGCGTGGCTACAGGCCGGGTTCTCCAAATTTCTCCTGCGGCCAGCCGTGCCTCCCACCGACTGGACCGCAGAACTTGAGACGCTGGCGGCAGACCTGCTGGAACGCCAGACATGAGCGCTGTGCCGTCGCGCACGCTCTACCCGTCCGAGGCGCACCAGGGGCGCACCGGACAACAATCTCACTGACACAGGGGATGACGATGGCTGATGACCTGGCTGTGGTCCGTGCTGAACTCGCGCCCACCGGCACGCTGCGCGTGGCCCTCAACATGAGCAATTTTTTACTTACCGCGACCGACCCCACCACCGGCGCGCCCTGCGGCTTAGCGTCCGATCTCGGGCGCGAACTCGGCGCGCGCCTCGGCGTCCCGGTGGCGCTGGTGCCGTACCCGAACCCCGGTGTGCTGGCGGACGCGGCGGCCACCGGCGTGTGGGATGTCGGCTTTATTGGTGCCGAGCCACAGCGGGCGAACGTTATTGACTTCACCGCCGCCTACGTGGAGATCGAGGCGACCTACCTGGTGCCACCCGGCTCGCCGCTCACGACCATCGCCGAGGTCGACCGTCCCGGCATCCGTATTGCCGCACCGGACCGCAGCGCCTATGAACTCTATCTGAGCCGGAGCTTACAGCACGCCGAACTGGTGCGCTTTCAGGGCGGCGATAACGCCTTCCAGCACTTTGTTGACGACAAGCTTGATGCCCTCGCCGGACTCCGGCCACGCCTCGTTACGGATCAGGACAATCTGCCTGGTTCGCGCATCCTCGACGGCAACTTTACCGCGGTGCAGCAGGCCGCTGGCACGCCCAAAGGCCGCCCGGCAGGTGCAGCGTATCTCCGTACCTTCATTGAGGATATTAAGGCGACAGGCCTGGTGGCACGGACGATTGCCAAGAACAACGTGCGCGGTCTTACCGTAGCGCCGGCAGCCTAACGCGCCCCAGGTTACCCCCGCTGGCACCATCAACCCAGCACGCAAAAGGAGCAGACATGTTCGAGAAAATTCAACACATTGGTTATCTGGTCGATGATCTGGACAAGGCCGTGGCATGGTTCACGCACAAGTTCGGGGCCGAAAATGCCGGGGGTGGCCCCGTGCGCAGCAGCGGTTCTGTGCCCAGCGGCGGGCGCAACGCCTTTGTGCATTTCGGTCAGGTGGAAGCGGAGCTGATCGAGCCTGGTGATGCGCATACCTTACCCAAAGACACGCTGGTCATGCATCATGTGGGCTACGTCGTGGCGGACATCCCTCAGGCCGTGGCGCAGGCGCACGCCAAGGGCTTTGCCTTTATCGCCGCGGCACCTTTCACCAACCCCTTAGGGCAGCAGGTGTTATACTTTGACCCTGCGACGACCAACGGCGTGCTCATCCACCTGACCCAGTTGCCGGTCCAGCCCAATACCGTCGGGGTGGGGCACGGCGTCCAGATCGACAAAATCATTCACGCTGGCTACCTGGTCCGCAACGTCGAGGAGGCGATCGCCTGGTATGTCAGCAAGTTTGATGGCGTGCACGTGGGCGGTGGGACGTCACGGCGTGGCGGGCGCAACGCCTTTGTGAATTTTGGGCGGGTGCAGGTGGAGCTCATTGAGCCGCAGGATGCCAGCACCATGAGTGCTGCCCACACCATGGACCACGTAGGGTATGTCACCGGGGATATCAGCACGGGCATCAGCGATTGTTGCTGTCGCGGCTTGCAGTTCGTCGCCGATGCCCCCAACACCAATGCCATCGGCCAGCAGGTGCTCTATTTTGATACCAATACGAGCATGGGCAGCCGCATGCACCTCACCCAGTTGCCCACGTAGCCGTGTGGCCCGTTGCCGCGCGTGCGCCGCTAGGGCCGCAACGGGCTCCGCGCCTTAATGCCGCCCATATCTTCAATGAGCGTGATAATCGCGGCGTGATCCCAATCGCCACGCCCGGCATATTGCACGGCATGGAACAACTCATTGACCAGGGCCGTGACCGGGAGCGCGATGCGCAGCTGGCGCGCCATCTGCATGACGTAGCGCAGATCCTTGACCTGTGAATCCACCTTGCCGCCAGGTTGAAAATCCCCCGTTAAGACTTTGGGGGCCTTAATATCCAGCGAGCCGCAGCGGGCCAGGCCAGCGCTCATGGCTTCGACCAGCAGGGCGGGGTCAATGCCGGCCTTGGCGCCATACACCAGGGCCTCGCCCATACCTGCCAGGGTGATACCCACCAGGATCTGATTCGCCAGCTTCGCATGGCAGCCCATGCCGACCCGCGGTCCCACATGGACAATTTTATGCCCCAGCACCTTCAAAATGGGTTCGCACGCGGCAAACGTCTCCGGGGGACCGCCGACCATGATGGACAGCGTGCCCGTGCGGGCCCCAACATCGCCACCACTGACGGGGGCATCGAGCATGCCGACTTGGCGCGCCGTAAACGCCGCCGCAAAGCGCGCCGAGTCCTCAGGATTGTTCGAAGTCATATCGATAATCACACTGCCTGGGGTGATGCCTTCCAGCACGCCATTGGCCCCCAGCAACACCAGCTCGACATCCGGGGCATCTGGTAGCATAGTAATGATCACATCAGCCTGCGCTGCGACCTCACGCCCGGAGGTACAAGCCACCGCCCCGCGCGCGGCCAGTTCGTGCACTGCCCCCTGGCTGCGATTGTGCACGGCGACAGGATACCCTGCCTCAAGCAGCCGTGTTGCCATGGGCTTGCCCATCAGCCCGAGACCAATAAACCCTAACCGTGGTGGCATAGTCATCCTCCAGCCGCGTACGATGTCGTGTAGCATGTGAGCGTGGCAAATATGGTAGCACATTTGGGGGGCGCTGCCTTGTCCAGACGCCCCTGGTGATGGCGCAGTCTCTAGTACTTCTATAAGTGGTACAATGGGAAATTTGCTTTGCCTTTACCCGCGGGGTATGCTACGGTTGTGCTCCACGAAATGCTTGTAGTGCGTCTAGAGCTAACAGGTTATGACACTAGCAGGTAAGGTTCCTCTATGGACGTTTTGGCAGGCTTGCAACAGATCCGAAGCGAGATGGATGCGCATGTCGTCGGGCACGACGACGTCAAAGAAGCGATTATGCTTGGGCTGATCGCTCGTGAGCATATCTATCTCGAAGGGCCGCCAGGTACTGCAAAGACCATGCTGGCGGAGATTACCTCAAAGGCAGCAGAGCTGAAGTTTTTTTTCTATCAATTGCATCGTGATACCCGGTTGGCCGAGATTGTTGGGGAGACCGTGATCTTCCGCGAACGCGAAACCTCCGGGGGCGAGCTCATCCGGCAGGCCAACCGCAAGGGTGGCGTCTTGACCGCAGAAATCTGCGTCCTGGACGACATTTCCCGGGCGCCAGGTGAAGCACTGAACGTCCTGCTGCGCATTCTCAATGAGCGTAAATTTGGTGATGACACGATTCCTCTCCTGACCGCTATCGCGACCGGGAACCCCACCAAAGATGAATACTATAATGAGCCACTCGATCCGGCCAACCTGGATCGCTTTACCATCCAGATGCGCACCCTCGGTTTGTTACAGCGCAATCAGTGGGATCACGCCGCACGGGTCATTGACCTGTACGCCGACAACCACATGAGCGATACGGTCGTCCCCCAAGTGCGTCGCGTCATTTTGGATACGGCCAACTCCCTGGTGCCCCAGGTGGATTTGACGAACGAGGTGAAGGAACTCCTGCTCGCCTTGCTCAACGTGCTACTCAACGACTACAACCTCAATGAGAGCAACTCCCTCCTGACCGACCGCACCTTCCTGGTCAAAGCCGTCAAGATTCTCAAATCGAAGGCGGTGTTGGAAGGGCGGACGCATTGTATCCCCGAAGACCTCTTCGTGATGAAATACATCACGACGTTCCGCATTCCCGAGGAGCTGCACAAGCGCCTTGAGGAAATTATTAATGAACTGCTCCGAAAAAAAAAAGTAGTTCCTGAGGAGCAGGAAGACGTTGAGCAGATGAGTCAGTCCCAAGCGGAGGAGCAGACCGAGGGGCAACCACGTACCGACTACAGTGCGCAGGAAGCCACGGCCGATCACCGCAAGCAGCAGTTGGAGCTGGGCGATATGGTGCAACAGACGCTCAGCCCCAATGCTGAAGATGGGGGCGACAACACCGAGCTGAACCTCGATAGCGAAACGATTGAAAATATCGAGGTGTTGCTCAAAGTCCTTAAAGGCCGCATGGACCGCAACATGGCGGAAAAGGTGCCGCATCCGGGCGGGCAACCGCGCCGGTGGCGGCGCATGACGAACTTCGCCGACATTTTGGACACCGATCCGGTCGAAAGCTCCGTCTGGTATGATCAGGTGACGCCGCAACTCCCCCGTGTTTTGTTGCGTGAACGTTTTGATCGCGGTGGGGAGTTGGCCATCCTGCGTGATATCAGCTCCTCCATGGCCGGCATTTACTCCAAATGGGCTTCGTCAGTTATTCTGCGTCTGGTGGAGCTGGCCCGCAAGAAACGTATGCGGGTGGGGTATATCGAGTTCAATCACTTGTCCACGAAATATCAGGTGGGCGGGAAGTTTTTTGTGCGTGATTACGAAAAAATGTCGCAACGAGCCTTGCATCTACATTGCTCAGGTTGCACGAATTATCAGAACTCGCTGGAAGATTCCCTGGCGGAATTCAAGCGGCACGGTTCTGGGAATCAACACATCCTGTTCCTGACCGATGGCGTGCCCACCCAGGGCGATTGGGAAGTGAAGGCAGAGCGCGAGATGGCCAAAGAACTGGGCGTGGCGATCCACACCATTTTTATTGGCAAAAACAAATGCCCGCGCATTCTCGAACTCATCTCGGAAGAAACGGGCGGGGCACAGTTCCAAGCGTCCACCGATCGCTTTGGGGTGATTCGCATTGAGGAACGCAATAAGCCCGAATATCTCGTAGCGGCCCGGTAGTGGGGGCTGGACTCACATGCCCGGCAGCCCTGTGGGTGGCTCTTTCTCTTGGAGGAGGGTGACATGTTACTCGAAGGTAAAATCGCTGCCGTCACGGGTGGCGGTAGTGGGATTGGCCGCGAAATCTGCAAGCTCATGGGGGCTGAAGGCGCCAAAGTCGTGGTCAATGACCTCGGTACGGCCGTGGATGGCGTGGGTCAGTCGCGTTCTGCCGCCGATCAGACGGTCGAGATGATTAAGGCCGCCGGTGGCGAAGCGACGCCGAATTACGACTCGGTGGCGACACCTGAAGGTGGGCAAAACATCATCCAGACCGCCGTAGACACCTATGGCCGCATTGATATTGTGGTGCACGTCGCGGGTATCTTACGCGACCGCATGATTTTTAACATGAGTATCGAAGAATGGGATGCGGTCATCAACGTGCATCTCCGTGGCGCGTTCTGTGTCACGAAGCCCGCGTGTGTGCTCATGCGCGCCCAGAAAAGCGGGTGCATCATCAACTTTTCGTCCATCTCGGCGGCCGGGAACTCTGGCCAGGCCAATTACTCGGCGGCCAAGGCTGGGATTTTGGGGCTCACCCGCACCGTGGCCCGCGATATGGCGAAATACGGCGTGCGCGCCAATGCCATTTGGCCGGCGGCGGATACGCGTATGACAGCGACGGTCCCGGAGTCGGCGCGCCAGATCCGTGCCGAGCGTGGTGTGGGCCAGGCCGCGGCGCCGCAGGCTGGGCCGCGGCGGCCGGAAAGCGTGGCGTCAGTTGTGGCGTTTCTGGCCTCGGATATGGCGCAGGACATTACCGGCTGGACGGTGGGCATCTCGGGGGATCGGCTGTCACTGATCGAAGATCCGCGCCCCGTGAAAACGGCGTTCTGCCCCGGTGGCTGGACTCTGGAGAAAGTGGCCGAGCTGTGGCCGCAAACGTTTGGTCTGGATCTCCGGCATCTGCAACGGGCCGGTCAATAAGTGCTCTGCGCGTGCACGGGGCCTGATGGCGAGACCGCCACGCCCCTGCACGCCAATGTTTAGTCAGGAGAAGTGACGCCCGTGATTCTTGACATGCACGTGCACACCGCGGCCTCTGATGACAGCACCGCGACGATTGCGGGCTATATCAATCTCATCCTGGCCTACCGCCGCTTCCACCCCTTTGATGGGTTTGTCCTCACCGAGCACCGCACCTATACCCCTGGTTTGGATCTGCAAAAGTATTGGGACGACTACGGCGTCTTGGTGTTACAGGGGATCGAGATGGATACTAACCTGGGGCATTTGTTGGTCTATGGCATCAACGACAAAGTGCTGGAGCGTTTCGATTTGACCAAGCGTATGCACGATGGTCGCCGCATTATTGCCGAATTGGACAATCTGGGGGCAGTCGCTGTCCCGTCGCACCCGTTTCGCGAATCTGTTTTTGGCAACATTATAGAGCGCGACTTGACCGAAGTGGCCGGGGTGCGCATTCTCGAACGCTACAATGGCCAGAACACCGAGCCGCAAAACGCGCGCGCCGATGCGCTGTGTACCCAGCAGACGCTGCGTGGTCTGGGAGGCAGTGATGCGCACTATGTGGACCCCAACTGGTTTCTCACCTGTGCCACGGCCTTCGAGGACACGCTGACCTCTACGGCGGACCTGGTGGAAGCCCTGCGCTACAGCGACTATCGCCCAGTCACCTTGCCCCCGGTCGATGCCGCCTACCTACCGATCCCGGCTCCTGTGGTGCGCTGACCCGCAGTCCACGGCCGTGATCGGCGCTCGCACGCCACGGGTGTCAGCGACACATACCGTCACGGAGAACCTCTTCTATGGCACAGACCTCCTACACACTCGGGATGCAACTGCCATCCCACACGCTGCTAGCACACAACGATGCCGCCGCGAGTGCCAATAAGATCCACGACGACGCTGTGGCCCAGCAGTACGGGTTTCGTGGTGGTCTGGTGCCTGGCGTGTCGGTCTATGCGTACATGACGTATCCTCTGGTGTACAGCCTTGGAGCCCGCTGGCTGGCCCAGGGCACGGCGCACGTCCAGTTGAGTAAGCCAGTGTACGCTGGCGACGCTGTGACCGTCACGGGTACCGTCAATGCCGTGGATGACGCCGTGCTGGGATTCGACATAGCCGGGATGAATGCCGCCGGGGTGGCCTGTGGCGTTGGCAGCGCCACACTCCCCAGTGCCGTCAGCACGGTGCCAGCGCTGGCGGAGGTGCCGGCTGGACCCCGACAGGCACCACAGGTGCCGGCGAGCTGGGACGCCATCGTAGTCGGCGAGCCACTGCCCGTGCTGACCCTGACGGTCAGCCCGGCAGAGAACGCGGTGTATTGCCAGAACCATACTGACGACCTCGAACTCTACCGCGGCGCGCACGGCTATGTGCATCCGGGCATGCTGCTGCATCTGTGCAATCGCATCTTCTCGGGGCATTTTATGTTGGGACCGTGGATGCATGTCGGTAGTAACATTGCCACCTATCGTGCCTGCCAGGTCAACGAGCCCCTGGAAGTCCGTGGTGTACCCATCCAGAAATTTGAGAAAAGGGGCCACGAATTCGTCGTACTCGATGTGCTCATCCTGGCGGATGGCGCTGCCGCCCAGCGCGTCCAGCACACCTGTATTTTTCGTCCACGCCAGAGTGCGCCGGCAGGGTGAGAGGTCCAGGGCGTCAGAGACCTGGTCAGCGATGACGTGGGGGTGATGATGCGGAACCCGTACGAGGACACCGATGACGACGAGCGCAGTCTAGCGCCAGACACCAAACCGCGTCGGAGAGAGGAAGCCGGATGGAAACTAATGCCGAGTTGTACGAGCAGGATTTCTACGCCTGGTGCCTGACCAGCGCGGCGCTGATCCGGGACGGTAAGTGGTACGATCTTGATCCGGTGAGTGTCGCAGAGGAGCTGGAAAGTTTGGGTAAAAGTGACCGGCGAGCCCTGGGAAGTCATCTCAAAAATCTCGTACTGCATCTGCTCAAATGGGCTTATCAACCTGGGGGCAGACAGACGGGGCATTCTTGGCGACAGAGCATCCGTACGGCCCGGGCAGAGATTGCCGTGCTGCTGGAGGATAGTCCCAGCTTACACCAAGTGGTGCCCGCACTGCTGGCCCGCTGGTACCCGCTGGCGCGCCAAGATGCTGCCGAGGAAACGCCTCTCCCTCTCTCCACCTTGCCCACCGCCTGCCCGTGGATGCCGATGCAAGTGCTGGATGAGGCGTTTTGGCCCGAGGTGACGGAGCCCCGTCTCCCGGAATGCGTCTGAAGCGCCCGCCTGCCACAGTGGCTGCCCCTGGCGCTCGGCGTGCGCGGCGTGTCGTGGAGGTGGAAGGCGTCGTCCCCGCGCGCTGTCTGAGTGGAACGGGCCTTCTCGTGTAGGTCGCTGGCAGTTGGCGCCACTGACAGTGTGTGACATAGTCACTCGGCGTGCAGGGTGCCGCCGCCCAGCGCGTCCAGCACACGTGTATTTTTCGTCCACGTCGGCGTGAGACAGCAGCGCAGTCGTACTGCCTCAACCGAGCGCATGTGCGACGTCTCCTGGGAGCGCCACGCTCCAGCGTGGCTTCGGGAGCCGGGCTGGAGCCCGGCGTTCCCAGAGGGCACAAACTGGCAAAACAGCTCAATGAAGGAAGTACCATGATGTATGAAAGAGGGTGAGGCTATGACGCGGAGTCCACTGTACGAGTTGCAGCAGAGGTTGGGCGCCACCTTCACCGAGGTGGCCGAGTGGGAGCTTCCCCAGCATTTTGGGGCACCGCAGGCCGAGTACCAGGCCCTACGCCATGGGGTGGGGTTGTGTGATGTGTCGCATCGCGGGCTGGTGCGTGTCTCCGGGAAAGACCGCCAGCGTTTTCTGCATGCCATGGTCTCCAACGATACGCAGCGTCTGCAACCTGGGCAGGGCTGTTACGCCACCCTGCTGAATGTCAAAGGGCATCTTGTGGCAGACTTCGTCGTGTATGCCGAGCCTGAGGCCTATCTCCTGGAAATGGAACCGCAGGCAGTACGCCCCTTTGTCGAGACGATTGACCATTTCGTCATCTCGGAAGATGCGGCGTTCCACGACGAGGGCGGCGTCTGGGGTGTGCTCGCCGTCCAAGGCCCGCGTGCTGCAGAGCTGTTGGCCTTGGGGATGGGGCAAGAGCTACCACACCTCGAACCGTATGCCGGCATCACGGGCGCAATGGCCGGTCATGCGGTGCGTTGTATCCAGCACAGTTATGTAGGGGGATCCGGGTATGTGCTGCTCACCCCGATGGCAGCCCTGCCAGACGTGTGGCAGACGCTGTGGAGCCATCGGCAGGCGTGTGACGCCCACGCCGTGGGTCTGGCGATGCTGGACGTGGCCCGTATTGAGGCGGGCATCCCACTGTACGGTCGTGACCTGACCGAGGAGACCCTGCCTCTCGAAGCCAACCTGGATACTGCCATTAGCTACACGAAAGGCTGCTATATTGGGCAGGAAGTCATCGCCCGCATTGAGGCGCGTGGCCACGTCAACCGTAAACTGGTGGGCTTGCTGCTTGAGGGCGATCGTCTCCCAGAGTCGGGGGCAACCATTGTGTCGCCACAACGCAATGTCGGCTGGATCACCAGCGCAGCGTATTCGCCGGCCCGGCAGCAGAACATTGCGCTGGGCTATGTGCGCCGCGAAGTGCTTACGCCAGGGACACCCCTTGAGGTCCACATGCTGGGCGAGCCCCTCAGCGCCATCGTGACCACGTTGCCGTTTTTCCCAGGCTGAAAGCGCAGGCCCCGATGGGTACCAACACCGAGCTGTATGCGCACGATTTTTATGCCTGGTGCCACAGGACAGCAGCGCTGCTCCGCGCCGGTCAGTGGTATGACCTCGACGTCGAGGCCGTGGCTGAGGAGATCGAGAGCTTGGGCACAAGCCAGCACCGAGAATTGGGCAGTCGGCTTGATGTCCTGAGCCTGCATCTTCTGAAGTGGCGGTATCAGCCCGAGGGACGTCACACGGGCCACCAACCCTCCGTTCTGGGGGCTCCGTCCTTCAGGGCGGAGGGGAAAGAACGGTTGCCCCTGCAAAGGGGCAATTCCCCAAGGCTCCTGAGGCGGAAGATTCCCCTTGCATAGGGCATAATAAAACTGATACGATGAAGCATGTCAACCCTCACATGGCGCGACCGCATCAAAGAGCAGACGACACGGGCACCGCTGCAGAAAATGGCGTCTGCCATCAACTATGTGTGGAATTATTGTAACGACGTGAGCCTGTTGGCGTTCCGTCGAGACAAGACCTGGCTCACGGCCTACGATCTGCACCAGCTGACGGCTGGCACCTCCAAAGACTTGCGCCTGTCTGCCGAGACGATTCAGCAAGTGTGCACCGAATATGTCACCAGGCGACGCCAGTGCAAGCAGGTCAAGCTCACGTGGCGCTCGGACAAGCGTTCGCTGGGATGGATCCCCTTCAAGGCGGCGTATATCACGCTCCAAGGCGACACGGTCACCTATTGTGGGCATCGGTTCCGCCTGTGGCTGTCGCGGCCCGTTGAGGGGGTGATGCAGACCGGGAGCTTCACCCAAGACGCGCGTGGGCGCTGGGATGTCAATCTGCATTGCGACCTGCACTGCGACGTGCTTGACGCTGCAGAGCCCGTTGGCCATCTCGACCTCGGGATCGACCTGGGGTTGAACAGTCAGATCGCCTGTTCGGATGGCATCATCTACCGCCGTGCGAATCTCACCCGTACGCATGCGACCGCCCTCGCCATGGCCCAGCGTGCGCACAAGAAGACACGCGTCAAGGCCCTGCAGGCCACGATCGCCAATGCCCGCCGCGACTGGACACACCAGGCGACCACGGCCATTGCCCGACGTGCCACACTGATCGTCATTGGCAATGTCTCCAGTACGCAACTTGTCAAAACACCCTTCGCCACCTCAACGTATGATGCGGCCTGGCACCGCGTCAGAACCCAGTTGACTTACAGAGCCAAGAGGCTTGCTGGGGTCTGTGTGTCAGGGCGTGAAACCTTCTCCAGTGTCACGTGCTCGGACTGTGGCGCACGCTCCGGCCCGCAAGGACTCCGTGGTCTGGGGGTAAGAACCTGGGTATGCCCGTGCTGCGGGGTCTCGCATGAGCGGGATGTCAACGCCGCAC
>SXGT01860880.1_pt1 | contig 18054 bp, 12 predicted proteins | sample 3176221 | NCBI WGS metagenome assembly SXGT01 (sample SAMN11356862, study PRJNA531348) | freshwater metagenome | isolation source: freshwater sample F1-120 | place: China: Fuxian Lake, Yuxi | collected 2017-12-25
AGCGCAAGCGGCGCCGGGGGCGCCTCGTGCGACGGCGCCGCTCAGCGCGGAGCCTCGGGGGGTGGGAGCGGCGGCGCCCTCCACATCGTGGCTGGCGGTGTGGCGCAGCTCGGCAGCGCGGCGGCGCTTCAGGCCAGCGGCGGTGGCGGCGCCGGTGCCTCGGATGGCGGCGGGTGCGGGGGCTCCGGCGGTAACGGGGATGCTGCGGGTAAGGCCGGTCTGGGATCCCCGGGAGGCGGAGGTGGGGGCGGCGGAGGCGCCGGCAAGAGCGGCGGAAGCGGCACCTCGCCGGGATGCTGCGCAGCGGGCGCGGGCGCGTGCGGCTCGGGGGGCGGCGGAGGCGGGGGCGACGACGGCAACGGCGGCTCCAACGAGAACGCCGGGGCAGGCTCCTGCTCAGGCGGCGGCGCGGGAGGCAAGGTCAACGGATCCAGTGATCCGGGTGGGGGCGGCGGCGGCGCAGGCCGAATTCGGGTAGACGCCGGCGGCCTGAGCGGACCGCTCCCCGCTTTCCCGCCCATCGGGTTCTTCGGCCCGTCGCTCGACGCGGCGGCGCCCTCGGTGGTGCCCGCGGGCCCGGCGACGTTCACGGTCAGAGGCTGCGCGGGCGGGACGCTGTCCCTCCGCGTGGACGGGAACGTGGTCGCGACCGGCACGGCCCCCGGCGGGACGGTCGCGCTGACCGCGCCGCTGACCGCCGGTTTCCACGAGGTGACGCCTGTCGTCTCGGCGGGTGCCTGTGGGGGCGCGCCCGCGGCAGCCGTGGCAGGTCGGTCGCTCACGGTGCTCGCTTACTGAGCTGGGGCGGGCCAGCGGCGACCGCCGTGGGGCGGTCGCTCACGGTGCTCGCTTACTGAGCTGGGGCGGGCCAGCGGCGGGCTACGGAGTGTCGGAGACGCGCGCCCGAGGTCAGCGCGCTCCCGGGACTCTCGAGCGGGATCACGGGACAGCGACAGGCTCCATCGGCACTGGCGCCGCGCTGACGCGGCCGGCCTCCCGCACCCTCGCCTGAGCGAGGCGCTGGACCTTGGCCACCACGGCGTCGGTCAGCCGGCGTGTGCCCTCGGCCAGCAGCTCGGTCTGCATGTCGCCGATGATGCGCTCGTGCGCATAGATGAACTCGTTGGACCGGCGGTTGACGCGGTCGAACACCGTGAAGAGCAGCGTCCCGGACTTCACATCGAAGAGCGTGGCCTCGAGCGCGCCGGCCACCTCGATGGTCGTCTCGGGCACCATGAGCCCTCCGACCACGGTGAGCCACATCGCGCCCCAGCCGTTGGTCCACTCGCGATCGACGAAGCGGTGCCGGTAGAGCAGGAGGTACTCGCAGCGGTAACGCGCCGCCAGCTCGCGGAGGCCGGCGATCCCGGAGTCGGTGGGCCAGTCGGTCGACACCTCGGTGACCACCTCGAACTGCCCGCTGTCCTCCAGCGCGCGGGTGAGCTCGCCGGGAACCGTGGCGAGCGGCACGGTCTCGTCTGTGCTGTAGCCGTGCGAGACCCGGACCACGCCAACCCGGGAGCGCTCCTCGAGGAAGACGGGCGCCTCAAGGATGGCGCGTATCGCGTCCTCACCGATGGCGGTCGACTTGTCGCGCTCGAAGTGATTGACGAGGGGAGCCGGCGCCGGCTCCGTCGGCAGCGGCGCCATCGAGACCTCCATCCGAGGCATGGCGGCACAACCGGCGAAGAGACCCAGGACCCAAAGAGCACGCATTCGAACCTCCACTGTCAGGATCGCTCGAGGTGAAGGTGAGCGACCGTGCAACTGGCTCATCAACGCGCGCCGACTCCGGCCCTTACACCTGGGCCTCACGAAAATTTCCACGCACCTGGCGCGACGAGCCCCGATCATGCGTTGGGCGGGTGAGACCTCTCCGGTACAGTCATCGCCGGCCGGCGCCCCGTGCGGCCGAGCCGTTCGGAGAGGTCCATGCGCATCCTGATCATCGTCGCGTTCTCACTCTCTTGTACGAGCGAGAGCGTCCAGTCCCGCCCGGCCAGCGGCGACGCAGCGGGGCCCGCCGCCGACGCGCCAGCGGTCCCAACGGACACGGCCACGCCCATCCCGTCGGACGAGCTGACCTGGCACTCCCGGACGCGCGCGCTCGTGCAGTCCGCGTGCGTGGGCTGCCACACAGAGGGCGGAGTGGCGCCGTTCTCGCTCGCCACTCTAGACGACGTCGTGAAGATGGGCCCCGCGGTGAAGGCAGCGGTCGAGTCCGGGCGGATGCCACCGTGGACTCCCGACCCGACCTGCCGCCCCATGGAGGGTGAGCGCCTCCTGGCAGACGACGACCGCGCCGCGTTGCTGGCTTGGCTCGACGAGCCTGTCGAGGGCGACCCGGCGGCTTATGTGGCGCCCGAAGCGCCCGCCGAGCCACCCCCGCATGCGCTCGAGGTGATGCCGGCGCTGCCCTACACGGCCTCACGGGCGGTGCCAGACGACTACCGCTGCCTCCCGCTGGCATACACCTTCGACCGCGACACCTTCGTCACCGGGTTCGACGTGTTCCCGAGCCACCGGCCCATCGTTCACCACGTGCTGCTCTACGTCGCCGGCCCGGCAGACCTCGAGCTGCTCCAGTCCCTGGACGACGAAGACGAGGGCCCCGGCTACACGTGCTACGGCGGTCCCCGCGTGGGCGACGGCGCGACCCTGGGCGGCTGGGTGCCGGGGTCCGTGGGCTTCCATCTGCCCCCCGGCGTGGCGATGCTGGTCCCGAAGGGCTCCAAGGTGATCATGCAGATCCACTACAACACGCTGGGGCTTCCCCCAGGTGAGGTGGCCCCCGCCGAGCAGACGGCCGTCCGCTTCTGGACGCTGGGGGAGGACGAGAATCCCAAGTACCTCGCGCGCATCGTGCCGTTCGCCAACGGGGGAATCTACATCCCGGCGGGTGAGGCCGAGTCCGTCCAGACCCTGGAGGAGACCGTGCCCATTCCAGGCACCTTGATCGGCACGGTCCCGCACATGCACACGCTGGGCACGCGCATCTCCGCGAGCCTCGAGCGGGAGGGTGAGCCCAGTCAGTGCGTGGTGAACGTGCCGGAGTGGGACTTCTCCTGGCAGCAGTTCTACCTGTACCCGCCAGAGCACTACATCGACGTGCGCCCAGGCGACGTCCTGAAGCTCACCTGCGTCTACGACAACAGCGCCGCGAATCAGGCCGTGGTGAACGGGGTGCAGGTGGAGCCGCGCGATGTGCGCTGGGGTGAGGGCACGCTCGACGAGATGTGCCTCAACTACCTCATCTTGCGTATGCCGTACCTGCCTCCGGACGGCTCCACGGTCTGCCCCGGCTTCGTCCCGTGCGCCACGGCGTGCGGCGAGGGCGACCTGCAGTGTTTCCTGGACTGCAGCCTGTACGCTGGCTTCGAATGCGCCGGCTGCGTGCTCCCGGAGCTCGGGACGTGCGCCGCCGGCAACGGCTGCGGAGAAGGGTTGAGCAGGCTCGTGGCTTGCCTCGACACCTGCCAGAGCGACCGGTTCGCTTGTCTCCTTGGGGACTGCCGGGAGGACATGAGCACCGTCTACGATTGTGTCCGCCCGAAGTTGCTCGAGGGCGCGTGCGATGCCGACCTCGAGAGCTGCGAGGTCGACTTCTCCAAGTAGCGCTCAGGCTGCGATGGGCTGCAGCTCCCGCGGCGCAGGCGCGGGGACCTCCCGGAGCTTCTCCGCCTTCCGAGCCGCCTTGGCGCGATCCGCCGCTTCGCGCTCGGTGCCCACGTAGGGCTCGCGGGTGCCCATGAGCTCGTCCATCCACGGGTGCGTCACGCACCAGTTGGCGTCCTGGTTCGGCCCCATGTGGTGGTCGTAGTGCCAGGGGAGGTGCTCCCTCGCCCACTCGGCGTCGAGGTGCGAGCGCTTGTGCTTCCGGTAATAGTCCCACGCGGAGAAGGCCACCGTGGCCGTGAAGAACGGCGCCACAGGCAGCAGCGGGAGGTGCGCCGCGACGCCCACGGCCAACGCGAGCGCCTCTTTCGACTGCGGGTTCCACTGGTTGAGCGCGCGGTGGTACGCCTCGTCGATATGGTTGTTGCGGCGCGTATTCTTGTGATGCTCGTACCAATGGAACGACCAGAACGACGACTTGTCCTTGCCGATACCGTGGAGCACGTGCTTGTGGAGGAGCCACTCCACGCCGTTGGCGTAGAGCAGGCCGAGTGGAACGCCGATCATGTTAGCCTCCTGCACGGGTCGCCAGCGCGCGGGTCGTCATCGGTCGAAATCGCGACCAACTGGTCACTATATTAGAGGGTGGGATCCCCGATGTCCAGCGAGCGCGTGAATTTCTTGCATGGCGAGCGCCCCGAGGACCCCCAAGCGGCAGGGCCGCGTCCCAGGCCGTCGAAGCGCCCGGGACCCGAGGGCGGCGTGCGCGACGCCAATCGAAAGGCGCGACTCGAGGCGCTGCACCACGCGGCGGTCACCCTGATGCTGGCGCGGGGCATCGCCGACGTCGCGGTGGACGACGTGGCCACGGAGGCGGGCATCGCAAAGGCCAGCTTCTACAGGTACTTCGAGTCGAAGGCGCAGCTCGTCGAGGCGGTCTTCGCGCCCCTCCGCGCCGCCCTCGAGGCAGCCGCGACAGAGGCTGACCAGTCCATCGCCTCCGCGCGCACCGAGGCCGAGCTGCTCGCCGCTTATGCCCAGTTGGCGGCCGCGCTGCAGCGGGTGGTCTTTTCCGCTCCCCGCGAGGTCCTCTTGTACCTGCAGGAGGCCCGGGGCCCGGCCCACGGAGACCGCAGGCCCGTGCGCGCCCTGGCGGACCGGATCGCCGAGGTGGCGGTGTCGCTCACGGCGCGAGCGCACGAGCACGGTCTCCTGCGACCCATGCCCGCGCGGATCTCCGCGCTCGCAGTGGTCGGGGCGGCTGAGCGGCTCCTATTCGACGTCCTCGTGGGCGAGAGCTCGCTCGCCTTGGGCGGTGCCGCCGCCGAGCACCTCGTCTCGCTGGTGATGGACGGCTTGTGGAACCGCTGAGCCTGGCGGCGCTCTTGGACGAGCACGGGGGCTTCGAGCGTGACTTCGACGCGCTGTCCCGGTCGTGGGTCCTAGCCCACCAGCCAGAGCCTGAGGCATCCGTGGTCCAGGCGCTCAGACGCCACATCGCGGCCGAGGAGGCCGTGGTGCTGCCGGCGGTGGAGCCACTGGTGCCGGAGTGGGTGGCGCAGGTCCAGCGGGACCACCAGAAGATCCTGGGCCTCTTGGACGTTATGCGCGCCGAGCACCCGGTGCGCGCGTTGCGAGCCCTCCGTGAGCTGGTCCGCGTGCTCGAGCACCATGACCAGCGGGAGCAACAGCAGCTTGGGGGCGCCCTGGACGCTCGGGTTCCCGAGGTGGAGCGGCGTGCGCTCGTGCAGGCCTTTCGCACCTTCGAGGCTCGCAAGGAGGCGCTTATGCCGCCCACGCCGGGCCAGCCTCACGAGGACGCGTTCTTGGGGTTGCAGTGGCAGCTCGTGTGCGAGGGCCCCGGCCCCGGGCTCATGGGGCGCTTCGCGGCGCTGGCGGGCGAGCTGCCACCGGCCCTCCGGGCGCGCTCGGACACGCTGCTGGCGAAGCTCTCGGCCTTCAGCGATCCCACGGACCGCGTGGCCGCCTTCGACCTGTCCGAGGCGCTACGCCGCTTGAGTCTTGCGCGGCCCAAGCAGGTTGGGCCAGGGAGCTCAGCGTCGGCGGAGCTCCAACAGGTGCTCGCGGCGCGGGCGATAGGCGAAGGCCTGCTGCGACGGGCGGTGGAAGTGCGGCCTCTCCTGACTCACCACGCCGGCGAACTCGAACGGCAGCGCCCTGCAGATCGTCTCGAGCACCTCGTCCGCCCACACGGGATCGCGCTGCTCGACGCCGTCACCCACCACGATCCAGCACGGGCTGCCAGGCGCCAAGACGCGCGAGAGCTGTCCGAGCGCGTCGCCCATGGCCATGGACCAAGCGCCGTAGCGGGAGCCACCGCCCCCGCGACGCCCGATCTCGTGATCGGCTGACTGCTGCATGAGCTCGTCCGGCGCGGCCAGCCACCGGGCGCGGCGCTCCTGGACTCCAGTGTAGTCGAAGACCCCGGCGTACGGCGGCGAGGTGAGCGCGGCGCCAGAGCTCGCGGCCTTCCACGGCAGCCGGCGCGCATCGGCGGCCTCGGCCTCGCCCCACGGGCATCCGGACAACGCCGTGAAGGTCTCGATCCAGCGCTCGACGCGCGCCGTGAAGTGGGCGACGACGGTGCCTGTGGCCACACGGGGGGCCGGGCGGTCGAGCCGCGCGGCGAACTTGTCGAGGAGCGGCGACAGCGAGAAGAGCAGGACTTCGCGCACCCTGGGATCCGGCGTGCGCTGCACCTCGTCGCGGAGCGCGATGAGCGTGGCGAGCACGTGCCGCGGAAACCCCTCTTCGCCCGCCGCCAGGGCGGAGAACGGCGTGTTGCGCGGCCGGCTGCATCGCTCGGCGCAGCGGGCCGCCTCGGCGCGCAGGGCGTCGGCCGGGGGGGGCGGGATCACCCGCAGCCGGGCGAGCCGCACGGCCACCGGGTTGATGTCGGAGCCCCGCGAGTGCAGCCCGCGGAGCCGCGCCTCGACGAGGGACGTGCCCGCGCCGCAGAACGGATCCACCACGGAGGTGTTCGCGGGCAGATCGGCGAAGAGCCGTCGCGCCCAGATCGGGTGGAGGCGCCCCGGATACGGGTGGACCGCGTGGATGCCGTCCAAGAGCACCTGGCCGTCGGCCTCGCTCACACGGAAGGCGCGCGCGAGGCGCTTGGTCGTTTCCGGATCGCCTCGGCTCGAGAGCGCGCCGGTGACTTGTTTGACGGGGGTTCTCACAGCCATGGGCGGCGCATCGTGGCCCCGCGTCCCCCCGAAAGCAAGGTGAACCCTGCTATGGTCACGCGCCGTGCCCACCGCCCGACGCATCGCCTGGCTCTTCTTCGCGGTCTCGTTGGCGATCCGCGCGGGCGTGGCCGTGGAGGTGGGCGCGACCCCGCTGCTTCGCCACGGCGACTGGGCCGAGACCGACAACCACTTCTTCGCCGAAGCGGCCCAGCGCACCGCCTCCGACTGGCTCGGCGAGACGCCGCACCACCCGTACCACGGCTGGCACGCGCTCCTGTGGCGACAGCACGCCCGGGCCACCGGCGTGGCCCCCGACGAGGCGGCCGGCCGCGTGCTCTGGGATCGCTGGTACGGCGGTGCGCGTTACCACCAGGAACCGCTCTACACGTGGCTCCTGGCGCTGATCCACGGCCTCTTCGGCGACGTCCGGTGGGTCTTCGTGCTCCAGGTCCTGGCCGGGGCCGCGTCCACCGTCGCGGTCTTCCTCATCGCGCTCCGCCTGGTGCCCTCCGTGCCCTGGGCCAGCGTCGCTGCCACGCTCCACCTCGCGTACGGCCCCTTCGCCTACTACGATCTCGTGCTTCACCGGACCAGCCTCCAGACGGCCGCCGGGCTGCTCTGTGCGTGGCTCACGCTGCGCGCCTTCGACCCTGGGGCGTCGCGCGGCCGCTGGGCGGCGCTCGGCGGGTCCTTCGGGGCGGCCGTCCTGCTCAACAGCACTGCGCTGCCGCTGGCCCTCGTGACGTTGGGCGCCGGGTTGTTCCGCGCACGCCGCGCGGCCGCTTATGCCGCGCTCACCTTCGCCGCGTGCCTCGCGCCGGCGGTGTCGCGGAATCTGGCCGTTGGGGTGGCGCCGCTCGAGCTGTCCAGCGTGGCCGCCGTCACCTTCATCAACGCCAACGCCGCCGACGTGGACCCCACGGCGGGCTTCACGCTCAGTCGCCACGCCGCCCGGATCCTCCACGAGTCCGAGGGACGCCTCGGGCCCGCGGCAATCGCCACGCTCGAGACCCACGAGGGGCTCGGTTGGCTGGGCCTCGTCGCCCGGAAGGCGCTCGTCTTCTTCGACCCCGTCGAGGTGCCCAACAACGAGAGCTACGCCTATTACGCTGCCTGGTCGCCCTTGCTCAGCGCCTCCCTGGGCTTCTCGGTATACGCCGCGCTCATGGTCCTTGGGCTGCTCATGACGCGCTGGCGTGACGCCTGGCCGCTGGCGCTGGCGCTCCTCTTCGGCCTCGCAGTGGCGGTGTTGTTCTACAACCTGTCCCGGTTCCGTGCGCCGCTCGTGGCCCTGGCGATCCCGTTGGGGGTTGCGGGGCTCCGGCGCGCAACGGCCGAGCTGCGAGAGCGGCGGGGCGTGCCCCTGACCCTGGGCGCGCTCGCGCTCGCAGGCCTCACCCTGGTCCCCTGGTCGTCTCCGCGCCCGGACGCTGTCCGAGGAGTGGATGTGGTCATCGGCGCCGCCCTCTGGCACGAGGCCGCGCGAGACGCGAGCGATCCCGGTGGGGTGCTGCGCGACGCGGCGCTCGAGGGGCTGGACGTAGCGGCGCTCCTCGGCGCCACACGCTGGACCGCGGCCGAGGCGCGCGAGGCGGTGGAGGCGACGCTGGGCCTCTACCAGCACGCAGCGCGCGTCACCGGCGAGTCGGCGCCGTTTCAGGCGCGTGGCGAGGCGCTGATCGCTGCGATGAGGCGCGCTTTCCCTTTGCCGCCGTAGGGGCGTTTGGGCATGCTGCGCGCTCGCTCCCGGAGGACCGTATGCTCAATCGTCTCGTGCTCATATTCGCGCTCGCCAGCATCGTCGGGTGTGCGCGCACCGGCGGGTCCACCGACGGCACCGACGCCGGCGACGGCACCGAGGCCGCCGACGCCACCGATGGCACAGACGGCATCGACGGTATCAACGTCAGCGACGCCACGGACGGGACCGACGCGACCGACGGTAACGACGGTAACGACGGCGCCGACGGCGGCCCAGTCGACAACCCGCCCGAGGTGGTCGCCTGCACCCTCCCCACGCCCGCCGCGCCGCCCGGACCCGAGGGGTGCGCCGTTGAGGCAGGCTCCACGTCGATCGCGCTCTACGGCGACGTCCTCACGCCCACGCACGTCTACACTGGCGGCGCGGTGGTCGTTGGCGCGGACGGCCGGATCACCTGTGTCGGCTGCGACTGCGCCGCGGACGGCGCCACGCGGGTCATCTGCCCGGACGCGGTGATCAGCCCAGGGCTCATCAACGCCCACGACCACCTCGGCTGGATGAACGCCACGCCCTGGTACGCGGCAGACGAGGGCGTCGACCCCGCCCTCCGCTGGGAGCACCGGCACGACTGGCGCAAGGGCAAGCGCGGCAACCCCAAGATCACCACCAGCGGCGGCAGCGCCTCCAAGAACGAGAAGACGTTCCGCGAGGTGGGCTTCGCGCTCGGCGGCGCCACGGCGGTGTTCGGCTCGGGCGACACGGGCGGCGTGCTCCGCGATCTGGACAAGACGGGCGGCGGCGACAACGGCCTCGGCCGGGATGGCGCCGAGTACCAGACCTTCCCGCTCGGCGACTCGGGCGGGAGCTACAAGACCACGGACTGCGGCTACGACCCGGTCAGCGGCGAGAGCGGCCACTTCGTGCCCCACGTCTCCGAGGGCATCGACCCCGAGGCCCGCAACGAGTTCGTCTGCCTCACCGGTCAGGGTCCCGGCTCGGTCGACATCCTGAACGAGCGGTCGGCGATCATCCACGGCGTGGGGCTCGCGGCGAAGGACGTCGCGCTCATGGCGGACCGTCGCATCGGCCTCGTCTGGTCGCCCCGCTCGAACGTGGCGCTCTACGGCGAGACGGCGCGCGTCACGCTGATGCACGCCATGGGCGTCACCATCGGCCTCGGCACGGACTGGGTCCCGTCCGGCTCGATCACCGTGCTCCGCGAGCTTCAGTGCGCGGACTACCTCAACTCGAACCACTTCGGCGGCTACTTCCGCGACGACCACCTCTGGGAGATGGTCACCTCGGGCGCCGCCACCACCATGGGCCTTGGCGACGTGCTCGGGCTGCTCGCGCCGGGTTACGTGGCCGACATCGCGATCTTCGCGAAGGCCGGGCGCACCAGCTACCGCGCCGTCATCGACGCCACGGTCGCGGAGACGCTGCTGGTGCTGCGCGACGGCAAGCCGGTGGTCGGCGAGTCGGCCGTGGTCGATGCGCTCGGCGCGGGCTGCGACAGCCTGGGCGACGTGTGCGGTCGCACCAAGTCCGTCTGTGCCACTCGCCTCACGGGCCAGGCGTGGAGCGCGGTCTCGGCCGACGTCACCCCGGCCTACCCGCTGTTCTTCTGCGGCGTGCCCGACAAGGAGCCGAGCTGCGTCCCCACGCGCACCCTGCCCGAGGACTCCATTGCGGGCTCCGGCCTCTACGGCGAGACCTCCGCGGACGACGGCGACGGCGACGGCGTCCCCAACGCCACCGACAGCTGCCCGGCGATCTTCAACCCGATCCGCCCCCTGGACGCGGGCGTGCAGGCCGACGCCGACGCCGACCTCGTGGGCGACGAGTGCGACCCCTGCCCGCTCGACAAGGACACCACGGTCTGCACCAAGGCGGACCCCTCGGATCCCGACAAGGACGGCGTGGCGATCCCCGGCGACAACTGCCCCACGGTGCCCAACACCGACCAGGCCGACAAAGACGGCGATCTCAAGGGCGACGCCTGCGACGACTGCGCCGACTACTCGAACCCGGGCGCCGCCGGGTGCCTCGCGACGATCCAGGACGTGAAGACGATCACCGCGTTCCAGGAGCGCGTCGTCGCGATCCAAGACGTGACCGTGGGCGGCGTGGCCTACAACGGCTACTGGGTGCAAGACGGCGCCACGGCCCCCACCGCCGGCATCTTCATCTACACGGGCGCGGACCCGACCGTCGCGGTCGGCGACGCCCTGGACATCGTGGGCGCCACGGTGGGCAACTTCTACGGCCAGATCCAGCTCACCGGCGCCACGGTTGCCCCGGTCTCCTCGGGGGCCGAGGTGGTCCCCGTGGCGATCGACGAGGCCGATATCGGGGCGCTCGTGGCCGCGAAGGGCCAGGCCGCGCTGGAGGGGGTGCTGGTCTCGGTCTCGAACATCACCATCACCAACATCTCGCCTACGCCGGGCCCCGGCGACATGGGCGAGGGCGAGGTGGAGCTGACTGGCGGCCTCCGCCTCGACAACGCCTTGTTCGCTGAGGGCGCGCCGTTCCTCGTGCCGGCGCCGAAGAACGGCGACGTGCTCAGCGCCGTCACGGGCATGCTCGTCTGGCGCAACGACAACCTGAAGCTGCTGCCGCGCAGCGAGGCGGATCTGGTCCTCGGGCCCCCTGCCCTGGCGTCGATCGGGCCCGACGGCCAGGCGCAGCTCGCGGGGAGCAGCGGGAGCACCTTCCCGAAGCCGCTGGTCGTCTCGCTCACGCGCGTGACGGACAGCCCCTTCGTGGTGGACCTCGAGAGCGATGACGAGGGCGTGGCCAAGGTCCCCGCCACGGTCACGATCGCCGCGGGCACCAGCTCGGCAGAGGTCCCTGTCACCGGGGTGGGCGCCGGCACGGCCAGCATCACCGCAAGCGCCGGCGGCAAGGCCTTTGTCGCCGACGTGCAGATCTACCCGGAGGACACCGTCCCCACGCCGGTCGCGATCGAGCCGGGCGAGGCGGTCGTCCTGGCTGGCGGCACCGCCACCTTCACGGTGTTCCTCAACGTCCCGGCCCCCGCTGGCGGGGTCGAGCTGGACGTGGTGGTCACCGGCGGCGTGGGCACTGCCCCGAGCAGCCTCACGATCGACGCCGGCGAAGCGCAGGGCTCCTTCGAGTTCTCGGCGGGTGAGAACCCGGGCTTCGGCGGCGTCAGCGTCTCCGGCGGCAACGCGACGCTGAGCGCCGAGGTCGAGGTGATCCCGGCCTCCAGCGTGAGCATCGACATCGGAGGCTGGAAGCTCGTCCAGACCGGCGCCGACAAGACCTTCACGATCCCCGCCGGCACCTCGCTCAGCGGCGGTGGCTACCTGGTGATCTCCCGCGACTCCGCCCAGGCGGACTTCGAGGCGTACTGGGGCGTCACCCTCCCGGCGAACGTCGTGTTCATTCACTCCAAGGCCAAGGGCGGCGAGTTCCCGTCGATCAACGGCGACGAGACGTACCAGCTCGTGGACGGCAGCGGCGCGGTCGTCGACGGCCCCACCATCCCGCTGGTGGAGAAGAAGGCGTTCACGCGGAACGTCCCGGTTGGGGCGGCTGGCGACGCGGCCTCTTGGACCAGCGGCGCAGCCAAGGCCACCGCAACGCCCGGCAAGGGTCAGTCACTGGCCGCCGCACCCAGCGGCGTCTACATCTCCGAGTTCGCGGACTCCGACGGCTCCACCGGCACCTTCGCCTACGAGTTCGTCGAGCTGCACTTCGACGGTCCCAAGTAGGAGGTCCCCGCATGGCGAAGCTGTACTTCTACTACGCCGCCATGAACGCCGGGAAGAGCGCCATCCTGCTCCAGGCGGACCACAACTACCGCGAGCGCGGCATGCGGACGCTGCTGTTCTCCCCGAAGCTCGACGACCGGTACGGGCTCGGGAAGATCACGTCGCGTATCGGCCTCGAAGCCAACGCCCACATCTTCGAAGAAGACACCGACCTCTACGTCTGGGTGAAGCGTGAGCACGAGGCCGCCCCGTTGAACTGCGTGCTCGTGGACGAGGCGCAGTTCCTCAAGCCCGCTCAGGTGCTGCAGCTCACGCTGGTATGTGATCGCCTGCGTGTCCCGGTCTTGTGTTACGGGCTGCGCACAGACTTCCGCGGCGAACCCTTCGAGGGCTCGAAGTACCTCCTCGCGTGGGCCGAAGAGCTCAACGAGATCAAGACGGTGTGCCCCTCTGGCAAGAAGGCCACGATGAACGCGCGCATCGATGAGAACGGGCAGCAGGTGTTGGAAGGCGACCAGGTCGCGATCGGCCTCAACTACATCGCTCTCTCGCGCAGAGAGTTCGGGCTCCACCGCGTCTCGCCCATCGGCTACCACCCGCCCGAGGAATGAGCGAGCAGGCAGGCCCGCCGGACCCGACACTCGGCGTCGCTCACGCGCGCTATCTAGAGGCCGCTGGCTTCGACGCGCCCGACGCGCCGGTGGTGAAGATCCCCATCGGCCCCTTCACGCTCCCGTTTCCGAACACCTCGGCGCGAAAGCGCGTGGTGTGGCTCCACGACCTCCAGCACCTCGCCACGGGGTACGGCACCGATTGGCCGGGCGAGGTCGAGGAGGCCGCGTTCGAGCTGGCGGCCGGCTGCGGCCATCACCCCGCCGCGTGGGCGCTGAACTTCGGCGTCTTCGCGGTGGGCCAGGCGATCGCGCCATACCGGGGCTACCGGGCCTTCCTTCGCGGGCGACAGGCCAAGAGTCTGTATGTCCTCGAGGGTGAGTACCACCCGAGGCTCCTCGAGGAGCGGCTGAGCAGCCTGCGCGGCCGCATGGGTCTCGAGGGCACGAGCGCGCCAACAGCACGCGACCGCGCGGCCTACGCCGTCGCATTATCGGCAGTGGTGGCGAGCGCCGCGGCGCTCCCACTCACGTTCGCGGTCTGGGCTCTCGCGCAGATAGTGGAGCCGCCCCAGCGACCGCGGTAGCGGCGCCCAGCAGGCGACCGGCCTACCCTGCCCGGCTTCGTGCCCGGCGCTCACGGCTCACTTGCTCGCGGCGCGCTCGAGCCGGCGCAGCATCCGGCGGAAGATCCAGGTCACCCCAACCCGCATCAGGGGCCCAGCGCCGGGGATCGTGGAGTCGAAGCGACAGCGCCAGCGGGCCTGGAACCGATCGGGGCCCAGCGGGGCGAAGTCCACCTCGCCGAGGTGGTCGCGGAGCGGCAAGCCGCTGATCACGCGATACCCCAACGTGAACCCTGGCCCGTAACGGACCACCTCCTCCCGGCCGCCACCGGGCATCCGCCGGATGGCGCCGACGCCGTTCTGTTCGGGGGCGCCGTCGCGCTCGCGGACCACGCGACCGAAGCCCGCCCAGCGGGTCCAGGACTCGTGGTCGGAGAGGAGCCGCCACGCCGTATCGATAGGGGCCTTGAGCTCGAGCGAAACATCGACGATCTGCATCGGCGGAGGGTGCGTCTCACCCGACATGCCGGTCAAGCCCTCGGGCGGCCGACCGCGGCCGACCCGCTCCCACGGTACGTGCCTCGGGGACGCCGCTGGCTACGGACGCTTCAGCTCCTCGACCCACCGGGTGAGCGCGTCATCGTCGCCGACCTCGCGAAGGGCTCGATCGATGAGTCGATAGACCTCGTCCCGGCTGATCTTCGGCGGCGCCGAGCTGTCGGAGGCCTCGGCCACGGTCAGCGTCCGGACCGCCATCACCAGCGGCAGCACGCAAAACAGCCGGAGTCCCGTCGCCTCCGGCGGCAGCGCCAGCGTGTAGGACAGGGCCCCGTCGAGCGCCGCTCGCGCTCGCGCGAACGTGGGCGCCACGGCCGCGCGGAAGGCCGCGGTGTAGCGCGGAGAGCGCAGGTCGCGGGGCCCGTCGAGGCCGGCCTCGGCGAACGCCGTGCGCGGGATGAACGAGACGCCACGCTCGAGGTCCTCGGCCACGTCCTTGAGGATGTTCGTGAGCTGCAGGCCGAGCGCGAAGTCCTCGGTGTGGTTGAGGAGCGCCCGGTGCCGGTCGGGGGCCAGCCCGGGGAGCGCCGCCGTGAAGAGCGCCGTGAGCATGTGCCCGACGGTGCCAGCCACGAAGAAGCAGTACCGCTCCAGATCGCCGGCAGTGAGCAGCGCCTGCACGCCGTCTTCTCCGCGCGCCCGGTGGCTGTAGATCGCCATCCCGCGCCCCATCTCGGCCACCCACGGGAGCACCCCCTCCACCATCGCCCGGGGCGTGGTGTGCAGGACGCGCCAGATCGCAGGGAGCTCGTGAAACAGCGCCACCTCGTCCAGCTTGGCCAGCCCCGGCCCGGTCGGGCGCTCCGGGGGGAACGCCTCCAGCGCCAACGCCGCCAGCGACTCCGGCCCAGCCCTGCGCTCGACCACGTCCAAGAAGGCCGCGTACAGGCGGTCGCGTAGCGGGAGCGGCAGCGCCGCGTCGTCCTCGATCGTGTCGACGAGGCGGCACAGGAGATAGCCGCAGGTCACGGCGCGCCCGAGGTCGGGTGGCAGCATCCGAATGGGCTGTGAGAACGTGCGTGAGACGCGGTTGAGCGCCTCCTGACAGTAGGCCCAGTCGGGGTCGATGACGTCGTTCATGGCGGCGACGCTCTACCCGGGGGACCGAGTGGGGGCAAGAGCGCGTTGCGCAGCAGAAACGCGTTCTTGTGGGCCGCCATGCACCCGCCCCGCGGGCTACGGCCGGTCCTCCAGCCGGACCACGCCGAACACCACGCCCAGCAGGGCTGCGCCGTCCGGACCAAGCGCCAACCCCGCGTAGTTGTTGTTGAACGCCGTGCCGACTCCCGCAAGCCGGCGAAACGCTACATCCCCGGTGTGGGCGTCGAGCGCGGTCCAGTACCAGCCGTCGGAGCTGGCGTCCTTGGTGTAGGTGTAGAGCAGGCCCGTCGCGCGCGAGAGCTTCGGGACCACCGTTGGCGCGGAGAGCGAGGCTTGGGTCCAGACCACCTGGCAGCTGCCGTCAGGCGCCACGTCCACGCGCGCGAAGCCCGGCTCGCTGGTCTTGCCGGCGAGGTCGCTGAAGCTCTCGTAGCCGTAGTTGTTCTCCACGAACAACGACCGACCGGACGCGATCAGCGAGTTCTCCGTGGCGCTTCCGCCGGCGGTGAACACCGGGACCGCGCATACGGGCGTCCCGTCGTCGCGCCGCCGCACCACCACCTGCATCGGGTCCGCGTTGTCGGTGATCGCCACCAGCCCGCCCAGCTCGTGATCGAACAGTGTCGGGGTGGTCCCCGAGCCCGTGTCCGCCTGCCCCGGCTTCTCCACGCCGATGGACTCGTACTCGAAGCGCCACCGCACCGCCGGGCCCGCGGCGCAGTCGCCGTCGCACCCCAGCCGGTAGAGCGCCTTCTCCGTCACCAGGTAAACGCCGTCTTCGGCCACCGCGAACGAGTTCTGGACGCCCTCACCCAGCGCCATGGCGCCCCAAGCATCGCCGTCTCGGACGAGCACGCGCCCCGCCCGCGTGACCACCGTCAGGCGGCCCTGCCAGTCGGGGAGCGCGGACGTGACCCGCTCCTCGTCGCCGAGCACGGCCGAGAGGTCGAGGCGCTCCTTCTCCTCGAGCACGGTGAGGCCTTGGTGCATCCCAGCGCCCACACGCAGCAGCGCGCGCTCGCTCGTGACCAGGATCGCGCGGTCCTCGTGGTCCAGCGCGAAGTAGCCCCCGCCCGTGTAGTCCTGCAGCGGGTTCTGGCCCGCACGCGTCGGGGCACGAGGTGGGAGCGTGAAGCGCGCGATCTCACCCAGGGTCCGGGCCTCGAGCATCACCAGCGCGGGGTCGGAGATGCCCATGCACGTGGTCAGGACGCGGCCCTGTCGGTCGAACGCCAGCGTCCCACAGAGGCCGCCCAGCAACGCCGACCGGCCGACCGTCGCGCGGCCCAGGGGACCGGGGCGGTCGTACGCGTCGGTCATCCAGCCGTCGTTGTGGATGTTGCTGTCGGGTGTTGGCGCCAGGTACGGGTGCGAAGGCGGCGCGTCGCCGGGGAAGGGCTGGGCCACCCACGGCCCGTCGCTGAAGTCCGGGGCCTCGCCGGTGCTGGGCACGGGCGTAGCTGGGCGAACCAGGTCGAAGGGCGCGGGCGGCGCGTCGCTGGGCGCGAACTTCACCACGCCCCCGACGATGGGCGTGTCGACGGCGAAGCCGGAGAGCAGCCCCAACATCGTGACGTAGAGGGCGCCATCGGGGCCCACCACGACCGTGGAGGTCGAGTCGTCAGGCACCGGCGCATACAGCACCACCTCCCCCGTGTCCCGCCGGACTACCGTGAGCGCGCTCTCCGCGGTGGCGGGCAGCACCAGGCCCAGGAGCGACGTCTCGCTCGCGGTGACGCGCGTGGTGGTGCCCACGATGTGTTCGTTGGTGAGCGTGAGCACGCTACTCCACACCGCGTCCCCCGGGAGGTCGAGGCTCCAGCGCTCCTCCGCTCCGTCGTACCGCGTGAGATCGGGCACCGTGGAGGGCTCGGTCAGCGTGGCGAGCTGCACCTCCCACTGGTAGTGCTCGGCGCCCTCGAGCACGGGCGACGCCCCCAGCGCGGGCCCTGACCGCAGCGGCAGCGTCTCGGCAGGGGCGCATACCTCGGGGAGCGGGTCGGCGTCGGTGTTGGCGTCGCAAGCGGGCACGTCCACGAGGTACGCCGTTGCCACGACAGTCTGCGGCTTGAGCAGCGCGGCCACGGAGTTGCCGTCCGTGACCTTCAGCCAGCGCCCATCTGGGCTCAGGGAGGGGCTAGACGCGCTCCCGCCCACGATGTCGAGCCGCCAGGCGGCCTGATAGCCGCCGTCGCCTGGGCTCACCTTGACCACTGCGCCGCGTACGGCGCCCTCGCTGGCGACGCCCACGCCCACCGCGTAGAGCGCGCCGTCGGGGCCGATCGCGACCGTGTTGTCCGTATAGGCCGATCCCGCGCCGGCGAAGCTCTTGAACAGGCCACCGTCCGCCCCGAACACCCGCGCGAAGTCCTCCCGGACCGCATCCGGCAGCAGGGAGATCAGGTCGACGCCCGCCCCGCTCTCCGGCACGACCAGCTTGAACGCCGCGAGGAGGTCGAGCTCGCTCACGACCGCGCCGTCGGCCCGCGCCAGCACCAGGATGCGGCCCGCCGACGTCACAGCGGCCACGTGCCCGTCGGGCGTAAAGTGCGACCCGTAGGCCGCTTCGTCCGCCGCCAGCGCCACACGCCAGCGCTCCTTGCCCTGGGCGGTCAGTGACCGAATCGCCCCGCTCGCCGCGAGGTAGAGGTGCCCCTCGACGTCCACGTCCGCCGAGGCAGACACCGCGCCGGGCACGGGGACGCACCACTTCACTGCTCCGCTCTCCATGTCGAGGGCGTGCAGCGTGCACCCCGTCACCTCGGCCGGCGGCGCCGAGGTGGTGACGTAGGTGGTGTGTCCGTCGGGCGAGAACGTATTGGGCTGAGCGACGCCGTAGCCGGCCAGCGCGTGCCAGCCTTGGGTGAACGAAGGCGCCAGGTCACAAGCCGCCAGATCCGAGTGCCCGGGACCCCCGTGAATGCCCTGGTATGGCGCCCGGCCGTAGGGGGGGCG
>SXGT01114045.1_pt1 | contig 18053 bp, 17 predicted proteins | sample 3176221 | NCBI WGS metagenome assembly SXGT01 (sample SAMN11356862, study PRJNA531348) | freshwater metagenome | isolation source: freshwater sample F1-120 | place: China: Fuxian Lake, Yuxi | collected 2017-12-25
GCCAGGCGCTTTTCTGCCCGAGCCAGATCCTCATGCACTTCTGACAACCGACCTTCCAGACCGTTGGCGACGTTCTCGATCACCCTGACCATCCCTTGCGGGTTGTCGGAATGATGCGCCGCATAAGCTCGACGACCTTTCAGAAGGAAACACGGGCCATCCGATGCGCCCGTCGGTATCAGCACCGAGACAGCAAAACCGGCGTACTGCCCGACTGCAATCTCTCCCGCCGCGGACTTCCAGTTCCCGATTTTCCGGGTTCTGGCCTTGGCTTCGATATAGAACCGCGCCAGTGCCTCTCCCGCCACCGATCGTTCGACATACTGCTTGCCGTCGATCTGCATGCAAAAGCGCACACCCCGTACATCCACTCGATCACCAATATCGGCTTCGATCGAGGCGATCCGTTGCCGGATTTTCTCGATCTGGCCGGGCAATGTCGCTGACTCCCGCTGGTTCGACCATCGCTGGTTGTCCCATTGGGATTTCAGCAGGGACAGCTTCGCGACATCGGCATCAATGCCCGCCTTTTCCATCACCAACGGATTTCCCGATGCCAGGGCTTTCACCTCGGCATAGGACAGGGCCGCCAACTCCACGTCTTCCGCACTCCGCATTCCGGTATCTCCCCGCATCACCTGGGCAATGAAGCGCGCCTTGGTTTCGAGGGTCTGCCAGATGTAGGCATCGAACGAGGCTTCGGTCACGTAGCGAATGATGCGCACCTCTTCGTTCAGGTTGCCCTGTCGAATAATGCGTCCCTCCCGCTGTTCGACATCCGCCGGCCGCCACGGGGCGTCCAGATGGTGCAACGCCGCCAGTCGGGTCTGGATATTGGTGCCCACCCCCATTTTCAGGGTGCTGCCCAACAGGACACGAATCCGACCTTCCCTTACCGACTTGAACAGTTCTGCCTTGGCGGTATCACTGTCGTAATCGTGGATGAAAGCGATCTCGGTTCCTGGAACGCCCATTTCCACGAGTTTGGCTCGAACGACGTGATAGACACTGAACCGTCCATCGTCCGTCGGTGTGCTCAGATCGCAGAACACTGCCTGAGTGCCACGAAACGCTGTGGTATCCCGCCAGATTCCGTAGATCCTGTCAGCACACAAACTGACCTTGCCGTCCTGCGCCTCTTGCCCCGATGGATCGACCAGCCGCATATCCAACGCCGCCTTGCGGCCATCGTTGGTGACAGCGAGCATGTTGTCCTCATTGGGCGACACATCCCCATTGCGTATGGCTTCCGCACGGGCAACCAGGGTTGCCACAAAGGCCTTCAGTTCCAACGTAGGCTTGGCGGCGACCGTCTCCAAATGGAAGCGAGGCACGGGCAGCTTCAGCATCTCCGCGGTACGAATATCGGCCACTTCCCGGAACATGGTCATCAGTTCCGGCAAATTGACGAAGCGAGCAAACCGCGTGTTCATGCGATAGCCCCCACCGTCCGGCGATAACTCGAGCGCCGTGACCGATTCCCCGAAGTTCCCCGCCCATGTATCAAATTGCGCTACATGGTTGGCACGCAGCGTTGTCGGCTGCAGGAAACGTTGCATGGTCCACATTTCGGCCATCGAGTTCGAAACCGGTGTTCCGGTCGCGAATACCACACCCGAGGAGCCACCCTGCTTTTCCATCACATGGCGCGTCTTCACAAACATATCGAAGGCGCGTTCCGAGTTGGAATTCGGCAAACCTGCCACCCGCGTCATTTTGGTGAAGCGGTACAGGTTCTTGAAGTAGTGCGCCTCATCGATGAACAGAAAATCGATACCCAGTTCCTCGAACGTGAGCATGTCATCCTTTTTCGATTTGGCTGACAGTTTCTCCAGCCTGGCGAGCCAGATCTTTTTGGCCCGCTCCAACTCCTTGACGATCCGATTTCCCCGCTTGTTCGTCGTCGAGGCCCGGATGGCGCACTCGATTTCGTAAACCCGCTCTTTGATGAACGACGCCATTGCGTCATCGCTCATCTTGATCCTCTCGAAAGAGGCATGGGTAATCAGTACGCCATCCCAGTCACCGGTGGCAATCCGTGACAACAGCGTCCGGCGTTTATCTCCCACCAGATCGTCCTTGCTAGCCATCAGGATGTTGGCACCTGGATAGGCTCGCAAAAACTCGGCGGCAAACTGCTCCAGCATGTGGTTGGGCACGACATAGCAGGGCTTGCCCGCGATGCCAAAACGCCGCAACTCCATGCCGCCGCAAATCATCGTCAGGGTTTTACCGGCGCCGACCACATGGGCCAGCAAGGTATTCACCCCACCGGAGACGATTCGCCAGATAGCGTCTTTCTGATGCCGATGGAGGTTGTACACCTCCGAAAATCCCGGCAAGGAAAGCCTTGACCCATCGAACTCCCTGAGCCTGACGGCATTGAACTGGTCGTTGTACATCCTGACCAGCCGCTCACACCGTTCGGGATCGGCGAAAACCCAGGAGCGAAATGCCTCCTTGAGTGCCTGCTGCTTTTCCCGTACGGCAATGGTTTCCTCCGTGTTCACGAAATACCGGTCAGTGACCGGATCGCGATCCCGTATCGTTGGCACCATCTGATTGAGCGTAACCACAAACAGCTCGCCCGCCGTCATGCGACCCGTACCATAGGTTTGGGTCGATGCTACCGACCGTTCGCCCTGCCACGGCACATCGATGTTCCATGCGCCAGCCTCGGCACTGAACTCCACCGTGCAACCTTCGCATTCCAGAAGATGATCGAGGAATGCTGCATAGTCACGCGACGGAATCCACGTTGAACCTATCCGGGCATCGATTTCGCCCGGTCCCAAATCCGCCGGAATGACCGCCTTGAGCGCCATGACGTTACGGGCATAGTCATCACCCGCGACGTCCGCCATGTCCAGCTTATGGCGCACATTGCCCGACAGATAGGCATCGGCGGTTTCCCAAAGCGCACTTTCCGGATTCAGGAAGATCAGACCGCGATCCGCCATATCCGGGAGGAACTGCGCCCTCTCCCGCCCCAGCAAGGACTCCATCAACGGAACGTCGATGCGACCACGCTCGTGCAAAGAGACAAGCAGCGCTTCTTCGGCTGACTCACACCGATCCACCTTGCGAACCACCCCCACCGTTCTGCGGTAGAAAATGTCCGCCTTCTCTGCCGTGCCGCTTTCCGGATCGAAATTCTCCAGAGAAAGCAGCAGTGGCAGGTCAGGATCGCCCTTGAAGGCCAGCTTGTTGGCTTTGGCATGCAGATAGCCATGCCGTGCCACAAAGCCGTCATAGGCCATGTTGAGTGCCAGGCGGTAACTGCCCAACTGACTATCGTCCGCCGTGACATGCTGAACATGGAGTAGCCGGCGTGCTGCGTCCCGGATGGCCATCAAGCCGACAATGCGCTTGGCAACCGTTGCCGATACCGCCCCCTCAATGACCAGCAGTTCCTGCCCCTCCGAAACAGCCAGACGGCCATCCTCAGTGAAGCAGTACGCACCGGGTTTGACGAACTCAGGCGCTGCGACACGAATGTCCCGCTGCACCTGCTCCGACCGATCAGCCTTGCGGGTCAGACGAGGCACGTAGATCCCTTCGGGCAAACGGGCTACCCGATCGTGCAACGCCTCCTTCACATCGCCATTGAAAATGGCTGCATTGGCGAGGCCATAGCCATTCGACTTCTGGCTCAAGCGTCCGATCAGCATGTCCGGGTTCTGGACATACCAGTTCGAGACGAACAGGCGGCGATGCCCATCACAGAGGCCATACGGTGCTTCCACCACACTCAGCCAATCGTCTGCGGCCTTCTCGCCTGCTGCCAACTTCTGCAGGAAGACGATATCGGTCGTGACGTCGGTATTGGCCAGCGGTGAAAACGTCCCGGACGGCAAACGAATTGCACCGACCAGTCGTCCCTGCGACGCAATGTATCTCCGCGCCCGGTCTTCCCATTTGTCCAGCGTTCCGGCCGACGTAATGAACGCCACCAGACCACCCGGACGGGTCACTTCCAGGGCTCGCCCGAAGAAGTAGTCATGGATCAGAAAATCGGCGTAGGGCACATTCCGGTCGTCCGGCACCTGATAGTTCCCGAAGGGAACATTCGAGATCACCAGATCGAACCAGTCCTTGGGTAGCCGTGCCTTTTCAAAACCGATCGGCAGTGTCCTAACACCGTGATGCCCGTACTGGCGCTGCAGGATGCGTGACGACAGACGGTCGATCTCGATAGCGGTAATTTCCGACGCTTCCGCCATATCCTTCGGCATGGCACCGATGAAATACCCGATGCCGGCAGAAGGCTCCAGCACACGACCACCCTGGAATCCCATGCGACGCACCGCCGCCCAGAGTGCTTCGATCACGAAAACTTCCGTGAAGTGGGCATTGACGACGCTTCCCTTGGCGCTTTCGTAGTCTCCGCCGAGAACATCCGGCAAGGATTCCGCTCTCGCCTTCCATGCCGGGTCTTCCTGATCCGGATTGAACGCTTTGGAAATACCGCCCCACCCGGTGTACCGGTTGAGGACCATGCGCTCATCAGCTGTCGGCGGACGGTTTTCCGCGTCGAGCATGGACAACAGTGCGACAGCGGCGAGGTTCGCATCGAACTTGGTGACGTCGCCTCGCAGCATCGAATGAACGGTGGCATCCAGGCTGGGCCACAACACCCGCGGTGGCCGTTGAGGTTGCGGCTCCCCGATCAGCGCGGGAGACACAAATTCGACTTCGTTATTGCCCGCCGGTACGGTGATCTGTACCGGTACCACCAAGGGGAACGCGATGATTTCCGCCGACGTAACGACGTGGGAGATCATCGGAAGCGGATCGTCCGGAGCGAACCCCGGCAGCCACATGGTGACTTCCGCCAGTTTCTTGAGTTTCACGTTTATCTCCTGAAAATGCCGGAGACACGTGTCCCCATCCGGGGTGTGTCCCCGGATGGGTTGAAAATCGATTACTCGTCATGGACGTTCAGCTTTCGCCACCCGTCAGATGACCTCGTGATGCTTTTTGAGTACTAAGTGCTGCGGTACAAATGAACAGAACGGAACCGCAATATTTCAAACAGCGCAGACATCGGTTATGCCGCCTGCTTCTGGTGCCGTCTCGACAAGCCGTATCGGTATGTATTGCGGAATTTCGATAGAGCTGTCTTTACCGGCATCGACTCATCCACAAGACGACTCGTCCAGGCGCAGCCTCGACGCGTAACCGTCTTGGCGCTGACCGCACTGATCTCTGCTTCGATGACCGCAACCAGCAACTGATCAAGGGCATTCATCTGTAATGAAGTAGCAGTAATGCAGCGCTCCGGTGTCACTCCATGCTCGGTAACAAACTCCGCATGGGGCAGATTGGCCAAATCACTATCGTCATCCTGATGCTGAAGTGGGTACGTCACGACTGACAGCTTGGAGATTTCAATCTCCTTGACTGCCACACGTACCCAACCGCACTCCAGCAATGGATACATCCATTCCGCGCGTTCGACAGCGTTCATTTCTGAACGCTTGGCATGGCGGAATGACTCGACCGGGATACCGTTCTGCCGTAGCAGCCCTGCTGTAGATTCCAGCGCACTGGTAATCATCTCCAGCTCGGAATCGTAGGATTCCTGCAGAAAATCCTCGTAGCGCGTACAGGCTTCGATTTCTCCGGATTGAACGAGGCTTGAGAACTCGCCTTCGTCCAACCAGGAATCGATATCCACATAAAACAAACGATGCTCCCGATTCGGAAGCCAATTACCTACGCCCATGGTGCTCTCCAAATAAAAGGCGGAGACACCCATTCCCGTGCGGGAGGGTTCCCCGCTCGGGTAATGGCCGTGAGGCCGAAAGAAATTACAACTGTTCCGCCTTGGCTTGCGAACAGAGATACAGCAGACAGCTTGAATTGCGCGGCCCCCACCATCGATGCCAGCGGGCATGCACTTTGGCTTTCTGCTCAACCGGCAGACTGAAGTAGGTTGATCGGGCGATCCGCCACCATTTGGCGGTGAATTTGCGGTGCTCGATCTCTACAACGTCTGCACGCTGCGCACGGCGGGATATGACTTCATCCACCGATGGCTGCAACGCGGCGACCTGATCCGCGAAAAGCGGCAAGGCATCGCGCTCGGCCTTCTGCTTACGCAGAACGGCTGATCGTTTTCTCGGGGTGTCCCGAAATCCTTCATAGCGGGGATAGCGATCAAACATCATGACCATCCCCTTGCCATGCGAATCGCTTCGCGCAGCTTTCCTGAGTGTTGCCTCATGGTGCCTCCAGTCAAAGTCGGGAGACACGAATCCCCTGTGGGGGCCGCGCCCCCACAGGGTTAAGTAAATGCTGTTTGTTTCCAGCGGCCAGCTACCGCCTTTCAGCCGTCCCCATAGAGGAACAACGAAACCGGAGCTTTCCACAGCGGGCTATCGTCGAATGGAACGGAACCCGTTCTGGAAAGCCCGGCACACGAAGAAATGTGTGTGCCGGGAGAAAGAAGCCTGTCATCAGCCACCCTTGCGCTTGCGGCTGCGCTTGGGTTTTGGGTAGCCAAATCGGGCCCATGCTTCAGGATCGACGGGAAGCGGTGTCGTCCGGGCGTTCTTGAGATTAACGAAGACGCCGTGATAGCCAATCTGTCCGTAGCGAAACAACTCCCACAACAGATTCAGGGCATACAGCGATACGCCGCGATTCACGAACAGCGACTGCTTTTCGAGGGCATCGGCGAGCGAACAGGAGGGCGTGTCATCGTCGGCTTCCTGCGACTCATCCGCGATCTCCGGGAGGAGATCGACGGCATGCGGCAACCGATGCGCATCGGATTTGGCCCAACGCGCCGGCACCTCGCCGAGAATGACCTGACCGTCATGCAGGCGGTTGCCCAGATCGAGCCAATACCCGCCGCCAGACCGTGCCACCGATTCCAGAATCGCTTTACGCGCCAGCCGATTGTCCACACAACCAATCGCCAGATCGGTGCGCAAACTCTCGGCTGCAGTCACTCGCCTTGTCTCCGCCTTCCAGCCGGTGCCCATCGCCATGTTGATGCGATTGACGAGCACCGTGGCCTTGGGCAACCCCACGTCGGACGGATAGAACATCTGCCGCCCCACATTGGCTTCCGACACCTGATCGGCATCGATGACGGTCACATCCAGACCACCGGGATGGCCCAACGCGAGCATGGCCGTGTGCAGCTGGGCCAGACCCATCAGCATCTGGGAACCGGTTCCCCCGGCCCCAATCACGGCGACACGAACCTCCCGCGAGAGCAACTCAGGCGCAAGATGATGGATAGCCATCGCTTCCTCCTGCCTGATCGCTCAAACCGGTAGCGTCGAATGCCAGCGGCACGAACAGCCCATTGGCACAGAGACGAAACGCTGTCGAACACTGCCCGCGATCGCAATTGCCAATCACGCCGGCAATCTTGAACTCACCGCGATCATCTCGATCATCCTGCGTCGAGAAGAATGCCGAGAGGCGACCATGAGAATGCAGATCGACAACCAGATGCTCGTCTTCGTCGAGCACCGGCCGGTGATAGCGGACATGACAGCATCCCGCCGATTCTTCCGTCGGGAACACCAGCCGCATATCGCCGGACATGGCATGCCACACGATCCAGCCCACGCATTCCTCCGGACACCGATCAAGGGCATACCGGTAGAACTCCGTGACCAGATGGCGAGGAATCTTGCCAAAGGTCAGGGACAGCTCCCGGCCCACCCAGCCATAGGGCATGGGTACGCTTTTCTGGCTGACCAGCGGCACCCGCAGATACAACCACGGACGCCGAGCTTCGAGCCAGAGGCCGTCACCGGTCACCAAAAAGCGATGACCATTACCGGCCAACGGTGCGAATCCGCCATAACGCGGCACTGTCACCACCGGCGCTGACTGCTGCAAGGCGACATCTCTCGCATCCATCATCCCTCTCCTTCCAGAACGGCGGCCTCAAAGGCTTGCCGTAGCGTCCAACCCGTCGGAACGAGCGTGCGCGTTGGAAAACGACTCAGGCGACCCTCCAGCAGATCCCGCCACAAGGCAAACGGACCGGCCCGGTAACGGGTCAGCCCCTTTGGGGTATGGATGTTCGGATGGGTGAAGTAGGAGCGGAAAAAGGCCTCCTCCCAGGCAAGGTGGTTGTGCACCTGATCGCCTTTCGGCAATCGGGCGCTACCGACACAGATCGTGCCGTTTTGCCAGACATTGAAGAATGGCGCGACGAACAGCGGCGTATCGGCATCGGGACGTTGCCGCCCCTTGAACGCAAACACCTTCCATGCCTTCGTGGTCACCACGAACACCAGTCCCGGACAGGGACCGCGCGCGGTACGTGCACCCAGTTCTTTGCAGTCGAACCAGACCTGCCTGTCCTGCGGTGCGCTGTACCAGACGAAGAACCCCGATCCTTCCGCGAGTACATGGGCCGGCTTGATGGCAGGCTTGAGCATCGTTTCCGGATCGAGAATCCGCATCAGCGCCAGCAGTCCCGCCTTGCTGGCTGGAACACCGGCTTGAATGACCGGACGATTGCCATCGTCCGATCCCACATCATGGACAGACACGAAAGCGGGCTTTCGTTGCGCATCCTGATAGACCAGCACGGCATGGGTCAGCCGGTACGACTGTTCACTTGAAAACGTACTGACATTGATCGCCATCGCGACCTCCTTGTTGAAATGGCGCAGGCGTGTCGAGCCCGGCGGGCAGGACATCACCCGCACCGGGTTAATGGAACTCACAGCGGCTCGGCGATCAGAGCGATCAGCCGATCCAGTGACGACAACAACTGCAACCCCAGACCGGTCTTGTTGAGCCAGACATGGAACCCCTCGGCATCGAGAGGGACTGCCTGGGCGCCGAACAGATCGGTATAGCCATCGCTGGCGCAGTTCGCGTATTCGATAAAGTCATCGAACACCCGATCCATGGGGTCATCAACATCCCACCTCAGGTAGGCCCCGAAATAGACGCACTCGACCTCCATGCCGTCCAGGCCGGGAAGCTGCCCGCCGTCCGCCAGCAACTGCCCGATTTCGAGCACCATGGCAGCCACCGGAGCGACTTCAGGCAAAGTGGCCTGGATGCCTGACAGGGCATCCTCATCCAGCACCGGCTTGGCGCAAAGCACCCAATCCGGAAAATGACCGTCATACCACTCCGGAGAAATTGCATCCCCCAGATCCTCTTCGGTCATTCCCATCGAGCGCATTTCTTCCAGCCAGTCGGCCTGATCGCCACTCCCTTGCCAGTGGATGTACTCGCACAGATCGCGCGTCGATTGCGGCGTCAGGGCATACAGCGTGCGCCCCGAAGCCCGTTGCAACCAATGCAGCGCCGTCTCGCCCAGACCGGGACATAGCGTCTCGATCCGGGTCAGCCGATCTTTCATGCCAAGCCATTCCACCTGTTCAGACTGGATGGCCCAGTACCACCGGTCATCGTCGTCACTGGCATCGGGAAACAGCGATCCATAGCCCAATGTTGCTGGACTAGCGGCCGCATGAACCTCGAAGGCAATGTGCTGCAATTGCCCCACCATGCGGTTGATCCACGCAACCAACGCGTGTTGCACCAGCGTAGGCGGCAGACCGCTCGCAGACTCGGGAAGCTCCCCAACCTCCAGCCAGCGCAAGGCCAGCATCGCCCAGCGACGAACATCGAGACAGGGATTGAGGCCGACCGTGAGGCCAGCGCCAAACTGCGGCAGGCTCAGAGGATCAGGGCCTGGACGGAAGCGGCCACCTGACAGCGATCGCCGGGTGCGACGGTTGCTTGAGACCGTATCACCAAGCGTTGCAAGGCTTGTACGCATCGTTTCATCTCCTCGTGATCGAAGGCAGGAACCCCGTTCGGGATTCCGCCTTCAAAGTGCGAGAAGTCGCCATCGGCAGCGGCTTGCAGCCGTTCCTTGAGCGACACCATGACCTACTCCTTGCGCAGGACGACAGGCCAACGCCGATCCAGCCACCTGACCAATCGTCCCAAGGCGATCGTCAGGCGTTCAACCGGTGTCACAACAGCCGATTGCGGTTCGACATAGCTCAGGCCGTCATCGCGCCGCCGCACCACGATCCGGGAGGTTCGCGATGCATTGGCCGACAAGGCACCCTTGGTGCCGACGGCACGCCGGAAGGTGTAGATCAATCGATCACCCTTCTGCTCCGGCCCCTCGATGGAGGCCGTCGTGATCTCCGGGTAGGTGGCGGAATAGACATCCCGCACCTGCTCCGGTGACAACTCGCATCCGGGATCGGGCAAGGCAATGCCGTTGTAGGCAAACGAACGCTGAAGCTTCTGAACGGTAATGGTCATGACCGCCTCCTCATGCGAAAAGGTTGTCTTCGACCGAAACATCGGCGACTGCCGGCGTCCCGCTCTCGACTTCATTGTCATCATCGACATCGGCCGCCGCCGTTACCTTGGCGGTGCCTTTCCTGAGCGCGCCTTCGGCTTTCTTGCTGGCGTCTTTCTTCGCCGCCTCAAGAATGCTGCGGGTCGCCTCCAATTGCTCGGCAAGCGACTGGTGCTCTTCAGCAAAGCTGCGAAGCAGACCGACGAACTGTGCATCCAGCGCCTCCGCCGTTCCGGTCAGGACCAACGGGATCGCCAATGCCTCGGCATCCTTCGCATCTTTCGGGGTGGGTCGCACCGTGACGGTGATCAATCCTTCCCGGGCAGATGACAACGTTACTGCCAGTGCCGCGCAGCCGTCCAACAACGATTTGAGTTCCTGAAAAAACATGGTGGTACCTCCAAAGAGAAAATGGCAGGCGCACCACGCCCCTTGCGGGGAACGTGGTCCCCGCTTGGGTGGAAAGAAATTGTCTTACGCGATGTTGAAACGCATCGACCGCGGCACCTTGCCCTCATAAGGGAAGGCCGCCACGTTCAACAGCGCCTTGATGATGTCGTCCTTCTTGCCGCTCATGGCCTTGGCAAATGCCCCGCCCATCGCTGCCTTCAAGCCGATCTCGTCGCACATCGCCTCGATTTCGCTCTTGGTGAGCAGCTTGAGAAACTCTTCACAGAGCTTCCAGTGCCGCCCGAGATCGATCTCGAGATAGTTGAGGAGCTGGACCAGGGTCTTTTCCTCAATGCCGTCCGCAGCGGATGCCGCCAGTCCGAGGAACAGCTTGTCCCGAACAGACTCATCCGACTGCGCAACCAGGCGTGCTGCCTCATCCGTCTTGAACACGAAGCTGGTGAACTCCTGCTTGGTGATCGCGGCGAATGCCTTGCCCAGCTTGGTATCGCTGATATGCCGGGCATTGCCCGACAACGCCAGGGCGATGAGCACCGTGAGATTGTTTTCACGGTTGGCCATCAACTCCCGACGCAGCGCCTTGCGCCAGACTTCCAGTCGGTAGTCCTTGACCCGTTGCGAGTCCTGGACCTTGGTTTCAGACTTGGTTTCGGCCTTTCCCATGGACTTGCCACTGGCGGCCGTTTTGCCGGTAGCTACCTTGGTGGCACCCTCTGCCGGCGCCGCCTTTTCCTTTTCCTGCTTGAGGCGTGCCGCCACCTTCTTGGCATTGCAGCCCGCATCGAAGCACAGATCGGAATAGACATTGCCCAGCTTGCCTGGCACGGCCGAAATTGCGGCACCGAAGCTCTTGCAGGCACGGCAGGCTGTCGCCTGATCCTCGCCTACTCCGGTATCGCCGACGGCCACCAGTCGCAGCAGCGTGAAGTTCTCGCCGGGGCGAACGATCCGAATGGTCGGATAGTCGTCGGCAAGCGAAGCCTTTTTGGCATCCAGCGCCGCATCGGTCTTGCTATCGAAGCACGAACCGTGGGTGCAATGACCCGCTGCAATCGCCTCGCCAAAGAGTGCCTGCTGATTCCCCGAATTGTGGGGACAAGACGTGCACTCGCCCTTGTCGAAAATCGCGCTGCCCAAGGCCCGCGATATCTGCTCAAGTTGTCCGCGAAACTGGACCACGGTAGGCAGACAGGCCTGGGACAGCAACTTATCGAGGACGGCGTCCTGCTTGTCGCGTGTGACTGCGGCCAGCAGCTCGGCATGGCCCAGCTGAATGCGTCGCTCGGACAAGGCCCGACGGACCCGTTCCGAACAGTTCATCAGCGCCAGGCGTTTGTCGAGCGTGGTGCGCGACCAGCCCAGGCGGCGTGATGCCTCGTCCCGATCCCCCTGACAACGGCCAAGAATCTTGGCGGCCGCTTCAGCTTCTTCGGTCGGACTCATATTGGCACGCTGGATGTTCTCGATCAGCGCCGCCTCGTCGGCTTCACCATCGTCCAGGTCGCGTACCAGCGCAGGGATTTCATACTCATCCCCGAACACCTTCTTCGCCGCACGCCCGCGACGTTCGCCGGCGACGATCTCGTAGCGTCCCGCATCGCGAGGCCGCACCAGAATCGCCTGCAGCACTCCCTTGGATTTGACGGACTCTTCCAGCTCCGTCATCTCAGCAGGATCGAAGTAACCACGAGGATTTCGACCGGGAAGAATGTTCCCGACCTTGATAGATGCTTGCAGTTGCATGATGCCTCCATGAAAAATGGCAGGCAACCGCATCCCCGGACGGGAATGCGACTGTCCCGCCTGGGTTGAAATGCAAAAAGCTAATGGGTGTAACGTTGCCGGTAGCGTTGCAGCACCTGATCCCGAATCTCTTCGGCATCGAGGCCAAACAGACGGCAACACGCCCGATAGGCAAATGCGCTCGACTCCGTCCGTGGCGCCTGCATCCAATCGAGGATGTCTAACCGCGTTGCGGCAGACACCCTGCGATCAAACAGGTCGTGCAGCGATTTCTCCAGCAGGAGGCCATGTAGCCGCAGGATCTCATCCTCGGTCCATGGGGGCTCGCCACCAAAATTCGCTTCACTTCCTGCCGTGCCTGCCAGGTTGAGTTGACGCACCAGACCGTCTTCCCTGTGCATGGCCGCCTCCTTGAATAAGCGCGGTGATTCGTTGCGCCTAGTTGCGGTTGTCGGCCTTGATTACGCGGTACGTTTCGTACTCGATCTGGTATCCGTTACCTTGGATGACGCTCAAAAGCTGATTGCGCGCCAATACAACGGCGGCATCATCTTCCTTGTTCATCGTCAGGAAACTGACGTTATCGAGCACACGCACTGCCTTGGCACAGATCCGAATGGCACCAAACTCAGTGTCACCAAGCATGGTCACTTGCCTTCCTCCCCGAAAATGTCACTGTCTGCGGAGGACGGATTGGCCAAGGCAGCCTTGCGACTGCGGTAAGCACGGAGCAGTTGCTCCAGCTCGCCACCCTCAAATGAGCCTTCGGCCCGGACATAGACTTCATCCAGTTCGTCGGTCGATGCTGCCTTGCCAATGGTGATCAGGGTGTCCTGCAGCAGCCTGCCGGAAGCTTTACGCTCGTTGGCTTGGGATGCTTCGGCCTTGTCAGGCTTGTTCCCCTTGTCGCCGGTCTCGGTCGCTGTCGGGATGACTTCTCCCGTTTCCTCGTCGATGATCGGCGCCCAGGAACCATCAATGGCCTCGGTGATCCCGATGTTCTGGCTTTCACCTCGCTCGGTCACTTCATCGAGCGTCAGCGCCATCGCCAGTTCCGGCGACTTCGGCAACAGGTTGCACAGCCGGCGAATCACGGTCTTGAGGCCCATCGGGACGAAATGCGTGTCCCAGGGACTTTCCTTCCCGTACTTCTTGGCCATCTGGTAGCCACGCGAGTTGTCGCGCACCTGTTCGATCTGTTCCTTCGACAGGGCGTGAAACGTGCGTGTGCCATCCTTGAACACCGCGACGGCATAGAAGCCCGCGATCGCTCCCCGCTCCTCATCGGAGGCAGGGAAGCCGTTCTTCTTCAACGGTTCGTGCATCAGGGTCCGGTTAAGGCCCAGAACGATGTCGAACTTGTCGTTGATACGAACTTCATGACCGTAGATATCCTGCACGACCCCGCTGTTGCGGGCCAGCTTCATCAGCCCCTGATAACCGGGGATCAACTGGCACTGGTTGCCGAAAGGCACAAGGTGCGCTTCACCCATCAATCCCACTTCGAGCCCGAGCTGGCTGGACTGGATCACCGCCGCAAAGACACTGCGGGGATCGGTCTGGGCCAGTTTCGGGTTCATGCGGAACGCGGTCAGCGCGATGCGCACCATGCGATCCGGACTCAGATGCTTGGGCAGTGCGCGGGCAATTTCGCCCTTGAACTGCTCCAGCATGGCCGGGAATTGCACCACGTTGGATTGGCCACCTTGGCGGGTCTTCTGGATGTTGCGTAGGGTTTGAGACATGGTTTTTCTCCAAAGAAAAATGGCGAAGACACCTGTCTCCCTTGACGGGGATGGGTATCCCCGCCGGGGTTGATGACCTACAAAAATTGCCGCGGTTTAGGCAGCGTCCAGCTCGAAGGCTTCCGTGTTGGCGGCCCAGCGTGGCAGGGAGATCAGTTCGATCTCTCCGCCCGGTTGGTACGCCGGCCAGTTGCCCGATGAATGGCACCACTTCAACAGCTGAAGTGCTGCCCGGTACTTCTTACGCCCGACCTCGATGACTTCCGGATCGGCCCGATACACCGCTACCGCATGAGGCGCTTCCTTCTCCACGGCGACAAACAGGAATGGAAGCTCCATCCCTGTCACGGCCTTGATCCCATCAACGTAGTACGCCGCCTGGATGTCGTAACCGAAGTTCGCGATGGAACGTGCAAACCCGCCACTGCTGGCATCGACGCAGGTTTTGAGATCAACGATGGCTTCACCGTTGAACCAGTCCGGCCGACACTTGCAGCTCAAGCCCGTTTCCGCATCCCTCCAGAACGCAGAGAGTTCGGCATCGCCCGACGATAAGAGCCTTGCCGCCCCTTGATGGGCAAACACGGCACGTTGGACCAGACTGAGCGTAGCCATCTCCTCGGAGGTAATCACGATCTTGCCGTGATTGGCCTCCTCGAAGCGCGCCGCCGCCTCCTTGCCTTCCTTGGTGCGACGGTCGAATTTCTCCGCCACCACGAATTCGTCGGCAAAGCGATCCTGCTCCAGCACATAGGTATGCACTGCGGTTCCGAACGCCATGGCTGGCGTCGGTTCATGCGGATGATCCAGATACTCGCGAAGGTGCGCCGGGCTTTTGAGCATCTTGACGATGCCCGAATGACCGATGGCTTTCTCCGCGTGATACTGCGTAGCCGGCATGACGAGCAGGCCGGGATGATTCAGTTTCATGGTGCCTCCAGAGCGAATGCCGGAAGCACCGACCCGAACCGGGGCGTTGTCCCCGGCTGGGTTAGAAAATGCTGTTTGTTTCGAGCGGCCAGCTACCGCTTTTTAATCGAACGGATAACCGTCCGATCAAATCTGGCTTTCCGCAGGACGCTCGGCAGGAACGCCCTCGGGAAAGCCCCGGAGGTCCGGGGCGATGGGATCATTCGATAGTTCCGGCTTTGCGCGCCATGTCGAGTGCCTTCAACAACATGTCGCGGGTTTCCATGTCCCGCTTGCCGTCCCTCAGCCGCTGATACAGATCGCAGGCAAAGGCCATGGGCAGGGGATCGAACAGTCGAACGAGATAGGGATTGAGTTTCATGATTTTCTCCAGAGGTTGATGAAAGACCCTGGCGAAAACCGCATCCAAGATGGAGCGATCCCCGCAGGACAAAGGGCTCTTTGGAAAAAGCGCTTTGTCCTGCGGGGAAGACCCCAACAGGCGATGCTGCGAACTACAGGCCGAGCGCGCGAACGATCGGACGGCTGATGATCCAGCCAGTGATGCAGCATGCGAGAAGAACGAGTTCCATGAGGTGCCTCCTGAAATGAAAAAGGGGCACCCCTCCCTTTGCGGAGGCGATGCCCCCGCTGGGGTGGAAACGTCAGGCAATGACGTCGAAGGAAGCCTTTGCCGTGTTGCCGGAATCGTTGTCGATCCCGTTGCGGCGCAGATACGCCGGTATGTCGTACTGCCGCCAATCCGCTAAGTGTTCCTCGGCCCGTACTTCACGCACGTCGGCCATCACTTCTTCGACCTTGGCCTGGAGTGGTATCCGCATGGAGAAGTTACGAATGGATTCCAACACGACCTGAAGAAACGAAAGGATCAGGTGCAGCCCTGCCAGCATGGCCAGGACGAGAATGACGCGTTCCATGAACAAACCTCCTGAAGTGATGGAGGTCTGTCCCCCAGGGGAGGAAAGACCTCCCGGTGGGGAAACGAGAAACGTGCGATTCAGAACGGCTCGATGTCGGGTACATCCTCGAACGCGGGTCCCGTAGCGGTAGCCGGCTTGCCTTTACCGTTGCCGGTACGCTTGCCATGGCCTGCTTCGGGAGCCTCGTCATCCGACGGACGACTGCCGAGCATCTTCATCTCGCTGGCGAGAATCTCGACGACATAACGATCCTGACCCGCCTTGTCCTGCCATTTGCGGGTCTGGATGCGGCCTTCGACATAGACGGGTGAGCCCTTCTTCAGGTACTCGCCGACGACTTCCGCCGTACGACCAAAAAAGACGACACGGTGCCATTCGGTGTTGTCTTTCTTTTCACCGGACGACTTGTCCTTGTACGTCTCCGTCGTTGCGATCCGAATAGTTGCGATCGCTTCGCGGTTCTGCGTGTAACGAACCTCAGGGTCGGCACCCAAGTTGCCGATGAGGGTGACTCTATTGAGTGATGCCATGTTGCCTCCTGACAAAAAGTTGGCAGGAAGGCCGTCAGTACCTGACGGGGTTTCCCCGCCGGAGTTTAGTAAATGCTGTTTATTTCGGAAGGCCAGCTACCTTCACCGTGCCCACCATAAGGAGGACATGAGATGGGCGCATTCTGGCTGTCGACAAATTCCATGGGCGGGCGAAATGCAAACTTTTTGGACGCATTTCGGCCACCGAGCCGGTGACGACCCGAATACTCTCCCGAGGCTATTTCAACCGGGAGACAGTCATGGCCACACGTCAGTACAAGCCTTCATCGAACATACCCACCGTCAGGCTGAGTAACAGCCGACCTTTCATTACACAGAAGGCCGTCCTCAATTCCCTGCACGCACAACAGATATTCGAGCGTGGATACGACATGTGCGCCAATGGTCTTTTCTCGCTGACCGTCGTATTGCGGTTCATCGGCACCGAGGAACAGGCCCAGGCCGTCGAGACGATGGTGGATGATCTGCTCAATAAAGCATTGGATGAGATTCGCCAGGAAATCGCACGCATGAAAGAACTTAGCGAGTCCAACGGCTGCGAGACAATGATCAGCTATACCAATTCTCGGACGGTCGAGATTCAGATCACCTCGCCGCGCTCGATCCGGTTCCTGGCCATCATCCGCGAGTTCGATCAGTTGATCGCCGCTATGGACACCTTGTGGCTGGCGTGCATCATCGACGACACCCACTACGCTGTCGAGGCCTACCAATGGAAGCGCAGGATTCTTCGCTTGGCCGGACAAATACGTACTCTCGCCACCCGAGCCATTCTGGCTGCTCGCAAGAAGGAAAGTGCAGAAATCGCCACCGAAGAAAAAGAGTCGGCCGTACTGAAAGAACTCACTTCGCCGATCACTGAAACGCCATCGATCAGTGTCATGTAGGTGGATCTCAATCCATTTCAAGAGCGCGCAGTATTCGCCATTGGCCATAGCACGGTGCTGGCCTCTCCGGGATCTGGCAAGACACGGGTATTGGCGGAGCGTGCCGCTCACCTGCTTGAGTCAAACGAACGTGGCCGTGTCTGTGCCGTTACCTTCACCCGCGATACAGCCGATGAGCTGAAATCGAGGATTCTGTCAGCTTGCGGAGAAGCGAATTCCTCACGCTTGGCGGTAGGAACATTTCACTCTATCGCACTGGGTCAGTTACGCCGAAACAATACCCAAGGGCTAGGTCGCCTGATTTCCGAAGGTGAACGTTTATCGTTGATTCGGCGGTGCTGGAAACAGCATGCCAAGAGGCACTCGCTGGAATCTGTAATTCAGGCCATCGATGCATCAAAGGCCAGAGTCGACTGGCAGCCCTCGGAAAGCCCGGCAATCACGGCTGCCCTTGCCACCTACGGCGAGCTGCTGAAAGTAGAAGGCGCAATCGATTTCGCCGATCTGATGCTGAAGGCCGTGCGCGACATGCACTCGAAATCGATGCC
>SXGT01590475.1_pt1 | contig 18053 bp, 17 predicted proteins | sample 3176221 | NCBI WGS metagenome assembly SXGT01 (sample SAMN11356862, study PRJNA531348) | freshwater metagenome | isolation source: freshwater sample F1-120 | place: China: Fuxian Lake, Yuxi | collected 2017-12-25
CCATGAGTCGCGCGTTGAGGCGGTCCTGCAGGTAACCGACGAGCACGCCGTTCTCGATGAGCACAGTGCGTTGCGTGGGTGTGCCTTCGTCATCGACGTTGAGGCTCCCTCGACGACCCGCGATGCTGCCGTCGTCCACGACCGTGCAGAGCGGGCTGGCGACCGGCTTCCCGAGGAGCGAGCTGAACACCGAGGTGCCCTTCCGGTTGAAGTCGCCCTCCAGGCCGTGACCGACCGCCTCGTGTAGGAGCACGCCGGGCCAGCCGGGCCCGAGGACGACGTCCAGCGTTGCCGCGGGCGCCGGACGGGCGCGGAGCAAGAGGAGGGCCTGACGGACCGCCTCTCGGACGTGCCACATGGCGCGCGACTCGGCGCCCTCGTGCGGCTCGAGGAACCAGTCCCAGGCCACGCGGCCGCCGCCGCCTGAGCTACCGACCTGCCGCTCGTTCCCCTCCACGGCGATGCACGTGGCCTGGAAGCGGCAGAGGGGCCTGCGGTCGCCGGTGAGCGTGCCGTCGGACGAGAGGACCGCCACGGTCTTGAGCTCCGTGGCGAACGAGACCTGGACCTCCACGATCCGCGGATCGAGGCTGCGGGCCAGCGCGTCCGCCTGCTGAAGCAGCGCCACCTTCCGCTCGAGGGGCACGTCGATCGCCGCCTCGGGCACCGGGTACAGGTCGCGGGCGCGCGCGGCCGGGGCGAGCGACACCGGGCCGCGGGCCGAGCCGCCGAGCGCGATCACGCGCGCAGCCCGAGCCGCGGCTTCGATCTGGCGTACGTCGATCTCGTTCGAGTGCGCGTAGCCGGTCTTATCCCCGGCGATCGCCCTCACCCCGACGCCCTGATTGAGGCTCCGGGTGGCCTTCTTCACGAGGCGCTCTTCCAGAGAGACCGCCTCGAACGCCGCGTGTTCGAAGTAGAGGTCGGCGTAGTCGACCTGAGACGACAACGCCTCGCCGAAGGCGCGAGCGAGCGCCCCTTCCGAGAGGTCGAAGGTGTCTAGAAAGAAGCTGGCGCTGGCGTCCATGAGGCTCCGGTGGTGGTGGGCGCCGCCGCCGGCGCCGAAGCGACGTGCTAAGCCGCTCCACGCGCTCCGTCAAGTCCATGACCGGTCGTCGTTTGAGGAGGAAGCCGCCATCACCGGGGCGACGCCCTGCCCCTCCGGCGGTCGGGGATCCGCGGCTTGCAGACTGGGCCGTCCGCGTGAATCATGTGACGCCATGCGCCTTTGCACCGTAATCTCGCTCCTCCTCGCGGCCGCGTGCTCCGGCAAGTCCGCCGACTCCCCAACCCAGGAAACGTCCACCGACGCAGCGGCGGCCGACACCACGCCTCCCGCTGACGTGCCCCCCGAGGTGCTCGCCGACGTCGCGGCACCCGCCGACGTCGAGGCAGACGCAACGGCAGACGTGACAGAAGACGCGACAGAAGACGTGGTGAGCGGCCTCGAGCTGCCGCCGGGCCCGCTGGAGGTCGGCGTGGGCCGGGTCCGGTTGCCTGTCCCCGTCGGCGTGGGCACGGCCGGCTTCGGCCAGATTAACCTCGGCGGCGGTGGGTTGAAGTCGCGCTACGCGGACAAGTACGCGGCCTCGAAGAAGGTCTACACGCATCCGTCGCTCCACACGGTGGCGCTGCGGGTGGCCGAGGAGACCGTGGTCTTCCTCCGAGCCGACCTCGTCGGCATGACCCACGAGGCGCGTCAGGCGGTGGTCCGACGCGTCCTCGAGCGGGGGGGGCCCGATCTCGACCAGGGCCTCGTCATGAGCGCGACGCACACGCACTCCGGCCCCGGACGGCTTGTCGACATCACGCTGTGGGCCGCGATCACCGACACCTTCTTCCCTCAGTTCTACGTGCGCATGGTGGACGCCATGGCCGACTCCATCCTCCAGGCGATAGACGACCTCGAGCCTGCGCGGTGGGCCAGCACCGTGGTCACCACGGACGAGTTCCATCAGGACCGCCGCTGTGAGAGCCCGGAGAACCTCGATGGGCGCATGCCGCTCCTCCGCTTCGACCGCGCCAGCGACGGCAAGGTCAAGGCGGTGATCGCGATGTACTCCGTCCACGCCACGGTGATCGGGAGCGACGCCGCCACGCTGACGCGCGACTTCCACGGGGCGATCGAGACCAAGCTCGAGGAGCAATTCGACCACCCGGTCACGGCGCTCTTCTTCAACTCGTGGTCCGGCGACACGAGCCCGGAGCTCTCCGACCCGGAGCACACGGACGAGATGCCGTCGGACTACCGCCGCCTCGAGGCCACTGGCAACGCCTTAGCGAAGGTGATCTTGGACGCCATCACGCCGCTCGAGACGCAGACGGAGGCGGTGCTCTACTCCCGCAACGCCGTGATCCCGCTCTCCCTCGCTGCGCTCGGCTACACCGCCGACGAGTTCAGTTGGGAGTTCGGGGCCGTCTACTGCGGCGGCGCCGGTGACGCCGCCTGTTTCGGCGAGGGGGAGCCCCCCCCGAAGTCGGCCCTGGCCTTCTGCATTCCCTTCGACAAGGAGTCGCCCGGGCCCCAAGACACCATCGTGGGCGTGGTCCGGCTGGGAGACACGTACATCGCCACCCTCCCGGGCGAGCCTTCCACCGAGGTGGGACAGCGCGTACTGGCCTCGCTGGCGGCAGACACGCGCGCCACAACGGGGCCCGACGCGACCTTCGCGCTGCTCGGCTACTCGCAGGACTACCTTGGCTACAGCCTCCTCGAGGAGGACTGGTACCGCGGCGGGTACGAGACCGGCGGATCGCTCTGGGGCCCGAAGCAGGGCCAATATCTCTCGGACAGGTTGGTGTCCTACGCACGCCACGTGATCGACGGCACGCCGCTCGGCTGGGAGCCCGGGACGCGGCGCGTCCCAAAGAGCTACGCGCCGCCCGCGTGGGAGGTCGACGAGGCCACGACGGTTCAAGTCGCCACCCAACCCAAGGACACGCCCGCCAGCGGCACGGTGACCGCGGTGGTCCACGGGGGTGATCCCTGGCTCCTCGCCCCGACGGTCACGCTGCTCACGGAGGCCGGCGAGCCCGTCTTGCGGAAGAACGGCACGCCGGTCTCGAGCGACGGCTACGAGTTCGAGCTCGAGCTCGACGTGACTCCGGCCTACGGCGATGTGAAGAGCCCCGTCACGCGCACCTTCGCGTGGACCGTGCGGATGCCCGCGTCGCGCGGGGCGGAGACCACGTCGCCGAGCCTCGTCGGTGGGAAGTGGCGCCTCGAGATCCGCGGAGAGACCGCTCCCGGTGTGCCGTTCAAGCTGCTGACCGACGTCTTCGCGGTAACGGAGTAAAGCGCCGTCAGGCCGCCGGGGGCCGCACTTTGACCTGACGCACGGCCTGCGGCGTGGCGTCGACGATCTCGAAGCGCGTCCCGCCCGGCCCCTCGATCACGGTGCCCTTGGTAGGGATCCCGCCGTGGAGATCGATGCACAGGCCAGCCACGGTGGAGTACTCCGTCTCCTCATCGAGATCGATACCGAGCACCCGATCCAGCTCGCGGAGCGCCGTGTCGCCGCGGACGAGGAACGTCCCATCGACCTCGCGGAGGCCTGCCTCGGCCTCGCCGCCGCTCCCGACGATGTCACCGACGATCTCTTCCACGACGTCTTCGATCGTCACGAGACCCGCCACGCCCCCGAACTCGTCGACGACCATGGCCACGCGGGTCCGCCGCGCTTGCAGGTGGCGCAGCACATGGCCGGCGAGCTGTGTCTCCGGGACGAACAGCACTGGCCGGACCAGCGCGCGGAGATCGATCTCGGCGCCGTCGACGGCCGCGAGGAGCACGTCACGCGTGTGGAGCATACCCACGACGTTGTCGAGGCTGCCCTCGTAGACCGGCAGCGTGGTGTGAAACGCCCGGCGCACCACCGCGAGGATCTCGGCGCGTGACGAGGTCACATCGAGCCCGATGATGCGGTTTCGGGGCACCATGACCGCGGACGCGGGCAGGTCGGCGAGGTCGATCGCTCGCGACGCCAGCTCTCCCGCCTGGGTGTCGAGCGAGCCCGCCTGTGCGGCCTCGTGCACCAGCTGCCGGATCTCGTCGGGGCTGAAGCGCGCCTCGCTGAAGTTGGTCCTGTCGCCGAAAGGCCGGAGCAGCACGTTGGAGACCGACGTGAGCAGCCAGACGATCGGCCGGAAGATCTGGGCGATCAAGCGCATGGGGCGGGCGATGAGCAGCGCGTACCGCTCGGAGACGTGCAGGGCGAGGCTCTTCGGGACCAGCTCTCCCAAGACGATGGACGCGAAGGAGACCAGCGTGACCACGATGGCCAGCCCGACGTTGGCGGCCGTGTCGGCCTCGAGAGCGAAGAGCGGGCCCACGACGGACGCGACATCGTCAGCGAGGAGCTGACCGCCGAAGGCCGCGGCGGACGCTCCCACCAGGGAGATCCCGATTTGAACCGTGGCGAGGAAGCGCTCGGGGGCTTCGCGGAGCGCTACCAGGGAGCGAGCGCCGGCGCGCTCTTCGTCGACCAGCGCCTGGATCCGCGTCTTGCGTAGAGAGAGGACCGCGATCTCCGCGCCGGCGAAGACGCCGTTCGCGAGGATGAGCACAAGAATAATCAGGATCTCGGTCAAAGCGGGCCGTACCTCACGGCGCGGGGAGATCCAGCTTCTGGATCGCGGCGATGGGGCCTGGACAAGAGCTCTGATGACAGGTGAGGCAGGCGTTCACGACCAGGCCGAACCCCATGCGCTGGTCCTCCGCAGTGGTGGCCTCGTTGAAGCCGCGGACCGACTCAATGTATGCGACGGCCAGCCGATCGAAGGGGTCTTTTCGCATGCTCGCCTCGGTGGGCCAGGCGCAGCGGAGCTTCTGGGTGTGCTCGGCGCCGAGCGGCTCGACCATTCGCCCCGCCAGGACGGCATCCCGTCGCGCGTTCAGGTCGTCTTGCATCTTCCGCATCAGCGCCGCGAGCTCGCTGTCCCCGTTGGGGTTTCGGCTGCTCTTGATGAGGTGCCCGGGGCTCCCAGGGATGCCAGATAGGAGGGGTGTCCCGGCCGTGCACGCGGGCGGGGGAGCGGCCTCGGGCGCGAGCGGGACTGCGACCGCCGGGGCCGCTCCTGATGGGGCCGCTGTTGGCGTGGAGCGCTGGCAGGCGCAGACGACGAGGACTAGAACTAAGACCAACGGTGTGAACGCGGCGTGGCGCATCGCTCGGACGATAACACGATTCGTCGGCGCGCAAGCCAGGGGTTGCCAAACGCGCGGCGCGGTGGGAAGAGGCGGCATGCCGCCCGCCTTCGACGCTATTGCAGAGACCTTCGAGGCCCTCGACGACTGGATGGACCGCTACCAGTACCTGATCGACCTCGGCCGAAAGCAGCCCGGCCTCGCGCCGGAGGAGCGCTGCGAGGCGAATCGAGTGCTCGGCTGTACCAGTCAGGTCTGGCTCGTCGTGCGAGCCACGCGGCCGGTGGTCGAGCTGGCCGCTGACTCAGACGCTGCCATCGTGAAGGGCCTGGTCCAGGTGGTGCTGGCGCTCACGCACGGTCAGCCGCCGGAGCGGATCGTGGAGCTGGACGCCGAGGAGGCGTTCGCGCGCCTGGGGCTGGACGAACACCTCACCCCAAACCGGGCCAATGGGCTCCGTGCGATGGTGGAGAGGGTCAAGGCCGTGGCGCGAGCTTCCGTAATCCACGGGTGAGCCGCGCGGCGGCCCGTCCGCTCTCGGGGAGCGTCCTTCAGCGCCCCGAGGGCGCCGCGTCCAAGCGCAATTCTACCAAGGGCCTTGCACCGCAGACCGTTCTGGGTATTCTCTGCCGCCCTCGCCGGGGGTGTATCCGCCGGCGCGAGAGCGATCGCCTGTTCCGGAGTGAGCCATGGCCAAGTCCAACCGCATCAAGATCCGTCTCGAGTCCGAAGAGGGCACGGGCTTCTTCTACACGACCAGCAAGAACAAGAAGACCACGCCTACGCGTCTTCGGTTCAAGAAGTACGACCCGAAGGTGAAGAAGCACGTCTGGTTCAAAGAGACCAAGATCTGACGGTCCACCTCACCTTCGACCAGGACTGGGCGCCGGACTTCGCGACGCTCGAGATCCTGGGGGTGTTGGAGGCCTACGACCTCCGCGGGACGTTCTTCGTCACGCATCAGTCTCCCGCCCTCGACCGCCTTCGGGCGAGCGGGCGAGTCGAGCTCGCGTGGCATCCAAACTTCCTCCCCGGCTCCAGCCAGGGCGCGTCTCCTGACGCTGTCCTGGCCACGATGGCCCAATGGGTGCCCGAGGCGGTCGGCGCGCGCGCGCATTGCCTCGTGCAAGGGACACCCACGCTGCTCGCTTATCGACGGTGTGGGCTCCGCTACGACGCCGCCACGCTCCGAGATCATGTCCCGGGCCTCGCGCCCTTCCTGAGCTGGACCGGGCTCTGGGATCTCCCGATTTGGTTCGAGGACGACGTGCACCTCGAGCGCGGCAGGCCTTGCCGCCTCGACGCGCTGCCGCTCGAAAACCCCGGGCTCAAGGTGCTCACCTTCCACCCTACCCTCGTCGCGTTGGACGCCCCCAACCTCGAGCACTACGCTGCGCTCAAGCGGGCGCTGACCGGGCCGCTCTCCGAGGCCACCCCCGAGCACTTTGCGGCTCACAAGGGTGTTCGCGGCCTTGGGACGCTGTTCCGCGACGTGTGCGCGTGGCTCTCCACGCGACGGGACGTGGCAGGCGGCACGCTCGGCGAGCTGGTCTCTGGTCTCGACGCGCCCTTGGGCTCGCCGCCCCCACCACCCGCCTGACCCCCAAGCACGGAGGACCGCGCATGCCGATCTACGAGTACCGCCGAAGCAAGACTTCCTCCGGCTGCGACGTGTGCGTCGACGGGTTCGAGGCTGTGCACAAGATGAGCGATCCGCGGATCACTAGCTGTCCCGAGTGCGACGGCGAGGTGGAGCGGGTGATGAGCGTAGCCTCCTTCTCCACCCGGGAGCCCTCCGCCACCACGCTCGCCCACGCCAACGTCGAGAAGAAGGGCTTCACGCGCTACGAGCGCGCCGGACCCGGCAGCTACGTGAAGACCGCCGGCAACGGGCCCACGACCCTCTCGCGCTGAGCGAGGACTCATGACACTGGAAGTCCAAGGGGAGTTCCGCTAGGGTCCCCGCGGCCAGTCCGTGACGCGTCCACACAACGCGCGCGCCCTGGCCCAAGGAGCCGAGATGCGCGTTGTGTTGTTTGCTGCTGCGCTCGCTGCTTGCTCTACGCCCGTAGAGCCCTCCCCCACGCTCGCCCACCTCGAGGCGCCCATCATGGGCGGCTACAATGACGACACCACCACGGCGGTGTTCGGCATGGCCAGCCTCTCGGGTTGGGGCTTCGGCGTGTGCACCGGCTCGCTCATCGCGCCCAACGTGGTGCTCACGGCCCGGCACTGCGTGGCTCCCGTCCTCGACGAGGCGGCCACCGGCGGCGTCGACTGCAAGACCACGCGCTTCGGCGAGCCTCACAATGCCGTAGGGCTCTACGTCACGCCCGACGCCGAGATGTCGCGCTGGGGCAATTATTGGGTCGCAGCCGAGGTCCGCGTGCCCGAAGACGAGGGCTTCTGCGGCAACGACGTGGCGCTCATCATCTTGGCCGAGAACGTGCCAGCCTCCGTTGCCACCCCGCTGATCCCTCGGGTGGACGAGGCTGTCGTGGGCGTGTTCGAGAACTCCGCCAACCCCATGATCTACAGCGCCGTCGGCTACGGCGAGTCCGCAGACGGAAACGGCCAAAGCGGCCGCCGGCGCCGCCGCGACGACCTCACCGCTACCTGCAACGGCGGCGTATGCCCCTGGTACACGAGCACGGTCGACTCCGAGTGGCTGGGCCAGACCGGCGTGTGCCAGGGCGACTCCGGCGGGCCCGCGATCGACCTGGAGGGGCGAGTCGTCGGGATCGCCTCGCGGGGCGCGCCGGGCTGCGACTCACCCGTCTATGGGGGCGTGGCGCCCTGGGCCACCCTCATCACGGAGACCGTGATCGACGCGGCCAAGCGCGGAGGATATGCCCCCCCGTTCTGGACCACGGGCTACCCGACGAACCCCCTGTTCCAGCACCCGACCGGGCTCCCGTGCGTCACGGGCGCCGACTGCCCATCAGACCTTTGCTACGAGGGCTATTGCTCGCGCCAGTGCAGCGCGGAGGCGTTCTGCCCCGAGCCCTTCGAGTGCCACGGGCAGCTCTCGATCTGCACGCTGCGCTCGCCGGGCGGCGCATGCACGGGAGATGGCGACTGTTCCAGCGGGTTCTGCATCCAGGGGTTGTGCTCCTCCGCTTGCCGCCCGAGCGGCCTCGAGTGCCCCGCCGGATGGCGCTGTGAAGCCGCGAAGGGCCACATCCAGCCCGAGTACACCACGGGCTTCTGCCAGCCCAGCCCCGTCGGGCTCGTCTGTCTCAGCGGCAACGAGTGCCCAGGGGGCTCCTGCACCGACGGGCTGTGCACGCGCCGGTGTGACGTGGACTTCCCCTGCCCGGCCGGCTACCGGTGCGGCGAGCTGGGCCAGTGCGCGCAGCCCGGCATCGGCGGCGCCTGCTCGGTCGAGGCCGACTGCGACGGCGGGCTCTGCGTCGACGGCGCCTGCACCCGACCGTGCGGCGGCGGCGCCGCCTCCTGCCCCGCCACCCATCGCTGCGGCACTTCCGGGCTCTGTGAGCCGGTGCCGTTCGGCAGCGCCTGCGGCGACCACGCTGCATGCCGCGTCGGGACGTGCCTCGAAGGCCGTTGCACCGGCGCGTGCGTCGATGACAGCGGGTGCCTCGGCGGATACTTGTGCGCCGAGGGCCTCTGCACGCTCGCGGCGGCCGGCGATCTTTGCACCGCCGACGCCGATTGTCCGGGCGGCACCTGCGTCTCCGGGGCCTGCACCCGGGAGTGCAGCGAAGCGGCCCCGTGCGGCGATGGCCTCGTCTGCGACGGCAAGGCCCACCGCTGCGAGCTGATCGCCGCGGCCGATCCCGCCACCGGGTGCGACGCTGGACGCGGTTCGCCTCTCTCAGCTCTTGCCTGGCTAGCGGCGCTGGCGCTGCTCGGCGCGCGCCGCAGACAGTGCACGCGATAAGGCAGGCCATCCCGGAGCGACGATCGCGCTCTGGCCGATACACGGTCCACGGTCTGCCGGCCGCCACAGACAACGTCGTATGGGTCCTCGAGGATCATGCAGAGGGCCGCGCGGCGATCGTAGACGGGCCCGACGCCGCTGCAGCCCTCGCGCTGATCGAACAACGTGGGCTGTTCCTCTCGACGGTGCTGCTCACGCACGGACACGGCGACCACGTCGGCGTCGTACACGACCTGGGACGCCGCGACCTCCTCGGCGGCGTCAGCGTGGTCGGGGGCGCGCACAGCCGACTGCCACTCCCGTCCCTCACCTACCGCGTGGAAGATGGCGACCACGCACCGTTCGCCGACGCGCTGGTGCTCCGAACCGACGGCCATGTCACCGGCCACGTCAGCTACGTCATCGAGGACCTCGTCTTCGTGGGCGATACGATGTTCGCCGGCGGCTGCGGGTACCTCTTCGACGGCCCGGCCGCAGCGATGTGGGCCAGCCTCGAGCGTCTCGCCGCACTCCCGCCCGAGACCCATGTCTTCTGCGCGCACGAATACACGGAAGACAACCTGCGCTTCGCCCTCAGCGTGGCCCCGGAGGCCGACGACCCGGTCTGGAACCGCTACGAGCAGGTGGTGCAGCGGCGCGCCCAAGGCCACGCGGCGCTCCTCACCACCATCGGCGAGGAGCGAGCCACCAACGTCTTCGTCCGAGCCGGAAGCGCCGAGCGCTTCGCCGCGCTGCGACAGGCCAAAGACAGCCGGGCCTACCGAGCCGCGCCGCCGCCCACGAGGCCCATAGCCGGTTTGGGCGCCGCGGGCGCTCCCATGCACCTGCAGCAGCTCGGCGAGCGGATTCCGTGATGCTGAAAGAGATCACCGACGAGCTCGTCACTGAGCTGGCGGCGCTGAACTTCGGGCCCCCCACGTCGTTCGTCTACAACCCGCTGGTGTACGCGCGCGCCCCGTGGGACCTCTACTGCGAGAAGTACGGCCAGGGCCGCCCCGAGGCTCTGCTCTGGGGCATGAACCCCGGGCCTTTCGGTATGGCTCAAGTTGGGGTTCCCTTTGGCGAGGTGAACTACGCGCGTGACTGGTTGGGGCTCGAGGCCCCGGTCGGCAAGCCGCCGATGGAGCACCCCAAACGCCCCATTCAGGGCTTCGCCTGCGCGCGCAGCGAAGTCAGCGGCACGCGGCTCTGGGGCTGGGCCAAGGAGACCTTCGAGAGCCCCGAGCGCTTCTTCGAGCGCTTCTTCGTGTCGAACTACTGCCCGCTCGTCTTCATGGAGGCCTCGGGCGCGAACCGGGTGCCCGAGAAGCTTCCGAAGGAAGAGCGTGCGCCGCTGTTCGCGGCCTGCGACCGGGCGATGCTCCGCACCATCGAGCACTTCCGCCCTCGCTTTGTGGTGGGAGTGGGGAAGTTCGCCGAGGACCGCCTGCGCGAGGTGTTGCACGGGCGGGGACTGGCGGTGACGATCGGCCGGGTGCCCCACCCGAGCCCCGCGAGCCCGCTGGCGAACGCCGGCTGGTCTGACGCGATGAACGCGGCGCTGTCGGATCTCGGCCTCCTGCCGAAGTGACCCCACGCACTCGCGGCGCGCAGCACTCCCCAAATGGAAGGCGAAGACCGCGGCGCCAAGGCCCATACGCTGCGCACGTCGCCAGGCTCAGGCGCCTCGGCCCCGCATACCTCAGCCCTCGTGACGCCTCGCGAACAGGCCTCGCAGGCGCGCCGCGATCTCGTCCCGAGCCACGCGAAAGTGCCCCATACGCTCTTCGTCCGACAACGGCTCTCCCTTTCGGTCGGGATCGGGCAGGGGCCAATGGAGCCGGCGGGGGACGTTGGGAAAGACCGGGCACACCTCTTCTGCGCAGAGGGTGACCACGAGGTCCACGGCCTCGTGTGACACGTCCGAGACCGACTTCGAGTGGTGAGCGGAGATGTCGATCCCGAGCTCGGCCATGGCCCGGATCGCATAGGGGTTGACCCGCGAGGGAGACGAGCCGGCGGAGTTCACCCGCACGTCGGCCCCTAATAGGGCTCTCGCGAGCCCCTCGGCCATCTGACTCCGCGCCGAGTTGGCTACGCAGAGGAAGAGAACGCTGTGGGGGGAGGTGGACGGTTCGGCGGGGTCCGACGCCGGAGCCATGGCTCAGACGGGCCGCTTGTAGTCCTTGCAGTACTGCTTGTTCATCTCGGGCGGGACCGGCGTGATGCCATCGGGCATCAGGTCCTTCTCCTGCTTCCAGAAGAGCGGACAGTTGTCGATCTTGAGCTCCTTCGGCTGCTTGATCTTCTTGGTCGGGTCCTGGGGATCCGGGACCTCCACCTCGGTCCGGCACGCGCACTGCGCTGCCATCTCTTGCGCGTGCGTCCACGCGTCCGGATCGGCCTTGTAGTTCGTGAGCTCGTCCACGCGCTCTTGGAACTCGTCCGTCGGGAGTCCGGAGTACTGCATCTGCAGGTTCTCCTTGAGCGCCGGAATCTCCGGCTCGGTGACCTTGACCTCGGCCTCGGGGCGCGTGCGCCACTCGAAGTCGCAGCGGGCCGCGAAGCTGACCTCGGCGTACGTGCACATGAAGATCGAGGGCTCGGGGATGAGGTCCGCGCCCATGAACGGGGCGCGGAACGAGCCGCCGCCCTGGTCCTGGAAGCGCAGGGGGGTCACGCCGTCCGGCGGCGGGTGGTAGCTGAACTGCGAGTGGAGCAGGTAGCGCCGGGGCTTGTAGTCGGGCTTGCCCGAAGCGTTCACGTGCGTGATCTCGATCTCGTACTCGAACGTCTTCATCGAGCCGTCGGCCTCGCGCTCGACGACCGGCAGGTTCTTCACGGGCAGGTTCTGGAAGTACTGGTCTTCCTTGAGCTCAGCCGTCTTCTTTCCGATCTGATCCAGCTCGCGCCGGCCGACCTCTTTGCGCTTGTCTTCGCCGCCACGGACGTAGCGCTCGACGAACTCTTTCTGCGCCTCCGAATAAGTGATCTCGGTGACCTTCACTTTGGAGTCGCGAGGCGAGTAGAAGAGCGTGATATCGCCGTAGCGATTCAGCGTCATCTTGTCGACCTTCTCCTCGCGCTCGTACAGCGCTTGGGCGCGCTGCTTGTACTCCTCGGCGAGCCGGCCCTCCCAGAAGAGGAACCAGTTCTCCTGAACGCGGGGGTCGCCCTTCACCCAGAAGGCTCCGATGACCGTCGCTGCGATGAGCGCGAGGGCGAGCACCACGGCGAAGGCGCTGAAGATCTTGGGCCGAATGGACGTGTCGACGGCGTCGACGAGCTCGCGCTCTTCCGGCGTGACCTCCGGAGAGATGGGTATGACCATCGTCGCCGCGAGCGCTGCGTTCGCTTCAGTGGGATCGAGCGCCACCGCCTCACGGTTCACTGCGCCGCTCTTGAACTTCTTGCCACCCGCCATGTTCCGCTGTCCTCCGCTGTAGCAGGGCGCGCGGCAGCGCACCCTCGGGTGTTCGGGCGCGCCGCAGCGCACCCCCTCTGAGCGTGGGCCCCGGGCGTGCCTGGGGTCAACGAGCGCCGGATGCTACTTCCGGCCCTCGCGCGCCGTCAACCGCCGGAACCGGTGCGCTGTGCACCCGACGGGGCTTCCGCGGGCGCTTTCTCGGCCTTGGGTTCGGTGCGCCACTTCACGGGCCGTGGCGCCGTTTGTCCGGCTGCGACACGGATCACTCGGAGATCATCCGAGATCGCCCCGCTCCACGCCGACGCCCGCGCGTCCGCGAGGCCGATCCCACGGGGCTTCAGCGGCTTCCCAGGGGCTTCCACCGCCCACGCCTTGTGCGCAAGGCCCTCGAGATCGGCCCGGGTCCCCACGACGGCAACGACCTGGAATACCAGGTTCCCGTCCGCCTCCTTGCCGAACGCCACCGGCGACGGCGACCGGAACCAGAAGCCTCCCCCGTTGGGGCCGAAGTTGCGGTAACGCTCCAGCTTGGCTGTGATAGGGCGAACCTCGCCCTTGGCGGCCGCCAGCTCGTCCACCGCCATCACGAAGCCTTCGGGATCGTTGGCGCGACCGACAACGAAGCCCACCTCGAGCACCAAGCCCTCCGGGGGCACCTGCAGCCGCACGAACTTCCCGAAGACGTCGGCCCGGTGGGTGACGTAGAGGCCCTCCTCCGAGACCGACTTGTCTTCCCCTGGGACGAGCAGATGCGTTATCCGGAACCAGTCGAGCGCGGGCGCCGACGCCACCGTGAACTCGACCTGATGCTGCACTTTGCCGTCCTCACGGGACAGCATCGCGAGCGAGACGGCCACCCGTTGGCCGGGGACCGCTGGCGCCGCGACCTGAAAGTCGCAGAGGTCGCCTGGGAGCAGCGCCTCGCCCACCTTCGCCTCGAAGCGGACCTCGTCGCGAAGCCGCGTGGTCTCGCACTCCACCCGAATGGAGGCGCCCGCCGGGACCTGGACGACGCTGTCGAGGATGTCGGGCCGGTTGTTCTGGCTGACGGCGGCTCCGTCGACGATCACCTCGAAGATCTTGGCCTTGTCGAAGATCGCCTTCCGCTGATTCTTGTAGCCGGAGAAAAACCAGCCGAAGCCGGCCGCGATCAGGATGAGCAGGCCGATGAGCGCCATTGAGCCGCGTCCCCGGCGTGCCTCGCCATCTCGCTGAAAGGCCTTCAGGTCGCGGATCGGGCCGCCATTCGATGCATCTTCCACAGGAGCTCCTCTTCAAGGCGCGGACGGCAGCTTAGGCGTAGTCGGTCGCTCGTCAACGCGAAGAAACGGAGAGAAGAGGGCCCCGTCGTGTTGACGCCCTCCTTTCCACTTTGGTAAGCCTTCGCGACGCTTCGGGGGGTCGGCGCCGTTCGCCCACCCGAAGCAGCCCAGCCCGAGAGGGCTCCACCCTGCTGGCCAAGGCCCCCGACGCGGAAACGTGGTTTTCTTTCCGATGCGTCCGGCCGAGGCGAACTTCTGAAGCTGCTAAACACACATCCCGGAGGCTGAGCGACATGGAAGGGGTTACCGAGTTCCTGACCGAGTTTTTCAAGGTCGGCGGCGCAATCGCGTGGGCCATCATGATCAGCCTCGTATTGACGCTGGCCGTGGTAGTCGAGCGCTGCGTGGTCCTCTATTTCACCTCCGGGGTGAATTCCAACAGCTTCATCCGAGGCATCGAGGGTGCAATCCTCAGCGGCAACCTGGACAAGGTCGCCCGCCAGTGCCAGACGGAGAACTTCCCGCTCTCCCGCATCATCCACTCGGGCGTCTCCAAGGCGGCCAAGTCGGACGAAGAGGTACAGGCCGCCATGGACGAGGCTGCGCTTCGTGAGCTTCCGCGGCTCGAGAAGCGCACCGGCTACCTGCCGATGCTCGCGAACATCGCCACCCTGCTGGGCCTCCTCGGCACCATCAAGGGCATGATCGCGTCCTTCGGCGCTGCCGGCGGCGGCTCCACGGACAAGGCGGCGGCGCTCGCCGAAGGTATCTCCGAGGCGCTCCACTGCACGTTCATGGGCTTGTTCGTGGGCGTCGTGGCGCTTCTCGCCTACTCCCTCCTCCAGGGCCGTACGCAGGCCCTCGTGGACGACATCCACGAGGGGACCGTGCGCGTCATGAACCTCATCGTGACCAACCGCAACATGATCAAACAGGGCGCCGAAAAGGCGGCCTGATCGGCGCGGTCAAAAGCCCATGGGTGGTGCATCCATACCTGGCGCCGGGGGCAAACGCTCCATGGACGCCGAGCTCAACCTGGTGCCGTTCATCGACATGATGAGCTGCCTCCTGTCGTTCCTCATGCTGACGGTCGTGTGGAACCGCTTGGCGAAGATCGACATCGACAACCCGCTGCCCAAGGCCTCCACGGCGCCCGCAACGCCTCAGGACCCGCCCAAGGACATCGCGATGTTCGTCGATCACTCCGGCTTCGCCATCATGGTGGCGAACGACGACCCGGTGAAGCCCTTCGTCAAGACGCCAATCATCCTCCTCCGGGAGGCGGATGGTCAGCTGCCGTTCCTCAAGCTGAAGGAGTCCCTCGCGGGGCTCCAGAAGGCGCTCCCAGAGAAGGAGATCGAGGACAAGGACGAGAAGGGGAAGATCATCAAGAAGTCCGTGAAGCACAACTCGATCATCATCGGGGCGCGCAACGGCATCCGCTACGACGACATCGTCGGGACCATGGACGAAGCACGCGGGCTCGGGCTCGAGGGCATCGTCATCAACATGGAGACCGACTCGCCCATGATTCCTCTGGTCGCCGCCATTGGCGGCGGAAAGCCGGGAGGCTGACGCCATGGCAGTCACCAAAGCCGGGCGGCGGCTCTTTCGCGGGGTCAAGATCCCGAAGATCCAGAAGAACCTCACGGGCAAGGGCGGGCGGTCGGTAACGGCTTCGCTCAACCTCACGGCCATGATCGACATGATGACGGTGCTCGTCACCTTCCTCATGATGTTGTTCAACTCGGACGGCGAGCTGCTCGCCGCCGACAAGAACATCAAGATCCCGAAGGCGGCCAACAACACCGACCTCGAGCGGGCGGTGTTGATTCAGATCTCCCCGCTCGAGCTGAAGCTCGAGGGAACGGTGCTCCTCGGAGACAAAGATCCAGAGGAGATGAACAATCTCGCCAACGACAAAGTTGATTCCAAGTTGGTGGTGGGTCCGCTCGTCACGCGCCTCACGGAGATGGCCGAGGAACGCAAGGCGAAGAACCCAACGTCGGACGAACCCGGCCAGGTGATCATCCAGGCCGACCAGTCGGTGAAGTACCTCGCCATCACGCGCATCATGAGCGCGTGTGCGGAGACGGGCTTCCTGCGAATCAACCTTGCCGTCGAAGGCAAGGCCGCCAACTAGGCGGGGAGGCAACCACCCATGATCGGCATTCTGCTCTCACTCATCGGCGCGGGGCTCGGCATCGCCGGCTGCTTCGTCGGCGAGTGGTACTCCGCTGATGGCATTGCCCTCCAGGGTCAGGCCGTCCCTTTCGGCACCTACGTCATGGCCTCCCTGGGCGCCGGTGCGCTCTTCTCGGTCCTGGCGAAGGTGGTGCGTATGCGCCTCCTTGCCACGATCACCTTCCTCGGTGGCGCAGCGGCCCTCGGCCTGCTGATCTCGAGCTGGGTGTTCCTCGCCAAGGTCGGTCCCGACTCCCTCACCGCTGAGGTCGTCACCTGGCTCGGGCGCCACAAGGCCCCGCTCGGCGTCGGCTTCTGGTACACGTTCGGCGGCGCAGCCCTGATGATCATCGGGGCAACCGCGCAGGTCGCAGCCGTCAAGACGTGGGGCCCTGGCACCCGCTATCTTCGCGTCTCACTGCTCTGGAACGGCAGCGTCGTTCGGCAGCATCTGCTCGCCGAACCCCGCGACATCGAGGTCGGCTCGGACGCCCACGACGGGCTCGTCGTCCCGTCTGCGGTGCTCGAGAAGCGCTTCCACATGTTCCGCGCGCACCGCGTGACCAACCAGTACGACCTCGCGCTCAAGACCGGCATGCTGGGCTCGGTCACTCTCGGCGGCAAGACGCTGAGCGTGGACGAGGCCATGAAGCAGGGCCAGGGCTCGGGCGACATCAAGGTCATCCGCCTCACCCACGACGACGCAGGGAAGCTCGACTTCGACAACGCCCTGTCCGTCGTCTTCCAGTGGGTCAAGCCGGGCTTCCCCGGCGGGGCCGGACGCGTCGGCGCCGACACGTGGACTCCCACGTCGTGGCTCCTGGCCGTCTTCAGCATCGTCGCGTTCGCCGCCTACCTCTGCTGGAAGTGGGATCCCCACTACGAGGGCTACAAGCTCACGGAGCAGAAGAAGAAGTCGCTGGCGGTCGACGCCGACGCGCTCGCTCTGATGAAGGAAGAGGAGAAGGAAGAGGAGGAGCCCGAGCTCGAGGAGGAGGAAGATCCCTCGAAGCAGGCCGAGGGCGAAGAGGGCAAGTTCGGCGATCCGGACATCCCGGATCCGATCGAGTCCAAGGTGCCCAAGAACGAGGGCCGCATGGTGGACAAGATCGACCCCAAGAAGGTCGGCCTCGTCGACATCCTCTCGTCGCAGAAGTTCTCCCAGATGTCCGCGATGTCGAACATCCTCGCCTCCAACACCAACTCGCTCCAGTCGAAGCTGGCCATCGCTATGGCTGGGTCCGGCACCGAGTTCGTGATGGGCTCCGGCGCGGGTGGCATGGGCTTCCGCGGCACCGGGACCGGCGGCGGCGGTGAAGGCGGCTTCGGCCGAATCCACGGCCTCGGCAAGATCGACGCTGGCGGCGGCGGTCTCGGCACGGGCGTCGGCCTCGGCAACAAGGGCATGAAGAAGGTCGGCAAGATCAACGTCGGCTCGGGTACCAGCGCGGGTTTCTGCCAGAAGGAGAACATCTCCTCGGTCGTTCGAGCTCGCGCCAACGCTATCCGCGCCTGCTACGAGCAGCGCCTTCAGGTCAACCCGAACCTCGCCGGCAAGCTCACCGCCCGATGGACGATCGCCGTGAGCGGCTCCGTGTCGCAGGCGAGCCTCGCGAGCAACACGGTCGGCGACGGCGCCGTGGGCGAGTGCGTCCTCCGCGTGGTCCGACGTATGCAGTTCGCCAAGCCTGAGGGCGGCGTCTGCATCGTGCAGTGGCCGTTCGTCTTCAACCCGGGCTAAGGCCGGCTCCGCCGCTCGAGCGCCCCTGACGGCGCTCGCGGCCTGTCACTCGGGTGGCTCGACCGCCCCGTTTTCCTCTCACGACCAACGAATTTTCTGTCACCCACCCCTTGCGGGCCGTGCTCGTGTGACTAAGCTTCGCGCCGCTTGGGCTAGCAGTCGACACCATCGAGTGCCAATTACCCGCAGCTAAACCGCTTTGTGACCGAGGCCTCAAAACTGACCTCGTGCGCAGGGTCTCATTCACCCGCCCGTTGGAACCTCATCTAGTCGAGGGCCACGGCCTGAGAGCAACCGGAGAAAGAAAGATCATGACGATTCGACCGCTGCACGATCGCATCCTCATCAAGCGCCTCGAGAAGGAGCAGAAGACGGCCGGAGGGATCATCATCCCCGACACCGCCCAGGAG
>SXGT01511527.1_pt1 | contig 18052 bp, 17 predicted proteins | sample 3176221 | NCBI WGS metagenome assembly SXGT01 (sample SAMN11356862, study PRJNA531348) | freshwater metagenome | isolation source: freshwater sample F1-120 | place: China: Fuxian Lake, Yuxi | collected 2017-12-25
CGCCTCTGCGACGCCGACGCCGCCGACAGCGGCTGCGGCGCCGAGGTCTGCGCCTCCATCGGCGGGCGCGTGGGTGTCTGCGCGACGGCCTGTGAGAGCGAGTGCCTCGCCGGCGCGGCCCGTTGCACCGCCGATCCGGGCGTGCAGGGCTGCGGGCAGAACAACGCCGACCTCTGCCTCGAGTGGACCGCGCCGGCCCGCTGCGCGGCCGGCCAAGGCTGCGACGAGGTCACCGCCGAGTGCATCCCGGCCTGCCGCGCCGATTCTTACTACGAAGCTTTACCTCCAAAATCTTTGGACGTAAATGATTTTACTCTTGGTCCTTTACGAAGTTTGAGTCTAGAAGACTCAGTAGCAACTTTATCTGAGTTAACATCTATAACAATCACTAATACCTTAAATTTTTTTAGTACCAAACCAAAAGAAATTATTTTATGTGGAGGAGGGAGAAAAAATAAATATATTTTTGAACGTATAAAAAAATTAAGTAAAATTTTTACACGTAGTATTGATGAATATAAAATAGACGGTGATTTTATAGAATCCCAAGCTTTTGCTTATCTTGCTATAAGATCCCTTTTAAAAAAAACTATTTCATTTCCCGAAACTACTGGAGTTTTAAAACCTTCTACAGGTGGAGATTTTATTCAATTTAAATAAGAGCAGTTTTTTCTTTAATATATTTTTCTATTTCTTTACTTAATTCATCTTCTTTATTTTTAAAAAAATGATTTGCATTTTTAATTTTTGTAAAAGCCACCTCTATTCCTTTTTGGCTTTTAATTCTTTTATTTAATTCATCCAAGCTTTCTTTAGTTACTAATTCATCTTCATCACTATATACGATTTGACCTGATGTTGGGCATGGAGCCAAAAATGAAAAATCATAAACATTTGGCTGGGGAGATATAGCAATAAAATTATTTACTTCAGGTCTTCTCATAATTAATTGCATACAAATTAATGCACCAAAAGAAAATCCAGACACCCAACATTGACTATAATCTAAATTTTCTCTTTCTATCCAATCTAAAGCTGCTGCAGCATCTGATAATTCTCCTTGTCCATTATCAAATACGCCATCACTTTTACCAACACCTCTAAAGTTAATTCTAGTTACAGAAAAACCATTTTCTAAAAAAATATTATAAGTTGTTTGAACAATTTTATTATTCATAGATCCACCGTACTGTGGGTGAGGCGGAAGCACTATTGCTACAGGTGAACCAAATTTTGGATTTTTATAATATTTTCCTTCAAGCCTTCCTGCCGGCCCTGGTATAAATATTTCATTATTTTTAGGTTTCATTAGTTAGTAATGATAATTAGTTTCAAGAAAAAAATAGATTTATAGCATGTTTTAATAGCGACAATTTAATTTTTTATAAACTTGACTGTTTTAGTAGGAATAAGCTAATAAGCTTAAAAAACATTGAGTTTATATGAAATTAACCACTAAAGGTCGTTATGCAGTTATGGCTATGGCAGACTTAGCTGCCAATGAAAGCTTCAAGCCAGTAAGTTTAAACGAAATTGCTGTTAGGCAAAATATATCGCTTTCTTATTTAGAACAGCTATTTCTAAAGCTAAAAAATAATAATTTAGTAAAAAGTGTAAGAGGCCCACATGGAGGGTATGTACTTGAAAAAAAAGCTAAGGATATAAAACTTTCAAGCATTATTTCTGCAGTTGCTGAAGAGATAAAATTACTTAATTGCAAAAAAGATTCAAAGAAAGGATGCTCAGGAAAAAACGTTAAATGTATTACACATAATCTTTGGTATGATTTAGAAAAGCATATTAATGGTTTTTTTGAAAATAAAAATCTCCAAGAATTAGTTTCAAAACAAGAAAATATTATCTAACATGGAAAGCCAATATTTAAATATTAATAAAGAATACAAGTATGGTTTTACAACCGATATTGAAAGTATTAGAGCCCCCAAAGGTCTTAATGAAGATTCTATAAAATTTATCTCTAAAATAAAAAAAGAACCTAAGTGGATGCTAGACTGGAGATTGAAAGCTTTTAGTAGATTACAAAGTTTAAAAGAGCCTAATTGGCAAAAACCAAAGTATCCTAAAATTAACTATCAAGATTTGTATTATTATTCAGCACCAAAAAGTGTATCTGGTGAACCTAAAAGTTTAGACGAAATTGATCCTAAAATTTTAGAAACCTATAAAAAGCTTGGCATACCTTTAGTTGAGCAACAAAGATTAAATGGAATAGCAGTTGATGCAGTATTTGACTCGGTCTCAGTTGCAACCACATTCAAAGAAGAGTTAACAAAAAAAGGAATAATATTTTGTTCTATATCAGAAGCTATTCAAAAACATCCAGATATAGTAAAAAAATATTTAGGTTCTGTTATCCCTTTAAGCGATCATTATTTTGCAACTTTAAACTCTGCAGTTTTTACCGATGGCTCATTTGTTTATATTCCTCCTAATACGAGATGTCCGATGGAACTATCTACTTATTTTAGAATAAATGCTTCAGAGACAGGGCAGTTTGAAAGAACTTTAATTATTGCTGACAAAGGAAGTTACGTAAGTTACTTGGAAGGATGTACTGCCCCTATGAGAGATGAAAATCAACTTCACGCAGCTAATGTTGAGTTAATAGCTTTAGACGATGCAGAAATTAAATACTCTACAGTTCAAAATTGGTATCCAGGAGACAAAAATGGTGTTGGAGGAATATATAATTTTGTAACCAAACGAGGCGCATGTAGAGGAAAAAATTCAAAGATATCTTGGACTCAAGTCGAAACCGGATCAGCTATTACCCGGAAATATCCAAGCTGCATTTTGCAAGGAGATAATTCTGTTGGAGAATTTTATTCTATAGCGATTACAAATAATTTTCAAAAAGCAGATACAGGCACAAAAATGATCCATCTTGGAAAAAATACCAAAAGTAAAATAATTTCAAAAGGCATATCAGCCGGAAATGCTGATAACACTTATAGAGGACTTGTCGATATTAGCGAGAGAGCATCAAATTCTAGAAATTATACCCAATGCGATTCTTTATTAATGGGGAATAAATGTGGAGCGCATACTGTTCCTTATATTAAGAATAAAAATTCAACATCAACTATTGAGCACGAAGCGACCACTACAAAAATTAATGAAGAACAGCTTTATTACTGTAACCAAAGAGGATTGGATAAAGAGGAAGCCGTTAGCTTGATTGTAAACGGATTCTGTAAAGAAGTATTACAACAGTTACCTATGGAATTTGCAGTAGAAGCACAAAAGTTAGTTGCTATTAGTTTAGAAGGAAGTGTAGGCTAATGTTACAAATAAAAAAATTATACGCCAGTATTAATAAAAAATTAATTTTAAAAGGCGTAGATTTAAATATCAAATCAGGTGAAGTGCATGCAATTATGGGACCTAATGGTTCTGGCAAAAGTACTTTAGCTAACGTTCTTTCAGGAAAGAATGGCTATACCATCAAAGGAGAAATAACTTTTGATGGGATAGATTTAAATAACTTATCAGTAGAAAAAAGAGCACAGAAAGGTATTTTTTTAGCATTTCAATATCCGTTAGAAATACCAGGAGTAAACACAAATAATTTTTTAAAGACATCTTTAAATTCAGTGAGAAAAGCAAAAGGCCAAAAAGAATTAGATACCTTGACTTTTTTAAAATTAATTAAAGAAAAAGCTTTAGAACTTGGAATAGACGAAAAATTTTTATCACGCCAATTAAATGTTGGTTTTTCAGGCGGAGAAAAGAAAAAAAATGAAATTCTTCAAATGAAAATATTAGAACCTAAGCTTTCAATTTTAGACGAAACTGACTCAGGGTTAGATATCGATGCATTAAAAATTGTTGCTGACGGAGTTAATTCATATAAAAATAAAAATAATGCATTTTTGATCATCACCCACTATCAAAGATTGCTTGATTATATCAAGCCAGATTTTATTCATGTCTTATCAGCCGGTCAAATTATTAAAACAGGATGTGCCGAACTAGGAGAAGAGCTAGAAAAAACTGGTTATACAAATTTAATTTAAATGAATCAAAGTTACGATTTTAGTATTGAAAAAATAAAAAATCTTTCAAAAGAAGAGAGAAATTTTAGGCAAAAAAATCTTGATTTATTTTTAGAACAAGGTTTTCCAAATAAGAACCTTGAAGATTGGAAGTTTACAGATTTTAATTCAATTTTGAATAAAAATTTTGAAAATATTAATAATAGATACGAACATAATTTTAATAAAAAATTGGAGACGATTAAAAATATTGAACATAATTATATATTTTTAATTGATGGTAAAATAAACTCTAGTAGCTTTAAATATGAAGAAAAAAAAAAAATTTTACTTAAAAACTATTCTGAAAAAAGCACAATTAAAATAGATGCAAAAAATTCATTACATTTTCTTAATAATGCATTATTTTCTTGGGGTTTTAATTTGGAAGTTTCTAAAAATTATAAATTTAAAAAACCATTGATCATTTATAATTTTTTTTCTGATAATCTTGAAAATATAATTTTAAACGATAAAAATTCTATAAAATTAAATGAAGACTCTCAATTAACATTAATTGAATATAATTCAGACAAAACAAGAAACTATTTTATTAAAAATACAAAAGATTTAGTTTCATTAGATAAAAATGCTATTTTAAATAATATTTTGATCCAAAATTCTAAAAGCAATGGTCATTTTTATAAATACATTAAAGTCACATTAGAGGAAGGTTCTAAATATGAAAATTATAATTTAAGTTCTGGCCTAAAATTTAATAAAGTAGATATTGAAGCAGATTTAAACAAGGAAAATGGAGTCTGTAATATTTATTCAGCATTAAATTTAATTAGCGACGATCACCAGGAAATCAAAACAAGAATAAATCATAATACGGCTCACTGTAAGAGCAATCAAAAAATTAAATATGTACTTAATCAAAATAGCAAAGGCGTTTATCAAGGCAAAATATTTGTTAAAAAGTTAGCTCAAAAAACAGATGCTTATCAATTAAGTAAAGCTTTAATTCTTAATGATAAAGCAGAGTTTGATGCTAAACCTGAATTAGAAATTTATGCTGATGATGTAAAGTGCTCACACGGATCAACCTCTGGAAGCATTGACGATGACTCAATTCATTACTTAATGACTAGAGGTATAGCTAAAGAAGAAGCTGTAAAACTTTTAATCAATGGTTTTTTAAATGAAACATTAGAGTCTATCGATAATTCAGTAATAAAAAATTTTTTAGAAGAAGTATTAGAAAATCAAATCAATGAATATTAAAGATATTAAATCTGAGTTTCCAATATTTAAACAAAGAATAAATGGAAAACCTTTAGTTTATTTAGACAGTGCAAATTCAGCTCAAAAGCCAAAAGCTGTAATTGACCGAATTTCAAATTTCTATGAAACAGAGTTTTCAAATGTAGGTAGAAGCGTACATACATTAGCTGTTAAAGCCACTAATAGATTTGAATTAACCAGAGATATTGTAAAGAAATATATTAATGCAGAATATAGAGAGGAAATAATTTTTACGAAAGGAGCTACAGAAGCAATTAATTTAGTTGCAACATCCTATGGCGAAAAGCACGTTAGACAAGGTGACGAGATATTAATTACAGAATTAGAACATCATTCTAATTATGTTCCTTGGCATTTTCTTCGCACAAAAAAAGGAGCAGTAATTAAATTTGCACCTGTAAATAAAAATGGTGAAGTAGAAATCGATGATCTTAAAAAATTAATTTCTAGTAAAACAAAAATCATTGCTTTAACTCATGTTTCAAATGTTACAGGTGCTATTTTACCAATAAAAAAAATAGTAGATTTAGCAAAAGAAAAAAAAATTCCTGTACTGGTCGATGGTACTCAGGGTGCTCCGCATTTAAAAATAGACATGCAAGAACTTGGTTGTGATTTTTATGCAATTTCTTGCCATAAAATGTATGGACCAAATGGTCTAGGAATTTTATATGCAAAAAAAAAATGGGTAGAAGAACTACCACCATATCAAGGGGGTGGAGGCATGATAGATGAAGTTAAAAAAGATAGTATAACTTTTTCAGATTCTCCAACCAAGTTTGAGGCCGGGACAATGCAAACAGCCGAAGTCGTTGCTTTTGCAGAATCTATAAAATTTATTGAAAAATTAGGAATGAAAAATATCCTAGCGCACGAAAATGAAATATTAGAATATGGTTTAGATAAATTAAAAAGAAATAATTCTGTAAATATAATTGGCAATCCTAAAGAGAGAGGTTCGGTTTTGTCTTTTACACTAAAAGGTATTCATCCACATGATATCGCAACAATTTTAGACGATGAAGGTGTTGCTATAAGAGCCGGGCATCATTGCTGTCAAATATTGCACGAAAAATTAGGCATTTCAGCAACAGCAAGAGCCTCTATCGGAATTTATAATAATAAAGAAGATATCGATATTTTATGTAAGGCAATTGATAATTGTAAAAAAATATTTCAAATTTAAATGGAACTTAAAGAATTATATCAAGAAATTATATTGGACCATTATAAAAGTCCCAGAAACAAAGGTATATGTTCAGGATACAGTCATGACGCGCAAGCTCATAATCCTCTGTGTGGAGATAAAGTGCACATTTATTTAAAATTAGATAAAGAAAAAAAAATATTAGATTTAAGCTTTGAAGGCGAGGGATGTGCAATATCTTTAGCTTCAGCTTCTATATTGACAGAAATCTTAAAAGGAAAAGATTTAACTTTTGCAAAAAAAGCTACTGAAGATTTTTTAAATATGGTTAAAAATAAAACAAAAATTACTCTTAATAGTTTTACAGATGATCAAATTACCACAATAACCTCTTTATCAGGTGTTCAGGAATTTCCTATGAGAGTTAAATGTGCTACAATGGTATGGCATACATTTATTTCGGCAACAGATGAAAATAATTAATAAATTATGAGTGAATTAAAAGAAAAAGTAATCTCAGAGATTAAAAAGATCTATGACCCCGAAATACCAGTGAATATTTATGAATTGGGCTTGATCTATAAAGTAGAAATTGATGAGAAAAATAAAGTGAACATAGAAATGACCCTTACAAGCCCTAACTGTCCAGTAGCAGAGAGTTTGCCAAATAATGTTAAAGAGAATATAATGAAAGTTGAAGGTATTACTGATGTAGATCTTAAATTAGTTTGGGATCCACCTTGGGATAAAAATAAAATGTCCGAAGCTGCCAAATTAGAATTAAATTTATGACACAAGTTATTAAATTAAGTGATAACGCTGCAAACAGAATAAAAGAAATTATGTCTAATGCCGACAACTCAACTATTGGAGTTAGAGTAGGTGTTCAATCCGGTGGATGTGCAGGCATGTCGTATATAATGGAATATGCTAAAGAAATTAAACCCAACGAAGAAGTTATTGAAGATAAGGGAGTTAAAGTTTTAATCGATCCTAACGCCATAATGTATTTATTAGGAACAGAAATGGATTATAAAAAAGAAAAATTTTCTTCTAAATTTGTGTTTAAAAATCCTAACGAAACTGAACGTTGTGGATGCGGGGAGTCTTTTAAGATATAAATTTAAATCCACTTTTAAAGATGGGCTTAAATAATATTTTTATTGGCTATAATACATTTCGTATTCAATTGGATGAGGAGTGTGTTCTAACTTATAAATTTCCTCAAACTTTAACGAAATATATGAATCAATCTGATCATCAGTAAAAACTCCACCTTGAGTTAAGAAAGCTCTGTCTTTATCAAGATTTTCCATTGCTTCTCTTAGCGATCCACAAACTTGTGGTATATTTTTTAATTCACTTTCAGATAAATGATATAAATCTTTGTCCATAGATTTACCTGGATCAATTTTATTTTTTATTCCATCTATTCCCGCCATCAACATGGCAGCAAAACCTAAATATGGATTTCCGGCAGCATCCGGGAATCTAATTTCACATCTAGCAGCTTTTTTGTTCATAATGATTGGTATTCTACAAGATGCCGATCTGTTTCTCGCAGAGTAGGCAAGCATTACAGGTGCCTCAAAACCAGGAATTAATCTTTTATAACTATTTGTTGTTGAATTAGTAAATGCATTTATTGCTTTTGCATGCTTAAGAATTCCGCCTATATAGTAAAGCGCTACTTGCGATAGACCTGCATATTTATCTCCCATAAACACAGGGGTACTACCTTTCCAAATTGATTGATGAACATGCATACCTGAACCGTTATCACCTTTAAGAGGTTTAGCCATGAACGTTGAGGTTTTACCAAAAGAATGAGACACCATGTGTACCGCATATTTATATAACTGAACATTATCCGCTTGATCAGTAAGTGTACCAAAATACATTCCTAATTCATGTTGGCTTGGAGCAACTTCGTGGTGGTGTTTTTCTACTTTTACACCCATATCTTTTAAAGCTTTTAACATCTCAGCTCTCATATCTTGAGCGCTATCAACCGGGGGAACAGGAAAATAACCGCCTTTAATTGGAGGTCGATGTCCCATGTTTCCGTTTTCATATTTTTTTCCCGTGTTGTATGGCCCTTCAGAACTATCAATAAAAAAACTGCTAGTGTTCATCTTGTTTTCAAATCTTACATCGTCAAACGTGAAAAATTCTGGCTCAGGACCAAAATATGCTTTGTCTCCGAAACCTGTTTTTTTTAAATAGGCTTCAGATTTTTTTGCAGTTCCTCTTGGATCTCTTTCGTAAGGTTCTTTTTTAACCGCATCTAAAATATCGCAAAAAATATTTACTGTGTTATGAGAATTGAATGGATCAACAATTGGTCTCGCTAAATCTGGTTTTAAAATCATGTCGGACTCGTTAATTGCTTTCCAACCAGCTATTGATGAACCATCAAAGAAAACTCCTTCTTCTAACATTTCATCATCTACAATAGTTACATCCATTGTTAGGTGCTGCAATTTTCCCTTAGGGTCTGTAAATCTAAAGTCTACAAACTCTATTTCTTTATCTTTAATTAATTTTAAAACTTCTTTAGCGCTCATTGATAATTCTTTTATAATTTTTTAAAAAAGTGTATTAAATATAACAGAAAAAGAAGATTCAATAATATACTAAAAAAAAATAACAGTTATGCATTTTTAACATATTACAATCTAGAATTGAAATGAAAGAAGCAAAAACTCAAGATGTAACACTTCTTGTTTTACTTGGTGCAATTTGGGGATCGTCTTTTTTTAATATAAAAATTGCCGCTCAATCTTTTGAACCTTACACTTTAGCTTTAATAAGAGTCTTTTTTTCAGCATTGTTTCTATTAGTATTTTCTTTTTTTTATAAGATAAGAATTAATGCTTTTTCAAACGACTGGAAAATCTACGCTCTAGTAGGTCTTTGTAATATTGCAATTCCTTTTTCTCTAATAGCAGTCGGAATAAACAAAGTAGAAAGTTATTTAGCGTCAATATTGATGAGCACCACGCCTTTAACCGGTTCAATTTTAGCACATATATTTACTAAAAATGAAAAAATTACTTTTTTTAAATCAATAGGAATTATTCTCGGTTTTACAGGTGTTTTACTATTATTTTTTGATAAATTAATTTTGAATGAAAGTAATTATTTTTTTGCATTAATTATATTAGTTGGATCAACTTTTTATTCTATAGCTGGAATAATTATTTTAAAAAAATTAAAAGACGATAGCAATTTAAATGTAACAACTTCAACAATGATTTGGGCATTAATTTTTTTATTTCCACTATCCTTTATTTTTGAAGATCCAATAAATTCCACTCCAACATTAGTATCTATGCTTTCACTTGTTTATTTAGGCTCAGTTGCAACTGGATTTGCCTGGTGGTTAAGATTTAAAATTTTAATTAAAAATGGTTTAGTTTTTCAAACGCAAGTAGCTTATCTAATACCTATTTTTGGAATATTATTTGGTGTATTAGTTTTAAAAGAGCAAATAACATGGAAAGTTTTAGTTTCTCTTATAATAATCATGTCAAGCATCTATATAGTAAAAAAATATAATAAATAAATGCTAGAATTTGATTTTAAATTTTTTATTATTTTTTCTCTGATAAGTTTTTTTTCTACTTTACTGTTAACAAAATATTCCAAATTATTTTTTTTAGACTCTTTGATGGATAAAGATTTTTCAAAACCCCAAGCATTTCACCAAGAACCCACAATTAGAGCAGGTGGATTAGTAATTTTATTTTCATTTTACCTACTTATATTATTTTACCTTTTAGTATTTGATATATTTTTAAAAGACTATTTTTTAATTTCATTATTATTATTTTCTTTAGGTTTTATAGATGATTTAAAAATAAAGATTAATCCAAATATTCGTTTAATTTTTATGGTTAGTTTATTAGTTTTTTGTATAAATATTTTTTCAATTCAAATAACTAAAAGTGGTCTAGAATTTTTAGATTTATGGTTAGAAAATAATATTTTTCAAATATGTTTTGTATTACTATGTTTTTTATTTGTAGTGAATGGTGCTAATTTAATTGACGGTTTTAATGGGCTTTTGGCTATTCATTTTTTATTAATTAATTCAATTTTTCTTTTAATAAATTTAATTTATCAAAATGAAAATATTTCAATTATTTTATTTGTTCAGATTATAATTGTTACCTCATTTTTATTTTTTAATTTTCCAAAAGCGAAAATATTTTTAGGTGATAGTGGCTCTTACCTATTAGGATCTTTAATTGTTTTAAATACTATTAAAACTTATGAGTTAAATCCGCAGATTTCACCTTTTTTTTATGCCGGTGTACTTTTCTATTTATTCTATGAAGTTTTTTTTTCTTTTATTCGAAAAGCAATATCAAAAAAATCTACATTGCATCCGGATAATTTTCATTTGCATATGTTGCTTTATAGCTGGATTTCCAATTCAAAAAGAAAAGAAATTTCTAATTATTTAACATCTATTCTCATTAATTTATCTTATCTATTTTTACAGGTTCCTCTTTTTTATTTTCAAAATAACGGATTAATTTCAAGATATTGGTTTTTTTCACTAATAATTCTTTATACAATAATATATTTTAGACTTTATAGTTTCTCTAAAAAATAATTTGTTATATAAGCTGATCAACTTAAATAATGGGCAAGTGGCGGAATTGGTATACGCGCTAGTCTTAGGAACTAGTACTGTAAGGTTTAAGAGTTCGAGTCTCTTCTTGCCCACCAAGATATTGATATGAAAATAGAAGTGCAAAATAAAATAGGTTTAACCACAGTCTTATCAATAATTATTGATAAACAAACCATTCAAGCAAAGCTTGATGAAAAGTTATTACAACTTCAGTCAGAAGTTAGCCTTAAAGGTTTTAGACCAGGTAAGGTTCCAACGGCAGTAATTAAAGGTCAATTTGGAAAAACTATATACGGAGAAGTTATTGATAAAATTTTACATGAAAGTTCAAATAAAGCTTTAGAAGAAAAAAAAATAAGAGTAGCAGGCCAACCCAAAATAGACTTAAAGACATTCGGAGATGGAAAAGATCTTAATTACACAATAGAAGTAGATTCATTACCCGAAGTAAATCTTGCAGCTTTTGATAAGTATACTGTAAATGAATATTTATTGAAAATTGAGAGTAAATTTATAGATGATAAAATTAAAGAGATAGCAAAAAATAATAAAACTTTTTCTGACAAAAATAACAAATCAGAAAAAGGTGATTTAGTAATATTTGATTATAGCGCTTCTGTTAACGGAGCAAAGTTTGAAGGAAGCGAAGGAAAAAATACAAGATTAGTAATTGGAGAAGATTTTTTTCTTAAAGGTTTAGATGAGAAATTAATTGGCCTTAATAAAGAAGATAAGAAAACTATAGAGGTAAACTTACCTGAAAACTATACAAATAAAGAACTCGCAAATAAAAAAGCTAAATTTGAATGTAAAATTATAAATATTCAAAAAGCAAATGAAACAATAATAGACGATGCTTTTGCAAAAAAAATGGGGGCAAAGGATCTTACAGATCTCAAGTCATTAATAGAAAAAGAAATATCTATGCAGTATAAACAGGCACTAGATTCAATTGCAAAAAAAGAAATTTTAGATCAAATAGAAAAACTGCACGAAATTGAATTACCTAAAAATCTTGTTGAGCAAGAAATTCATTTAATAACACATGGCTTAAAAAAAGAGGAAATTGAGAAAAATAAAGCTAAAAATTTAAAAATTGCAGAATCACGAATTAAATTAGATTTAATACTTAATGAATATAGAGTAAAAAATAATTTAAACTTGTCAGATGACGATGTTAAAGGAGAGATACAAAAACAAATTAAAGAGATGCCAGGACAAGAAAAATTAATTTTAGACTATTATCAAAAAAACCCGTCATCTGTTCAAAGTTTAAAAGGAACTCTATACGAAGAAAAAATTTTAAATTTATTTAAATCTAAAATAAATCTTAAAAAAAAAGATATTTCAATAACTGAAGCCGAAAAAATAATTTCTAATTTTAATAAATTATCTAAAGATTTAGCAGGCCATCACGATCATAATCACGATCATAATCACGTTCAAGAGAAAGAAACTAAAGAGATTAAAGAAAGAAAAATTAGTAAATCTTCTGCAAATATTAAAAATAAAAAAAAGTTAGTAAAAAGTAAACTTTAGTTATATAAATTTTGCCATGACCCGAATCGAAGAACATATGAATAATCTTATTCCAATGGTTGTTGAACAAACAAATAAAGGAGAGAGAGCTTATGATATTTATTCTAGACTATTAAAAGAAAGAATAGTTTTTTTAGTTGGTCCGGTTAACGATAGCGTTGCTTCTTTAGTTACTGCTCAGCTTTTATTTTTAGAATCAGAAGACCCTAAGAAAGAAATATCTTTTTATATAAATAGCCCAGGCGGTTTAGTTACAGCTGGTTTAGGAATTTATGACACCATGCAATATATTAATTCACCAGTATCTACTTTATGTATTGGTCAAGCTTCATCAATGGGCTCATTTCTCTTAGCTGCGGGTGAAAAAGGAAAAAGATTTTCTCTTCCTAACTCAAGAATTATGGTGCATCAACCATCAGCTGGTTTTCAAGGTCAAGCAACTGATATTCAAATTCATGCAAAAGAGATTTTATCATTAAAAGAGAGATTAAATAAATTATATGCAAAACATACCGGCAAATCAGTTGAAGAAATTTCTCATGCGCTGGAAAGAGATAACTTTATGACAGCAGAGGAAGCTAAAAAATTTGGCTTAATAGACTCTGTAGTAGAAAAAAGAAAATAATACACAACATCTAGTCTGTAATTCAACTTATACTTGCTAACAAGATTCACCTAATTTACAAATAGTTTATTGATTCGTTATGTCAGAAAAAAATAACAAAAATATTCTTTACTGTTCTTTTTGCGGTAAAAGCCAGCACGAAGTTAGAAAACTTATTGCAGGTCCAACTGTATTTATTTGCGATGAATGCGTTGAGCTTTGTATGGACATCATTAAAGAAGAAAACAAGAGTTTACTTATTAAACATCAAGATGGAGTTCCTAAGCCAAAAGAGATTTGCGCAGTTTTAAATGATTATGTTATTGGTCAAAAATTTGCAAAAGAAGTTTTATCTGTTGCTGTTCACAATCATTATAAGAGATTAAGCCATGACAGTAAAAATGATAAAGAAGTTGAACTTTCTAAATCAAATATTTTATTAGTTGGACCAACGGGTTGCGGAAAGACTCTTTTAGCACAGACTTTAGCAAGAATTTTAGACGTTCCATTTACCATGGCTGATGCAACAACGTTAACAGAAGCTGGTTATGTTGGAGAAGATGTAGAAAATATTATTTTAAAATTATTACAAGCTGCAGATTATAACGTTGAGAAAGCACAAAGAGGAATAGTTTATATAGACGAAGTAGATAAAATTAGCAGAAAATCTGAGAATCCTTCTATCACCAGAGATGTATCTGGTGAAGGTGTTCAACAAGCTCTTTTGAAAATTATGGAAGGAACTGTTGCTAGTGTGCCTCCTCAAGGCGGGAGAAAACATCCTCAACAAGAATTCTTGCAAGTTGATACAACAAATATACTTTTTATATGTGGAGGGGCTTTCGCGGGGTTAGAGAAAATAATTGATATGAGAGGTAAAGGAACCTCTATAGGTTTTGGTGCAAAAGTTAAAAGCAATGAAGATAAAAAATTGTCTCAAACTTTAAAGAATTTAGAGCCTGAAGATTTAATTAAATATGGCTTAATTCCAGAATTTATAGGAAGAATGCCTATAGTTGCTACTTTAGATGAGTTAGACGAAAAATCTTTAATAAAGATATTAAAAGAGCCAAAAAATGCTTTAACAAAACAATATCAAAAATTATTTGAGTTTGAGAATGTCGCATTAGAATTCAACGAAGATGCTTTAACTGAAATAGCAAAAAAAGCTATTAATAAAAAAACAGGAGCTAGAGGTTTAAGATCTATTCTAGAAAGCATTTTGTTAAAAACAATGTATGACCTTCCTGATATGGAAAATGTTTTAAAAGTTACCGTTGATAAATCAGCAGTTGTAGGTGACACAGAACCTATTGTCACATATAGCAAGAAACAATCAACATTTGTAGCTTAATTAAAAAATTTCATACTTGATATTGTAATATTAATTACCATATAAATTATTTATGGGAATAATAAATCCAAAACCTTTGTTGCCACTAAGAGATATTGTTGTCTTTCCATCAATGGTAGTTCCACTTTTTGTAGGAAGAGAAAAATCAATTAAAGCCCTTCAAGAAGTGATGAAAACAGACAAATTAATTGTGTTAGTATCTCAAAAAAATTCAGAAATTGATGAACCAGAAAATAAAGATATTTATGGTTATGGATGTTTAAGTAAAGTTTTACAATTGCTAAAATTACCAGATGGAACAGTTAAAGTTTTAGTTGAGGGTCAAAAAAGGGTAAAAATTCATGAAATAATAAAAGATGACTCAAATTTTTTAAGCTGCAACATTGAAATTATTGAAGATACGAATATAACAAAAGAATCAGAGCTTTTTGCATTGAGTCTAGTCAAAAAGTTTGAAAAATTTTTAATCTTAAATAAAAGAGATCTTTCAGATTCTATTAACAATATAAAAAAACTAAAAGAAACAAGTCAGATAGCAGATAATATCGCTTCAAATTTAAATTTACAAATATTTCAGAAACAAGAATTACTTGAACTTTTTGATTTAGGAAAAAGATTAGAAAAAATTAACGAATTAGTAGAGAAAGAAATAAGTGTTATTTCTGTAGAAAAGAAAATTAGAGGCAGAGTTAAAAATCAAATGGAAAAAACTCAAAGAGAATATTATTTAAATGAGCAATTAAAAGCCATTCAAAAAGAATTAGGTGAAATCGATGAAGGTAAAGATGAAATAGCTGGAATAAATAAAGCTATTCTTAAAGCCAAAATGCCGAAATTAATTGAAGAAAAGTGCATGGCAGAGTTAAAAAAACTTAAAACAATGAGCCCTATGTCTGCTGAGGCAACAGTAGTTAGAAATTATTTAGATTGGATGACAGAATTACCATGGTCTATTAAAAGCAAAATTAACAATGATTTAAAAAGTGCTCAGCAAATTTTAGATGAAGATCATTTTGGATTAGAGAAAGTTAAAGAAAGAATTATTGAATTTTTAGCCGTTCAAAAGAGAATTCAAAAATTAAAAGGTCCTATACTTTGTTTAGTCGGACCTCCTGGAGTTGGTAAAACTTCTTTAGGAAAATCTATAGCAAAAGCCACAGGAAGAAAGTTTATTAGATTTTCCTTAGGAGGCATCAGAGACGAAGCTGAAATAAGAGGCCACAGAAGAACTTATATTGGTTCTCTGCCAGGCAAAATTATTCAAATGATGAAAAAAGCTGGAACTAAAAATCCATTATTTTTATTGGATGAAATAGATAAAGTAGGGAATGATTATAGAGGAGACCCTTCATCTGCTTTGCTTGAAGCTTTAGATCCAGAACAAAATAAAGAGTTTAACGATCACTATTTAGAAGTAGATTATGATCTTTCAGATGTAATGTTTGTAACCACAGCGAACACTTTAAATATTTTACCGCCTCTACTTGATCGTCTAGAGGTCATTAGAATTCCTGGATATACCGAAGATGAAAAAGTTAACATCTCTCAGAAATACTTAATTCCAAAGCAAAGTGAAAATAATGGTTTAAAAAACGATGAATGGAAAATTGATGAAAATATTAATAGAAAAATTATAAGACATTATACAAGAGAATCTGGAGTTAGAAATTTAGAGAGAGAATTATCAAAAATTGCTAGAAAAATTGTTAAAAAAACTGATAGTGATGAAAAAGTCAACAATCCTTTAATAGAGTCAGATCTTGCAAACTATTTAGGAATAGAAAAATTTAATTATGGTGAAATTGAAGAAAATAATTTAATAGGCATTGTTACAGGTTTAGCGTGGACCGAAAGTGGAGGTGAAATTTTAAAAATTGAGACTGTCATCATGCCAGGTAAAGGTAAAATGGAAATTACAGGCAAGTTAGGTGATGTAATGCAAGAATCTGTTAAAGCTGCAAAATCGTATATTAGATCTAAATCATTAGACTACGGAATTATTCCGCCAATTTTTGATAAAAAAGATTTTCATATTCATGTTCCTGAGGGAGCCACACCAAAAGATGGCCCTTCAGCAGGCGTTGGAATGGTTACATCTATAATCTCTGCAATTACTGAGATACCAGTTGATAGAAATGTAGCTATGACAGGTGAAATTACTTTAAGAGGGGTTGTTTTGCCAATAGGTGGCTTAAAAGAAAAATTGCTTGCAGCTCACAGAGCTGGAATTAAAAAAGTTTTGATACCAATAGATAACAAAAAAGACTTAGTTGAAATACCCGATGTCATTAAACAGAGCATAGAAATTGTTTGTGTTAAAAATGTTGACGAAGTTTTAAAACATGCCTTAACAAAAGAATTAAAAAGAGTTGAATGGGTTGAAATAGAAAAAAGTACCAAACCGGAGACTTTAAGTTCTACAACTAGTACGCACTAATTATTTCTTTCTTATTAAAAAAACTAATCAAAAAAATCCAAATATTTTAACTTATTTTTGATTAAATAGTTTGGAAGATCGTTATAATTAGCTTTAACAAGCAAAATAGAAGATTTATATTTTTCTTTTTTTTTATCAGCTTGATGATCGTATGAAATTCTTTTTTCTTCAATCATTTTTTTTATATCATCTACTTTTGTTTTACTTTCTTCATATTCTAAATGATGCAAAGAATTTAATAGTTTAAAATGTATATCTTCAGGATTTTTTAAATTTGTAAAGTGCCATCCGCCATCTGGTATTAAATTAAGATTAAAAAATTTTTTTTTTGATAAATGCACATCTAATCTCCAAAAAGGATATATTTTTGATTTAATATTTCTTAGCCACTGAGGGGATTGTAAATCTTTTTTTTTGCAAGCTTTAGATCCTGCCAATTTTAAGTAAGGATGTTTTAAATTAAACTTATAATAAAACATTTGTTGGTAAAAAATACTAATTTTACCTTTGTGAATAAAATTTTCTAAATTTGGTATTTCGTCAACATCACTTATAATAATTAAATCTTCTTCACCACTATCTTTAAGACCAAGCTCTATTTGATTTCTTTGGAAGTTTTCTCTTTTTAAAGCATTAATTAAAATTTTTGAATTTTTTTGCTCTATTGAGTCAGAAATTTTTATTTCTTCTATATTTTCTGGCAGCAAATTAATTGATATATAGTGAATTTTATTTTGAAAGTTTTGATATTTTTTTATATCAAATTTTAACTCTCTTTTTTTACCACTGTGTGTATAGCAAGATTCTACGATAACAAATTTATCTATATATTTATTTAGAAGATTTAACCTTAAATCAAGTATTATGTCCTCATCATAATACATAAAACAGTCATAAATTTTCATTATCTTTGAATTATTATATAAAATCTAATATGTAAATTTATATTTATTGTGAAAAAAAAAATCATTATAACTGGTGGCTTAGGTTACATAGGAACCGAATTATGTAAGCTATATTCAG
>SXGT01846094.1_pt1 | contig 18049 bp, 18 predicted proteins | sample 3176221 | NCBI WGS metagenome assembly SXGT01 (sample SAMN11356862, study PRJNA531348) | freshwater metagenome | isolation source: freshwater sample F1-120 | place: China: Fuxian Lake, Yuxi | collected 2017-12-25
CCGCCGGGCTGGGGGTACAGGACCGCCGACATGAGGATGGCGGAGCGGAAGCGCTCGTCCACGCAGCAGGGGTGGAACAACTTGGCGTAGGTCGTGGCGCCGCCGAGCGACAGGCCGGAGATGCCGAGCCGGTCCGGGTCGATCAGGCCCTCGAGCGCGCCGCCCGGCTGGTTCATGGCGAGCACCTGGTCGGTGACGAAGCGGACGTCGGCGGGCTGTTGCACGACGTCGCCGACCTGGCGCTGCTCGGGGGGGATCGCGTCGGTGGTGAGCGGGAAGTTCGGTGCCACCACGACGTAGCCGGCCCGGGACCAGGCCGACAGCAGGTCAGTGAACTTGCCTGAGTTCCCGGCCAGGCCGTGGGCGTGGACGATCATGGGGAACGGTCCGGGTCCGCCCGGGATGTGGATGTCGGTCGGCAGGACCCGCCCGGGCGTGGTGCCGGTCGGCCGTGACGGATCGGTGAACACCTCGGTGCGCATGGTGGTGGTGCCGTCTCCCGTGCTGATGGTGGTGGGTGGAGCTGTCGAGGTCGGTGTCGCCGTCGGGTCGGGGGCAGTCCCCGGGGTGCCTGACCCGTCGGGATCCCCGGCGCCGCCGCATGCTCCGGCGAGGACGACCAGCGCCGCGACCTGTGCGGCGATCAGGACGACACCGGCGGTCCTGCGGGTACTCGGCATCTCGGGAGACTAGGCCGGTCGGCGGGAGCCACAGGCCGTCGGCTCCTCACCCAGCGTGAACACCCAGGCGCTCGACAGGTCCGGCCGGTAGACCTTCAGGATCCGCCATCGCAGGCTGGCCTCGACCAGGGAGTCACCCTCCCGGTCGAGGGCTCGGCGCACCCGGTCGGGACGGTGGTTCCAGAAGTGGCACCGACGACCGTCCAGGTCGAACGAGATGCGTCCGTCCGGCTCGACCGTGCAGTGGTCGACGAGTCGGGTGAGGTCACCTGGATCGGTCTCCTTCGAGGCCAGGCGCACCTGGATGAAGTGCGGGTCGTGACCGTCTCGGTAGGAACCGCAGGATGCGGGCACGCCGGGATCGTCGATGCGCTGCTCGTCCACGTTCATCGCTCGGCCTCCTGTGGCGTGGTGGTGTCTCGTCGGACTGATCCGGTGCGGTGGTCGCTCCGTCTGCGAGCCCCGTCGGCATCGGCAGGGTGCCGGGCCCGGGGGAATGGGGCGACCCCCGGGCCCGACGCCGCCGGCGGACCGGCGGTCAACTCCGGCGCGAGTTGCGGTCCGACTCCGCTGGCTTCTCCTCTCCCCAGAGATCCAGATTCGAATCGGTGCGCCCGCTCCGGTGCTGCTCACGAACCATCCCAGAGGCATGTGACAGCGACTGGAAGGCCATGTCGCAGCCGAGGGCGTCGGCCCGGAACGCCTGCACGTTCCCGGCGCGGTAGCCCAGGGCGCCCGCCTCGCCGTAGACGTCCAACGCGGCGCTCAGGAACACGAACGTCCACCCCGCGGACTCGCGTTCGGTGATGAGATCCCGGATCCCGGACACCGTGCACTCCCGACTGTGGTTCTCGTGACCGTCGGTGATCGAGACCACGACCACCCCCTCGGCCGGCAGGCCGTGGGCGGCCCGCTCCTGTTCCCGACGGCGGGCCATGGCGATCACCCGGCCCGTGGCGTCGAGGAGCGGGGTCGCGCCCCGGGGGATGAACCGGTCCCGGCCCAGGGGACGGATCCCGGCGATCGGCGCGGCGTCGATCACCACCTCGTGGGCGTCCTGCGAGTCGAACTGGACCAGCGTCAGCACGGCGTCGTCGCCCGAACGCTGCTGGTCGGCCAGCCAGGTGTTGAACCCGCCGACGACGTCGTCGGCGAGCGTCTCCATGCTCCCGGAGCGGTCGAGCAGGATCACGAAGTGTGTGGCGGTCCCGCCGCTGCGGCCGCGTTCCGCCTGCCTCTTCCCGTTGCTCTTCCCCTGCTGCTTCGACTTCTTCGACTTCTTCGGCTTGCCGCCGGTCTGCTGCTGGTCCATCTGGTCGGTCCTCCTGTTCGGACTGTCGGGCCCTGCCCGGCTCTCTGACTGCCGGGCCGTCCCCGGCTCGACGGCGATCTGCCGTCCGGGGGTCGATCGAGCGACCCCGCACCGGAGGAGTCGGGGCGTCCGCTCGTGTGACACCCCGGCCCGGACGGGTGCCGGTCGGCGTCGTCACGGCCCTGGGCCACAATGAGGCCGGGACCGAACCCGGAACACCGGGAGTTCGGGCTCCGGACCGGTGGTGTCCGGGGGAGACGAGGGGAAGCGAGCCGCAACGGTGCACGACGACGAGTTGCCGCCAGACGACCAGATCGCCGAGTTCGAGATCGGCGAGGACGAGTGGCGCACGGTGGTCAGCCGTCTCCTGGTCTCGCTCGGGGACGACGAGCGGTCACCGACCGGCGGCCTCCACCTGGTCGTCGGCGGTGGTCGACGGCGCTGGGCGGCCACCGACGGCTCGCACCTGTTCGTGGTGGACGGTGCGGTCGACCACGGCAACGGTACGTTCCTGGTGCCACCCAGACTGCTCGAGGCGTGGCCGGCACTCGCAGGTGATCGTGGGGTGGTGACGCTTCAGGTGCCGGTCGTGCCGGACCCGGACCTCGACTCGGCCCGACTCGTCGGTGCCTCCGGGTCCAAGCTCACCGTGGACTGCACGATCGGGTCGGATCTGGACGTCGACGCGATCGTCTCCGCCCAGCGGGAACTGGAGCGCTACGACTGCGTGGTCGACGCAGCCGAGCTCGAGACCGCGATCCGGGTCGTGAGTCGCCCGCCGGCGGTGATCCTGGACGAGGACGACTTCGTGCTGCCGATGATCTGGTTCGGGTGCGGCCGCACCCGGGTGAGCCTCAGCGTGCTCTGGGGAGAGCTCGGTTCCACGACCTTCGACCTGCGGACCCCGTCACCGGGGCGGTCCTCCCTGCCGGTGTCGCCGTCGTCCCTGCGGGCCCTGGTCGCCGCGCTGGGCGAGGGTGAGGTCCGGCTCTCCTTCCCGGCCGATCGGTCCCAGGGGTTGCTCGTCACCCAGGACGACCTGGTGGGCCTCCTCATGCCCTTGGACGCCGACGGGTTCGTGCGTGACCACGTGGAGTCGCAGCTCGCCGAGCTGTTCGGCGACGAGGTCCGGCACCGCGACGTGGACGGCGACTACGTGCTCGCCACCGATGGTGTCCCGGTGTACGCCCGTCTGGTTCCGACCGACGGGTTCTCGTGGTTGCAGATCTTCGCCCAGGTCCTGACCGGGGTGGACGAGGAGGACCCCGACCTGCTGGCCGAGATCAACCAACTGAACGTGGCGACACCGCTCGCCAAGATCTCGGTCGAATCGGGGACGGTGGCGGTCCAGGGTGAGCTGGTCGCCGAGACGCTCGACGACGCCGAGGTCGTGACCCTGTACGAGCGGGTCCGCCGGGTCGCAGCCGACCTGGGCCCGGCGCTGGCGGTGCGCTTCGGAGGCCGACCGGCCGTGCCGGGCGAGGAGTTCCGATGGGCCCACTACGAGCAGACGGTGCTGCACGCCGAGCTGGATGCCGGCTCCTGGAGCCGGCTGAACGGCCCGGACGGTCTGGCCGCGTGGCCGTTCGACTCGCCGGTGTTCGTGGTCACCGCCGCCAATCCCGCCGGTCGGATCCGGTCCGACGGTGAGAACGCCGTGGCGAACGCCCGGCTCGCCGCAGCCCTGGTCCGGTCCCGGGCCGGCTTCTGTCGGGCGCTGGGGACCAGTGGCGACGGCACCCACCGGGAGGAGAGCTTCCTGGTCTGGGGGGTGACGGTCGAGACGGCGGTCGAGGTCGCCGCCGAGTTCGGCCAGGACGCCATCTTCGAGTTGACCGCCGACCAGATCTCGGTGGTCGGCGTTGCCGTGGCCCGCCGTTCCCGGCGGGGACGCCTCGACCTTCCCAGCGATCCCGTTGCTCCCACCGGTCCAGCGGACCCGGAGGACCCGTCGGAGTGATCGCGACCGGCCGATCGCTCGGGGTGCCGTGTCACTGTCACAGGCGTCTGCGACGATGCCTGCGTGAGGAAGCGCCCCGACAACCCGACCGGAATCCCGACCGACAACCCGACCGCCAACCCCGGCGGCCGGCGACCCGCACTCCCGGGTCACCGGTGCCATCTCATCGACATCCGACTCGTCGACCGGCTCCCGTTGCCGGGTGTCCCTTCGCTCGACCCGGATCGGGGGTCCCTCGGGCCTCGGGGCGGCGGCACCGCAGTTGTGGGCGCAGTGGACAGGCCCTGGCGGGCATGTTCGGTGCGACGGCCGGGGCGGCGGTCCTGAGCGCCGCCCGGAGATCGTCCGAGCCCGGAGCCGACGGCTCGGACGACCGATCAGTCGGCCGACACGGGGACGGTGGTCCGGGCGATGCCGTTCTCGCTGTCTTCGAGGGGCCTGAGCGCGCTCGGATCATCCAGCGCATGGCCCACCAGTACCGCGTTGCCCCTGATGTCGCCGAGGAGTGGTGTCAGGAGGCGTACATCAAGCTCCACGCCTACTTCTCGGTGCCGGGCCGCAGCGCACCTGAAGATCCGGTCGGCTACGTCATCACAACCGTCCGCAACGTGGCCAATGGCGCGTGGCGGCGGGCGGACAGGGACCCGGAGGTCCTCGTCGACGAAGCACCCGTCGTCGACCAGCCCGAGGATCCGTGGCCGTTGGGCGACCGCCACGACGGCGACCCGGTCCGGATCGAGCTCGAACTGGAGGCGCAGCGGCAGGGGTGGCAACCGTGGCTGCTGTCGGCCACGCTCAGCTTCGTGACCCTGGCGACCGCCGACGGCCCGCTCAACGGGCTCCCGAGGCCTCGTGCCGAAGCGCTCCAGGTCCTGGGCTGGCAGGCGCTCCACCTGGCCGGACGGGGGGAGCTGTGCGTGACGGACGCCCCGGCGAACGTCCGCCAGAACCGGAGCCGGGCCATCCGTCGGATCGTGTCCGAGGTACGGGCCGCGTACGAACGCGCCGCCGAACGTGGTGAGGTGGAACCTCGTGGATGAGGGCAGCTGGATCTACGACCCCGGAGTGGGGCAGGCCCGGTCGCGCGCTGCCGAGGTCCACGTGGCGCCGGATGGGTCCGTCGACCTCGACTTCGACGTGCCCGGCCCGGCCGGGACGGCCGTGGTGTCCTTCCCCGACGGGAGCAGTTGGACGGTGGACGAGGCCGACCCGTCGCGACTGGTGGCGATCCACCTGCCGGATCGAACCGATCGCGCCTGGCGGATCGTGAGGCGACTGCTCGGTCCGGGGGCCGATGAACTGCAGGCCCGAGCCGAGTTCGGTGACGACGACGCACCCCGGCGGCGGTCCGCCGATCGGACACCCCCTCGTCCGTATCGGACCCCGGTCCGCCGGTCGGGCGGTCCGATGGAGCTGGCGGCCCTCGCCGGGGCGATGGTCGTGTCCGCCGATGTGTCCGCCAGCCGGTCCGAGCCCCTCCTGGTGCGCATCGCTGCCGCGGTCACGCTCGCCGGTCAGCTGCGGTTCGTTCCCGAGCTGGACGTGTTCGACCCCGTGGACGGACCGGCGCTCGACATGGCCGAAGGGCTCGCCCCCCTGGTGCGACCCGAGCAGCTCGACCTCCTGCGGGAGGATGTGCGCGAGGAGTTGTCGGTGGCGATCACCCGGGTCGCCGGTGATCGCCCCAACCTCGGGAACCTCGCCCGGCGACTGCTCGATGGTACGGGCGTCGACGACGCGATCGGACCGGAGAGCGGGTCGGACCAGTTCGCCGTGGCCGCCATGATGGCTGACTTCCCGGAGAGTGACTTCCCGGCGTTCGAGTACCGGGATGGGTTCCCGGACTTGGCTGCGGCCGTCCGGGCCGGTTCCGAGTGGCCCCGGGTGCAGACGGCGGAGCTGCTCGTCGAGCAGCCCGACGGGAGCCAGGAGGCCCACGCCGTGTCCGTCGAGTGGGTCGAGGACCTGCTCCTGCGTGTCGCCGTCCCCGCCTCGGTCGACGTCGAGTGGATCGGGGTGCTCCGCGCCTCCGACCTGCTCCAGATGGCCTTCGCCCCCGTTGCGGAGTCGACCGGCCTCCGGCTGGCCCCCGGGGCGCCCGACGGCGGCTCACGGTCGGCCGCCATCGTCGTTCCGTCGGGCTACTCGGTGTCGGATCTGCGCTTCGTGGCCGGATCGGCCGGTTCGTCGGCCGGTTCGTCGGTCGATGGGACGGCGGCGTCCGCGGCCGAGCGGTTCCGCGAGGCGGTCGAGTCAGGCCGGTCCGCCGCCCAGCTGACCCGGGCTGCGCTCAGCGAGCAGCCCGGGGAGTGGCCTCCCGAGGTGGAGTCCGCGTGGGAGGAGTGCGCCCGGGCCTGGGGCGCTGCGGATGACCCCAGCCGGCGGAAGCTCGCCTCCATGTACGCCTCGGGCATCCGGCGGGCGATCGTCGACCCGCGTCTCGGCCTTCCCGATCGAGTCGCGCTCGACCTCATCAACTGGGGCTGAGCCCGTCCCCTCGGGCTGAGCCCGTCTCCCGGGGTTGCTTGCGCCCCCGGGCCTGGTCGCGGCCCGGGCAGGCGCGCCCGCCACGGGGCGCTCCCCGACCCGCCCGGTGGTCGGGCCTGCTGGTTCAGGGCTCGAGCAGCGCATCACCGAACTGACGGAGCAGCCGCCCGTCGGGCGCGAACCGCTCGAACCACTCGGCCTCGTCCTCCAGCATTCGCTCGAACCGCTCGGCGGCGTCGTAGCGGTGGGCGCTCGACGCGAACAGCCGTCGGCCCATTCCCTCGGAGGCGATGCCGATGGCGCCCGCCCGCTCCAGGAACTCCCGGGGGTCGGCCGAGCGGGGCAGCTCGAAGCTGAACGACGCCACGTGGCCGTGTTCGACCACCTCCACCAACTCGAGTGTCCCCGGTTCGACCTCGACGGCCACCACCACGTCGCCGAGGCCGACGTGGTGGACCAGGAACGGCACGTTGGCGATCCGGAACCGGCCCTGGCCGAGTGGAACGGCCCACACGCACTCCGAGGGGATCTCCGGATGCTCCAGCGGGATCCGGAGGTGGACGTGCTCCGTGGCCCGGGTCGGGTGCTCCCCCGACGGTTCGCCACCGGTCGCCCCGGATCCGGTCGTCTGGTCGGAGTCCCCAGCGGTGGGGCTCGGGGACTGCTCGGGTCGGTCGGTCGGTGTCACGGCTACCTCGGTTCATCGTCGTGAGGCCGCTGCGGCCGATCCACCCGCCCTGCGGGCGGCGTGTCCGACCAGCGTGCGCCCGACGGGCGGTCGCTGTCAGCGGGCACGTGTCCCCGCACCGGGGCCGGGTAGCGTGCCGCCATGGACCAACCCAGGATCGATCTCCGCGGCGCGCGGGTCATGGTGACGGGAGCCAGCGGAGGGCTCGGTGCGGCGATCTGCTCGGAGCTCGCCCGTCGCGGCGCCGAGCTGGTACTCACCGCCCGCCGCCGGGAACTGCTGGTCGATCTGGCGGCGCGGACCGGTGGCGAGGTCGTGGTCGCCGACCTGGCCGACCGGCTCGACGTGGACCGACTGACCGAGGAGGCCCTCGGCTGCGACGTCCTGGTGCTCAACGCCGGCATCGGCAACGACGGTCCGCTCGAGGAGGCCACGGCCGATGGCGCCGACCTGGTCCTGGACGTCAACCTGCGGGCCCCGATCCAGATGTCGCTGGCGTTCGTGCAGCATGCGCTGGCCGAGCGCCGGCGGGCGGCCCTCGTGACCGTGGGGTCGCTCTCGGGCATCGTCGCCACCCCCAACACCCGCATGTACAACGCCACGAAGTTCGGGTTGCGCGGCTTCACCCTGTCGCTGCACCAGGACCTGTTGGGCACGTCGGTCCACGCCTCGCTGGTGGCCCCGGGGTTCATCCGTGACGCCGGCATGTTCGCGGAGAACGACATCGAACTGCCCCCGGGCGTCCGGACGAAGTCCCCCCAGGACGTGGCCGACGCCGTGGTCAGAGCCGTCGAGTCCGGCGACGCCGAGGTGTTCGCCGCCCCGCCCGAGCTCCGGGCGGTGGCCAAGTTCTCCGGTCTCCTGCCCGGCCTGTCGGCCTCGATCCAGCGCCGCCTCGGCGTGTCGGAGCGGACCTCCAGCCGCTGAGTCGCCGCCTGTCCGGCATCCCCATCGGGCTGCGGCGGACACGCCACCGGGGGCCGGGACGTCGCCCGGGGCCATTCGGTCCGACGCGGTGGCCCAGTCCTGCGCGACGATGCCCGGCATGAATGACATGACAGCCGGTCTGGGCGGTGCCATCGCGATGCAGATCGTGATCTCGCTCGTCGTGGCCGGTGTGATCTCGGTGGCGGTGATCTGGTTCGTCCGCCGGTCGCTGTTCGGCCGGAGTCGCGGGAAGCAGGAGCAGATCAACCAGCTGCAGACCACCGGAGCCAAGGCCCGGGCGATGATCACGGCCGTGCAGCCGACCGGGATGATCGTGAACCACATCTACCTGCGCAGCGTCGTTCGCTTCCGGCTCGAACCGCTCGACGGCTCGCCGCCGTTCGACACCGAGAAGACGATGATGCTGGCGCAGACGAACATGCCCCAGATCGGTGACCTGTGGCCCGCCTGGTACGAGCCGACCAACCCGCAGCAGTGCGCAGTGGCCCAGGTGAACGCGCTGACGACCGATCAGATCCCGATGTTCCGGGAGTTCGGGATCCCGCACCCCCTCGACCGGGGTGAGCCGGCACCGCCGCCCCCGGCGACCTGAGTCGGAGCGAGGCCGCGTGAGCGGACCGGGGCCGCGCCCTCGCTGACGGTCCCGGACCGCGACCGGGGTACCGTTCGGCCGTGGTTGGTGCAGCGGTGGTCCTGGTCTCGGGCGGGCTCGACTCGGCCACGGCGCTGGCCTGGGCCGTCGACCGGGGTCTGGACTGCCACGCGCTCAGCTTCCGCTACGGCCAGCGGCATGCCGTCGAGCTCGAGGCGGCGGCCCGGGTGGTGGCGGATCAGGAGCGCCGCAGCGGGGTGCAGGTGCGCCACGAGGTCCTCGACCTGGACCTGGGTCGCTTCGGCGGATCGTCGCTGACCACCTCCGACCCGGTGCCCCGGCACGCCGACGTCGCCGAGGTGGCTGCCGCTGCGGCCGAGTCCATCCCGACGACCTACGTCCCGGCGCGCAACACCGTGTTCCTGAGCCTGGCGCTGGCCTGGGCCGAGGTGCTCGGCGCCGCCGACATCGTGATCGGCGTCAACGCCGTCGCCTACTCCGGCTACCCGGACTGTCGACCCGAGTTCCTGAGGGCCTTCGAGTCGGTCGCGAACCTCGCCACCCGCGCCGCGGTCCAGGACGGCGTGCGCACCACCGTGCACGCGCCGCTGGTGTCGCTCACCAAGGGCGAGATCGTCACGCTCGGGGTGTCGCTCGGTGTCGACTACTCGATCACGACCTCGTGCTACGACCCCGATCCCACCGGAGCGGCCTGCGGGACCTGCGATTCGTGCCTGCTCCGGGCCGCCGGGTTCGAGGCGGCGGGAGTCGCCGACCCGACCCGCTACGCCGCCCTCGACGGACCGGGCTGAGCATGGCCTACCGGGTGGTCGAACTGTTCCCCACGCTCCAGGGCGAGGGCACGCACGCCGGCCGGGCCGCGGTCTTCTGCCGCTTCACCGGGTGCAACCTCTGGTCCGGGAGGGAGGAGCACCGGGCCACCGCGATCTGCCGATTCTGCGACACCGACTTCGTCGGGACCGGTGGTCCCGGGGGCGGCGTGTTCCCCGACGCTGCCGCGCTGGCCGATGCAGTCGCCCGGTGCTGGGCCGACGGGTTCGGGTCCGGCGGCGACCCCTATGTCGTGTGCACCGGCGGGGAGCCGTTGCTCCAGCTCGACCCGGCGCTGATCGACGAGTTCCACGGCCGGGGGCTCACGGTCGCGGTCGAGACCAACGGGACCCTGCCGGTTCCCGCCGGCGTCGACTGGGTGTGCGTCAGCCCGAAGGCCGACGCCGAGGTGGTCGTCGACCGGGCCGACGAGGTCAAGGTCGTCGTCCCGCAGGATCGGGGCGACCCCGAGCGATGGTCCGGGATCGAGACCGACCACCGCCTGGTCCAGCCGATGGACGACCCCGACCCGGCCGTGGCCCGGGCGAACACCGACTGGGCCGTGCGCTACTGCCGGGAGCACCCCCGGTGGCGCCTGAGCCTGCAGACCCACAAGTATCTGGGCATCCCCTGAGCCGAGTCGGGAGCGAGCCGGTGGAGATCTTCAAGGAGTTCCGGGTCGAGGCCGCGCACCTGCTGCCGAACGTGCCCGAGGGACACAAGTGCCGGCGCCTGCACGGCCACTCGTTCCGGATCGCCGTCCATGTGGCCGGCGAGGTCGGCGAGTCGACGGGGTGGGTCTGCGACTTCGCGGAGCTGACGGCGGCCTTCCAGCCGTTGTTCGATCAGCTCGACCACCGGTACCTGAACGAGGTGCCGGGTCTGGACAACCCGACCAGCGAGCGGCTCGCCGAGTGGGTCTGGGACCGGCTGGTGGACCAGCTCCCCGGGTTGAGCCGGGTCGTGGTGCACGAGACCTGCACCAGTGGGTGCGAGCACCGCGGCTCCACCCGACCGCAGCACCCGCACCCGACCTGAGCCCCGGGGCCCACGGGCCCCGGGGCGAACGGCGCACCCGTTCGCGTCAGGCAGCCAGGGCGAACGCACTGGCGTGCAGGACGTTCGAGTCCCAGGTCAGGATCTGGCCCTGGACCCGACGGGACTGCAGGTGGTGCTCCTCGCCGAGCCCGACGCCCGGGGCGACCGTGCGTTCGGCGCGCTGCACCCGCTCCAGGAACCGCAGGGCCCGGTCGAGCGATGGACGCCCGGTGACCTCGTCGGGTGCGTCGAGCAGGATGCCGCGGACCAGCGGCGTCCACTGCGCTCGGAGCAGTTCGGGCGAGCCGAACAACTCGACGGCCACGACCTGCTTGCCGTGGCACACCACCACACCGCACTGTCCGGGCAGTGGCCCGCGTCGGGTGAGGTCCTCCAGCGCACGTCGCCGGTGGTCGTCGCGCTCCAGGACCTGATCGGCATCGGCCACGTTCCGCGTCGGTGACTCGAGGAAGCAGGCGTGGAGGGTCTCGTCGACCCCGGCCCAGACCGCTGACTGGTCGCTGTGCTTGGCGCCGAATCGCTCGACGTGGTCCCGGACGCCGCGCTGCTTGTTCCGCCGGACCCCCCGGGGTGCGAACGACCTGCCCTTGCGGAACTCGCGACCACCGGACCACCGGCCGGCCTCGACGCAGGACACCGGGACCTCCAGGGTGCTGCCGGGGGGAACGACCACGCTCACGTTGAACGTCCGCTGCTGCAGCCCACCCCGGATGGTCTCACCCTCGACGAGCAGGACCGGGTCGGCACCGGGGTTCGTCACCCGGATGGTGGGCACCGAGGCCGACTCGATCTCGGCGACCTCGAGCGCAGCGCCGTCACCGGTCAGGACGCGGGGCGCGTCCAGGCCCGGCAGGAAGATCGGGATCAGCGTGACGCCGCCCCGGGTGATGCCCCGGCCCCGGGCGCTCCGGGAGAGCAGGCCGATGGGGGGCGGGGGAGTGGGGGCGGGTGGGGTGAGCATGATGACTCCTCGGATGGTCGTCCGACGGGACCGACAGGGCCCATCGGGGGCCGCTCCTCCGGCGGCCTCATCACAACGGAGTCAGGGTGTGCGCTCGTGTGACACCCCCGTCCGGTCCCGGACGCGGGACGTCCCGGGCACGGGGCCCGGGACGTCCGTGAGGGTTGGTGTCGGCCGCGGTCCGGCCGACGGGTGGTCGGGCTCAGGCCTGACCGGTCTGGAAGGAGTAGGTGTGCTGACCGTCGGCTCCCGAGAAGGTCTGCGTGAAGTTCTTGGTGCCGGTCATCGTGAAGATGCCGCCGCCCTGCACGTCCGGCGGGACGTCGACGACGGGGATCGCGATGTTCGGGATCGTGACGCTGGAGAGCAGCGAGTTGAGCGTGTTGCCCAGGGTGCCTCCGGCGCCGATGCCCACGAACACCGCCCCGCCGAGCACGTCGTCGCACAGCCCCAGGCAGGGGATGTTGGAGACGATCACGTTGAAGAGCGACCCGATGTTGTTGAAGAGGGCGTCGAGCACCAGGTTGATGATCGCCTGCTCGCTGCTCGGCAGCGTGGCCGTGGCGAGGAGGCTGTTCAGCACGTTCTTGAACGTGGTGGCCAGACCGTTCGCACCGGTCGTGAGCGAGTTGATCGTGTCCTCCTCGGCGGCCCAGGTGTAGGTGCCGAAGACCGTCAGCTTGTTGCTCGAGTTGAACACGTCGAGGACGTCGAGCGGCTTGATGTTGTTGAACGTCACCGCAGCCTGCTGGCCACCCGAGAGGGCGTTGGTCTCACCCTCGCTCAGGCCGTTGACCTTGTCGCCGGTCACGACCCAGGTCTCGGCCGAGTTGGCCTGACCGATGGTGACCTTGAAGGCGATCTGGATCAGGTAGGCCTCGTCGTCGCAGTTGGGGATCGCCACGCAGGCGCCGAAGACACGGACCTCGTCCTGGGAGTCGTTCGAGGTGATGCTCGTCGCCTTGAGCGACCAGTTCTTGGACACCGGCGCCGGCGGCGGCACGCACGCAGCGGCGATCAGTCCGATCGCCGCCACCAGACCGACCACGGCCACCTTCACGGAACGACCCCTCATGACAACTCCCTCGTTCAGTGGTCGGACCGATTCCCGACCGCCCATGGCGCACGTACGCATCGAACGTGACCCTGTTCACCTTACGGACGCGCCCGTGTCGCGTCCAGAACTTCCGAACCTTGTTCACCCGCTCCACACCTGCTGGTCGGGCGGTTCCCACTCAGCGCATCGAGCGGAACGCGCTCCGTACTTCTTGGACGTACAGGTCGGGCTGTTCGAAGGCCGCGAAGTGGCCGCCGCGGTCCAGTTCGCCGAAGTGCCGCAGGTCGCTGAAACGCTGTTCGGCCCACCGTCGGGAGGTCCGGAAGATCTCCTTGGGAAAGATCGAGCAGCCGACCGGCACCGAGATCGGTGAGAAGTCGGGTTGCTTGAACGACTCCCAGTAGAGCCGGGCCGAGGACGCCGCCGACCTCGTGGTCCAGTACGCCATCACGTTGTCGAGCAACTCGTCGGCGGTCAGGGCGTTGCGGGGGTCACCGTCGCAGTCCGTCCAGGCCCAGAACTTCTCGACGATCCATGCCATCTGTCCGACGGGTGAGTCGGTCAGTCCGTAGCCGAGCGTCTGCGGTCGCGTGGACTGCTGGGTCGAGTACCCGTTGTCCCACTGCTGGTAGTGGTCGAATGCCGCCAGCGATGCCAGTTCCGTCTCGGTCAGGTCGTCCATCGTGGCCGGGTCCGGGAGCACCAGCGGCATGTTCATGTGGATCCCCGCCAGGTGCTCCGGATGACCGGAGCCGAGCGCGGCGGTGACCATCGATCCCCAGTCGCCGCCCTGGGCGCCGAAGCGCTCGTAGCCGAGTCGGAGCATCAGCTGCTCCCAGGCCGCCGCGATGCGCGGCACGCCCCAGCCGGGTTCGCTCGGCTTGTCGCTCCAACCGAAACCGGGCAGCGACGGGCAGACGACGTGGAAGGCGTCGGCGGCATCGCCACCGTGGGCGACCGGGTCGCTGAGCGGTCCGACGACCTTCAGGAACTCGACGACCGAGCCCGGCCAGCCGTGGGTGATGACCAGTGGTAGGGCGTCGGGTTCGGGGGAGCGGACGTGGAGGAAGTGGATCCCGAGCCCGTCGATCGTCGTCCGGAACTGGCCGAGGCCGTTGAGTTGTCGCTCGACCCGTCGCCAGTCGTAGTGGTGCCGCCAGTGGTCGGCGAGCTCACGGGTGATCGTCAGCGGCATGCCCTGCGACCACGGCTCCTCGCCGCCGAGCACCGTCTCGGCCTCGGGCCAGCGGGTGCGGTCGAGCCGGTCGTGGAGGTCGGCGAGCTCTCCGTCGTCCACGGAGATGGTCAGCGGGGAGATGGCGGTCGGGGAGGTGCTGGTGTCGTCGCTCACGAACGGCAGGCTAGGCCCGGATCCCGCCCCGCACGACGCCGTCCCGGTCGGGTGCGAGACTCCTCGGGTGCACGGAGAGGTGAGCGGCTCGCTGTTCGACGACCTGGTCGCCGAACTGGAGGTGCTGGACCCGACGCTCGCAGGGTCGGCGACGCAGGCGCTGAGCGATCTGCGCGAGCAGGTCGAGGAACAGGCGTCGGCCGCCGCCGCACTCCTGGACGGCCACGACGAGGGGGCGGTCCTCCGGGTGCCGAAGGGTCGTCTCGCGGACCTGCAGCAGTGCGAGCGTCTGGCGGTGGCACGACACGCCCGGCCCGACGGTGGGCCGCCGGGTGTGGCGGCGCTCCGCGGCGTGGCCCTGGACCGCTTCGTCCTCCTCGAGCTGACGCAGGGTCCGATCGTGGACCCACTCGAGGAGCTCCTCTCGGTGCTCGACGTCCAGGGCGAGCTCGAGACCTGCGACCAGGTCGTCGCTGCGGCCTCCGCCGAGCCCGGGTTCGCCGACGACCTGGCGGGGGCGGCTGCGGTCTGGCGCGGTGTCCCGAAGTCGTGGTGGCCACGAGTGCAGAGCCCGGCGGTGGCGCAGCTCGCCGATGGTCGGGTCGTCTGCTCCGGCAAGCTCGACGTCGAGCTGGGCGGCGTGCTGACCGGCCATCCGGGGGTGGTCGTCGAGGTCAAGTCGGGTGCGCCGCGACCGGCCCACGTGGAGGAGGTTGCGCTCTACGCGCTGCTCGTCGGCTGGCGTGACGGGGTCGTACCGTCCTTGGTGGTCCGGTGGTACCCGGACCACCCGGCGGCGTGCCTGCCGGTGGACGCCGGTCTGCTGGTCTCGGCGGCGACGCGGCTCGGCGACGCGATCGGGCAGTGGGCGCAGCTGATCGTCGGCCGCAGGCCGGGGGAGACGCCGGGGCCGTGGTGTCGGTGGTGCCCCGACGCCGCCGTCTGTCCGAGCGCCGCCGCCACGGTTGAGCCGACTCGGGACGGGGCCGAGGATCCGGGCGACGAGGTCGAGTGGGAACCCCCGGTCGACGAGGTCGGACCGTGAGCCCCGATCCGGCGGCGCGGGCCGAACTGCTCGTCGGGGCGCGGGACCGGTTGCAGGCATCGCTCGACGACCTGCTCGGCGACCGGCTCCGGGCGAGCGGCCGGCCGCCCCGGGACCGTGCGAGCTGGGTCGAAGCAGGCTGGATCGAGATCCGGGAGATCGACGTCGTCGGCCGCTGCGCCGCCCGGTTCGCCCACCCCGAGCCATGGCAGTGGGGCGAACTGACGACCGTCACCGCCACCCGGACGCTCGGTCGGCTGGTGCTCCGCCAACGGGACCCGTCGGAGCCGGCCGATGCGACGCTCGAGCGGATCCTGGCCGATGTCGACGCACTGCCGGCGTGGTTGGCGAACGGCCTGGAACCGCTCGACCGGTCGGCCACCGCTGCGGTTCGCGCGTCGGTACTCGCCTGGGTCGCCGACGCACTCACCCCGGTCCGGGACCGTTCCGACCTGGTGTGGGACGGTCCCGGGGGACCGGTCGACCTGCCGGGCCGGTCCCTGCGACTCACGGCCCGGTGGGATGCACGACTGGGTTCCCGTCGGTCGCCGACCACGCTCCTGGTGCACTCACCCCGGGCCACCGACGCGGCGGCCGATCAGGTGCTCGCCGGGTTCGTGGCGCTCGTGGGCTGCTTCTGGTCCGAGGCCGTGCCCGAGCGGGTCCGGTTCTCGACGGCGGGCACGGGATCGACCCGTGCCGTGGCCGTGACCGAAGCGGTGCTCGGGGCGGCGGTCGACCGGGTCGTCGAGCTGGTGGGTCACTCGCTCGCACCGGAACGGGCCCCGTTCACCGGCGGCGGCTGGTGCCGGTGGTGTCACCGTCTGGACGTCTGCGAGGTGGGTCGTGCTGCGGTGTCGCCGCCCGACGCCCCGGCGCCGGCCTGAGGTGGTCGACGGACCGTCCGGTGCTGCGACTCAGGGGGCGGGCTCGACCGCCACCGCCGGCCCGCAGGTCGCCGGTGTGGTGAGCACCGGGTTGCAGCGGGCCTGGACGCGTGTCGGGAACTCGACCACGTAGCCGGCGGGGAACTTCGCTTCGCCCTTCGGGAAGTCGCTGTGGACGACCTGCCCGCCGGAGCTCAGCGCCCGGTCACGTTGCGAGACGCTGGGGTTGACGACGTCGGCATCGGATCGGGTGCGGACCAGGTAGCCCTGTTCGACGAGGGACCGGATCTCGGTGCCGTCACCCGGGTCGTTCACCTTGAGCACCCCGGCGTGCGGGGCTCCGAACCCGGCGCTGGTGAACATCAGCGCACCCTCCAGGTTCGGGTGCAGGTCGAGGTAGCGGTCCTGGACCGCCCCGGGGTTGTCGACGAAGAACAGGAAGCGGCCCCGGGCATCGGCGACCGAGGGCCACCCCGTGGTGGTCACCGCCGTGGACAGGTCCGCGGCGTCCCCGCGGACCTGGTCGGGGGTGATCAGGCGGTCGCCGAGCACGGAGGCGATCTCGGACTCGACCACGGCCAGCTGGGTGGCGTCGAACGGGGTGATCGGTGTGACGTCGAAGGGGGCCGGAAGAGCGTCCTCCTTCATCTCGAGGTTCACGATGATCGGGAGGTGCTCGGGGTTGGCGTCCGAGAACGTCCGCAGCTCACCGAGGCAGGCCACCAGCGTCGGACACGTCGACAGGTAGTTGATCTCCTGGATGTGGAGCACCTTGGTGCCCGGCTGGTCGACCCCGGTGGGGTAGGGGTCGTTGAGGAGCTGGGCGGCCAGCGGGTTGGCGAAGCGCCCGCCCTCCGGGTCGGCGAACAGGTCGAGCTCGAAGGTGCGCAGTCCCGACGCGAGCTGCTGGCTGAGCGGTCGATGTCCGTAGTTCAGCTGTGCGGGGTCCAGTCCCGAGCCGGCCAGATCGGGGAACAGGTTCGAGCCGATGGTCAGCACGTTGAGCAGACCCAGACTGGGCCCGACGATGTAGGAGTTGTGGGTCCCCAGGTACTGGAGCTCGTTCATGGCGACGAGTTCGTCGCCCTCGGGCACCGTCGGCTCGACCGGCGGCGGGGGCTGCATGGTGCACGCCCCGAGTACCGCCACGATTCCCGCCACTGCCAGTACCGCTGCTCGCCGCACGCTCGCCCCCGTTCGCTCGGGGCATGGTGCCGCATCGGCCATGCGGAGGCAAGGTCAGCTCCATCGCGGGTTCAGCTCGTGTTCACCCGGCCGCGACGTTGGGCCTGTGGTCGCTCAGCCGGCGCTCCCTGCCGGCTCGACCCCGGGCGGGGAGCCGACGATGTAGATGAGGTCGCCGGTGGCGACCACGACGGCGGAGGCCGTCCTGACCTCGACCTCGCAGAACACCACCCGTGTGCCCCGGCGCGTGACCCACCCCTCGGCCACCAGGTCCTCCTGGCGGACCGGCTGCAGGTACCGGACGGACATCTCGATCGTCGAGTAGATCCGCCGGTCGTCGTAGGCCGTGCCGATGGCCGGGACGACCGAGGTGTCGATCAGCGTGGCGATCGCACCACCGTGCATCAGCCCGGTGGCCTGGTTGAGCTCGGGGCGCCACGGCAGGCGCATCCGGGCGTAGTCGCGTCGCAACTCGTCGACCTCGATGCCGACGAGGTTCGGGAACCACTGCTGGTCAGGGCCGCCGAAACGCGACCATCGCTCCAGGACCGAGGGGCTCAGGAGGTCGAACTGCTCGGCGCGCCAGGACGTCACCGCCGGAGTCTGCCCGACCGGCCGGACGCATGCGGCGGATCTGCCGGATGCGACGCACGACGGCCTCGGTGCGTAGCGTGGTCGGGCACCTGCTCGCGCTGGTCCCCGGGCCGGCCGACTCCCGGAGGACCACATGCCCGAGGCGTACATCATCGACACCGTCCGAACCCCGGTCGGCAAGCGCGGCGGATCGCTCTCCCAGATCCACCCGGCCGACCTGGGTGCGCACACGCTCCGCGCCCTGATGGAGCGGACCGGGATCGATCCGGGCGCAGTGGACGACGTCGTCATGGGGTGTCTCGACACGATCGGCTCCCAGGCCGGTGACATCGCGCGCACGGCCTGGCTGGCCGCCGGGCTCGCCGAGCACGTGCCCGGGACGACGGTCGACCGCCAGTGCGGGTCGTCCCAG
>SXGT01094132.1_pt1 | contig 18044 bp, 18 predicted proteins | sample 3176221 | NCBI WGS metagenome assembly SXGT01 (sample SAMN11356862, study PRJNA531348) | freshwater metagenome | isolation source: freshwater sample F1-120 | place: China: Fuxian Lake, Yuxi | collected 2017-12-25
CAAACAGCAGCCGGTTCGTCTTCGGAAAACCCCGCACCGCCACGCCATCATGCACCGCGAGTCCGCCGATGCGCTCGTCGTCCTTGTCCTCGAACTCCTGCCGCCACACCCGTCGCGCACCGGCGCCCGGATACTGAGGCGCTTACGGAAGTCCTCGCGCGCAGGAGCGCGTGTGACTTGAGCTGACACGGGCCGCCCTCGGGCGGCTCGTCGCTTTTTCGGCCCGGTCGCCTGGTAGGGTCGGCCATGGCCTTCTTCCAGGACCCACCCCGGATCGGCAACCAGTACGACGACGACCCGATGCTGTCGTCGTTCCTGGCCCGGTCGCTTCCGGCGGCGGAGCTGGCCGCGATCGAGCCCGAGCTGCGCGAGCTCGGCGAGCTTTCGGGCGGCCACTTCCGCCAGCTCCAGCTCGCCGATCTCGACAACGAGCCGGTCCTGACCCAGTGGGACCCGTGGGGCCGCCGCATCGACCACATCGAGCTGTCGCCCCTGTGGAAGGAGGCGGCCACGCTGGCCTCGAAGCACGGCCTGGTCGCCGCCGGCTACGACCGTGCGCTCGGCCCGCGCTCGCGTCTGCACCAGTTCGCGATGGTCCACATCATCGGTCCGTCGCTCGACGTGTACTCGTGCCCGCTGGCGATGACCGACGGCGCCGCTCGCACGCTCCTCGACAGCGGCAACCAGGCCCTGATCGAACGCGCCCTGCCCCACCTGCTCAGCCGCGATCCGGCCACGGCGTGGACCTCGGGGCAGTGGATGACCGAGCGCACCGGCGGCTCCGACGTCGGGCTGTCGGAGACGGTGGCGCGCCAGGACGCCGATGGCACCTGGCGGCTGTCGGGCACCAAGTGGTTCACCTCGGCCACCACCGCCGAGATCGCGCTGACGCTCGCGCGCCCGACCGGCAACCCCGATGGCAGCCGCGGCCTCGCCCTGTTCTACGTGCCGGTGCGCGACGACGCGGGCGCGCTTTCGCCCGGCATCTCGGTCAACCGGCTCAAGGACAAGCTCGGCACCCGCAAGGTGCCGACCGCCGAGCTCACCCTCGACAGCACCCCTGCGATCCTGGTCGGCAGCGACAGCGACGGCGTTCGCGCCATCACGCCCATGCTGTCGATCACCCGCACCTGGAACGCGGTCTCGTCGGCGTCGGGCATGCGGCGTGCGCTGGCGCTGGCCCGCGACTACGCCGGCCGGCGCAAGGCGTTCGGCGCGCTCCTGCGCGACAAGCCGCTCCACGCCGACACCCTGGCCGGGCTCGAGGCCGAGTACGCCGGCGCCTTCCTGCTCGCGTTCCGCGCCGCGACCGTGCTCGGCAAGGTCGAGCGCGGCGCCGCCGACGAGCACGAGGAGCGGCTGCTGCGCGCGCTCACCCCGATCGCCAAGCTGACCACCGCCAAGCAGGCGGTGGCGTGCGCCTCGGAGGCGATCGAGAGCTGCGGCGGCGCCGGCTACGTCAACGACACCGGGCTGCCGCGGCTCCTGGCCGACGCCCAGGTGCTGCCGATCTGGGAGGGCACCACCAACGTGCTCTCGCTCGACACCCTGCGCGCGCTCGGCAAGGGCGGCGCGATCGAGGCCGTGGTCGCCGACGCCCGCGCCCATCTGGCTCAGGTCAAGGACGGCGGGCTCACCGCCGCCGCCGGCGCCGCGCGCGACGCCCTCGATCACGCCGTGGGTTGGGCCGGCGGCGCGATGGGCGAGCCCGAGCGGCTCGAGGCCGGCGCCCGTCGGGTCGCGATGACGCTCGGCCGCAGCCTCGAGCTGGCCTACCTGTGCGCGCATGCCCAGTGGTGCCTCGATCGCAGTCGCGGCGGCTACGCGGCCGCGGCGGCGCGGCGCTTCGCGCGCCACGGCGTCGATCTCGTCGACGATCTGAGCCGGGCCGACACGCTCGCGCTCATGCGCTGAGCGGCGGTGCGCTGATCAGCGCAGCAGGAGCGCGACCTGCCCCAGAGCCGCGGCCAGGGCGACCTCGACCCGCAAGACCGGCGCGCCCAGCGAGACCACGACGAAGCCGCGGGCCGCGAAGGTCTCGAGCTCGCGATCGATCCAGCCACCTTCGGGGCCGATGGCCAGCGTGAGCGGCGGGCCCGAGGCCGCGCGCCAGGCGTGCTCGATGAGCGCGGCGCCGCGGGCGTGGGCGAGGAAGCGCGTGGCCGGCGTCGCCGCCGCGGCGAGCGCGTGTCGCTCGTCGAGGAACGGCATCAGCCGGCGGTGGAGCTCGACCACCGGCAGGTGCGTGGTCACGCCCTGCTCGGCGCCCAGGCGCACGTGCTCGGCGATCGATGACGGCTCGAGGCGCGGGCTGCCGAGGTACGACTTGTCGACCCGCCAGGCGTTGACGACGTCGACACGGCGCAGCCCGAACGCCGCCGCGGTCTCGAGCGCGCGCGACAGCACCTTGGGTCGTGGCATGGCCAGGATCAGATCGACCGGCATCGGCGGCGGCGGCGCGCTATCGAGCGAAACCGTGAGCTCGATCGTGGTGCCGTCGTCGGAGACGACGACGGCTTGGCCGGTGTCGCCGCCGATGACGCCGGCGCGAACGCTGGCGCCCGGCGACGCGCGCAGCACCTCGCGCAGGTGGGTGGCGCGGCGGTCGGCGAGCCGGGCGCGGCCGCGGTCGATCTCGCCGGGATCGAGGAGCAGGAGGTTCAGGCGCCGGGCTCGACGGGCTTGCCGGCCTCGGTCCAGCCCAGGATGCCGGCCGAGAGCACGCGCACGTCGGTGTGGCCGGAGGCGAGCGCCTTCTCGGCGGCGGTGTGCGACGCGCCGCACTGCTCGTTGGCGCAATAGAAGACAAGCGGGCGCGCCTTGTCGGCGGGCAGCTCGGTGGCCGAGAAGGTCTCGTAGTCGCTGAGCCGGATGGCGCCGGGGATGACGCCCTTCTTCTGGCGCGTGGTCGGACCGTTGGCGTCGACCGGGGTGCACGCCTGCTTGCCGATCATGGTGTCGAGCTCGGCGACGGTGACGACCGGCACGGTCTTCTTGGCCGCGGCGTGATCGTCGGGCTTCTTGGTGTTGCTGCAGCCGGCGAACGGGGCGGCGGCGAGGGCGAGGGCGAGGACGACGGCCTTCATGGGCCAACCTTACGCGGCAGCACCCGCCGTGGCCAGCGGTCAGCTGCGGCGTAGCTGGCCATGACCCCGGGCTCGTCGCGGAGCTGCGGATACGCGGCGGGGTCGAGGCCGGCCGGCCACGCCTCGTGCGGATCGGCGCCGGCCTGCACCGCTGCCTCGTACGCCGCCAGACGCGCGGTCGCGGCCTCGCGCCGGTGCCGGCGCGCCGCGGCCAGGCGGCGGAGCATGGCGTCGCCGATCACCCGCGGATCCTCGAGCGCGCGCACCGCCCAGGCCGCGACCGCCTCGTCGAGCCAGCGCGGCGGGTCGAAGCCCAGCATGGCGCGCTGCCTCAGCTGGGCCCGGAAGAGCGCGTGACCGGCCTCGTGCATCGCCAGCGCCAGGGTCGCGAGGTCGTCGGCGCCGCGGGTGTACGTCGCCATCGCCATGCCCGGCGCGACGGTGACGGTGCGCGAGACGTCGCCGGGACGGATGTCCATCCAGATCGTGTCCAGGTCGTGAAGCGAGGCGAAGTGATCGATGACAGCGCGGGGATCGGGGACGGGAACGGGGACGGTCTCGGGGTTGGGATCGGGATCGGGATCGGTGACGGCGACGGTCACAGGGCCGATGACGGCGCGCGCCATCTCGTCGGCTTCCGCCGCCGTCGTAGGTACCGCGCCGTATCGCGAGCTCACGTCAGGCCTTGGCGGGCCGCGGCGAAACCACGCCCAGGCGCTCGAGCTCGGCGATCACCTGCTTGAGATCCGACCAGGTGTCGCGCTTGCGATCGGGCTCGCGCAGCAGATACGCGGGGTGGAACGTCGGCATCACCTTCACGCCGCGGTGCTCGTGGAAGCGGCCGCGCAGCGAGCTGATGGGCGCGTCCTTGCCGAGCACCACGTTGGCCGCGGGCCGGCCCAGGGTCACCATGATGCGGGGCCGCACCGCCTGGATCTGCGCGTCGAGGAACGGCCGGCAGGCGGCGACCTCGTCGGGCTCGGGGTTGCGGTTGTTGGGCGGCCGGCACTTGAGCACGTTGGCGATGTAGACGTCGCCGCGGCTCCAGCCCATGGCCTCGATCATCTTGTCGAGCAGCTCGCCGGCCTTGCCGACGAACGGGTCGCCCAGGCGGTCCTCGTCGGCGCCGGGGGCCTCGCCCACGAACATGAGCGCCGCCGGCTCGGGGCCGACGCCGAAGACGATCTTGTTGCGGGTGTTGCACAGCTTGCAGCGCTGGCAGTCGCCGAGCTCGGCGCGGATGACGGAGAGGGTGCGGGAGACCGAGATCGGGTCCGAGTCCGAATCCGAATCGGAGACCGAGACCGAGACCGAACCCGAGACCGAACCCGTATCCGAGACGGATCGAGCGGTTGCCGTCCCCGGCGCGGCCCAGGCGCCGGCGCGGTGCTGGCGCGAGAGGGCCTGGCGGAACGCGCTGGTCAGCGCGAACAGCTCGTCGCGAGGGTCGCCGGGCGTGCTACCCATCTCCTGCACGTATGCCACGACTCGCCCTGCCCGCGCTCGCCCTCGTCGCCCTCTTCGCGTGCACCAAGACCACGCCGGCGCCGCCGGGCAACATCGCCGGCAAGCTCGCGGTACCGACCGCCGACGGATCGCCGTTCGATCCCGCCACACTCGCCGGCAAGCCTGCGGTGGTCGTGTTCTGGCGGCCAGGCTGCCCGCACTGCAGGACCGAGCTGCCCGACGTGGCCCGCGCCTGCAAGGACAAGGGCGCGACCGCGGTCGCCGTCCAGGTCGCCGAGGCGCCGCCGACGGGCCTGCGCGTGCTCGAAGGCCTCAAGTGGGACGGCGTGGTGCTCGTCGACGACGGCACGCTGCGCAAGGATCTGGCCATCACCAAGGTGCCGTGGACCTTGGTGCTGCGGCCCGACGGCACCGCCGCCCGCGCCTTCGTCGGCGCCCAGAGCTACGAGACGCTCAGCGGCGCGATCGCAGCGGCGGCGCGTTAGCGAATCACGATGCCGGTCAGTTCGCGCGGTGGAACCCGGACCGTCCACGTCCAGGTCCACGTCCACGTCCACGACCACGACCACGCCACGGTGTCGAGGTTGCGTGTCGTGGACGTGATCGTTGACGATCCTCGTCGCCGTGGACGTCGACGTGGACCTGGACGCTCAAGCTCTTTGGCGCCGATCAGCGCGCCCGCGGCGCGATCAGCTCGACGACGCGATCCAGGATGCGGTGGGCGACCACCGCCTTGTCGGCGAGCGGGATCTCGCGGGTGCCGCTGGCCTCGACCAGCACCACCCGGTTGGTGTCGACCGCGAAACCGGCATCGGGTTCGGTGACGTCGTTGGCCACCATCAGGTCGACCTGCTTGGCGGTGAGCTTGGCGCGGGCGTAGCCGACCACGTCGTGGGTCTCGGCGGCGAAGCCGACCAGGAGCGGCCCGTCGCCGCGACGGGCGCGCTCGGCGCCGAGGCCGCCGAGCAGATCGGGGTTGCTGTCGAGCACGATGGTCGGCTGGAGCCCGATCTCGGTGCGCTTGAGCTTCTTGTCGCTGGGCGCCGCCGGCCGGAAGTCGGCGATGGCGGCGGCCATGATCACCGCGCTGGCGCCCCACGCGTGCGACCCCAGCGCCGCCTCCATGGCGCGCGCGTCCTCGACGTGGACGACGTCGAGGCCGACCGGCTCGGGCAGCGCCGTGGGGCCGGCGATGAGCGTGACCAGGGCGCCGCGGCGTGCGGCGGCCGCCGCCAGCGCGTAGCCCATCTTCCCCGACGAGCGGTTGCCGAGGTAGCGCACCGGATCGAGCGCCTCGTGGGTCGGCCCCGCCGTGATCACCAGTCGCTTGCCGGCCAGATCCTGCGGCGACAGCACGCGGCACGCGGCCTCGACGATGTCGGCGGGCTCGGCCAGCCGGCCCGGCCCGGTCCAGCGACAGGCCAGGAAGCCGTCGCCGGGCCCGACCACGAAGGTCCCGGCCACGTCGACCAGCCGGCGCAGGTTGGCCTGGGTGATCGGGTGCTGCCACATGTTCACGTTCATCGACGGCGCCAGCAGCACCGGCGCCCGCGTGGCCAGGCACACCGAGGTCAGCGCATCGTCGGTGATGCCGGCGGCGAGGCGAGCGCACACGTTGGCGGTCGCCGGCGCCACCACCACGAGGTCGGCGCGATCGGCGACCTGGATGTGGCCGATCTCGGACTCCTGCGTGAGCGAGAACAGATCGGTGAAGGTCTTGCGGCCGGTGAGCGCCTGGAAGGTCAGCGGCCCGACGAACTTCGTGGCCCGCCTGGTCATCACCACCTGGACCTTGGCGCCGGCCTTGATGAACAGCCGGACCAGCTCGCAGGCCTTGTAGGCCGCGATGCCGCCGCCGACGCCGACGACGATCTCGACGTCCTTCAGCGGCGCCGCCGGATCTTGCACCTTGCGCTCACGCGGCCCGCTCACGCCGGCTCCCGGATCTGTTCCTGCGCCCGCTGCCACAGCCGCTCGTTGGCCAGCGCGTCCGACTTCCACGGGCACACCAGCTCGCGGCGGTCCTTGTAGAAGCCACCGCTCTTGCCGGCGACGTCGGGGCTGGCGCACAGCCACACCAGCACGTCGGCGCCGTGGGTGGGCGTGCGCTGGGTCATGAACGCCACCCTGGCCAGCGCGCCGTACACGCCACCCTGGCGGCCGGGGATGTTGGTGTTCACGCCGCCGGGATGGGCGACGTTGATGGTCGCGCCGGTGCCGGCGATGCGCTTGGCCCACACCCAGGCCAGCATGCGGTTGGCCTGCTTGGTCTGGCGGTAGGCGCGCACGCCGTTCCAGCGCCGCTTGCCCCAGTCGAGATCGCCGGCGTCGAGATCACCGGCCTGGGTCGAGCCGACGTAGACGATGCGGCCGCGGGCCGCGATCACCGCGTCCTTGAGCCGGGTGGTCAGGATCTCGTAGGCCAGGGTGTTGGTCGCCCACGACTCCTCGAAGCCGTCGGCCGTGATGGTTCGCTGCGCCGGGTAGCAGCCGGCGTTGTTGAGCAGGATGTCGATCGACGGGTAGCGCGAGGCCAGCTCGTCGGCGAGGCCGCGCACCGCGCCGGTGCGCGACAGATCGGCCGCCGCGGTCGAGAGGCGCTCGCGCGCCGCGCCGCGGCTCACCAGCTCCTCGAGCGCGATCTGGGCCTTGTCGCGGGTGCGGCCGACCAGGGTGACCTTGGCGCCCATACGGGCCAGAGCCCACGCCGCCTCGCGGCCGATGCCGCTGGTGGCGCCGGTGACGATCGCCTGCTTGCCGGTGAGATCGACGTGGATGGGCGCCGGCGCCCGCCGGATGGTGTCGACGATGGTCTGCAGCGGGGAGCTCACAGGAGCGGTCCAAAGGTACGGGCGAGCGCGCGGGTCTCGACCAGGTTGTCTTCGATCGAACAGTAGGTCCAGCCGCCGTAGCGGCCGACCGAGTAGACGCCGGCGGCCTCGAGCGTCCGCTTGACGCGGGCGTGCTCGGCCATCGACGCCCGGGTGATGTGCACGTACGCCGGATCGAGCACGACCGAGTGTTCCGCGACGAGCTGGTGACCGGCGATGATGCCCTCGCGGGCCAGATCCTCGAGCACGCGGGCCCGCATCAGCTCGACGTCCAGCTCGGCGTCCTTGTCGGCGCCGATCTCGACGTAGAGGCTCATGCGATCGCCGCCCAGGATGTTGTCGTACCAGCCGACCCGGTAGAACACCGTCGACGGATCGGGGAAGTACATCCAGTGCAGGCCTTCCTTCCCCTTGCGATCGAAGCCGAGGTTGAAGACCAGGACCTTGTTCCAGGTGAAGGCCGACGTGTCGTGCTCGACGCCGCACGCGGCCAGGAGTCGCGGCAGGGGCGCCGAGGACACCAGGCGCTTGAAGCCGAGCTCGCGCTTGGTCGTCCACGCCACCTGTCGCCGCAGGTCGACGCCGATCAAGCGCTCGCCGAGGGCGAGCTGATCGTCGGGCACCTCGCGCAGGAGCGCCCGCACGTACTCGATGGCGCCGTGGGCCGGGTACGTGAACGTGGCGTTGTAGCTGGCGTTGTCGGGCGCGCGCATGTTGCGCACGATGTCGGCGATGTCGGCGTGGGGGAAGAAGCGCCCCATCGCGTCCTGGTCGAGCCGATCGAGATCGGTGGCGTAGAGCTTCTGGTTGTAGGGGACCAGGAACAGCTCGGCGATGCCGCGGCCGAAGCGCTTGTACAGCATCTCCTTGAACGAGCCGGCGGTGGCGTCGGGGCTGTCCTCGTCGCGGAAGTAAAGATCGTGGAGGCAGGTCAGGAACAGCTCGTGGGGGAGCTGGTGGATGTTCTTCTGGAACGGGAAGTCGACGTCGGTGCCGGCGACCCGGATGGTCGAGTGTTTGGCGACGGTGCGCACCTCGCCGTCCATGCGGGCGCGCAGCCAGGCCTCGATGTCCTTGTGCTTGAAGTGGAAGAAGTGACCCGAGTAATCCCAGGTGAAGCCGTCCTTCACCACGGTCTTGCAATAGCCGCCGGGCGCGTCGTCGGCCTCGAGCACCAGCACGTCGGGCAACGGGCGGCCGCGGGCGGCGGCCTCGGCCCGCAGCCAGGCCGTGAAGCCCAGCCCGCTCATCCCGGCGCCGACGACGAGGTACTCGACCGTCTGCATGCTCGCGCCGCAGTATGGCACGGCGACCCCGCGGCCGAGCTATCCTCGCCCGCGTGAAGCGAGCACGACCGACATACGCGGCGGCACAAGACCTGGTCATTCTCCTGGGTGCGGGGCTGGTCGTCGCCGGGACGCTGGCCTGCAAGGGTGGGAGCAAGGCGCCGGCGGGGAGTGGCAGCGGCACCGCGTCCGGCGTGGATACGCTTCCTGCCGGAGCGGTCGACGGCGCGGCACCCGCGACGCTCGCCGCCGACGCCGCGCCGACCGCGGACGCTGTCGCGACCGGGACCGCTCCCTCGAGCTCGCTGCGAGGCAAGGTCCCGCTGACGTTCGCCGTGTCGTCGCAGGTCGTCAACCCGAGCAAGAGCCCGGCGGATCTGGTCGATGGCTCGATGGACACGGCGTGGAACTCGCGCACGGGCCAGCTGGTCGGTGCCTGGATCGCCGTGCGCGTGCCGGCGGAGGCGCGGGTCACGGCGCTGCGCATGACCGTCGGCGCGACCGCGCCCGCCACCGCCGGCGCCGATCCGTTCACGATGAACCACCGCATCAGCCGCGTCCGGGTCACCCGCAACGGCGAGCCGGTCGCCGAGCTCGACCTCGATCCCGAGGTACGCACGCTGCAGGACCTCCCCGTCGGCACGCCCGACGGGCTCGCCGGCGGCGACTTCAAGATCGAGATACTGGCGACGATTCCCGGCAGCAAGAAGTTCTGGCGCGAGGTCTGCGTCTCGGAGCTCGACGTGATCGGGACCGCGCCAGCGACGCCGGGCGATCTCACGCCGGTGGTCGCGATCGGCTCGCTCGACGCCGAGCCGGTGCTCGACGACGCCCTGCCGCTCGAACCGATGCCCGCGGTCGCGTCGATGCAGGAGGTCTGCGACCGGATCGGCCTGGTCGGCAAGGAATGCGCGCCGAGGAGCTACGACCCGCTCACGTCGGTGGGCCTCCCACCGCCGGCGACGGTCCCGGGCTGGAGCCGGGTCAGCGTTGTCGGTGGGGAGGGCCAGGACTGCCACCTCGTCGTCGAAGCCGGGACCACGGTCTACGCGACCAGGCTCGCCGAGAGCTGTCACGCGCCCCTCGACACGCAGGCCGCGCCCAGGGTGGCCGACGTCATCCGCGGCGGGCAACCCGAGCTGGTGATCCGCCTGCGTCACGAACTCCGTCCGCCCGCCGGTGGCCCACCGCCGGTCCTCAAGCCGCCCGATCTGTCGTACGAGACCCTGCGCGTGTGCGGCGCCACCGCCGCCGGTGTCCCCGGGTGCACCGAAGGTCTGGTGATCGCCGGGATCAGCGCCCAGGAACGCGACAGGGACTACGTCGAGACCGTGGAGTGGGACCTGTCGGTGTCGGCGGACGATGGCCTGGTGATCGTGCGCAAGGGCCGAGGCGAGGCCTCGTCGGACTACCCCGACGCCGCCGAGCCGGGCCGCTACCGCGTCCGGCCGTGACGGCCCGCGGGTCGGCGGTCACAACCAGCCGCCCGTGGATCTACCTTGGAGCTGGAGGAGGCGACGATGCTGGAACAGGCCGAGCAGCCCGACAATGCCGGTCAGCCCGAGACCGATGTCGGCACGCGCATCGGCCCGGCAGGCCCGGCGGTCGACCCGATGATCGAGGCGGCGGCCAGCACAGGCCGCGATGCCGAGGAGCAGCAGGAGCAGCAGACGCCGACGTGACGGCGCCGCGTCCCGGTGCGGGTTCGGGGCTGGTAAGACTGGCCCATGAGCGACACCCCCGAGTCCGCAGGCGAGAGCCCATACCGCACCGGATACGAACCCATCGAGGAGGTGATCGTGACCACCGGCAACGAAATCGCCGGGCACGACATCGTCGGCTACCTCGCCATCGTGCGCGGCATCGTCGTGCGCGCCACCAGCCTCGGCAAGGGCATCATCGGCTCGTTCAAGGCGCTCGGGGGCGGCAACATCAGCGAGTTCACCGACGTGTGCGAGGCGGCTCGCCACGACGCCTACCAGCAGATGATCGCGCACGCCCGCGCAGTTGGCGCCGACGCCATCATCGGCATGCGGTACGACGCGACCGAGTTCGCGCAGGGCAGCACCGAAGTCCTGGCCTACGGCACCGCGGTCAAGATCATCCCGCGCCCGCGCTGACGCGATCCCGACGCGGCGCCTCCAGGCGCGGCTCCAGGATCGCCGGCAGATCGTCGAGCGCCACCGGCGCGTAGTCGTGATCGTCGACGCCGACGTCGAGCATGGCGCCGGTCGGGTGGTAGTTGCCGTGGCTGTGACCGTGCAGGTGCCAGGCGCCGTGGTGGCGGCGATCCCACTCGCCCAGGGGGAAGTGGCACAGCGCGATGGGCTGGCGGCGGCCCGCCACCTCGGGCGAGATGGTGAGCAACGGCGGAAGGATCTCGACGACGTGACCGCTCGCGCCGGTGAACGACGACGGGCCGATGGCGGTCGGCACCCAGCCTCGATCGTGGTGCCAGGGGTAGCCCAGCACCTTGATGCGGCCGCGCAGCCGGCCCAGCACCCGGCTGGCGGTGGCGCGGTTGCCGAGCGTGAAGTCGCCCAGGTGGTAGATGACGTCGTCGTCGCCGACGCGGGCGTTCCAGCGCTCGATCATCGCCTCGTCCATGGCCGGCACCGACGAGAACGGGCGGCTGCAGAAGCGGATGATGTTGGCGTGGCCGAAGTGGGTATCGGAGGTGAAGAAGAGGTTGCTCATGACAGCGCCACAGTGCATCCCGTTGCCTCGGGCCACCAGGACACGAATCAGGACACGCCTCTGCCCTTGCCCTTGCCTGCCCTCTTACGTCTTCCGGCCGCCCATTCCCCTCGTCGCCGCCGCCAGCAGCTCCTCGTCCTCGATCGATCGCGCCAGCCGCGCAGCCCGCTCCCTCACCACCCTCGCCTCCTCCGGATCCGGCGTCATGCGGGCGATGAGATTCAAGGCGAGCACGCGGAAGCGCACGAAGCCGCCATCACCGGCGTGGTCGGCGGCGCTGCGCGCCAGCGCCAACGCGCCGACCGCATCGCCGAGCTTCCAGGCGCAGTAGGCCAGCCCGTTGTCGCGACGAAACGCGACGAACGGGAGTTCGAGGCCCCGATGGATCGACGAGAACAGCGCCTGCGCGCCCAGGACATCGGCGTCGGCGCCCGGCAGCGGCGACGTGAGGTGATAGGCGCACTGGCCGAACAGGCGCGCCTCCAGGCACGCTCGATCGTCGACGTCCAGCTCCGGCGATTCGGTGGCGCGGGCGGCGACCTCGAGGAACGACCCGGCCGCGGCGCGATTGCCGTCGTTGGTGGCGACGTAGGCGTCGAGCAGTGCGACCTCGGCGACGGCGGCGGGCCCGGCCCTGGCGGCGGCGTCGCGGGCACGCTCGAGCCGCAAGCGCGCTACCGCGTCCTCGCGCCGGCGCAGGTGGACCGAGGCCAGGCCGACGTGGGTCCACGCCGCCAGCCGCGACTCGGCGAACGGCGGCCGATCCCAGAGCCGGAGCTGTTCGAGGCGCAAGGTCAGCGGCAGATCGGCGAAGCGACGGTGGTACTGCGACAGCCAGCGGGCCCAGCGCTCGATGTCCTCGGGCACGCCGAGGTGGCGCAGGAGCCAGCGCCCGTACTGGCCGCCGGGCGCGTTGCCGCGCCTCGCCAGCCGGCGCAGCCCCTTCTCGATCGACAGCAGATCCTCGGGCAGCTCCGCCTTCTCGCCGACCACCCGCACCAGCTCCTCGGCGAGCGCGGTCCATCCGCCGGCGCGCTCGGCCAGCCGCTCGACGTACATACGCCAGGTCAGGCCGACCGGCGCGGTGTCGGGTTCGGGCTCGGCGCCGCTCACGTGCCCTACCCGCGGCCGTCGGCGCGCTCGATCTCCAGGCGCAGGATGCGACGGGCGATGGCGAGGGCGCAGGCGTAGGTCGACTCCATGCCGAAGAACGAGAGGCTCTTGGACAAGAGGCTCTGGCGGCGCGAGTACGGCGTGTCCGACGCGTAGTGGACCAGGCCGAAGTCGAAGCCGACGCCATCGGTGAGGTTGACGATCTCGCCCTTGGGATGGCGCTGCGGCGCCGCGGTCTCGTGGATCGCCGACAGGTACGGGCCGGCCTCCATCTCCATCACGGTGTAGCCCTCGCGATAGAAGACGTCCATGTAGCTGCGGTTCTGCAGGAAGGCCGAGCGCACGGTCAACGCCTTCTGGTTGTCGAGCACGGTGCCGTGGCGCATGAACGGCTGCACGTCGTTGGCGTGGAGCGCGTTGCGCAAGAGGTAGGTGTTGCCGGAGTGCTCGTCGTGCACGACCTTGGAGATCATCACGTCGCCGACGCGGGCGTTGAGCGTGGCCGCCTTGCCCATGATGTACATGCCGCGGATCTCGTCGAGGCCGGTGGTGACGGCGGCCAGGTGGTGGTACGCGGCCATGCCCAGCGGGTAGTCGATGTTGACGATCACCGCGTTGGAGCGGACCAGCTGCTCCATGCCGGGCACGCGCACCCGCGGATCCATGTGGCGAGGATCGAGGCGGGCCAGCTCGAAGACCTGGGCGGCGACGTCGATGCGGGCCGGGCTCTCGATGGTGGTGATGCCGACCCGCGCGTCGTGCTCCTGGACCGCCGCCACCCGCTCGGCCGGCGACGCCGCGATGTACGCGCGCAGGCCGTAGTAGAGCAGGTTGGACGTCACGGTCTCGTCGGTCGAGGCCAGGGCCTCGTCGATGCGCGGACCCAGGCCCTCGAGGTTGGTGTCGCGCAGGAAGGCCGCGAGCTGGTCCTGGTGGGCGAAGGCGTAGCCGCCCAGCAGGTTGGCCAGCGAGTGGGTGTTCGACGAGACGAAGTACACCGGCCGCCGCATCAGCTCGGGCCGCGCCGCCTCGATGGCCTTCCACCAGGTCTGGGCCGAGCGCTGGTACTCGCGGAACGAGCCGTCGAGCAGGCGGATGGTGAGATCGAGCTCGTGTTCGGCGAGCCCGGCCAGGCCCGCGGCCCAGCCGGTGCCGAGGCCGGCGCGCAACAGGCGCACACCACCGACGTCGGTGCCGAGCGCCTCGGCCAGGCCGGCGTCGTCGAGGGCGAGCAGGGCCTCGCCCTCGAGCCGGCTGCTGACGAGCCGGACGTGGAGCTTGTTCCATTCGATCTGGTAGGCGGCGACGATGGGGATGAGGTCGTCGATGTCGGAGGCGGAGGCGACGAACACGGCCAGGTTGGCGCCACCGTCCCAGCGCAGCGGGCGGCGGCGCCCGCGGGTCCGCACCGTCTGCCAGGTCGTGACCGGGAAGCCGGCGCGGGCCAGCTGCTCCATCGACTGGCCGAGGATGATGCGGCGGACCCGGTGGAAGCACTCGGGCAGGCGGCCAGCGCTGTAGGCGAAGGCGGCGAGGTCGGGTTCGGGCGCCAGGGCGCCGGTGTGCAGGCTCGACGCCGAGTAAAGGTGGGCCTCCTCGAAGGCGCGGACCCGGACGTCGCCGGTCGAGCGGAGCAGGCTGTAGTAGGTGCGGATGTAGAGGTCGATCTCGTTGGAGGTCGTCCGCGGCGGCTGGCGATCCACGTCCCACCTATACCGCGGAGCGTAGAATCCCGCCTGAAAACCGCGGGATCCCGCGCCTATCCCTGGGCCGCAAACGGTGCTATCTCTCGCTGCCCCCAGCATCCGCCGGGGTTAGCTTCGGAGACGCTGTGAGCAAGGAAGAACTGGTTCATCTCGAAGGCGAGGTCGTCCTCATCGCGAAGGGCGGCAACTTCCGCGTGAAGCTGGAGAACGGCCACGAGGTGCTCGCCAAGCTCGCCGGCAAGGTCCGGCGTCACCGCATCCGCGTGGTGCTCGGCGACCGCGTGACCGTGGCGGTGTCGCCGTACGACCCGACCCGCGGCTTCATCGTCTACCGTCAGCGCTGAGGAACCGCGCTGGGGGCGTCAGCGCTGAGGAACCGCGCTGGGGGCGTCAGCGCTGAGGAACCGCGCTGGGGGCGTCAGCGCGGTGAGACCGCGCCGGGGCGCCAGCGCCAGGACATTCGCAGAGGTGCTACCTTTCGGTTGAATGGCCGATCGCCCTCTCTACGCCGGGTTCGATCTCGGTACCAGCAACAGCGCCGCCGCGATCTTCGACGGCGAGCGCACCCAGGTGATCCGCAACGCCCAGGGCGGCGCGGTGACGCCGAGCGTGGTCCGGATCGACAAGCAGGGCCGCGTGACCGTGGGTCAGCGGGCCCGCCGCCTGCTCGATCAGGATCCCGAAAACACCGCCACCGAGTTCAAGCGGCTGATGGGCACCGGCAAGGAGCTGCCCTTCCCGGCCGCCGGCCTCACCCGCAAGCCCGAGGATCTGTCGGCGGAGATCCTGCGGGCGCTGCGCAGCGATGTCGCCGATCAGACCGGCGTCACCGTCGAGCGCGCCGTGATCTCGGTGCCGGCGCTGTTCGAGCTGCCGCAGAGCGCGGCCACCAGCGAGGCCGCGCGCCTGGCCGGCTTCGAGCGCGTGGAGCTGCTCCAGGAGCCCATCGCCAGCGCGCTCGCCGCCGGCTGGCGCGCCGACGACGACGGCGGCGGCACCTGGCTGGTCTACGACCTCGGCGGCGGCACCTTCGACGCGTCCTTGCTCGAGACCCGCGACGGCCTGCTGCGTGTGGTCGCCCACGACGGCGACAACTTTCTCGGTGGCCGCGATCTCGACTGGGCCATCACCGAGCACCTCGCGGCGCGGCTCGCGGGCGGCGGCGGCCTCCTGCTCGAGCGCCGCAACCCGGCCCATGTCGCGGCCCTGCGCGTGCTCCGTGCCGCCGCCGAGGACGCCAAGATCGAGCTGTCGCGCAGCGCGCAGGCCCAGGTCACCCTGGCCCAGCCGCTCGTGGTCGAGGGGACCGAGCTCGAGGTCGATCTCACGCTCACCCGGGCCGAGGTCGAGGCCCTGACCGCGCCGCTGGTCGAGCGCTCGCTCGACGTGTGCCTGCGCCTGCTCACCGCCGGCGGCCTGGCCCCGGGCCGGCTCGCCCGCGTGGTGATGGTCGGCGGGCCCACGCTGATGCCGGCCTTGCGCGCGCGCGTGTCGGCGCGGCTCGAGGCCACGCTGGCCGAGGGGCTCGATCCCATGACCCTGGTCGCCCAGGGTGCCGCGCTCTACGCCGCCACCGCCGGACTCGACGGCCGCGCCGCTCCGTCGACGCGCGGCACCGGCAAGAAGGTGTGGCTGCAGTACCCGCCGGTGTCGGCCGATCTCACGCCCCACGTCGTCGGTCGCTTCGTCGGCGCCGATCCGCCGTCTCGGGTCACGCTGGCACGCGCCGACGGCGGCTGGCAGAGCCCACCGGCGGCCATCGGCGCCGACGGTGGTTTCGTCACCATGGTCAACCTGGTGCCGCGCACCGCCTCGACCTTCGCCATCGGTGCGGTCGACGCCGCCGGCGCCGTCATCGAGGTCGATCCGGCGAGCTTCACCATCGTGCAGGGCCTGACCATCGCCGACCCGCCGCTGTCGCGGACCATCGGCGTCGCCCTGGCCAGCGATCAGGTCCAGGTCTACTTCGAACGCGGCGCGCCGCTGCCGTCGCGGCGAACGTTCGTGCACACCACGGTCGAGACCGTGGCCAAGGGCACCGCCGAGAGCGTGCTGCGTATCCCCATCGTGCAGGGCGAGCTCGAGCACGCGCACCTGTGCCGCCTGGTCGGCACCCTCGAGCTGCGCGGCGACCGCGTCGACCGCACGGTGCCGCTCGGCTCCAAGGTCGAGCTCACCATCGAGCTCGACCGCGCCGGTTGCCTGACCGCGCGCGCGTTCGTGGCGGCGATCGATCAGGTCTTCGAGCACGTCGCCCACCTGCTGGTGCCCGAGGCTGCGCCCGAGGCGCTCGACGCCGCGCTCGCCGATCAGCGCCGCCACCTGCTGCAGATGCGGACCGAGGCCTTCCGCCACGGCCTGACCCAGGTGATCGAGAAGCTGGGAACCCTCGAGGCCCAGCTGGCCCAGGCCGAGCGCGACATCGACGCCGCCCACGGCGGCGACGCCGACGCGGCCCAGAAGGCGCGGCGCACGCTGCTCGAGATCGACGCGGCGCTGGCCGACGCCGACCTGGCCCGCAAGTGGCCCGAGCTGGTCGACGAGGCGCGCTGGGCCGGCGTGGTGGCGGTGTCGACGGTGGGCGCCTACGGCACCGACGCCGAGCGCAAGTTACTCGACGAGGTCATGGCCGCGCTCGACCGGGCCATGACCGCCAAGGATCCGGCCGAGCTCGGCCGCCAGCTGCGGCTGATGCGCCGGCTCACCAACGCCGCCTACTTTCGCGATCCCGATGCCTGGGAGCGGCAATTCGAGATCGTCTCCTCGGACCTCGGCAGCTCGACCGATCTGCCGCGGGCCAAGCAGCTCGTCGACGATGGTCGCGCCGCGATCGCCGCCGGTGACAACGCCCGGCTGCGCCGCATCGTCAACGCGCTGTGGGAGCTGATGCCGGTCGACGCCCAGGCCCGACGCAAGAGCTTCGACTCGGGAGTGCGGTAAGTCATGTCCGACGCCGCCGAGCGCCTGGCGGAGAACCCGTTCTTCGTGCTCGGGCTCGCCCCCGATTCGGCGCCGCGCGAGATCGAGCGCGAGGCCCAGAAGCTGCTCGGCATGCTCGAGCTGGGGCTCGCCGACGCGATGACCTACGCCACGCCGCTGGGGCCGCGGCCGCGCACCGCCGAACGGGTGCGGGCGGCGGCGGCGGTGCTGCGTGATCCGCGGCGCCGGCTGGTGGCCGAGCTGTGGGCGGCGGCGGGGGCCAGCCCGATCGCTGCTGCCGGCGCCCGTGGCGACGCCGGGCCGCCTGGCGATGGAGGTGGATGATGGCGCGCCTCATCGGCTGGGCCTGGTGGATCATCGCGTTCGGGCGCCGGCACGCGTGGAACGCCCGCCGCGATCATCGGGACGGCGCCTTCCTCTTCTACACGGCGGTGGCCGGCCTCGGCGACGTCATCGCGCTGGTGTGGTCGCTGTCGATCGTGCTGTTCCTGCTCGGCCTCGGCGAGTGGCTGATGGCGTCGGTGTTCGCGGTCATCCTCGGCGCGTTCATGATGCGGCGGGTGGTGATCGAGCACGTGACCGTGCCGCTGGGCCTGTTCCGGGTCACGCACACCCTGGCCGAGCTCGATCGCGCGCTCGGCAGCGAGCCGCTGGGCGTGGCGCGGCTGAGCGCGGCCCGGGCTCTGGCCCGCGCCGGCGTGCCCGCCGACGCCATGGCCTGGTGGAAGAGCATCTCGCACGCGCGGCTCGGTGCTCACGACATCGCCGCCCAGGCGGTGCTCGCCGACGCGCGCGGCGATCGCGCCGACGCCCGCGCGCCGTTCGAGAGCCTGGTGCTCCTGCGCGAGCCGGCGCCGCGGGCCCGCGAGCTGGCCTCCGAGTGGCTGGCCCGCGACGACGCCGACGCCGGTCGCTGGG
>SXGT01692663.1_pt1 | contig 18044 bp, 6 predicted proteins | sample 3176221 | NCBI WGS metagenome assembly SXGT01 (sample SAMN11356862, study PRJNA531348) | freshwater metagenome | isolation source: freshwater sample F1-120 | place: China: Fuxian Lake, Yuxi | collected 2017-12-25
CTGGCACCAGACGGCGTCGCCGGCGCAAGGGCAGCTCGCGACGATGGCCTCGGGGCCGGCGTCGACGACCGAGCGCCAGACGAGAAACGGCATGTCATGCGCGTCCGCCGCCGCGATCGCCTGATCGAGAAAGGCCGTCTGGATCGCATCCGTCGAGGCGATGAGCGGCTGGCACACCCCGCGATCCGATTGCATCGTGAGGGCCGGCACGGCGATACCGACGATCGCCTTGGGCACCGTGGGGCGAAGCGCCGCGACCCCCTGGATCCACTGCGCCGGGACCGCGGTGCCTTCGAGCGTCGCGCCCGGGTAGCTCTCGAGCCCGATATAGTTGGTACTCAAAGCATCGAGCAGCCCCTTGCGCGTCGCGAGGCACTCGGCGCGCGTCCCGGCCTGGCAGCGCCCGGCCTTCATCGGCAGCCCGTAGAGGTCCTCGACATCGACCGAGGCGATCGTCTCGGGCGGCGCTTCGAGTGCGGCGATGCGGCGCGCCGCCTCGTTGGCGTAGCCCGCCAGCGCCGTGAACGCCGAGGCACCGCAGCTCGCCTCGTAGAGGTTCAGGCGCTGGCCGACCACAACCCAGCGCGGATGAAAGCGTCCGACCGCCCACACCGCGTAGCCCGCGAACTGGTCGCGCAGCTTGGTCTGGTTGCCATCCTTGGACGGGTCGTAACAGCGCGGGTTCGCGCCCGAATCCAGCACGAGCCGGCCCGCCTCGTCGCGCGCCTCGGGCGCCAGCGTGTCGTAGGTCGGCGCGAGCGGCGACAGCGCCAAGACGATCGGCAGATCGGTCGCGGCCGCGAGCACCTCGAGGCGTCCGACCGCGTCGCCCCAGGCGGCCGGCAGCTGGCCAGGCGCGTTCTCGGGTCCGCTGAAAGCGCTCCAGGGGATCCCGAGCTGGTCGAGCGGGATGACGAGGACCTCGGCCAGCGGCCCACGTGTCGCGGCGCCCCCCGCGCCCCCTGCGACCGCCGCGGTGAACGTGCTCGTCGCCGCGATCCACGGGGTCGGGACGGTCGTCGCGCGGTGGTCGTAGCCCTCGGTCCACGCGCCCAGGAGGTAGGTTCGATCACCCGGCAGCGTCTCCCCGTCGGTTGCGTCCGTGTCCGACGCGGCGCGGTCCTCCGGGCAGCCGGCCCCCACCAGCCCCAGCAGGGCCGTCGCCATGGTCGCCACCGTCGCCAACGCGCGGCCACCCACCGCCCGTCTACCCAAGGCCAAGGCCAAGGCCGAGGCCGAGGCCGAGCCCAAGGCCAAGGCCGAGGCCGAGGGTGTAAGTCCGCCCAGCTGTCTCGCCCGCATCGTGCCTCTCCCTTCGAGCGTCGCGCAGCATAACCGCGCGCGGCGCGCCCGCAAACTTATGCCGACGGGCCCGCGTCCCCCCCGACGCCGCGTTCGCCGCATACGCTTCTTGCGGCCGCGTCCCGACCGCTCTATATAATGATGTGTCTCAGGGCCAGCGGGTCGGTCCCTTCGCGTCGCCATGCGCTCGTCACGCCGCGTCGCGTTCGTGGACCATGACTCCCAGGAGAGCACGCGATGCCAGTCGCCTACGATTCGTCTCGTCAGAACCAGGCCAAGTCCGCCGCCGCAGTCCAGCAGGCGCCCGCGCCCGAGGACAAGCGCGCCCGACCGGACGACGTGGTCCCGCCCGAGAACAAGCAGCTCGCGAAGACGGACGCCAAGACGGACGCCAAAACGGACGGTGCTGCCGTTGTCCAGAAGAAGGACGACCCCGCCGCGACCACGCCGGACAAGGGGGCGACGGCGCCGACCGGGGACGCGGCCGCGACCACGACGCCCGAGGTGGCCGCCGGTGAACAGATCGCCGCGACCACGCCCGACGCCGCCAAGACCGGGGGGGATAAGGACGGAAAGGACGGAAAGGACGGCAAGAAAGAAGGCGGTCCGCCGCCCAAGGAGGTCGTCGACGAGAAAGAGGCCGAGCGCCGCAAGATGGTGCAGGCCAAATGGGAGAGCCTCTTGGGCAAGTGGCTCGGAGGGACGCTGTCGAAGGTCGTGCTCGAGCATTGCTCGCTCGACGCGATGAACAGCTACGTGCACGAGGGGCTGAAGGCGGCGGGGCCGGCGCTCGGTGGGGTTCTCAAGGGGCAGCTCAAGCCGGACGCGAAGCAGGAGGCGGGCCTCAAGGAGTTCAGCACGGCGCTCTCGGGCGTCATGACTGGCCTCGTCGAACGGTGGGCCGCGACGCCGGGCGGCCAGAAGCTGCTGAAAGGACTATCGAATTGGGTCGAAGAAAACCCGGGCTGGGTCCTCTCGATCGTGGGCACCGCGCTCATCGGCGGCGGCATCGCCGCGTGGTTCTCGAACGTCGACCTCCCGAACATCGAGATCCCGCTGAGCCTCGGCAAGGGCTGGGAGCTGAAGGCCGGCGTCGACTTTGGCAAGATCCAGGAGATGGGCTTCCAGGGCGCGTCGCTTGTCGTCGCGAACAAGAATCAGGACATCAAGCTCAAGGCCGGGGTCAAGCACGACGACAAGGACGGCGAGAAGACGACCGAGGGCAGCCTCGACGCGCAGCTCGGCAAGGACGACGGCGAGCACGTCGCGTTCGTGATGAACGGCAAGATCACCGAGGGCAAGGACGGTCTCGTCGCGCACAGCCTCGGCGGCAAGCTCGAGATGGTCGATCCGAAGTCGGGCATGAAGGTGACCATCGCCGAGGACGGCAGCTGGGACACCAAGGGTAACAAGAAGGATTCATTCAGCTATCAGCTGAAGGCGGGCAAGGAAGACGCGCTCAACGGCGCGTTCAACTGCAAGCTGTCGAACGCGACGGTGGTCGACCAGGACGGAAACATCGTCAACATCAGCTCGCGCGAGCTGGGCGTCGCCATCGGCACCAAGGGCGCGAAGTTCTCGGCATCGACCAAGACCGAGAGCAAGGGCGGCAAGGAGACGACCACGACGAGCATCGGGGCCGAGGCCGAGGGGCAGCTCATCCCGGGCACGCTCATGAAGGCCGCCGCGAACGTCGAGATCGGCGAGAACCAGACCGTCGTAAAGCTGAACGGCAAGATGTCCGCCGAGTTCGGCGGCAAGAAGGTCGAGCTCGAGGGCAGCTACCAGCAGGACGGCCCGATCAAGGGGACGATCACGGTCGGCACGGGCGGGCAAACGATCCAGGTCACCGGCGAGAAGAAGGGCGACACGGTCACCTTCTCGACCAAGCAGATCTTCGCGAACGGGACGACGCTCGAGCAGACGAGCACCTCGGACGGGGCGACCGGCAAGGAGTCGCAGACGACGACCGCGACGACCAAGGTCGGCGGCGGCACGATGACCGCCAAGGGGGGAACCGAGGGGACCTCGGTCGGCTACGAGAACCCCGACATCGGCAAGTCCGGCGTGGGCGTCAAGGGCTCGGTCGGCCAGGACGCGAGCGGCAAGACGAGCGCGAGCGTGGGCGTGAAGTACACCTCCGACCAGCTCAAGGCGCACCTCGACGCCGAGATGATCGGCGGCAAGGGCAGCGTGTCGGCGGGCGTCGATGTCGCCACCAAGAGTGGGGTGAAGGCGTCGGCCGAGATCAAGATCGATGACCAGCGCCTCAAGGCCGTGGCCATCAGCCTGGGCTACCAGGATCCCGAGGAGTTCAAGGGCGTCCTCGTCAACTACAAGCGGACCTGGGTCGAGGAGAACCAGCAGTACGCCGACCACGTCGACGCGCTCATCGAGTACTGCATCGGCAAGTGGTACATGCGCGTCGCGGGCGGGCTCGACATCTCGGGGCAGAAGGTCCAGAAGGGCACGTTCGACGCGACCATGGGCTACAAGGTCGCCCCGAACTGGATGCTCATCGGCGGGGTCCAGGGCACGGGCCAGCGGGGGCAAGACGACAACTTCGGCCTCAACTCGGTGAAGCCCTACCTGGGCGTGCAGTACAAGGACGTCGGCGTCGGCGCCTACTACGACCCGGTCGCCCAGGGCGGCGGCCTCATGTTCACGATCCCGCTCGGACGCTCGAAAAAATAGCGTCGACCTGACCCCACCCCTGACCCTATTCCCCGTCCCCGTCCCCCATCCGTTCCGACGCTTGCACGCATCTGCAAGCGTTGCGCGCGGACGAACGAACCGGTACAGTCGATCACAGGCGTGGCCACGTGCCGGGCGCTCGTCGCGTCCAGCCGGCGCCCGTCCGTCCGCGGGGGGCGTCATGCGCGAGTTCCGGTGGTTCACGGCGTTCTTGGCGGCTTCGTCGTTGCTCCTGTCGGCGGGTTGCAGCAGCGAGGCGCGCCGCAAGCTCGGCGAGACCGGCGACGGCGATTGCGCGGACGGGATCTGCGGCGGCGGCCTCTGCCTCGATCCCGCCGAGGACAACGACGGCGACACGCTCATCAACGGGCTCGAGGCGACGCTCCACACGAACCCAGTCAGCGCCGACTCGGACAACGACGGTGCGCGCGACGACGAGGAGCTGAACGGGACGGCGCTGCTCGACCTCGACGGCGACGGCACCCCCGACGTCCTCGAGAGCAAGACCTCGGACGAGGACGGCGACTGCCTGCCCGACCAGTTCGACCCGCAGAATGCCATCACGAACTCGGACCTCACGGGCCTCGTCCCGATCGTGTGTCGGCGCGTCGGCGTCTGCAGCGAGGCCTCGGCGGTGCTCGCCGTCGCGTGCCCCGGCGGCCCCGGCACGGCTGTCTGCGAGTACGCGGGCGTGCCCGCCTTCGAGCCGGACGAGGCGACCTGCGACGGCAAGGACAACGACTGCGACGGCCTCACCGACGAGGCGAGCGCCGACTCCGACCACGACGCGATCGCCGATTGCGTCGACCCCGACGACGACGCCGACGGTCAGGCCGATCCGGCCGACAACTGCCCGCTCGTCGCCAACGCGGCGCAAGGCGATCAGGATGGCGACGGGCTCGGAGACACGTGCGATGCGCCGATCCTGCCGCTGGTCACGCGCGTCTCGCCGGCGGACACCGGACACATCGACCCGACGCTCATCGGCGAGGCGGACGCGAACGCCCTCGTCCGCGTCTTCCTGGGCGGCGACTGCCAGGGCACGCCGGTGGCGACGACGTCTGCGATGGCGGACGGCTCGTTTGCGCTGCTCGTGCCGCTGGCCTCGCCGAGCGGCGGCGACCCCCAACGCTTTCACCTCGATGCAAGTAACGGCGCGCTCACGAGCGGCTGCACGCGCGCCCCGCAGACCTACGTCCTCGACACCCTGGCGCCCTCGGCTCCGACCGCCGGCACCTTCACCCCCGCGTCCCCGTCGTCGTCCCTCAACCCGGCCGTCGCCGCGACCACCGAGCCGGGCGCGCGCGTTTGTTGGTACACCAACGATTCCTGCGCCGGCGCTGGCGCCTGCACCGTCGCGGGCGAGCTCGGCCAAACCGCGACGACGCTCGCCCTGCCCGGCCCCGGCGCCTACGCGCTCTACGCAACCGCGACCGACCCCGCCGACAACGTCAGCGCCTGCGCCGCGATGGGTTCCTACGTCGTGGTGGCCGCGCTCCTGCCGAATCCCAGCAGCATCAGCCCGCCCTACGACGGCGCGTCGCCCGGCCCGTCCAACGAGGTCACCGTCTACGGCTGCGGCGACCCGACGACCTCGGTCCTCGTCTGGAATGCCGCCAGCGGCCCCTGCGGCGACGTCGCGCAGGCGATCCCGGCCACCTTCGGCGGCGCGCCCGCCGGCAGCCGGACCTGCACCGCCAGCGCCCTATTCTCGGCGCGCGTGCCCATCGTCTCCAACACGAACAACACCTTCCAGGCCCAGGCGCGCGGGCCCGGCGGCGCGGCCTCGGGCTGCGTCGTCCTCGGCGCCTACCTGCACGACGACACCCCGCCCGCCGCCCCCGCCGGCACCCTGGTTCAGACCTACGGCGCCACACGCATCGTCCGCGGCGACGGCACGACGTCCGAGGCGTTCGCCCAAATTCGTTTGTACACCAACGATACGTGCACGGGCGTCAGTCCCGCCGCCGAAGCCCAGGCAGGGCCCACCGGCGCGTACAGCTTCGCGTTCATCGTTCCGGCCAACACCACCACCCCGCTCTCGGCGCGCGCCGTGGATCTCGCCGGCAACGTCTCGGATGGTGCTGCGCTCGGCGCCTACACGCATGACTCGGTGCCTCCCGCGCCGCCCTACCAGGTCGGAGGCACGGCCTCCCCCGGGACCAGCGCGGCCCCGCAGTTCCTGGGCTGCGTCGAAGCGGCCGCGGTCGTCCGAGCCTTCGCGGACCCCACGTGCAAGACCCCGCTCACCGCCGCCACGGTCGGCCCGCTCGGGGGCGGCCCCGGCGCCTGCGAGGGTGTCGACGAAGCCCGCTTCACGCTCGACCTCGCGAGCGCCGGCGGCACGACCGCGCTCTACGCCACGACCACCGATCGCGCCGGCCACGTCTCGGCGTGCACGCTGTTCACGACCTACGTCGAAGACCACGTCCCGCCCGTGCTCCACGCCTTGATCTACCGCGCCACCGACTGGAGCGCGGACCCTGCAGGCGGCGTCGTGACGTTCGCGCCACGCGGCCGCCTCTCCGAGGCCGGGCACGTCGACTTCCTGCGGGTCGACGCGAACTTCGCGACGCTCGCGAACGGCGACTGCACCGGCACCAGCATCGGCTCGGCCGCGGCCGCCGCCGACGGCGCACTCAGCGGCGAGCTCCTCGCGCCGCAGGACCAGGAAGTCTCGGTCGTCGCCCGTCTCCGGGACCGCGCGGGCAACGCCGGCATTTGCAGCCCGGCGCAAGCGATCGTCGGGCTCGCGACCGTCACCGCGTTCGACGCCGATGTCACGAACCCCTACGACATCCACTTCGTCCCATCCCAAGGGCGTCCGATCGCGTTCAACCTCCCCGACGGCGATCTCTACGACGTCCAGGTCCTGCCGGGCACGGGCGCCGAGAGCGGCGTTGCGGCTTATGTCTTCGAGGGTTGCACCGCCTCGACCGGCTACGCCGTCGACAACGCCGAGATGCTCGTCGCCGAGCGCTACCTCGACACCGTCGTGACCTATCCGGGCGGCCTCTTCCACTTCACGCCGCACCTCGAGAGCAGCGCCCGCAGCGGCCTCTACGACCCGTCGAACATGCTCGGCTTCCAGATTCAGGGCCAGGCGCCCGGGGTCCAATGGACGACCTACCTCTCGAGCTGCGGCCGCTTCGACGCCTACGACACGAGCGCGATCAACGGCAGCGTCGACAAGCGCTGCGCCGACGACGTGCGCTGCGTCGTCGGCGTGCCCAGCGATTGCAGCGCCTGGGCCTACGACTACCGCGTCGTCGCGGTGGCCTTCGACGCCGACGGCGTCGCCCTCGCGTCGAGCGACGCCGGCGTCGTGTCGCTGCGGGACGACGCCGAGCTCTCGATCATCACGCTGCCCGCCTTCGTCGCCACGATCGCGCATACGACCGTGACGATGTCGACCAGCGGCACCTCCTACGAGCTCCTCCTGGCCGACCTGAGCCAGCGCCTCGACACCGACCACTCGGGCGACGAGGTCCGCGCGAGCCTCGGCAAGGGCGACGGTCCGAGCGGCGCGACCTACCCCGAGCACCCGTTCGTGACCGACCTTGCATCCCTGCCCCTCGCGGGTACGAGCTACCGCATCATGCTCAGCAAGGTCGCGCTCCTCGGCTCCTTCGGCAGCGGGGGGACCAAGTCCGGCGCGAATGCCGCGGGCTCGCTGCGCGGGGGTCCCAGCTCCCAGCCCTCCATGGCGCAGTCGATGCTCGTCCTCACGCAGCAAGGCGCCCCGCCGGCCAGCTTCGCCATCGACGTGGTCAAGGACCTCCTGCCCTATCTCGGCCCCGCCGAGGTCGACGCCACCGATCCCGACCGCCCGGCGTTCGCCCGCACGCTGCTCGACGGCACCGACGGCCCACACCTCGGCGAGATGGCGCTGTTCAACGTCTACGCGGCGTTCCAGGTGCCGGATACCCAGGCCACGCGCATCTTTCTCTGGACGCTCGTCGCGCCCTCGGATCTCGGCGAAACGGTACGCATCCCCGAGCTGCCCGAGGCGCTCGCGGACTTTCGCCCCGCCGACTGGCTCGCCAACGTCCCGGATCCGCTCGTGAATATCGCGTTCCTCGAGTCGGGCAGAGCCACCGACTACCGGGGCCTGACTGAGCTCACCGGCGGCTACCTCTCCAACGTCTTTCGCGACGACCTCCCGCGCGGCCAGGGCGCCTCGATCGACACGCTCATCGGCGGCACGACCGCCCGCTTGACCACCTGCTGCCAAGGCATGAAATAGCCGGCGCGATAGCAGTGGTCAGGGATTGATCGCGACGCCCGCGCGGCCTATCCTGGCCAGTGCCGGCCGCCGCCGCCCCGTCAACCGCGGCGCGCGACCGAGCGGGAGGCCCTATGTCGCGTCCGTCTGGCTCTGCGTCCATTGGCGCGCTCTATGCCGCATGCTTCCTCGCGTCCGCCGCCTGCGGCGACGGCCAGAAGGCCCGCAAGCTCGGCATGACCTGCGAGGCCACGGCCGACTGCGTCGAGGGGATCTGCGGCGGCGGCCTCTGCATCGACCCGACTGGCGACGACGACGGCGACCAGCTCACGAACGAGTTCGAGGTCGGCCTCGGGACCAACCCCATCAACGCCGACACCGACAACGACGGCGCCGGCGACAAGGCCGAGCTGGAGAACCTGAGCCTGGTCGACATCGACGGCGACACCATCCCCGATGCGCTCGAGAGCCGCACGGCCGACGCCGACGGCGATTGCCTGCCCGATCAGTATGACCCCCAGAACCACGTCTCGAACGACGATCTGACCGGCCTCATCCCGATCGCGTGCCGCGTCACCGGCGTCTGCTCGGACATCAAGAACCTGCGCGTCCTCTGCGATCGCGGACGCGGCGCGCAGGTGGCCCCCGGCGACGACTCCCACGTACCGTCGGTCGAGGCCACCGAGGCCGCCTGCGACGCCCTCGACAACGACTGCGACGGCGTCACCGACGACGGCGCCTCGGACCTCGACGCCGACGAGATCGCCGACTGCGTCGACCCCGACGACGACGGCGACGGCCTCGCGGACGCGGACGACGACTGCCCCATCATCGCCGACCCCGACCAGATCGACAGCGATGGCGACGCCCTCGGCGACGTGTGCGACCCGCCGCGCCCGCCCGTCGTCGGCGGCATCGCGCCCGCCTCGCCGAGCAACGACACGACCCCCACCCTGACCGGCCTCGCCGACGCGAACGCACAGGTCGCCGTCTTCGACGACAGCGACTGCACCGTGCAGCTCGCGACCGTGACCGCCGACCCGAGCGGCCAGTTCACCGCCGAGGTGGTCGTCGCCGGCGAGGGCCTGCACCGCCACTATCTGCGCGCCGAGAACGCGGCGACGCTCCGCAGCGCCTGCCTCCCGTCGGGCCTTCCCTATGTGCTGGACACCATCGCGCCGGCACCGCCCGTGTTCACCAACGCCACGCCCCCCTCCCCGTCGACCGATCCGACGCCGTTCATCGAGGGCACGGCCGAGGCGGGCGCGCGCGTGACGCTCGGGCTCGGTCAGGAGGCGTTCATCGCGACGGCCGACGCCAGCGGCAAGTGGGCCGTGACCGTCGCGATCGACGCGCCGGGCGATTGGCCCTTCAGCGGGACCGCGACGGATGCGGCCGGCAACGTCTCGGCCCTCGTGTCGCTCTTTGCGTATTCGCTGCGCTCGGACGCCCCGGCCCCGCCCTATCTCAGCGGCAATCCCTTCTCGCCCCCGTCCCCGTCCAACGCCGCGAATCCGCGCGTCGCCATCACGCTCTGCGCGCCCGCCGGAACCCGCGTCGCGTTCTGGTCGGGCGGCTGTGGCGCGAGTCTCCTCGGCGAGGTCGACGCCACATCCGACCTACCGTGCCCCACCGGAACCGGGGTCGTCGTGACGCTTCCCGACGTGGGGCTCCCCGCCGACGCGACGAGCACCATCTTCGCCCAGTCCATCGGGGTCGGCGAGCTCGTCTCGGCGTGCGTCCCGGTCGGCGCCTACGTCGACGACACCGTCGCACCCGCGGCGCCGGCCTTGGTCGCGTCCGATCCGACCGGCCCCTTCGCCTTCGGGCTCGCGCACATGCTGCTGACCGTCGCCCCCCGACTCGAACGTGCGGATATTTGCAGGTTCATGCAACAATGGCAGCCCGCTCGTCACGACCTGGACCGGCCCCAACGCGACGCTCGACGTGCGCTTCGCCGTCCCCAAGAACACCAGCACTGCGACGTTCGGCCAGGCGACCGACCTCGCCGGCAACACGTCCGCATGCGCCGCGCTCGCGACGTTCGTCCACGACGACCACGCGCCCGTGCCGCCGACACCCCACCTGCCGGCCTTCGTGCCGGGGTCGCCGTCCAGCCAGTCCGCTCATCCCCAGGTGACGTGGTGCCAAGGCCCCGACGACACGTGCACCGTCCACGCGCAGAGCGCGCTCGCGCCCCTCCCCGTCGCCGGGAGCCTCCCGCGGGTCGACGCGACCTGCCCCGCCGGCTACGCCGCGAGCGCCACCGTCGACGTCGTCGAGAACCGCGCGACGCCGTTCATCGTGACCTGCCAAACCCCCGCCGGCGTGATGTCGCCGAGTGTCTACGTCGGCACGTTCGTCCACGACGCCACCGCGCCGCCGGCCCCCGCCCTACTCACAAGCGACCCCGCCTCTCCCTCCGCCGAGCGCGCCGTCCGCCTGGTCGCCAGCACCGAAGCCCGCGCGCACGTCGTGGTCGCGACTGACAGCGGCTGCCTCGGACTCTCCGTCGCGGACGGTACGGCCGGCGCGGACGGCCGCGTCACGCTCGCCTTCGACGCCCCAGCGCAGCTGACGACCACGTTCTACGCCAAGGCCACCGACGACGCCGGCAACGCGTCCGCCTGCGTGTCGCTCCTCACGTACGTGCACGACGACCGCGTCCCCGCGCCGCCCGTCGCCGCCGTGCCCCCCTGGACGCCCGCGCCGCCGTCGGGCCAGACAACCGGCCCCGCGCTCCGGGTCTGCGCGCAATCGGGCCTCGCGACCGAGCTCTACACCGGCCTCGGCTGTGCCGGCCCGGTCCTCCCGCTGCCGCCCGCCGCCGCCGATGGGACCTGCGCGACCGGCCTGTCAGCCACGGTGCCGGTGCCCGTCCTCGCCAACGCCACCACCCGCGTCTTCGGACAGACCGTGGGCCCGACCGGGGTACGCTCGGCCTGCGTCTTTCTCGCCGAGTACACCCACGACGACAAGCGCCCCGCGGACCCGGTGGTCACCGGCATCAACCCGCAATCACCGGCCTCCGAGCGCGACGTGCAGGTCACGTTCACCACCACCGCGGGTGATGCGGGCGCGCTCTACACCGATCCCGCCTGCGTGGGCGCAGAGCTCTGCAGCGCCGTCGACAACGACCGCGACGGCAGCCTCGTGCTGCAGTGCGTGATGCCCGCCAACCTGACCACGCCGCTCTTCGCGCGCGCCTCGGACCTCGCCGGAAACCGCTCGGCCTGCGTCGGGGCCGGCGCCTTTACCCACGACGACCGAATCCCCGAGGCCCCGGTCCGACGCGCGATCTCCTTCGCGCCGGCCTCGCCCTCGAACACCGCGGCGTCGCCGACGCTATTCGTGTGCACGCAGAATTCCTATGCACTCCAAGTATTTTCTGGGACGGGCTGCACCGGCGCCCCGTTCGCCCTCGGCGCACCCGCCGCCGACACCATGTGCGCCTCGGGCGTCTCCGCCAGCGGCCCTGTGAGCGTCCCTCACAATGCCAAAACGCCGTTCTTCGCGCGCCACGCCTCGGCGACCAACGTTCGTTCGGCATGCGTCCTCCTCGACGCTTTCGTCCACGATGACACCCCACCCGCGAACCCCGCCTTCCTGTCCCTGCAACCGGGCTCTCCGTCGTCCGTGGCCGACGTGCGCCTCGCGCTCACCGTCGAGCCCGGCGCCGCCATCGCCGTCTACGGCAGCCCCACCGGCAGCCCCGTATGCGAAGGCGCCGCCCTCGCACAAGCCGCGGCCCAGAGCGGCAGCGAGATCACGCTCGCCTTCACGGCGCCGAAGAACGTCACGACCACGTTCGCCGCGCGGGCGACCGACGGCGCCGGCAACGCCTCGGCCTGCGTCACCCTGACGACCTTCACGCATGACGACCGCGTGCCCCCACCGCCGACGCCGCACCCCACGCCCTTCACGCCGGCCTCGCCCGCCTCCGCGTCGGCCACCCCGAGCGTACGCACCTGCGCCGGCAGCACCGCCTCGATCCAGCTCTACGCCGGCCTCGGCTGCTCCGGCACCATGACGACCGTGACGCCCGTCAACGACGCCAGCTGCCCGAACCCCGGCCTCGGCGCAGCCGCCACGATGAACGCCACGCTCAACGGCAAGATGCGATTCTTCGCGCGCGCCATCGGCCCGACCGGCGTCGCCTCGAGCTGCGAGTACGTCGGCGAGTACGTCCACGACGATCAGATTCCCGCTCTCCCGGTGCTCGGCTCGATCGACCCGCCGGCACCCTCCCCGACGCGCACGCCTGCGCTCAAGGGGACCGCGGAAGCGGGCGCCAAGCTCGTCCTCTCGACGAGCAACACCTGCGGGGCGGTGGGCGCCAGCCAGCTCGTCCAGCTGAGCGGGCAATGGTCGCTGCCTTTCACGGTCACCGCCAACGCCCAGACGCAGATCTACGGTCAGATCACGGACGCGGCCGGCAACGCCTCCGCGTGTGCGCTGCTCACGACCTACACGCACGACAGCCAGGCGCCCGCGTCGCCGCGCCTCCTCACGGCGCCCCTCACGCCTAGCGCCGACTCGAGCCCGGCCGTGCCCGGATGCGCCGAGAACGGGGTCCGCGTCGACCTCTTCACGAACAAGGACTGCACCGGCCTGGCCGCGCACTCGGACGTCGCGGATGCCACCGACGGCGCCTGCGGAGCCGCTGAGCGACGCTTCGACGGCGACGTCCCGGTCCCCGCCAACACCACGAGCGAGCTCTGGGCCGTGGCGTCCGACGCCGCCGGAAACCGCTCGAATTGCGTCAAGCTCGCGGCCTACACGCACGACAACGTCGTCCCCGCGGCCCCGGTCGGGTTCGAAGAGCGCTGGGAGGCGAACACGGCGACCGACGTCAGCTTCGGGGCCCGCGCGCTCGTCGAGCCGAGAGGCCGCCTCCGCGTCAAGCGGCTCGTGGCCGGCACGCCGACCTGCGCCGGCGCGACCCAGCTCGCCGAGGGGATCGCGGACGCCAATGGCAAGGTCAAGGTGGCCTTCACCGTCCCTTCGACCACCACCGTGCAGGTCTTCGCCGAGCCGCTCGACGAGGCCCTCAATCGCGGCGCGTGCGCCGGTCCGTTCACCGTGGTGGGCACGATGACGGTGCGCACCGAGCTCGACACGCCCGGCAACCCCGTCGCGCCCGATCAGAAGATCATGCTGCAGGGCCCGAGCGGCAACCTCGCGCAGACGACGACCATGACCGCGAACGGCGGGAGTAACGTCTCGTTCCTCGTGTACGACGGCCACTCGGTGACCGTGGCCTGGCTCAAGTCCTACAGCTATCGCCCGGGTTACTTCGGCCCGCTGCAAACCTACCAGGCGTACCAGCTCCAGACCTATACGACCGCCCGTCCCGGGGATGCGATCACCCTGCGCCAACCGGTCCTACGGAGCGAGACCGACACCCCGTCCGCCGGCGAGGTCACGGTCAACATCACGGCCTACGATCCGCCCAACGCCGCGAGCGAGGCCTATTACGTCTTCACTCCCGGCTGCAACGACGGCTCCTATGTGCTCGGGCAGCAGACGCCCCTCACGTCGACCTCCAAGTACCTGAGCCAGTCCCCGGCCTGCACCACCCAGGTTGGCCAGAACTACGAGACCGAGATCTGGGTCGCGGTGCGTCCGAGCTCGACTGGACAGGGCGCGTTCGGCACCCCGACCGCGTATGCGCACGGGACCTTCACCTTTCCGGTCGCGGGATGCGGGGGCACGCCGTGCGGCCAACTCGACCTCGGCGGCCCCGCGCACCCGTGGTCGACCGTCTTCACGACGAGCACGCTCACGCTGACCAATGCAGGCGTCACGTTCCTTCCGGTCCTCGCGAACCTCGAGGAGTTCGTCGAGGGCGTCGATGGGGAGGCGTCGCTCGAGTACGACACGTTCGGCGGGAACTTCGGCGGCGGCCCGTTCGGGAACGGCGCGATGCTGCTCATCGACGCGGCCGAGACCGTCGAGCTCGAGTACGCCTCGATTCCCGGGCTGGCGGGCGGGAGCCGCATCTTCGCCGGCAAGGCCTTCCAGAACGTCGTGCAGGGGGCCCAATCGATGTCGATGTACGTCGCGCAGCGCCCCGGCCCGCCGCCGAGCGCCACCGCCATCGATCTCGGCACGTTGCTGCCGCTGGTCTACCTGGCCAACGAGAACGACTACACCATCCCGGATCGCGCGATCTATGCGATCACCGCCGACGGCGAGTCGATCGAGAAGGCCGACTTCGCCAGCGCGCTCTTCACCTGGCGTGATGACGCGCGCCTCGAGCTGCTCGAGTGGCGCTTTGCGGGACGGCCACGCGACTTCACGCGCATGCAGCTGCCGGTCACCGACGCGAATCCGTGCCCGACGGGCGCGGCCAACTGCAACCCGGCCGTCGCGGGTGGCGGGCCGAGCAATCGCTTCAAGCCCAGCTTCTTCGGCGAGAACCAGAGCGCCGGCGGCCTGTCGTGGTTCGACATGGACGCGGTCCCGGGCAGCGTCGAGCCTGGCGCCGCCATGAACGGCTTCGCCGACGCCTGGACCTACTTCGGCACCGACGTGTTCGAGCTCTCGCTCTTCCAGGACAGTGGACGGATCGATGACGTCCTGCCGCCTACGTTTACCGGACGTATCACCGCGCTCGGCGGAGGCGGCAGCGATGGCCAGGGCAGCAAGGGGGGCGGGGCGACGACCGGCCCCTAGCCAGTCCTTTGGCCAGGGAGAACTGCGGCGCGCGCGGCGCCCTCGCTTGCATACGCGTGCATCGATCGCCTACGGTGGCGGCGGCACGAAAAGGGGTCCGGAATGGCACGTTCGATGGCGGCTGTGGCGATGGTCATGGTGTCGCTGCTGCTGGGAGCCTCCGCGGCGCAGGCCCGGACCGCGATGCTCTTCGTCCGGGACACGAAGATCGACGTCGATGAGTCCCGCCCACCGGCCGAGACCAAGGCGCTCGGCAGGCAGGCGTCGTACCAGCTGGGGACGGCCGTCAAGGCGTACTTCTCGTGCCTCACCGTCAACACGGACGATGACGTGCGGCAGCTCGTCCAGTTCAGCAAGCTCAAGAACATCGACTTCGACGAGGCCGCGGGCGCCATGGGCGCCGACTACATCCTCAAGAGCACCGTAACCGAGATCGGCCAGCAGTACCTGGTAGGGCTCACGCTCTTCGACATCCGGAGAGCGAAGGTCGTCGACGACCAGTCGGGCGAGTTCGGCCTCGACGCCGTCAAGTCCGGCACGGCCTTCAAGAAGCTCATCGAGCAGCTCGCTGAGAGCTACACCCTGTGTCAGTACGCGGGCACCGTGACCTTCACCCGAACGATCAAGAAGAGCACGGTCGACAAGAAGGACTCCGCGTTCGAGCACTGGCACGGCACGGGAACGGCGACGACGACGCTGAGCCACACCGAAGAGGGGACCGAGACGTGGGTCTTCGAGGTCGACGGCAAGACGATCACCGTCAAACCCAAGGGCGCGGGGAGCACGGCGGACGAAGAGCGCGTCGAGGCGCGCAACGTTGCCTGCATGGGTGACCGCGACGACATCAAAGTGTTCCCGACCGACGACCTCGACCAGAACGTCAGCAAGAGCACCTGGAGTATCGATCGCGCCATCGACCTGCAGGCGGCCGCGGCGGTGCTGTCGTTCACGCCCGACGGCACGTACTCGCTCGCCCTGAACGCCGCCGGCGAGGGCAGCATCAGCGGCGAGCGGGTCGTCGTGCGGCGCAACGCGTGTACCAAGACCGAGGTCAGGGAGCCGCCCACGCCATTTCCGTACTTCGGAGCGGTCATGTGGGCGTCGCCGTTGCTCAACGGCCGCCGCAGCGAGAAGGTCATCTCGCACAAGCACTTCGAGCACTCGGACGACAAGACCATGCACATCGCGGTGGAGTGGAACCTCCGGTGGAAGGTCGCGAAGCAGGCGCCCTGAGCGCTCATCGCGAAGGCACGACCTCCAGGTTCGCGCGATCGGGCCTCCAGAATCGGCCATTTTGCTGGTCGCGGCGCCAACGTGTAGTCGACTGCGCGTTGCCAGAGACGGGTGACGTTGCGGTCGTTTCGGGCGACACGTCTCCCACCGACAGACCCACGCGCGGCGGAGTGAGCTGCCGCTTCGCGGTCTTCCCAGGGCCCCGGTCGGGGCCTCGATCGGGCTCGATGCCGGGTTACGGCGACGCGCGCCGCAGCCGGCCGGCCATGTCGGTGATGCGCGCCCCCGCGTAGACGACCTCGTCGGCACACGTCCAGCGTCCGAGGCCGATCCGCAAGGACCCGAAGCGGCGCGCGTCCGAGGCGCCGATCGCGGCGAGGACGTGGCTGCCTTTCAGGTCGCGGCTCGTGCAGGCGCTGCCGGCCGAGAGCCCGAGCTCCGGCAGGGCCCGCATGAGCGCGGCGCCCTCGACCCCCGGCAGCGCGACGTGCAGGTTGCCGGCGAGGCGCGGGGCCCACGCGCCGTTCAAGACGACGTCCGGGAAGCCCCGCTGGAGTGCCTCCCACAGCTGCGTGCGCAGGGCCAGGAGCCGCGTCGCTTCGGCGTCGCCTTCGCTGCGCGCGAGCTCAGCCGCGACGCCGAACCCGACGATCCCGGGGACGTTGAGCGTCCCCGAGCGATAGCCGCGCTCGTGCCCGCCGCCGTCCAGCTGCGCGACGAGTGTCAATGGGGGGCGCCTGCGAACCCACAGCGCCCCGACCCCCGTGGGCCCGTAGAGCTTGTGCGCCGAGAGCGCCCCAAGCGTCGCGCCGATGGCGTGCAGATCGAGCGGGGTCTTGCCGACCGCCTGGACGGCGTCGACGAGCAAGGGCACGCCGCGTGTGGCACACAAGGCGCCGATCGCCGCGACGGGCTGCAGCGTTCCGATCTCGTTCTGCGCAGCCATCACGGCGACGAGCAGCGTCTCGCCCCCCGAACCCGCACCCGCACCCGCATCGACTGCGCGCGCGACGTCTTCGGGAACGACGAAGCCGTCCGGCGACACCGGCACGAGCACCGTCTCGAAGCCCCTCTTGGCGAGCGCCGCGCACGTGTCGAGGACGGCCCGGTGCTCGAAGGCGCTGACGACGATGCGCCGCCGCTCGGGGCGGTCCTCAGCCAGGCCCTTGATGGCGAGGTTCAGCGCTTCCGTCGCGCCCGAGGTGAAGATGACCTCGCGCGGATCGGGCGCACTCGGCGCGACGAGTCGCGCGATCGACTCGCGCGCGGCCTGCACGGCGAGCGCCGCGTCGATGCCCCAGCGATGGCTGGTGCTCGCCGGATTGCCGAAGTCTTCCGTGAAGTAAGGCAGCATGGCCGCGACCACGCGCGGGTCGCACGGGGTCGTCGCATGGTGGTCGAGGTAGATCGGCGGACCGGTCCTCTCGGGTGGGCTCGACGTTGGCACTTCGGAGCGCGTCACGGAGAGGACTCTACGCCGCATGGCCGTGCTTGACACCCGATCGCGCGCTCTCTAGGGTCCGCCGCCTGATAGGAGGCGGCGATGGCCCTTGATGTAACGAGCGTCCTGAATGCCCTGCGTACGGTGCAAGACCCCGATCTGCACCAGGATCTGGTCACCCTCGGCATGGTGCGCGACGTGGTCGTCGACGGCACGGGCGTGCGGCTGCGGGTGGTGCTGACGACGCCGGCGTGCCCGCTCAAAGAGGCGATCCAGAAGGATGTCACGCGCGCGCTCGAGGCGCTCGGGGCCTCCCCCATTCACGTCACGATGGACGCCGAGGTGCGCCGCGGCGCGCCTCGTCCGCCTGCTGCGGGTGCCCACGGGCACGGCCCCGCCCCGGCGGGCATGCGGCCCGAGGACCGGATGCCGGGCGTCGGCGCGGTGATCGCGGTCGCGGCCGGCAAGGGC
>SXGT01707458.1_pt1 | contig 18044 bp, 16 predicted proteins | sample 3176221 | NCBI WGS metagenome assembly SXGT01 (sample SAMN11356862, study PRJNA531348) | freshwater metagenome | isolation source: freshwater sample F1-120 | place: China: Fuxian Lake, Yuxi | collected 2017-12-25
ACACTCCGTCATCATTGGCCTGACGTTCGAAGGTAATGCCATGTTCGTTGATCTTCTCGCCAGCCTTGAGTTTGCGCATGGCGGGTCGGGTGAGCTTTGAGAATGTCTTGGCCATGGTTGCCTCCTAGAAGGGAATATCGTCAGGCTCAGGGGGTGGATTCTTTGAAGTTTTGGGCAGCATTTCGCGCCCCGTTTCTCCAGATGCCACTTTCTTAAAATCGTCCCAGTACTGTCGTAAGCGCTCATGGACGAGACTGCCCGCATCCGGTTTCCACTGCCAGTCGCCATTGCTGTCGTGGCGGCCTTTCCATAAATGCCCAGTCTCGCAGATGATTTTCCACAGAATTTGCTCGTCGTAGGTCAACAGCTCGGGGGCGATAAATGCAAGATTTACCAGCCGATCCGGTTCATCGACATCCCAAAGCGCTGCGCTCCTATCCCAGACCGAGACCTTGTACTGCGAGTCCAGCTCCAAGTCGGTTTCCTTCAACCCCAACTCAATTGCCCACTCCATGAAGTTGGCCAGTGACCGGCGCTGCTTGCGAGCCGCTATCTCAGCCAGATATTTCAGCTTTGGGTCAAGCCGCATGGCAAAGACCTCGGTTCGTGGTCCTGCGGCTTTGGGTTTACGTTTTTTCTCTGTCATGCCGTGTCCTCTCGCTCAAAGGTTCTTGGAAGTTCTGTTGTAATCTAGTCATTACGTTGTTACTTGTCAAACTTTATTACATCTATACAATTCGTAATTGTTAGCTCAACAGCCAGGAGAATCCCAGATGATCGACAGAATCCCCACCCAGACCGCCGCGATCACCCTGTACCCAGATGGGCGCATGGATACACGCAATGCATCCCTTTATACCGGTCTGTCTGAAAAGACCCTGGCCATGATGCGCTGCAACGGCAATGGCCCGAAGTTCATCAAACGTGGACGTATCTTCTATTTCTGTGACGATGTGGATGCTTGGCTGAATGCCCAAGGAAGACATACCAGCACAGCGCAAGCCAGCCACAAGGCAGCCGCCTAACAGGCCGATCATGGCGGCTGATAAACACTTACCAACCCAGGGGCGCGATGCACCGGCTTACCAGGAATTCGCAGCAACCACGATGTCCCGTATGGCGTATCGACAGATGACATTGGCTGAACGTGGGTTGCTTTACACCCTACGTAATGAATGTTGGGTAAATCGCCGTATCCCAAGTGACCCAGCAAAACTTGCTCGCGTATTGGGATTCCCCGTAGAGGACATCCGTATATCTCTGCCTGGCGTGATCGATTCCTTTGAGATTCAAGGCGAAAACTTGACCTGCCCAGAACTTGAGAGTTACCGGGAATATCAAGATGCGCGACGCGAGCGCATGAGTGAGGGCGGGAAAAAGAGCGCAGCAAATCGCAGTGGCACCAAACGTGATCTCAATACGGTTGGTAACCCTGCAAGCACCTTGCAAGCACCTTCAAAGCTGCTTGAAGGCAGCTTGCAACCACCGTTAGAAACGCCTGCAACCGGCTTGCAAGCCTTAAGACCAGACAAGTCAAAACCAGAAAAGCAAAGAACAGTCGCCAAAGAGGGTGGTCCTCACGATGAATGGTTGCATGACCTTGAACGTGCGGAAGCAACATCTGCACTCGACTACGCTCGCGCCAGTCGTGGCAACTGAATCAGAAATCTGGGCGTATCAATGAGCAAGCGCCACCCAAACCATCGACTCGCAAAAATCCACCGTAGCTATACCGTGGAAGAGGCCGCCAGCCTGTTTGATGTTCACAAGAACACCGTGCGAGAGTGGGTGAAGCGAGGACTACCGACCAACGATGAACGACGTCCGATGCTGATCCTCGGCAGCGAACTTGTTACTTTTCTACGCGCACGACGAGTTATGAATAAGCAGACCTGCCAGCCTGGCGAAATCTACTGCGTTCGCTGTCACGCCAAGAAATTGCCTGCGGGAGACATGGCGGAATATCACCCTATTACCGAGCGGTTTGGAAACCTGATAGCGATTTGTCCGGACTGCGAATCGATCATGAATCGGCGCGTCAGCATGGCCAAGCTAGACCAAGTTCGCGGAAAAATGGACATCACGTTTCCGCATGCACCGCGACACATAGTTGAGAGCAACCAACCTACCGTGAACAGTGACTTGGGATAGAGGCAGCAAATCATGACAAAACACAACGCAAATAATGAACGAATCAAGCGCAAGTATTTCGCCTATCTGAAGGAAGCCAAGCGTCATGGTGAACCAACAGTGGATGCGAATGCGAAAGCGCTAAATCGTTTTGAGGTTTACACCAAGCATCGAGATTTCAAGACGTTTCACTTTGAACAGGCAATTGCATTCAAAAAATACCTTGCCGAACTGAAGGGACAAAAATCTGGTGAGAAGCTGAGCAAGGCAACGTTACTTGCGACGCTCACGCAGCTCAAACGGTTCTTTCAATGGCTTGCTTGGCAGCCCGGTTACAAATCGCGTTTTCAGTATTCTGACGCTGAGTATTTCAATCTGTCTGACAAGGACACCCGCGTCGCAACGGCCCAGCGTGAACAAAAAGTGCCGACGATGGAACAGGTCAAACACGTCATCAATACGATGCCGACCAACACTGATATTGAGCAACGTGACCACGCCCTTATCGCATTCACACTTCTGACTGGCGCGCGAGATGGTGCAATTGCTTCGATGAAGCTAAAGCATGTTGATCTAATCATGAACAACGTCTACCAAGATGCGCGCGAAGTTAATACGAAATTCAGCAAAACTTTCAAAACCTTCTTCTTTCCGGTTGGCGAGGAAATTCGTGAGATTGTGGCTGAGTGGATGCGGCATCTTCGTGATGACTTGTTATGGGGCAATGACGATCCGCTTTTTCCGGCTACACGCATTGCACTTGGGGCCAATCGCCACTTTGAAGTCGCCGGCCTGGCAAGAGAACACTGGAGCACTGCTTCGCCTATTCGCAAAATATTTCGCGACGCCTTTGTCAGTGCTGGTCTGCCATATTTCAACCCGCACAGTTTAAGAAACACCCTCGTCCAACTCGGCAAGGATGTTTGTAAATCTCCCGAACAATTCAAGGCATGGAGCCAAAATCTCGGGCATGAAAAAGTTTTGACGACCTTTCTCAGCTATGGCCAAGTTGAGACTCCCCGCCAAGGGGAGATCATCAAAGGTCTGGCAACACCGCAACTCGCCATGCAGCCAGATGTCAGCGAGCTTGCAAAGGCGCTGGTCCGAGAGCTGCGGGAATCGGGTGTAAGTGCAACATCATCCTGCTGATACGGCTGCCTTGTCATTGTCAAAAAATTGGCGAATGTAGAATGACCGCCATAGTCAAACTTGAGCTTCGTAACATGGCTGCCAGCCTTGCGGTACCGATCAATCCCGAACTGCTCGTATGGGCACGAGAGAGTGCGGGCTATTCGGTCGAAACAGCGGCGGCGAAGCTCGGCATCAAGCATGAAAAGCTGGATACCATTGAACGTGGCGACACGTTGCCGAGTTTTGCCCAACTCAAGAAAGCCGCCGACATTTACAAGCGGCCGCTGGCGGTATTTTTCCTTCCACAAGCGCCAGAGCGGCAAATGGCTGTGCATGATTTCCGCTTGCAACCAGGTGTCTCGCAACGTCCTTACGCACCACGTCTAAATACCGAGATTCGCCAAGCGCGCCTGCGGCGAGATGATGCGCTCGATTTGGCGCGCGAGATCGAACAGGTAACTCCATCCTTTAAGTACCGCGCAACTTCAGACGAAAAGCCCGAAGCAGTGGCCATGCGCGTGCGCCAGTTCCTCGGCATATCGCTGGAACAGCAATACGCCATTCGTCGCAACGAGGATGCACTGAAAGCGTGGAAGGCCGCCGTCGAAGCACAGTCAGTACTGATATTCGAGACCAGCCGCATTCCACAAGAAGAAATGCGCGGCGTTTCACTGCCCGCCGACGTCCTGCCCATCATCATTCTGAACGGCGGGGATGCTCACGCCGGTCGCATCTTCACCTTGCTGCACGAATTGACACATCTGCTGCTGCGCCAAGGGGGTGTATGCGACATGGTGAGCGTTGAAGAAGGTACGCCAGATGCTCGCATTGAAGCCTTCTGTAATGCCGTTGCCGGCAACGTCCTTGTACCCGCCGATGCCCTCTTAGGTGCTGTGGCTCAGAAAAATGACAATGCATGGACGATGGACGAGTTGGAAGACCTCGCCCGGCTTTTTTCCGTCAGCCGCTATGTGATTCTGCGTCGCCTCCTCACTATCGGCAGAACCACGCAAGCACATTACCGCGCGATCAGCGCCAAGTTGGATGAAGAGCAGCAACGGGCGAAGGAAAAGCCGCGTGACGCATCCGCAGGTGGCCCACCTCCCTCTGTCATGGCCGTACGTAATCTCGGCCGGCCGTTTGTTCGCGTGGTGCTGGACGCCTACGCGCAAGATCGCATTGCATTGGCGACGGCCTCTGATTATCTGGGTGTCAAAATCAAGCACCTACGGCGCATTGAATCGCTGGTGTTCGGCCGAGAGGCGACTTCTTGAGTTATTGCATCGACACCAACGTCTTTATCGACGCCGGGGAGCGCTACTACCCGCCGGATATCGTGCCAGGCTTTTGGGAAAATCTCGATGCACTGATCGGTGCCAACCGCATGAAAGCACCGGAAATGCTGATCGAAGAACTGGAACGCAAGGACGACGAATGGCGTAAGTGGGTCTACGAGCGCAAGGAAACCTTGATCGTACCAATGGACTTGCCTCAGATCGAGGCCGTGCAGAAGGTCGTCGCGGTGTACGCGGCTCAAGGTATCGACAACAACCGCCTCACTGGTGATCCATTTTTCATCGCGCTGGCCCTGGCCAACGGGCTGACAATGGTAACCAATGAAAAGCCGCGCAGAGGGGGGGCCAAGATCCCAAAGATTTGCGCTGCTTTAGGCGTGCCAAGCATCAACTTGCTCGATTTGATGCGCCGCGAAGGCTGGCGACTTGTCGCCACCTGAAACGTCAGTGGCTATGCGCCTTGAGATATTGATCGGCCCGGTCAGCAGCGACGAATTCGATGATGGCGCGCGCATCCTCAGAACAGGACTTGAACACGATCTGTCCCAGGACGTTAGGCCCGCGTTTCAGAATCAGCGTACCGATCAGAGCATCCACAAAAGATTGAGTGACCTCGATGCCGGAAAAATCGAACACCACGTCCTCGCCGCTGGCCAAGGCTTCCTCAACCTCCAAGCGTAGCGGCACAGCGGTTTCCCGCGCGCCGATCAAGCGACCGTGAGCGTGTTGAATCAGGGAAATTTGGGTACGCATGGCTTGGTAATGTCCGTCAAATGATCAAAACAACTCTGACACTGTAGCAAATCAGAGGCCAAGATTGAAATTGGTTAACCCGGCCCCTTCATTCCTCAAATCTCAGATGCAGCGGCGGCACATCATCGACCGGCGGCAACAACTCCCGATAACGCACCTCCTTCAAACCATCGCGCTGACATTCCAGCGCAATCGCCACGCCGCTCCAGCGTAAACCTTCCTGAAGTCGCCGACTACGGCCAAGTGGGTCATGAAAACCCGAACCACTAACCACGACCAGTCGGCCCCCAGCCCGTTCGGCAATACGCGCGGTTGTCGTCAAGCCGATACCCTGATTCACCGTATCGTCAAATATCCCAAGGTCGCGGTTGCAACTTACGCGTGGACGCAGGGCAGCCAGAATCGCATCCAAATCGGTCTTGCGTGGAAACTCACGCAAAGCAACATGCTCGCGCAGGGTCTCCAGCATTCCACAACCGTTATCAACCACGGCCAACTGTAAACGGCCATTTGTTCGGTAATACTGGCTCGCTATCCAAACACGCGCATCAGCATGATGCTTGCGCCTTGCATGGCTCATGGCGTTGTTCAGCAACTCGGTCAGGGCGTAGCTGATCGGGATGGAAATGCGGTCAGCCGTATTTTGGCCGCTCATTTCGTCATGAGGTTCGGTGGGGTCGATATCCGGCATCCGCCCCACCAGGGCATCGGCAATCTGGTTGGCGATGCGGTTGATGTCGGCACGTTGGTCGATTCGCGTCAGTTCTACCAGCGCATCGCGGCGGTCGCGTCTCACGCCACGCGCTTGAGCACAATCGACCAGTTCGACACCGCCAAATACATCCATGCGTTGCAAATAACTGCTCACCGCCTCGGACAAGCCGGACACCCGCAACGTCTGACCGCGCTGTTGCAGCATGTAGAAGGTAGCGCCCAGCATTGCCAAACCAAAAGGATCGGCGAAGCGCAACGCACGCGCATCAAGCAGCACCGTGTCATCGCTTGCGAGTGCTGCGCCACATAGCCTGACCAGGCCATCAGGCTGATCAACTGTCAGGCGGGCCGGGCTAAAGAGTGTTGTCATTGATTTACTGGGACGGCGAAACACCGCGCCAGCAGCGCATCGAAAGCGGCTTGGGCCTTGGCGGTGGCGGCGGATTGTTGGGATTGGATGGAGCGGACTTGCTCGACTCGCTGCACATACTCAGCCTGAAGCCCTAGCCCTGGCAGAAAAATATCTAACAACCGGATGCGTTCCAGCGCTAACTTGCCAATCGTTACTCGGCCGGTGAGCGTTTCGATCTGGCGCTGAACAAACCCGCTGTTGAGTATGCTGCTGAGAAAAGCCGCGTTGGTGCGAGCTAATTCACGTGGTCGGATCATCGCTGCATTTTCAGTGAGATTCACACCAACCAAATCATCACCTACGGGGGCTGCCACACCAATCTTGCCGGCGATGGTGATGACCACATCATCTTTGGCCACCACGTAGCGCTTGATGGTCATTTGATCCTCGGGTCTCAGATACACCAGACCCTGTGTGTTGATCTGATCTGGCCAAATATCCGTTCCCCGGATATAGCGGAATGCAGTAGGTTCTTCAGCGTAGGGCGCCCCCTTCGGAAGCCGTTTGCCACCTTTTATTTCGAACAAATCGCCGATTGACGCTGTTGGCCAGCCCTTCGGATTCGTCGCCGGGTCGCCGAACAGGTCGAGAAAAAGGGCGGGGATGATTTCGGAGGCTTTCTTCTCGGCTTCGCGGCGCAGACGGACGATGCCCTCGGCGCGTGAAAGCAGATCGACGATACGGCGTTGTTCGGTGAGAGGTGGAACGGGAACAGATAGTGAAAACACAAAATCCATATCGGCCCGTGGCATACGCGCGCCGGCGGTTTTCGCAGAGATCGCGTCGACGACGTGTCGGCTCCGCAGAAAGAATGCGAGGTATGCGCGCTCGGCCTCCGCGCTTGGCAGTAGCGGAATAATTTCGGTTGAGCATTTGCCCTCAAAGTCGGGCAGCACCACCTTGTTAAGGTAGGGACGCAGCTTCCCGTAAAGAACATGCTCGGGACCAAAGCAAAAACTGTTGGCTTGCGGTGTTTCAGGTGTCTTTGACAACTCGCCCACGGCAAATTGACCACTGCCTGATTCGATGGATTCGAGACCGATATAGCGGAGATCGGAACGCGCGCCTGGTTTGACGGTTTCGCGCGACTGACGGCACACGTCACCGAGCCGAACCAATCTCATGCCGCGTTCTCCGCCAACGCCACACGCAAAGCCTCCACTTCCCCGGCAATCTCCGCCTCGATCGCTGCCAGTTCATCCAGCAATTCGCGCGGGTCGCGGTGCTCGATGGCGGTCTGGTTCATCGGCCGGTAGCGGCCGGCGGAGAGGTTGAAGTCGTTGGTGCGTATTTCTGTGGTGTCGGCGAACCACCAGTTTTTTAACCATTCCGGTGCTGGATTTCCGCCTGAACCTGAATGACGGTTGTATTGCCATTCCGCCCAACGCTCGGCGCGGGCCTTGAACACTTCAACCAGCGCCGGCAGGTCGTCGGCCTCAATCGGCGTGTCGTGGTTGGCATCGAGTTTGTAGCCGTCGTTGTCGGCGTGCAGGAACAGCACCCGCCCGGTGCTGCCGCCTTTGCGGAAGAACAGCACCGAAGTCTTGACGCCGGAATAGGGCTGGAACACGCCGCCGGGCAGGCTCAACACGGCCTCGACGGTGTTGTTTTCAATCAGTTGCCGGCGCAGTTCCTTGTGCGCGCCGGTGGAGCCGAACAGCACGCCCTCCGGCACGATGACGCCGCAACGGCCGCCGTCAATCAGGCAGTCCATCATGTATTTGATGAACAGCAGTTCGGTGGAGGTGGTGTTGCCAACCTTGACGTCATCGACGATGCGGTCCTTGTCCACCCGGCCGGAATACGGCGGGTTGGCGGCGACGACGTGGTAGCCGTCGGGCAGGCCGAGTTCGCGCTTGCGTTCTGCATCCAGCGTGGTGGTCAGCACGTTGCGCTGGAAGATGCGCACCTCGGGCAGGCCGCGCAGGGTCAGGTTCATGGTGGCCAGGCGCACCATTTTCGGATCGACGTCATTGCCGAAAAAGGTCTGTTCTTGCAACACGCGCCACTTGGCGGCAGAGAGCGCATTGCCGTTGCCGCGCCGGATGCGTTTACCGTCGAGTTCCACTGTCTCGATGCCGTCCGGCGTGGAGTTGGCGAGCTTGATGTGGTCGAACAGGGCGGCGATGAAGCCAGCCGTGCCCGCCGCCGGGTCGTAACAGGTTTCGCCGATCTGCGGATCGAGCATCGCGACGATGATGCGGATGATGTGGCGTGGGCTGCGAAACTGGCCGAGTTCACCGGCCGTCTTGATCTGTTTCAGTACATGCTCGAACAGGTCGCCCTTGGTGTCGGCATCGGCTTCATCCAGGCCCAGGCGATCCACCTTGCCGACGATTTGTGTCAGCACCACCGGTTCGTCGATGACCAGCCGCGCGCCATCCATGAAGTTGACCGCACTGTTGCCAGCGACTTCGGCATAGAAGGGAAACACCTCGTCGCGCACGAAGCGGGACAGGTTCTCGCCAGACAGCGCGCGCGCCCATTGCGACCAGCGGAAACGGTCGCGCGGTATGGTTTCACCGCCGCCCAGTGCTTGGGCGTTGAGCGGGTTCTTCAGCTTCCAGTCGCCGCCGTAGATGCTGGCGGCGGTCTGCTTCATCAGCCGGGCGCGCGCCTGCGCTTGCGTGTCCAGCCCTTCGGCGAGGTAGAAAAAGAACAGAAAGGCGAGTTGTTCGGCATTGGTCACCGGGTCCGGATAACCGCCGCCGAACAGGTAATTGCGGATGTCGTCGATGTCCTGACGGAGTTGCGGGGTAAGGGGCATTACTGGCCTAAAAGAGTGTTCCGCCCTTTTCGAGGACGGCAGTGGATTCGCGGAAAATGTCGGCGATGGTGCTTGGCGGGACTTTCGCCCGAGTCAGCGCATCGCGAAGACGCTGTTGAAAATCGTCCGACTTCACGGACTGATAGGCGATGTCCTTGTAAACCTTCTTGATCTTGGGTTCCTTGAGCAGCGTTTTGACGCTGATCGCTTCCTCGATGTCACGTTGCAGGAGTGCGGCAAGATCGGTATCAGTTGGGGTTCCGAATCGTTTGTACTGTTCCGGTGGATTCGCTTTGACCGAAGGAAGCAGACGATCCACGACGGAGAAAACCAAGTCGAGAAGTGACTCCCCAAGTTGCTCTTCCAACTTCTGGAAATAGTGGGTTAGCAATGCATTGAAGGCATCCGTGGCAGATTCAAATTCTTGCTGCTGGTTCTTGAACATGACGCTGCCGAAGCCCTGCACAGGAATAAGGAATCTTTGCTCGATTTTCTTGCGCTCGGTGTCCAGGTATTTCTGATCGACGCTGATCTGCTGTTTGTTGCCCTTCGAGTCGAGAATTTCTAGGTTGACCGCCGTTGCCTCCATGTCCATGACACGAAGATTATTTCGCCAGCGATCCTGCATGTCGCCTGCCAGCCCCATCAGGTATGCAGGTATTGGTACTGTCTGGCGGGTGAGTTGGTATTTCTCGACAGTGAATTCGACGTATTGCAGGCGGGAACTGTAAACACGCGCCTTCTGAGTAAGGTCAAACGGCTCAGGCGGATTTTCATCAATGTTTTTCTTGATAGCCTCTACGTCCTGCGGGGTGAGTGCGCGTTTGCCAATTTCGCCGTCTGATGGCGTTGTGTTCTGGGTAGCGCCGGCCGCTTCGGAAAGCTTCGTGGCAGTGGCACCTTCCAAAAAAAGCGCGTTTGGTTTTGAGTCCGATGTCGAACCCGCTTCAACGAGTTGCGGAACAGGCGAATAGATGAGCGTTTTGTCGTCAGCAACGAGCACACCAATACGAATACCCGGCTGGCAACGAAGACCGAACTGCTTCGCGTCGAACTGCTTTTTTAACGCGGCTAGTCCTTCCGGTGTGCCGAAACCGAGACGGTAGACCTCAGGGTCGCTATCGAGAATGACCGTGATAGACAAGCGCGGCTCGTCCAATCGGCTGACCAAGGCACTGGCCACTGGTTCGCTGATGCCGGGCGCAATGAAGACGATGCGGTCGCGTGCCTGGCATATCAGTTCAGATAGCGTTTCGTCGGTGGCGACAGTGAAGGTCCGTTCTGTAGCCGATTGGGGTTCAGTCATTGCATTGCCTCACTGGCATAAACGGATTGTGAGAGGTCGATGATGACGCTGGATAGCGTTTCCTCACCGCCAAAGAGTTCGATTGCGCGTCGGCGGCCACCTTGCAGACTGAAGGGTGGGAATTCGAGATGGTCTAGGGTGAAGTCGTCGAACTGGTCGGCGTTCTGGCGGATTTGCGCTTCGACATCATGCAGCCAGCGTTCTTGTTCGGGCGTGAATTCGTGGCTGACCAGCCAGCCCTCGAAACGGGCGCCGAGTTCGTTGGCCCTTTCTTCCGACGGGTCGAGAAAAACGAAATTGCCGGCGTCGTCCATCGTTACCCAGGCGCGCGTGGTGGGGTCAATGTCGTCGTCCTGATTGACGGTAACCAGCATGCGAGGCTGCGGGTTGGGGCGGGGCGGCTGCGGTTCCATGATCTTGCCACCTTCGGCATAGCTTTCGTCGCCTTCATGCACTGCGGCGACGCCGACAAAATCGAATAGCGTGAAGATCGGCTTTCCTTGCGACTTGCGCGTGCCTCGGCCAAGCATCTGGCGATACAGCGTTACCGACTTGGTGTAGCGGGCAAAGATCAGGTTGACGACTTCCGGGCAGTCGAAGCCGGTATCGAGCATGTTCACCGACACCAGCACTTGCGGGAATTTCTCTTTCTTGAAGCGGCGAATGCGCGCCATGCCGTCGGTGGTGTCTTCGCCTTGGCCCATGCCGGAGACGACGTAATCGGCGTATTTGATTTCCGGCGATGGTTTCAGGTGGGCGAATTCGTTGTCGAGCAATGTCGCCAGCGTTTCAGCGTGGCGTTTGGTGACGGCGAAGACAATGGTTTTGCCGAGCAATGGCTTGCGCAGATAGCCCTTGGCATCGGTGTAGCCGTCTTCCATCACTTTGCGGAATTCGCGCACGATGGCCTGATTGCGCGCCGGAATGGTGAATTTGCGCTCCAGCACGTTGGGGTCGATCAGAATGTGCGCTTGCGGCGGCTTGAGGTTGGCGGCAGCAGCGAAGGCGTCATCGAGTTCTTTGCGGGTCTTGGCGTCGAGGCCGTCCCACTGTATGTCGTCACGCAGAATCTTGATGCCCTCGGCGGTGGCGGTCTTGACGGTCTGCGCCTTGTAGATCTGGTAGCCAACCAGGTAGCCATCCTCAATCGCTCTTTTGAGTGTGTATGAGAAGGTGGGCTTATCCACGCCGAAAAAACGCAAGGTGTCGCGCACGAATGCTGTTTCGTCATCGGGCGAGCCGTCTTCGTTGGGCGGCTTGACGCAGGGGGTGGCAGTCAGGCCAATCTGGATGCCGTCGAAGTGTTCCAACACCTTGCGCCATTTGCCGTAAATGCTGCGGTGACATTCGTCGGTGATGATGAGGTCGAAATAGCCGGCGGAATACTCGTGATAAATGTTCACCATCGACTGCAAGGTGGTGATGGTGATGCGCTGTTCGTCCTGAAACCGACGGCCGGCGCGCAGCACATAACAGGGCAGTTCTTTCAGATGTTCGGTGAAGGCATCTTCGGCTTGCAGTGCGAGCGGAATGCGATCCACCAGAAACAGAACGCGGCTGACTACATTGGCGGCGAACAAACGCTTGATCAGCGCGGCGGCGGTGCGGGTCTTGCCAGTGCCAGTGGCCATTTCCACCAGCAGCTTGCGCCTGCCGACTCCGATTTCACGACAAAGTGTTTCGATGCATTCCTGTTGGTAGTCTCGCCCGGCAATGCGCTGGTCAATGGCAACGCCGAGCGGATCGACGCGCATCTGGCGCATGGCGGCGCGACGTTCAAGATCGGATTGCGAGAAGAACGTCTTGACGAGTCGTGGGTGTGCTTCACGCTGCCAATCCCAGAACAGGATTTCATTGCCGTTGGTGAGGAAAACGAATGGGACATTGGCCTGTTCGGCATTGCGCCTGCCTTGCTCGCGTGCATCGGCGGCGTTGATGGATTCGCGCTTGGCTTCGACGATCGCCAGTCCACGCCCCTCGCGGCTGCATAGCATGTAGTCGGCACGGTCGCCGTTGGTCAGGGTGTATTCATAGCGGACGCTGATGCCGTCGCTGATCTTCCAGCCTTGATCGACAAGCTGGGCGTCAATGAGAGTGCGGGCGAAGGCTTCGGTTTGGGCCATGAATTGTTGGAGTTCTAATATTTTCCCGATGATACTGTCAGCATAGGGATCGCACATAACCAACAAGTTAGAGGTGTGGTTCAACGACACAGACCTGAACGGCCAAGGTGTCATAAAAAGCGTGCCCACCTGATATGGATTATGGTTTGGTGTGGTTTCGCCCTTGATAACTGATTTAAATAAGTTCGCTTCCCAAGGAGCAGCCGCATGGAATGGGAGAACGACAGCTTCATCAGCGAAGCTGATTTATACATCGCCTACCGTAAGGCGAAAGTTGATATGTACTACGAGCGGGACCATGTCACGGCCGTCAAGTTTTCCGACTACGAGGAACAGCTAGATGCAAACCTGAAATCTCTGCTCGCAATACTGAACAGTCATGATCCAACCTGGATGCAGGATCTGGACTTTGTTGGTGAATACAGCTACGTCCCAAAGTCGCTAGACCCAGCCGGCCCCAAACAAGATTACAAGCCACCCAGTTTTATCCATTCCGACCAAGATGCTGCATGGCAATCTTTAGCTCATCAGTGCCCGCACGAAGCGAAATTCAGACTCATCGGGCTACACCCGATTGCTTTCCATGTTGTCTCCGCCCTCTGGATTCAGAAAGTTGGGCATAAATATGATGGAGTCCTGAAAGATTGCGCTTACGGCTCCCGCCTTAGACGCAAGAGAACCATAGCTGGCAAGCTCGGTGATCCAAGCAGAACTTCTCTTGGCAGTTTCCGACCTTACAGCTACGGCTTCCGGGCTTGGCGGGAAAATGGACTTGGTTCAATACAGAAGGCTCTCGATGAGGGGAAATCTGTAATTGCCGTCACCGCCGATCTCCGTCGTTTCTATCACGATGTCAGCCCGGAATATTTGCTACATCCCGAATACTTGAACACGTTTGGCATCGATCTCACCTATGACCAGCGCAAATTTACTACACAACTGATTGAGGCATTCCGAACATGGGCGGCCAACACGCCTGAACATGGCAATACGCCACATCGGGGGATTCCTGTCGGCTTATCCGCACCCAGAGTCATCGCAAATGCGCTACTCGCCGGGTTCGATGCGATGATTCAGAAGGAACTGACGCCGCTTTACTACGGCAGATATGTGGATGATGTGTTGCTTGTTCTGGATAACCAGCGGGGCATGGCATCCGATGAAGACGTCTGGCGCTATATCAGTGACAGATCGAGCAAGATGGTAGAAGTGAGCGAGGATGAGGGTGATCCGGCCTACTGGGTACACCTGCCCTATGCGCCAAACAGCAAAATCAGATTTGCCGGAAACAAACAAAAAGTCTTTTCGTTAAAGGGCAGTAGTGGCAAGTCGCTGCTAAATGCCATCTCACTTACTGTCGCGCAGACATCAAGTGACTGGCGCTTGCTACCAGACCTGCCCGGCGATGCGGCGGAACTAGCCAACGATTTCATTACAGCAGGCCAAGACGCAACGGAGGAGGTCGATAATTTGCGCAAATCCGACGGCATGAGCCTGCGTAGGCTGGCTTTTGCATTGCGCTTACGAAATTTCGAGGCCGTCGAGCGTGACCTTCGCCCAGGGCAATGGAAATCCCACAGGGACACATTTTTCAGCCTGGCTCTGGATCATGTACTCACGGTGCCAGGGTTATTTGCTTACGGACCATATCTTTCCAGACTTGTGGGACTGGCCGTCGCATGCCGCGACTGGGGCCATGCGTCTGCTGTGGTGTCACGGCTCATCAGCCTCTTCAAAATATTGAGTGAGACTGCTATCACTCCACATACGCTTCAGCAACTAGAGCACGCCAAAACGCAGATGCTCGATTCTTGCCTGGAAGCAACTTTCAAAGCGATCGGTAATGGCAAGTACACAGGGGCAGAGTTAAAGAGTCTGTTGGAAGCCTTCGATGAAGAGATGTGGTTTATAGCGCCGAGCGCAAAGAAGTGCTTGGCGTATGGAAAGCAGCTTTATGCATCCGATTTGGCCCGTGAGGCTTTTCGAGAAGCTTGGCTTGACGATGAAGACGACGAAGATTTCCATGCCGTAAAAAAAACGGAATGGAATGCTCATCTCCCTTTAGAGATTGTCGACATATTCAGACTGGATGATGCCAAAGAGTTTCTTGGTAAAACCCGCTTGGGTAACAAGGCGATCCCCCGTGCGATTGCCTTTCCGACGCGACCATTTGATCCAGGCGAGATCGTTCTTATTGATCAAGACTGTCTCACCGATACAAATCGCCTGCATCGATGGGTTAAGGCATTACGTGGCTCTGAGCTGCTATTGGAGGAGGCTGGTGTTGGAATAGCCTCGCAAAAAGAGGTTGGAAGCCTTGTAGTGATTTCGAATAACTGCATGCCTGCCACCCCGATGGTTGCGGTGCCATGTTTCGAGACGAAAGCAGTAAGCTGGGTAGCGTCAGTATCAAACACGCTAGATCCTGACTCTGATCGATATTTCCGCCTCAATCGACTTGTGAATGACGTGATAAGCGCACATCAAAGAGTCCAATATTTGGTGCTTCCTGAACTGGCTTTGCCACGCCGCTGGTTCAACCGCTTGGCGCACAAGCTGTCGCATAACGGCATTTCCTTGATCGCAGGGCTTGAATACCTGCATTACAAACCTTCATCAAAGAAAACGATGAAAGCGCTCGCTGAACTTGCGGGCACCGTGACGGGTTTCGTCAGCAACCAGGTACGTGCGTCTCTTGTAACCGACGTACTTGGCTACCGAACTCACATGATCTACGTGCAAGAGAAAGCACACCCTGCACCTGCTGAAGAACGTGATCTCCGTACAATTGCAGGCAAGTTGCTCAAACCCAAGAACAAACCGATTAAACCGATCATTCAACACGGCTCACTAAGATTTGGCATTCTGATATGCAGTGAACTCACAAACATCGATTACCGGCAGCCATTACGAGGTCAAGTCGATGCCCTTTTCGTACCTGAGTGGAACAAAGACACCAACAGCTTCGCCTCCTTGGTGGAGGCATCCGCGTTGGATATTCATTGTTTTGTTGTTCAGGTCAATAACCGAACCTATGGCGATTGCCGAATCCGCGCACCGTATGCAGAGCCATACCAAAGAGATGTGCTACGTGTGAAAGGCGGGGAGATGGACTATTTCGTCATTGGCAAGCTTGATGTGCCCAGTTTGCGGGCATTTCAGAGCAGTTTCCGATCTCCGGAAGGCGGCATATACAAGCCTGTGCCAGATGGCTTTCTGTCCGCTCCCGGCCGAAAAGTTCGACCATCAATTTAAGTCCACGCTTTCCTGATGTGAAGTCAAAACAGTGCGCATGGGTAGAGGAAGCTTTGAACGGTAGCTTTTCGATCCGACAAATTCACACTGTCGCCCCGTACCGGCCCCACGTACCGGCAAATTCGCACCCCGGTGCTGTCGTTCAACGGAAAGTTCTCGACGTTGGTGGATGTTCGGCCCTCTCTCTGGCAAGCTGGACGCTCAGCAAACCAAGGAAGAAGGGAGAAAACAGTGGACGAAGCCTTCGAGGTGGTCACAGACGTCGCCGAAATCTCGCGATTGAACAAGCAACTTGCGAAGCAATTGCGCGCAATCTTCCAATACAAGGAGAGCCGCGAGATAACCTACCCAGCTGGTCACCACACCGGCACGGTGTACTTCGAGGCGCAGTCTGGCGCCAGCGTCCGTGCCTGGTCACCGCACATCGCACCGGACAAACTGCTGAACTTCGTGCTTTCTGCAGATCCCAGAAGTACGAAGTGGATTGAGATTGCCGTCCAGTTGAACTTTCCGGCTGGCTCGTATAACCGGCGTATGGCTGGCGCCTTTGTCAGGGATAGCAGTGGCGACATCTTTGTGGCGCATCGCGGCAAGCTGACAAAGGGCAAGGCGGGGCTTCCGAAGGACAAGGTCTTCCGCGAGTTCGCAGCTTCTACTGTCGAGGCTGCTGACATCGGCAAGACATCAAGGGTCATCCTGATCGCCGGATTGAAAGACCCTGAACTTGCCGACCGGCTGTGGGAGTTCGCTGAGGAAGCCCGAGAAGTCGCGACCCGGCTGGGTGAGGAACTGCATGGAGATAGCCAGAGCCAGTTTAAGGGCGGGGAGCCATCGGGTGGAAAAGTCATTGGTGGCACTGGCGGGGCAGGTGGGGCCGATGCTGGCGGCCAGCAGCCTGTGTCGGTCCCGGAGCGCCTCCTGAAGCTGCGGGGCTACTTTGACGAGTATTCTGGAGAGGGGCGTACAAAAGGACATGGTGGCGGAAAGCGCACCGTCGAGCACGGTTCGGTCGTACGAGCCCTGGAACTTTTACTGCGAAGCAAGGGCAGCAGCCAGAAGGCGCAGGCAATCGATCTGGCTATTGTCGCAACCTCCAAGGTCGATCTCTTCGAGGTAAAGACCTCCGTCCGAACGACGGACGTGTACACGGGGGTCGGCCAGTTGGTCATCCATGGGGAGTGCATCAAGGAGCTGCTCGGGCTTGATGTGAAACGTTATCTAGTTCTGCCTGGAGAGCCGAAGGTCAGCTACAGCAGGGCAATCTCTGGCAAGGCGGACATCAAGGTCGTCACCTATCTGAAGAAGGGTCAGAAGTACCAGTTCACCGGTTTGAACTGAACTGCATTTGACGGAATTTTCCACCGACGGGTTTTGGACACGAGGTTGAACTGCGGCAGCCGGCCGTAAGCGGAAACTCGTCCTCACCTGACAGCTGACATTCAAAGGGCAGCTTCGCTCTGAAACCCACCGAACGATGTACGAAAGCTCGTCGGCCGTGGCTGATGCGTTCTGGCTGGCCTGATTTCGGTTGGACCGCTATGCCAACACACCAGGCCGGCCAATGGTGGAAAACCTCGCTTGGCAACTTGCCGATGCTTACACTCAAGCCGCAATAGATGCTGTGCTTGGGGGCGAAATATTGTCTGTGTAATTTCTGTGTAATTGGGCATGGAAAATTACACAATTACCGGGAAAAATTCAGAACACTATTGGCAGGTTGTCAGCGATAACACATTGTTTTTAAGAATGTAATGGAACACACCGGAATCTTGCAGAACACCCCTGCCAAGTCTTGAAAATCCGCGTGTCGACGGTTCGATTCCGCCTCTGGCCACCAAAATTCAACGCCCAACCTCTCGGTTGGGCGTTTTCATTTTTACTTCCGGCGCCAAACGCATGAGTTGCGGCCATTCCGGGCTTGCCAGGAATATGCATGGCGTCGGCCGAAGGGCAGCTGGCTTGGTTCTATTGTGCACCTCGCTCTCTCAAAACCGCCATCCATTAGAATCCCTCGCCGATTCAATCACCGCTGCCCATGTCCGCCTCCCTCGCGCTGTTGCAGGATGTTTTTGGTTACCCCGCGTTTCGCGGCAGTCAGGCCGAGATCGTAGATCACGTCACGGCAGGCGGCGATGCGCTGGTATTGATGCCGACCGGC
>SXGT01414845.1_pt1 | contig 18040 bp, 19 predicted proteins | sample 3176221 | NCBI WGS metagenome assembly SXGT01 (sample SAMN11356862, study PRJNA531348) | freshwater metagenome | isolation source: freshwater sample F1-120 | place: China: Fuxian Lake, Yuxi | collected 2017-12-25
CGCCGCGCGCCGTCAGGGCATTCGCCGCATCGTGTACCTGGGAGCCCTTGGTTCGGGCGAAAACATCTCGCCGCACCTTGAGAGCCGCCAGGAGGTCGGACGGATTCTCAGGGAGTGCGGGGTGCCCACCATCGAGCTGCGTGCGTCGGTCATCATCGGCTCGGGCAGCCTTTCGTTTGAGATGGTGCGCGCACTCGTGGATCGCCTTCCGCTGATGGTGTGGCCCAAGTGGGTGGACACGCCCACCCAGCCCATCGGTATCGAGGACATCATCGAGTATCTCTTTCAGGCACCCGACGTTGACATGCCCGAGAGCACGGTGGTCGAGATTGGCGGTTCTGATCTCGTCTCCTATGGAGATCTGCTCCGCTCCTATGCACGGGCCATCGGCCTGCGACGCTTCTTTATCCGGGTGCCGGTGCTCACCCCGCGGCTCTCGAGTCTTTGGCTCATGCTCGTGACGCCCGTGTACGCGAAGGTGGGCCGGCAGCTTGTTGAGGGGCTCCGCGCGCCAACGGTCGTGAGCGATGACAGCGCGCGTCGGATGTTCGCCATCAGCCCGTTGGGCATGGACGAGCAGATTGAACGTGCGCTCATTAATGAAGATCGGGAGTTCGCTGAGACCCGCTGGTCGGATGCCATGTCATCGGTGGGGCAGGACGACCTCGCATGGGGAGGCGCACGCAAGGGCTCACGCATGATTGACGCGCGGACCTTGTTCGTTCCCGTGTCACCCGACCGTGCATTTGTCCCCATCCAGCGCATCGGCGGGAAGCAGGGCTGGTACCACGTCAACTGGATGTGGGACCTGCGTGGATTCATCGATCTGCCATTCGGCGGCGCCGGCACCCGCCGTGGGCGCCGTGACCCGCAGCATTTGGCGGTGGGCGATACCCTCGACTTCTGGCGGGTGGAGGCGATTGAACCCGACCGGCTCCTGCGCCTGCACGCCGAGATGGCACTTCCCGGGCGCGCCTGGCTGCAATTTGAGGTGCAGGAGGTGCCCAACGGATCGATCATCCATCAAACCGCGCTCTACGACCCGCGCGGTCTTCTGGGGCGGGCGTACTGGTACATGGTCTGGCCGTTGCACAAGTTTGTGTTCAAGGGGATGCTTCGTAACATCGGGCGTGCGGCACGGAAGAAGTCGCCGCGATGAAGGTGGCGGTGATCGGCGCAGGAATCTCCGGACTGGTCGCGGCGCGCGATCTGGTCTCGTCGGGGCACGAGGCGCTGGTGATCGAGAAGAGCCGCGGACTGGGCGGGCGCATGGCCGCCCGGCGCGCGGAGGATATGGTGCTGGACCATGGTCTGCCGGTACTCGAGGTGCCATCCGGCGGTCTGCTGGCAGATCTCGTACGTGATCTGGCCCCCAACGGCGTGGTGCGCCTCGACGGCGACGCGGTTGCGTGGCCGGCCGGCATGACCGTGCTGCCAAAGGCGATGGTCGCTGGAGTCGACGTGCTGCTGGGAACGCGGGTCGCCGCCCTTCGCGAGGGCGGACAGGGCATTGAGATCGCGCAGGATCAGGGCAACACGATCGGCGTGGTCGATGCGGTCATCATTACGGCGCCTGCGCCTCAGGCGGTTGAGCTTCTCGCCACGCTTCCGGGCGCCCCGGCGCGAGCTGACGCCCTGCGCGCGGTGGGGTACGACCCGGCCGTCATGGTGCTTGCAGGTCTCTCCATCGATGAGCCCGGCTGGTTCTCCGCGCGACCCGACTCCGGCCCGATCGCATACGTGATCAATGAGACCGTAAAGGGGCGCGCTCCCACAGGTGGCGTGATCCCTGTGGTGATCAGACTGCGCCCCGATGACAGCGCCCGGCTGTTTGACGCCACGGACGACACCGTGCTGGGTGAGGTACTGCCCGCACTGACCGAGGTGATGGGCCACTCGACGCCTGTGGCATGGACCCAGGTGAAGCGCTGGCGTTACGCCACAACCCGCGGCCGACTTGACCAAGACCGCATGAACCCTGCTGGGGCACGCGTGATCATCGCGGGCGACGCCGTTGCGGCGGGCCCATCAGTTGAGGACGTCGCGCGGACCGGTCAGTGGGCCGCGCGACGCCTTCACAGTGGGTGATCAGCCCTCGTCGGTAACGTCCGCGCCGGGCTCATCGGCCGGTGCGGTGGGCTCGGCCTCTATGGCCGGCGTTGTGCCGGGCTCGGCCACGGCGGGGTCATCCGTGACAGGTGGCGCCGGATAGGAAATCTCCTCCACGCGCTCGACCCCATCCACATCTCCGTCGGCGGAGTACGACTCACGCAGTGTGCGAAGTTCGTCTGCTGCGCGGGGGTTCCCCAGGGCTTGGGCGGCTGCCAGCGCCGTCTCGGCCTCTTCGAGCAGGCCCAGTTCGACCAGTACCTTGCCGAACGCGTACTGCACGCCGCCGTCAGCGGGTGCTGCGGCTACGGCGGCGCGCCCCACGGTTTCGGCGGCTGGCACGTCGCCCGAGTCGCTGAGCGCCGTGATGAGGCTGATACGCGCGTCGGTGCGCTGCGGATCGGCGTCGATCGCGCGACGAAGCAGCGCGATGGCCCGATCTGTCTCGCCGATACCCCGCAGCGACGCCCCGGCGCGGGTGAGGGTAGCGGCTGAGCCGTCGATCTCCACGGCGCGGTCGGCGAATGCGATTGCCACGGCGACGTTGCCATCAGCCCCCTCGAGGCCACGCAGTGCCTCTTCCACATCGGTCACCTGCGTGGCCTGCAGGACGGCGTGCGCGCTGTCGCCGGCGTCAACCTTTTTGACGGCGGCCTTGCGCTTGCGGAGTGCTGGCGCGGGCTTGGGCGGATCGACCACGATGGGCACCACACGCTGTGCCTCGCGCTTGGCCAGCTGGTCGCGGGCTGCGTGCAGCTTGCGCACGCGCACGCGCGACTCCACGGCGCGGTCCACGGCCGCGGCCTTGCGGGCGAGGGCCGCGTCGTAATCGGCGCGGATCTCGGGTTCGGTGATGAGTGCACGCCCGCTCCAGGCGAGCCAGTGCATCTCGGCATCGCGCGAAGCGGCGGTCATGGGTGTCTCTTCAACCCATTCGGTGCGCGTTGCGATGGCCGCGGTGATCGTCGCGTCATCTGCGTCCCGCGGGATGTCGAGCATCTCGTAGAGGTCGCGTTCCATCAATGCGCGAACCAGCGCCGCGCGCTTTTGATCCGTCGTCGCCATGGCCACTCCTCTAGCGCTTCGTCGTGAGGGACATGGTTGTCCCCGGAAATGTTTTCTTGCCGCCGTTGACCGCGATGGCCCTGGCGGTGTACTGAGTCCCGGGCTTCAGCCCGGTGACCGTCATTCGCAGCGTCGCGAGAGGTGCGGGCCCGGAAACTGCGCAGGACATCATTGTATGGGTTGACCGCTTCGTGGTCATCTTCAGGCTCACGGGTACCGCAACGCCGTTCGGGGTGACCAGCGCCCCGAGTCGTTCGCTCGTCCGGGTGACCTGGGTGGGTGTACGCGTGGGGACATCAGCCCGCGTGTTGCACGAATCCGCCCCAGCACCGCTGTGGGTGCCGAAATCGTCGCCGCCGCGATCCAAATGGTCGTGCCCCGTACTGTCATCCGCGCTCCCTGTTCGCTCACCCACCCGCGGCATGGTAGGCGAGCGCGCCCCCCCGGGTCCCGAAGCCGTCTCGGCTACTCCGTGCGGGGCAGCAGGCGGGCGATCAGCACCAGCCCGATCGCCACGATCACCGCGACTGCAATGCACACGCCGACGAAGGGCATCACCGCGGACAGCAGGCCACCGATGACCGGTCCAAGGACGAATCCCAGCGCGAACACCATCACCATGGCGCCTGCGCTGATGCCGTAGCTCCCTGCCATGCCCATCTCGTCGATCGCGTGCGTGAAGAGCGGGCCTGCCGGCGCAGCCATCACCGCCGTGCCCAGAAGCAGAATGGCCAACGCCGCTGTCACCCACCATGCCGGGCCGATCGCAATGAGGGGCAGTGTGATGACGGTAACCACGCCGCCGACCAGGATGGGCGTGCGTCGCCCCTTCATGTCGGACCACTTGCCGCCGAGCGGGGCGCCGAGAAACAGCGACGCCGTGCCCAGCGAGACCACCAGGCCGATTGCGGCCGATCCAAGAAGCAGTCGCTCGGAGAGGTTGAGCGTGAGGAGCGACTCGACCATGCCCTCCACGATGGCCAGAAGGATGAGCGCCACCGCCCCTGCACGTGCACCGGGCGATCGGCCCAGCGCGCGCAGCGTGCGGAGCATGCCCGGCGCCGCGCGGCGCCGTACGAGCGTCTCCGGGACCGGAATGGCCCACACGATCAGTACCACCGGAAAGATTGCGAAGATCAGGAACGTCTCGGTGAGGCCGATCGATTGGATCAGCACACCCGAGAGCAGCGGGGCCATGAGCCCGGCTCCACCCCCTGCGGTCTCGGCGAGCCCAAGCCGCAACCCCCTCTGTTCTGGTGGGTACACGTCGCTCACGTATGCGAGTGCCCCGGTCCAGGTGACGGCGCTCGCGCCGCCGAGTACCGCGCGGGCGAGGGCGAGGGTGTACGGATCCCGTGCGCCGGCAAAGCCCAATCCCGCGAGTGCCAGTAGCGCTGCGCCGGAGATGATTGCGGGCTTGCGGCCAATGCGATCGACCCATCTTGCGGCGAATGGCGCCACCATGAGCTGCGCAATGGGGAACGCGGCGAAGATGAGCGCCACGCCGGTGTCGGACAGGCCCAGCTCGCGCTGGTACACCGGCAGCGCCGGAACGATGGCGCTGAACATGAGCGTGTCGACGGCGATCGCCGCCATGGCGAGCAGGAAGACCCGCGTGCGATCGGGGTGGGCGGAGGTGGCCATTTGCATCGGCACCACGCTAGCGACCACGTGATGCCGCTCCCGGCCGCGAACCGTCGCCGCACCTGTCACCATGGCGGCATGAGTGAAAGTATCTCCATCACCCCGCCCGTCCCCCCGCTGCGCGACCCAGTGGTCATCACCGCGTTTCGTGGGTGGAACGATGCAGCGAGCGCTGCGTCAACCGCCATTGCGACGGTTGATGAGCAGATGGGTGCCGAGCGCATCGGCACGGTGGACCCAGAGGATTTCTACGACTTCCAGGTGACCCGGCCGATCATTGACCTCACCACCGAGCCCCACACGCTCACGTGGCCCGACGTGGAGATCAGTGCCGTACGCATCCCTGGCGGTACGCGCGACCTCATCCTGATCATGGGTGGCGAGCCCTCAATGCGCTGGCCCACGTTCTGCACCATGCTGCTGGATGCTGTGCAGGCACTCGGGTGCCGCAGGTTCGTCACTTTGGGCGCCCTTCTGGCCGATGTGCCGCACACACGTGATGTGACCCTCACCGTGATGAGCACCGAGGAGTCATTGGTAAGTGGGCTCGACATGCGCCCGCCCGGCTACCGCGGCCCCACCGGGATCGTGGGCGTGCTGCACCTCATGGCCGCTCAGCGCGGGCTTGAGGCCGTGTCGCTGTGGGCCCCGGCGTCGCACTACGCGGCCGGCGTTGTCAACCACAAGGCCGAACTCGCGCTGCTCGACGGCATCATGCGTGTGACGGGCGTGACCGTCGACACCGAGGCCGTCCGGCATGCCGCCGCTGAGTTCGAGGAGCAGGTGGACCAGGTGGTGGCCAGCGACCCGCGCCTGCAACAGTTGGTGGAGCAGTTGGAGCAGTCGGCTGACGAGGACCGCATGGACGCCATCGATCTTCCTTCGGGCGATGAACTGGTGGCCGAGCTTGAGCGGTTCCTGCGCGAGCGTGGCGACACGCCACCGCCCGCCAGCCTCTAACCCGGTCACACACCCCACCGCCTAGAACGCGCCCCGGCTTACGCAGGCGTTGTACAGCGAGCAGCGCTCGCAGTGCGGTGTTCTTGCCGGGCAGGTGTCGCGCCCATGCATGATGAGCCGAAGCCCTGTGTCAGCCCACATGGTACGCGGCCACAACGTCTTCAGGTCGGCCTCCACCTTCACCGGGTCGTCATTGATGGTGAGCCCCAGCCGCTTGCAGAGGCGCAGTACGTGGGTGTCCACCGCAATCGCCGGGGTATCGAACCACTGGCCCAGTATCACGCTGGCGGTCTTGCGGCCCACGCCGGGCACGGTCACAAGTTCCGCCATGGTGCCCGGTGCTTCGCCCCCGAAACGTTCTTCGAGTGCCGTTGCCATGCCGATGAGCAATTTCGCCTTGGCCCGGAAGAATCCCGTGGAGTGGATGATCTCCTCCACGTCCTCCGGGTGGGCCGCCGCCAGATCGGCCGGGGAGGGGTACCGCGCGAAGAGGGCCGGGGTCACCAGATTCACCCGCACGTCGGTGCATTGGGCCGAGAGGATCACCGCCGCCAGCAACTCGTACGCATTTCTGTGGTCGAGCGGGATGGGTACATGCGGTCGCTCCTCGGCCAGGATCTCGGCCACCACCCTGCCGCGGCCCTTGGGGGTGCGAGGCCGGCGCTCACGCAGGGGGGTATCGCCTCTCAAAACCATGACTTCAGCAGGATAATGATCACCCCGATCAGTGCGCTGGCGACTGCCGCGACCACCACCTGGGGCAAGCCGCTGCCCCGCTGGCGCGACGCGATACCACCCCACATTGCCAACGCCCCCACCGCCACCAGCAGTGTGGCGAACACGGAAGTCTCTTCGCTCAGCACCCCGATGCCCCCGAGGATGAGCGGGATAGCGAGGGGCACCGCAGCCTCAAGCACTGCCCAGTGCTCGTTGCCCGCACGGGCGAGCCGCACTCGGAATGGATCAGTGGTGGTGTCGCCGAGCACATCGGAATAGACCTCGGCAAACCACAGCACGAGCACCGTTGCCACCAGAGTGGACAGAAATTGCCAGGGCCCCCAGTGGCTTAGCGCGTCGGCTTCGGCAGCCAATACGGCGGTGGCAACGATCGTGCCGTAGACCGCGCGCGATGTGTGCGCCCGAAATCCACGGGCGGGAGGTGGGGTGTCGGATGCATTCACGTGCAAAAGGGTACGGCGCCCGTACCATCGGATGCCGGGCTAGGGTAACCAACACATGGATCTGCTCGCCGCCCGAAACCTCCAGGCCCTGTCGCTGGGCTTCCACATCATTCTGGTGTGCTTCGGTGTGGCGTTCCCGATATTCGTGCTCACCATGGAGGGGTTGTACCTCCGCACGCGCGACGACCTGTACCGCCGTATCGCCCGGCGGTGGACCAAGGCCATGGCCATTCTTTTCGCTGTGGGGGTGGTAAGCGGCACCGTGTTGTCGTTCGAGCTCGGAATCCTGTGGCCGGAGTTCATGGCCAAGTACGGCGACGTATTTGGGTTCGCATTCGCGCTCGAGGGCACGTCGTTCTTCGTGGAGGCCATCTTCATGGCCATCTACGTCTACGGCTGGGACCGCCTGTCGGAGCGCACGCATTTTCTCTCGGGCCTGCCCATTCCCATCGCAGGGTTCTTCGGCTCACTCTTTGTGATCTCGGTGAACGGGTGGATGAACAACCCCGTGGGGTTTGACGAGGTGAATGGCGTGGTGAGCAACATCAACCCGATCGCCGCGCTCTTCAACGGGTTCTTCTGGCATGAGCTGGTGCACATGATGCTGGCGGCGATCATCGTCGCCGGCTTCATGACCGCGTCGGTGTATGCCGTTGCCATGCTGCGTGGGCACCGCGACCGGTTTGTACGTGTGGCCATGATCGTGCCGCTCACAATCGCCGCCCTCGCTATGCCGGCCCAGTTGATCGTGGGCGACTGGGCCGCGCGGACCGTCACCAACGATCAGCCCATCAAGCTCGCGGCGATTGAGGGTCTGGGTCAGACCCAGAGCAACGCGCCCTGGCACCTGTTCGGCTGGTACTCGGCATCCGATGGCGAGGTGCATGGGGGCATTGCCATCCCCAGCATGCTTTCGATCCTCGCCTACCACGATCCCAATGCCACTGTGCAGGGGCTCGACTCGGTTCCCGTCGCTGATCAGCCGGGTGCCATCAATACGGTGCGCATCGCCTTCCAGGTGATGATCATCCTTGGGTCGGGGCTTGCCATGCTCGCCGTGCTGCACCTGTGGGTGTGGTGGCGGAGGCGGCGCATCATCAAGGGCAAGTGGTTCCTCTTTGCGGTGGGTGCGGCGGGTCCGGCGGCCATCCTGACGCTGGAGAGCGGGTGGATCACCACCGAGGTCGGTCGCCAGCCATGGATTGTCTACAACTACATGCGCACCACCGATGCGGTCACCAGCGCCACGGGAATTCCCATCGCGCTGATTGCGCTCGGTGTGGTGTACGTCGGCCTGATGTTTGGCGCCATCTGGGCGCTTCGTCGTCTGGCGCACTCGCCCGAGGAGCCTGAGCGGCCCCCGGTCGCCCCTGGAGCCGCCTCGTGAACCTCGCGCTCGCTGTATTTGCAGCCATCCTGCTGGTGGCCGGCCTCACGCTCTACGCGGTTCTTGGTGGCGCGGACTTCGGCACCGGTGCGTGGGATCTGACGGCTGGCCGCGGAACGCGCGCCGCGCGCATGCGCGCGCTTCTCCACTCGTCGATGGGTCCGGTGTGGGAGGCCAATCACGTGTGGCTCATCTTCACGTTAGTGGTGTTCTGGACATCATTTCCCACGGCTTTCGCGTCGGTGATGTCGACCATGTACATCCCGTTGTTCCTCGCCGTGGTGGGAATCATCCTGCGCGGATCGAGCTATGCCTTCCGCCCGCTGGCCCGTGGCACATGGTTTGAGTGGCCGAGTGCCGTGGCATTCGGCATCGCATCAATCCTCACCCCGTTCTTCCTGGGTACCATCGTGGGTGGCATCGCAGGTGGTCACGTGCCGCTGGGCAATGCCGCTGGCAACTCGGTGGATGCCTGGTGGAATGGCACCGGAGTCATGGTGGGCCTGATGGCCGTGGTCACCGGGGCTTATCTGGCAGCCATCTTCACGATGGCCGATGCCAGTCGGCGCGGCGAGGATGATGTGGCAGAAGCCTTCCGTCGTCGTGCGCTGGTGTCCGGCGTACTGGTGGGCGTGGTCGCCATCGCCACCCTCCCCGTCATCCACACCGATGCCCCTCGCCTGTTCGACCGGCTGCTCCAGGGCCCCGGTCTGGTGGGGGTCATCGCATCATTCCTGCTCGGTGGGATGACCCTGTGGCTGGTGTGGAACCGCCGCGGTGGACTCGCGCGCTGGTCGGGTGCCGGTGCCGTAGTCGCCATCGCCGTTGGATGGGCACTTGCGCAGGCCCCCTACCTGCTTCCCAATACAGTCACGGTGGAGGATGCCGCCGCGCCGTCGGCAACGCTCTGGGCGCTCGTGGGGGCTGCTGTCATCTTTGTCGCCGTGGTGGTGCCGTCCCTGATTTTCCTGTTCAGGCTCTCGCTCACCGACAAGCTGGGGCATGACCTACCGCCCTTGGATAAGGAGATCGCCGGTGTCTGAACGCGGCTGGATGCGTCTATGTATTGCACTGTTCATTGCGGGGGTGGCCGTGATGGTGCCGTTTTACTCAGTCATCACGCTCGCGCTCGGGTGCCTCTTCTTCGCCGGATTCATCGTCGCCGGCTCGATCGCACTTATGCGACCGAGCCGGCTGGGCGACGAGGAGTAACTCCGGCCGGGTGTTACGTTGCCGGGGTGATGACGACCTCGCGGCCGTTGAGCGGCTGCACCGGTCGGTAGTTGTCGGAGTAGACGTCAGTGATAGCGGTGATCTGCGCCTTGCTCAGAGTCACCGGCTTACTCATCACCAGCCAGTTCACGCCTTGAGTGCACGGCGGGCTGGTGAGGCTGCCCGAGTAGCGCACACTCTGGAGGCTGGTGGGGAGCATGGCCCGCCAATCGAAGGTGGTCGTCTTGGTGGTCCCCTGAGGTGAGCCGATGGCTTTGACGAACGACTCTCACGCTGCGTTGGAGGAGGACCCCTCCTCGAGCATTACGCCGATGACCGTGAGCGCGCCGGCATCGGACTTGTGCACGAAGTGCGCTTCGGCCGCCGAGTACTTACCGTCGATCGTGTGCTCGCTCTTCGCGTGGTAGTGCATCTGCAGCAGCTTGGCCGTGGTGCCATCAACGGTGACCGAGTTGCCCGCGGCAGCAGTGGCCTCGACGGAGTGCCCGTTGTTGAACTCTTCAACCGAGCCCTTCGAGTAGTTGATCGTGGGCTCAGGAGATGTGGTGCTCGCCGGTTCGACGATGTTGATGGGCGTTTGCGACGTACCGTCGCACGCGGCGTAGTCAGGCGAGAGGGTGCCTCACTTCTTGGGGCCGGTGTCGCCTTTATATGACCACTTCACTGACGTCTCCTCGACATTCGAGGCGTTCTTGGCGGTGCTGGAGGTGCTGCTCGAATCGCCGCAGCAAGGAGTTGATCACCGCGTCAATGCATCTCACCAACGCGCGTCCCACGTGGGACGCGCAGTACGAGCGCAAGGCGTACGGAACGAACGGCGTCGACTTCAAGACCGATTTCGCGCACTTCGTCACCGGCCCCGCCACGTTCGACTGGAAAGTGTCCTCGTACCAGCCCTCGAGCATCGGCATCACCTACAAGGTGGGTCCGGGCGCCTGGGTGAACGAGTCGCGGGTCCAACCTGGAACGTTGGTGCGGCTGGGGTCGGTGCCGCCGATGATGGGCTGATCGGTCATATGGCGTCGCACCCCGGGGTACCCGCGGTGCGACCCTGCGATTACGTCGTGGTGACGGCCGCCTGGCAGTTGTTGACCGGCAACACCGGGCGCCCTTCTCAGATCTCCTCGATGGCCGTGATGCGCCCCGAGGTAATGGCCTCCTGCAGCAGGGCGTGATCGGCCACTGTCTGCACGGCATAGTTCTTGGCAAAGTCCGTGATCGCTTTTTCGAACTGTGGGCCGGTACCGAGGTAGCCGGTGATCATCGCGGGGTCACCGCTGCGCGCGTGGGACCGGGCGAGCGTGCCGCCGCAGAGATCTGCGTAGGTAGCGAGCACCTCGGGTGTCATGCGGCCCACGTCGGCTGAGCCCTTCATGTCACGCAGCTGGCGCACGTAGTACAGGCGGCGCGTGCCCATCACACCTGAGTACCACCCCAGGAACATGTCGCTGGCGGCCTGCATGAGCCGCTGGCCCTCCACCACGCGCTGGCCGTGATGGCGGTACGGGCTTGCTCCTGCATACGGCGCAAGTACCGATGTCCGGGCCTCCTTCATCTGCAGGAAGAGCGGGTCCTGATCATCGCGCCCGAGGAAGAGCGCGATACGGGCATCCAGACCGACCGACCCCACGCCCACGACCTTCCGCGCAGAGTCCACCAAGTGGTAACGGTTCAACACCTCGAGGCGATCGCTCAACAGGGTCGCGCGGTACTGACTGAGAATCAGGGGGATGACTTTGGCCATGTCGCGGCTATCTGGCGGGTGGTCCACGAGCGGCGGCTGGTCGGCAATCTGTACCTGACCGTCTTGCGTGACGGTCGTGAGCTTCTCAAGGGCCTGAAGGTTCCCCTTGCCCCGTGTCTTGGCGAGGCCCTTCTCGAAGCGGAGCCTGGCCTTTCCGGTGGGAATGAACTGCACGAGCTTGGCCACGTTTACGCACGCATAGTGGATATCCAGGAAGGTCATGGTCGCCAACTCGGCCATGACCGACCGGTAGGCGGCGGCGCAGTTGGTGGTGGCCGCTGTGGCCTGCTGGGGCGTGAAGCCATTATCGATGGCTGCCACGTACACGCTTGCCGCCAGACGCTTGACGTCCCACTCGAATGGCGCCTCAAGTGTTTCGTCGAAGTCGTTGACATCGAACACCAGGTTGCGCTCGGGTGTGGCGTAGGCCCCGAAGTTGAGCAGGTGGGCGTCGCCACAGCACTGCACCCGGATGCCGCTGCTGGGGGTCTTCGAGAGGTCGCGCGCCATCACGGCGGCGGCGCCTCGTAGGAATGTGAAGGGGGAGACCGCCATGCGACCGTGGCGGATGGGCACGAGCTCGGGAATGCGCACCTTGTCCTGGGCGACGAGCTGGGCGACGGGGTCGGGCCGGCGCGGGGGAGCGGTCCATCCGGCCTGCGATGACCGCGGGACGATCTTGCGCAGTGCGCGTCCTGCCTGACTGCGTTCGTCTTGCGTGGGTGGAGTGAGTGCGCTCTCGTGCATGGGGGGAACGTTACCCCCACCCCGGTTGCCCTGGGTGGGGGTAAGGCACATTCTCGGGGGTCAGACCCCGTCGATAATGGCCTGGCGGGCCAGGGAGTCCGGCTTCACCAACTCGGCCACCTGCGCAGCGTTGATGTCGGCCACGATGATGTCGCCCACCTCGTCGTAATTCGACGAGAACAGACCGCGACGCGTGAGGGCCTCGGCTGCTGCACGGTTGTCGTCGGTGGGCGTGAGGTAGTGGATCGCCTCTGCCTTATAGCGGTGGATCAGGAACAGGTGCATGAGCGTCATGAGGCGCTTGCGACGCAGGTTGACGTCGAAGGTGTTCTGGTCGCGCACTGAAAGGAACGTGCGGCCGGCGCGGTCCTCCATCTCGCTGAACACGATGTTGGCCAGCTTGTCGCCACCGGGGTTGAAGATGGCCAGCTCGAGGATCTGCGAACCCGGGGTGTGCGGTCGAAGCTGCACACGCAGGTCGTCGGTGATGCCGTGGTGCCCGCGCCACGGCGCCAGCCACTCGGTGAGCACCTTCGGCGGAACCTCCGTCTGCACCAGATGCTGGTGCTGCGTTGATCCCGAACCCATGGCCTTGGTAGTGGCCGTCTGACCCGACAGCGACGCCAGCGCCGCGTCGGACCGGGGGCCGCCGACTAGGGTCTGCGGGGTGCGGTATGGCGACTCCAGCAGGCGGAAGCGACGCTGCAGACGCGCCAGCGCGAGCATGCCGTCCTCGCAAAGTGACTGCGAGAACTCCTCGGCGGCCAAACCGTCGATCTGGTGGCCACCGTAGGTGATGAAGTTGAAGACGAAGCCCATCTTGCCGATCTCGGCAGGGAAGGCGCGCATGGCGTCGTCGTCCATACCGGTGGTGTCCCAGTTGAATGAGGGCGACAGGTTGTACGCCATCATCTGGTTGGGGAACACCGCGTGGATGGCGTCGGCGAATTGCTTGGCATCCGCCACATCGGCCGTCTTGGTCTCCATCCAGAGGATGTCGGCGAACGGTGCAACGGCCAGCGACTTGGCCACCGCGTATGGGATACCGCCGCGGATCTGGAAGTAGCCCTCCGGGGTCTTGGCCCTGTCGGCGCTCCAGCTGACCTCAACGCCCATGTCGCGGGCCTTCTCGCGGATCTCATACCAACCGGCACGGTGCGAGAACGTGTTCCACTCGTCAACGCTCATGCCCAGGTCGGCACCTTCGTCAAGGCGGAACTGAATGGCCTCGGCGATGGCCTCGGCGAGGGTGGACAAAGTTGCGCCTGCCTCCCATGCGGCAAGGAAGATGTCGGCCGCTGCGTCGAGGGTGTTCTCGGGCAGTGCGGTCGGGTCGGCCAGATGCGCCTTGGCGATCTCCGCCACCTTTGCGGCCACGCCGGAGCCTGCGAGCCATGCATCGGCCTCAGCCTCTTCGGGTGCGGAGACGGCGTACAGCAGATGACCGTTGAGCTCTTCGATTCCGGCGCTGTGCAGCTGACGGATGAGCGCTAGGTACGACGCGCGGTAGGCGGGAACGGCGGTGCCGTTGACACCCATGATGAAGGGCTGATCGCGCTCGTCGCCACAGCCATCAAGCAGGTTGGCTGCCTCGGCGTCGGTGCGGCACACGATGATTCCGGGCACGTCCATCGCGTCGAGCTGGAAGCGGGCCGCGGAGGCGCGCTTGATCTGCTCGTCGGATGGCACGAGCACCTTGCCGCCCTGATGGCCGCACTTCTTGGCACCGGGCTTCTGGTCCTCGATGTGGTACCCCGGTACGCCCACTTCGACGAAGCGGCGGATGAGGTTGCGCACGTGGGCGTCGCCACCGTGGCCGGTGTCGGCGTCGGCGATGATGAAGGGGCGGTAGTCCACCTCAGGGGTGGCGGCGCGCTCGTCCTCGCTCATGTGGGCACGGTGGTACTGCTGGTTACGATCGGCGGTGAGCAGGGCGCGCACGATGGACGCTGCCTCATCGGGCACCTGGCTCAGCGGGTACGACGCCAGGTCGGGACCCGGGTCCTCATTGATTGAACCCTTGGCTGACGTGGCCCAGCCACCGAGGTAGATGCCCTCGATGCCGGCGCGCTTCTGCGCGACAGCCTGGCCGGGTGAGTACGGGCCGTAGGTGGTGATGGACTTGCGCTCAGAGAACAGCTCACGCAGGCGGGCGTAGAAGCCCTCGGCGGCCTCACGGGCGACGGTGTAGTCCTGGCCTACGGTGCCCTTCTGCTCCGCCACCATGCGTGGCGAGTAGAGGCGAGTGATCTCCGCGAAGCGCGGAGACTCCATGTACTCCCGGGTCTGCTTGACCTGGGCGTCGAATGCCGACATGAACCTTCCCTTGGTGGACTGCTGGACCGGGCATTGTAAGCAGTGCCCGGCTACATGGCGCCCGGTCTGACGGGTTCCACCCCACATGGGGGGGACAAGGGTCACTCGTCCTACGGCCCCCGGTACTGTGCCGGGCGTGATTGATCTCCCGCTCCACGACCTCCGCACAGCTGCCGGTATCGGTGTGGCGGGCAATTTCGTCGGCCATCTGGAGCAGGCCGGCGAGGCCGCCGACTTCGTGAATGTTGTGGCCGAGTCCGCCATTGCCCCCAAGGGGATCTTCCCGTGGCACATGCCGGGGCGCGATGGGTACCTCGGGGCATTCCCCCTGAGTTCCGACACCGTCACCTGGCCGGTGCGCGACCATGAGGTTGACCTGCAGATCGAACCCGAGGTGGGCGCCATCTGCCGTCTCACCTACGACGCGGGCGGCAGCGTCATCGCCGTCACGCCTGAGGCGGTCGCGGCGTTCAACGACTGTTCGATCCGCATGGCCGGCGCCCCCAAGATCAGCCAGAAGAAGAACCGGGCCCCGGCGTCCAAAGGGCTCGCAGCTCGGGGGTTCGCCGTGAGCGACCTCGAACCGACCGGCGGTCTGGCCACGCTGCGCATCGCCTGCTTTATGCGGCGCGATGGCAAGGTGCACGAGTACGGCATCGACAGCCCGGCGCGCGGGTACTCATATGCGGGCACCACGCTCATCGACTGGATCATCGAGCGTCTGGCAAATCAGCAGGGGTCGCCCGATACCCCGCTAGAGCCGGTGGGCCAGTACCTGCGTGACGCCGAGCGCCCCGAGCGCGCGGTGTTCGGCATCGGTGCCACTCGGTACACTGGCTTCGGCGAGTCCAACTACCTGCAGCCCGGTGATGAGAGCATCGTGGTCGTCTACGACGAGCGGGCCAGCACCGCGGCGGACGTGCATACGGCCGTTGCGACCGGATACGAGTTGGCACTGCCCGATGCGTCGGTACTCGTGCAGTCGGTCCGGAAGTAGGGTCACCTGCATGGGAATGATTCGCCGTGGGCGCTCGTGCCGGTACCCGTAGCGACGATTGTGATTGGTGCGATCACGTCTGACATCGGTATGGGGGCGGACTCATTATCAGAGTCCGGCCCGCAGCCGGTGCAGCAGGACGGCGCATCAGGTTCTCGTGGCATGCGACGACGTCGCGGGGCGCGGATGACGCTCATGGCACCCTCCGCGCCCACGCGCGACGTTGCTCTGGTCACACCGCCCCAGGGGCTACTTGCAGAAGTCGACGCGCTTCAGCGCGCTCGAGAGCTCGGCGCGGATGGCTGCCGGAATCTTCTTGCAGCCCTCGGCCTTGCTCTTCTCGTGCGAGTGGCCGAGTACGACCCACTTGCCGCCGTACTTCGCGGCGTATGCCATCCCGATGCCCACACCGGGGATGTCACTATCGGCGGGGTCGGCAGTGGCCCCGGGAATGAACTTGGTCCACCCGATGCCCATGTACTTCTTGTCGATGCTCGAAAGGCGATGCTTGATGCCCTTGAGTTTGCCGTGCAGGTGCTTGGCGATTGCCGCCTCAGCAGCAGCCTTGTCCTTGGCCGATGGCGCAGTTGCGCCCTGCGCGGCCGAGAGGGGGGATGGTCACGGTGGCGGCCACGAGCGAGAGTGCGATCAGTCGACGCATTGGTGTGCATTCGTTGGGACCCCTTGAGGGGATTCAGGCCTCAAGTTACGTGGAAACCAATAGCCGGCGCCGCCCGCTGGTTCCATGCCGAATGCTCCGCGTGTTGATTCATAAGCCCAGCGCGTGTAGATCATAAGGTAGCCTCGGCCGCTCGCCGCGCCCCCGGTGCGCCTGTGATACCACGAGGGATCAATGCCCGCGACGAAGCCGCTCCCATTCACGCCCTCTGAGGCGGAGACCATGACCGCCGACGATCTCGTCGCCGCGGCCATCGCTGCGTTCCACCCCGGCATCGCCCTAGCCTGCTCATTTCAGCAGGAGGAAGCCGTGCTCCTTGACATGGTATGTGCGGCACGCCCGGATGCCCGGGTGTTCGCGCTCGACACAGGCTTTCTGTTCCCCGAGACCTACGAGACGTGGAAGGCCTCCGAAGAGCGGTACGGCATCACCATCGAGGCCTTCCGGGGCCCGAGCCCCGAAGAGCAGGCTGCCGAGTTCGGTGACCGCCTGTGGGAGCGCGACCCCAACGCCTGCTGCGCCATTCGCAAGGTCGAGCCGCTCGGCCGCGCCCTCAGCTCGCTTGATGCGTGGATCACCGGCCTGCGGCGCGACCAGGCTCCCACCCGTGCGGGCACACCCAAGGTCGAGTTCGACGAGGCCCGGGGCAACTGGAAGTTCAGCCCCCTTGCCGACTGGACGGTTGAGGATGTGTGGGCGCGTATTGACGAGCGGGGGCTGATCGTGAACCCATTGCATCAGCAGGGGTACGCGTCGATTGGCTGCACCTACTGCACCGCCCCTGGGACTGGTCGCGAGGGGCGCTGGGCAAGCCTCGACAAGACCGAGTGCGGCCTTCACCCGGGGGGAGGTCCGGTCGCGTGAGTACGAGCGCTGAGATCACCGCACTGGATGTGTTGGAGGCAGAGGCCGTGCACGTCATCCGTGAGTGCGCCGCAGAGTGCCAGCGCCCCGTGCTGCTCTTCAGTGGGGGCAAGGACTCCATCGTGCTGGCGCACCTGGCCGTCAAGGCCTTCGCGCCCGCGGGGTTGCCATTTCCACTCATGCACGTGGACACGGGCCACAACTTCCCGGAGGTTGTGGAGTACCGGGATTGGTTTGCCAACGAGATCGATGAGCGCCTGATCGTGGCGAGTGTTCTGGACTCCATCGCCGCCGGGCGCGTGCAGGACGAAACCGGACCCCGTGCCAGCCGCAACCGCTTGCAAACCACCACGCTGCTCGACGCCATTGCCGAGCACCAGTTCGACGCCTGCTTTGGTGGCGCCCGCCGTGATGAGGAACGCGCCCGCGCCAAGGAGCGGTTCTTCAGCCACCGCGACATGTTTGGCCAGTGGGACCCACGTAACCAGCGCCCCGAGCCGTGGTCGATTTACAACACCAAATTGCGAAAGGGCGAGCACTTCAGGGTGTTCCCCATCAGCAACTGGACCGAAGTGGATGTGTGGACCTACATCGAGCGCGAGGGCCTGTCGTTGCCATCTATCTACTTCGCGCACGAGCGCGAGGTGTTTCTGCGCGACGGCCTGTTTATGGCTGCGCACGAGGTGGTGGAGCGTCTGCCCGGTGAGGAGATCTTCACCGAGGTGGTGCGCTTTCGCACCGTGGGCGACATGACGTGCACGGGGGCGCTGAAGAGCACTGCATCCACGGTGGACGAGGTGCTGGTTGAGACCCGCGCGAGTGACGTGAGCGAGCGCGGTGCCTCGCGCGCCGACGACCGCACCAGCGAGGCCGCCATGGAAGACCGAAAGCGCGGGGGGTACTTCTGATGCCGCGCGAGACACCCATGCTGCATGCGGTGGCCGTGGGATCGGTGGACGACGGCAAGTCCACGCTTATTGGCCGTCTTCTCTACGAGACAGGCAACCTCACGGCCGACGAGATCGCGCACGTTGAGGAGGCCAGTCGCAAGCGGGGGCGCAAGGGCATTGACCTCGCACTGCTCACCGACGGCTTGCGCGCGGAGCGCGAGCAG
>SXGT01837340.1_pt1 | contig 18038 bp, 12 predicted proteins | sample 3176221 | NCBI WGS metagenome assembly SXGT01 (sample SAMN11356862, study PRJNA531348) | freshwater metagenome | isolation source: freshwater sample F1-120 | place: China: Fuxian Lake, Yuxi | collected 2017-12-25
GCCTTTTCTTTGAATACTTTCTTTTCGACTGCATGGATGCAGGAGGTAGAGCAACGCCTGGAGCAGTTGCCGAGGCGGAGCAAAAGAAAGTATTTCGCCGTCGGGTGCGAGAACCCGATTAGAAAAACGTCGCGATAGCGAATCAGCATAGTTTTACTATGCTACAAAAAAGCGATATGCGTAACATCAGTTAATAAGGCAAGCGATACGCAGCCCAGCAGGTCGCATTTTCCCAAAGTTTAACGCTTAAGCACCCAGATCCCGGTGGCTGAATTGCTGTAAACAGTTTTTCGCAGAGTATCCGACTAAAGTGTTCAATACTGGGATTGAGGCCTGCAAACTCAGGTTGCGCATTGAGCATTTGATCACGATAAGTCAGGACTATGGCATCTAAAGCCGCTTCTACCGCGACAATATCCACCAAATATCCATGCTGATCTAACTGCTCGGCTTCAATACGCACTTCGGCCACATAATGATGAGCATGCGGGTGATTCTCAGCGCCCCAATCGCCGCCAATTAAATAATGTTGCGCAATAAAATCTCGGCGTACGCCTAAGGTATACATAGTGTTGTCCTAATTTGGGCTTAGCAGGTAACTATGGTTATCCACTGAGCAGGGTTAATAAATAAATACGGCTTGTAATACTTGTTCGGGGGCTTGATCGATCAGCCGATAAATTTGAGCAGCTTCTGCCAGAGGCAGTTTATGGGTGATCAAACTCTCAGGATTGAGGCGGCGTATCATATCCCAGGCGGTTTGAAAGCGCCGCTCCTTATCCCAACGGCCTGATAATTCTGGCGCAATGGTGCTTACCTGACTACTAATCAATTTTATGCGATTGCGATGCGCAACCCCACCTAAATTAAGTAAGCTAAGTTTGTTGCCATACCAACTGCCAATTACAATCCGCCCCGAGTAACTGCATAAGGTTATGGCTAAATTGAGTGCCGTCGGCGAGCCTGTGACTTCATAAACCAAATCAGCCCCGCGACCGACCGTAGCCGATAAATCTAAAGGTAATTGCAATTCGTGTTTTAGTGACTCCAGCTGTTGCTCAGAAAAGGGGTCTAGCACCTGATGTGACCCTAAGCTGACGGAGGCAGCGCGGCGCTCGGATAAGCCATCCAACGCATACAAGCCCGCCAAGGGGTATTGGCGTAAAATGCTAGTGAGCAATAAACCCACTATGCCTTGTCCTAAGACAACCACTTGTTCGCCTAAGCTCGGTTGCCCATCAAGTACCATGTTGACAGCGGTTTCCATATTCGCTAAAAAAATCGCCGCTTCAGGGTTAATGTCCTCCGGTACCTTAATCACTTGTTCAGGCGTGGTGATAAATGCACTGGCATGGGTTTGAAATGCAAACACCAATTGACCCATCCAACTTGCAGCGACCCCTTCACCTAGGGCTTCTACCCGACCCACACAGGCATAGCCGTAGGGCAACGGGTAATTCGCTTGCATTTGCAAACCTTCTAGCGTGGCATCCACCGCTAGTTCGCTCGGCAATTGTCCCCGGTAGACCAGCATTTCGGTACCGGCACTGATCCCAGAACACACAGAATGCACACGCATTTGCCCCGCCAGTAAGGGCGGTAATTGTTGTGCGCGTACTTCAAGCTGATAGGGGTTTACGAACCACAGTTGTTCCGCAGTCATCATGCTATTAACTCTGATATTCCAAATCGCCCCACATAATCAAATCGTCTTCCAACATTTTCGAATGCAGGGGACGAATTTTGGGCAATTGACTTTTACACTGCAAATCTAAATTACCAACACCTTTGTAGCCACCCACCAGTGTAGGGGCGACGGTCAACACTAAGGCATCGGCTAATTGCGCTTTGATAAAAGCAGTAATCACGGTACTGCCACCCTCTACCATCAGCATTCTAATTCCCTTGGACCACAGCAAATTTAAAGCCTCTTGCAAATTAACCCGCCCCTCGGCATCGGTGGCGAGCGTGTTAATTTCAACTTGGCTACCTAAAGCACTATCGGCATGCAAACTGGTAAAAACCCAGCACGTTTTATCAAGCCGTTGGCATAAGCGCGCCGTTTTAGGGATGCGTAATTGCGTATCCAAAACGATAGGTTGCGGATTACTTCCCGGCCATTCACGCACAGTCAATTGTGGGTCATCGGTTAACACCGTACCGATCCCCACTAAAATGCCGTCGTGTAAGCTGCGTAATTGATGGGTTAAGCGTATGGCTGCTTGGCCACTCAATGCTAAGGATTCTCCAGCACGGGTAGTAATACTGCCATCCCAACCTTGAGCATAACTCAAGGTCACAAAGGGCCGGGATTGCAGTTTATCATTTGATTTATGGGCCAGTAACCACGCTTCAATTTCCTGGTAAATGCTCATGCGTTAGCGTTTGACAGAGGATTTTGGGGTAGGATTCAGGGGCAATATATGTTGCATGCGTTGTACTTTAGTTTGCAAATAACTGGCATTATCTTGATTAATACTCGCTTCCAAAGGTATCCGTGCGGCCACTCTGATGCCTTCAGCTTCAAGGGCGGCCATTTTGGCAGGATTATTAGTCATCAATAACACGGAACTGACCCCTAAATCTTCCAAGATCCTCGCGGCGATTGAATAACTGCGTTCGTCAGCCCCATGCCCTAACAGTAAATTAGCATCCACGGTATCATGCCCCTCGTCTTGCAAATTATAGGCACGTAATTTTTGTAATAAGCCAATACCCCGCCCTTCTTGACGTAAATACACGAGCACCCCGGAACCGTTTTCCGCAATCAACTGTAGCGCCTGATCTAATTGCTCGCCACAATCACAGCGTCTAGACCCCAAAACATCGCCAGTAAAACATTCTGAATGTAAGCGCACTAAAACATCGGTTTCATTAGCTAAATTACCCATATACAGGGCTAAATGCTCTTTTTGATCTTGTGAATTAGAGTAATAACACAGCTGAAAATTCCCATGAATTGTAGGAATACGCGCACTCGTTAGTCGGGTAACAAAAGGTTTTGACATGAATATTAATAATAAAAAAATGAGTAACTTATAAAATAAATAATTGTGTAGCTAGCGTAAATAAAAATTAAGCTGCACTGAGCTCTATGCACGCAACTAGAGTCCTGAATGCCTGTACCAACCTATCTGAACCTACAGAACCCTAAAAGTTCAGCAGCCAGTATAGATAACTCTGCTGAATCTGTCTGCGCGAGGTGGAGTTATCACCCCTGAAGCCTTAGACGAAGTTGTAAAAAGTTAGTGAGTTCACCTATCTGACTCCTCTGGTAAGGAATGGGTTAGGGCGGGGTCGGAATAATTACAAAAGTTCATACTTTTTAAGCTTGTACCACAAGGAACGTTCACTGATTTGCATTAATTGCGCAGCTTTTGCTTTATTTTGATTGGTTTCAATTAAGGCTTTGGTAATAATCTGTTTTTCGAGTTTTTCGACATTTTCATTCAAATTAAATGATTCTGCCGCCGTGGGTGAATGCGTCGGCAACGGGGAAGCCTCCGATTCGTGCCCGTCATTTGCGGGATAATTAAACATAATTTCCGCAGGTAAATGATCCAAAGTGACGGGTTTACCGCCACTGAGTACAATCGCCCGTTCCATCATATTTTCTAGCTCACGCACGTTTCCAGGCCACGGGTAGGTCATGAGATATTCTTCCGCTTGCGGACTGACGCCATTATACGGGAACCCAAAATCTGCCGCATGGCGTTGGAGAAAATGTTTTGCTAAAGTTAAAATATCCTGTTGCCGCTCGCGTAACGGCGGCAGTTCGATATTAAACACATTCAGACGGTAAAATAAATCCTCACGTAGTTTTTGATCGGCAATCGCTTGTCTGGGATTACGATTCGAGGCGGCAATCACCCGAATATCTACGGCAATACTGCGATTGCTGCCCAAGCGCTCCAGGGTGCGTTCTTGCAAAACCCGGAGTAACTTGGCCTGAATATTAAAATCCATTTCAGTAATTTCGTCTAAAAACAAGGTACCGCCCTCGGCCAGCTCAAATTTGCCCACCCGCTCTTTCACCGCGCCAGTAAAAGCGCCTTTGCTATAGCCAAATAACTCACTTTCCAAAATCTCTGCAGGAATGGCCGCACAGTTGATCGAGACAAATAAAGAATCCGCACGCGGTGAGGCCCGATGAATAGCACGCGCCACTAATTCTTTTCCGGTCCCGGTTTCTCCTTGAATCAGTACGCTCGTTTTGGTCGGCGCTACTTGTTGGATCAAGGTATAGATGTCTTGCATTTTAGGGCTACTGCCAACAAATTCGCCCCACCCCGCCTCGACACTTTGGCGTAAATAGCGGTTTTCGCGTTGAATTTTGCTGAGTTTAAGTGCACGGGTCACGGCGGCTTCCACCGCATCGAGTTCAAACGGACGAATAATATAATCACTCGCACCGTATTTCATCGCCTCCACGGCACTTTCTACCGTACCGTAGGCGGTCACCACAATCACGGCGACTTCATTGCGCTGTTCGCGGAGTTCGCGTAATAGCCCAATGCCGTCTAAATTTGGCATACGTAAATCGGTAATCACTAAGTCAACACTGCGATTATTTAAAAAATCTAGCGCAGCTTGTCCATCTTCTGCTTGATGCACGTCATGCCCCATTTGGGTCAGCATGATTTCCAATAAGCGGCGCATTTTGGCTTCGTCATCTACTACTAAGATACTGTGTGTGGTCATATCATTTTTTTAAGAAATTAATTTACTACTGAATTAAGCCAGTGCGTCCGAAGTACAAGGCAACTCGACGTGGAAACATGCACCGCCGCCAGGAGCGTCTGTAATGTATATTTGGCCGCCATGTGCAATCACGATCTGCTGGACGACGGTCAGTCCTAAGCCAACGCCATCTTGTCGGCGGGTAAAAAATGGATCAAAGACCGTCAGTTTATGTTCGTCTTTAATTCCAGGACCATTATCTTTTACTTGCACATGCACATTCCCTGCTTGTATGGCTGTTGTTACGCTAATTTGTCCATGTTGTGGTGTATGTTGAATAGCATTAATAATCAAATTCAAAAACACTTGGGTTAATTGATCCCGGTCACCACTAATGCTGTGCGCTAACACGGCAAAATTGCTCGCTAAGCTGATGTGTTTTTGATCAGCCTGTGATTGTATCAAATTCAGCGTATGCTCTAGAATGGATTGCAAATTTTGCGGCGTGAAATGCGGCGTTTTCGGACGTGCACACTCGAGTAAGGTCGTCACCAGTTCATTTAGACGTTGGGATTCACTCAGAATAAATTCAATCATCTCTTGTCCCACAGGACTTAACTGCTGCTCGCGCTGTAACATTTGCGCAGATGAACGTAAAATCCCCAGCGGGGTCCGTACCTCATGCGCCATGCTGGCTGCCATTTCCCCGATCACTGCCAGCTTAGCAACGCGCACGATATCGCGTTTGGATTGTTCTAAATTAGCAATCATGCGTCCAAATTGAGCGTTGAGTTCTGCGACCTCGCCGTTAGCCTTTAACTTCGGTGGAAGCTGTTGTTTGCCTTGCATAAAATCGCGCGTAAATTGCGTTAGGCGTACAATCGGATTGGCAATCAGCGCTGAGATCCACAGCGAGACGGCAATGCCCAGAAGCAACGTTAATCCCAAAAATACCAGCAAGGTACGCCATAGTTGCCATACCGAGGCAAAGGCATGCTCATTCGTTTCAATAATCAATACACACCAGCCAAAGCCAGCAAATTTTCGATATCCCTTTGAATGCGCATAGCCCACGGTGACGGCTTGATTATCCAGAAAGTCGGCATGGGTACTAAAAGCACCGCGTTCAGCATCCAAAGGCCATTCACTGGGTAAGGCGTGAAATGCTGGGATACGGTTGGCTAAAGCTGCTGAGGTGGCGATCACGTGATGCTCCGCATCTACCAGTAAGGCATAGCTTTCAGCACTTTGACTTTCGTCTACTTGCGTAGCACTGAGTAAATTATAGATTTCATTCCAATCAAATCCCGTATAGAGGGTCCCTAGCGCGCCAACTTGGAAGTTATCTGGAATAGCGATCGAAAAGAATAATTGTTTATGGATGATATCCAAGGGATGCAAGGCTAGGGTTTTATTATTTAGATTCAGGGTTAACCACGGCGGAACTGAAACCAAGGTGTGGCCGACCAGTTCCTGTGCCGAACTGGCAATGACTTTATGGTGTTGATCCACCGCAAAGAGTTGTTGGTAAACGCCGTCGTAGCCAATATGCAATTCATTCAAAAATTGCGATAAGCGCTTGTCGACATCGCGAGTCCGGAGCTCTTGCATCATATCCAAATGACTCCAGGTGGTAATGTTTTCCATCCGTTCAAACAGTGTCGTATCAATATGCTGCATCAAGGTACTCGCTTGTGCTTGCAACTGCGTTTCAATTTCACTGTGTAAGGACTCGCGCAAATGGGCAAAAATCATTAAAGTGATTAACAAAACGGATGTTAAACTAAGAAGTACATACGACACTAACAGGGTGTAGCGAATGGTCATTTTTTTCTCATTTTTCAAAAATCCAGGCAATGCTAAAATTGCTTAAATTAGCACTTGTGTTGACATTGTGCTGCGCTTACGCCATGAGTGCACGAGCCGAACACAATTCAGAACAGGCTTGGCTAGATTATCATTGGGGTCGAGGTTTAAATCTACCCGCGTTAAATTTGAATATTGGGGGCTATTTTAAAGCATCTTATGTTCGCGAAGAGCTTTCCCCCGACAAATTTTCAGTCAACGATTTAAGCGTATTCATTACCTGGTCGCCTTTTGATCGTCTGCGTTTTTTTGCAGAAGTCGAACAACATAACTGGTTAAGTAACGAGGGTGTGTCACGTTTTAACGAAACCCTGAGTGTCGAGCGCTTGTTTGTGGATGTGTTGTTATCGGAGTCCTCAACGCTACGCTTTGGAAAATATCTGACCCCTGTAGGTCGCTGGAATGTCATCCATTCCGCACCTTTAGTGTGGACCACCAATCGTCCGGTACTCACCGATGACCGTTCTTATGCACCCCGTGCCAATGGAGTATTGTTGACGCACAGTCATTTGGTGAACGAACATAATTTGGATATTACGCTGTATTTGGACGACTCAACCGATTTAGAAATTAAATCGCGGAATAATATTGTATTTGATCGTGCCGCGGGTGCCCGCGTGAATTATGAATTAACAGAACATTTACAAATTGGAAGTTCCTACTTAGCCTATCAAAAACTTTCGGATATGGCGTTAGCCGACCTAAACTCCCCTGATGATGCTCCTTTACCCTGGCATCATTTGATTGGTATCGATGCACTCTGGCAGCATAACGGCTATGAAGTGTTATTTGAATCGCATTATCATTTGCGTGACGATCCTAAACATATATTGGATGAAAAAAGTCTGTTTATTCAAGGCGTCGCTCCGTTGGTGGCACAAGTTTCTGCTGTGGCGCGCTACGAATATTTCAATAGCAGTATTTTCCGTCCATTACTGCAAGATACTGTTGCGCATATCGGCGTGACGGGCTTAGCTTGGCGACCATTTTTACCCATGGTGTTAAAAGCAGAATATCGCTTTGGTTCTGGCAACCAAATTATTGCCCCCAGTGGTTTTTATCTTTCTATTGCAACATTTTATTGATACGCATGTTGCTGTTACGTAATCGGATCATTCTTAGCCTTCTGCTGCTCTGTAGTAGTGCATGTTTTGCGGATGATATTTTAATTGTCATGGGCCAATCGTATGCCGTTGAAAAATTGAGCATTAAACAATTAGAAAATATTTATCGACGCAAAACCCAGCTTAATCAGGTAGGGGAACGTTGGAATCCCATTAATTTAAGTGCTAGTGATCGCTTGCGGGCTGCTTTTGCACAAAAAATCTATCAAGAACCATCCGAAGTGATGGAAGCCTATTGGAACACCCAATATTTTCAGGGCATTATGCCGCCGTATGTGGTTAATTCTGTTGAAGGGATGTTACGGATGCTGGAAACCACCCCGGGTGCCATTGGCTATCTATTGCCGTGTCAACTCGATAAGCGCGTCCGTGTAGTATTAAAACTCACAGTCAATGAATCCTTAGCGGATTTGTGCGAAAAAAAATAGCGCGAAATGTCTGCTCAAAGCGTGCACTGAGACCTGCAAATATTTTAGTTTTCTAGCAGTCGTCGTAAGAATTTACGCCAAAATTCAAGGTAAAATAAGCCATTCGAGTTTTTAGATATCTGAATCTTGCAAATCAGAATTCATCTGCACATGCTGTTTTGGAGTACGCCTTTTGACCAGAAAAACACGCATTAATTTAAGCGTATTTTGTTTAGCGCTAATGCTGTTGGGGGGGATGAATGCAATCTTTTCTCAAACCAGCTATGGCGTCTATCTGGAAGAGGAATTGGGATTAAGTGCGTTGTTTAATCTCAGAGGCTCCATCCGCGCACCGCGCAATGTGGTTATCGTAAGTATTGATCAGGTTTCTGCGGAAGTATTACGCTTAGGCGATAATCCTGAAAATTGGCCGCGCCATTACTACACTCAACTGATAGAAAAACTCAATAAACAAAGCCCAGCGTTAATTGCATTTAATATTCATTTCAGCGAAAGTCGCAATGACAATGGCGATACCGTGCTTGCCGAGGCCATGGCCGCAAGTAAAAAAATTATTCTTAGCAATTACTTAAAGCAATACACGCTTAATGGCTTTCCGCCAAATAGTGAATTTAGTTATGAGCGTGTCATTAATCCTATCCCCATTTTTCAAGACGCCGCCCTCAGTTCTTCACCTTTTCCGCTGGCGAAAACTTCATCCACAATTAAGACTTTCTGGACCTTTAAACGTAGCGCTGGCGATATTCCTACGTTTCCGGTGACTGTATTTCAGTATTTTTTGTTTAAGCAGCATTTTTTAGAGATAAAACATCTGTTACAGCTGCTGAATCCCAGTGTGGCAAATACACTACCCGAGTCATTTCCAGCTATGCAGCACGCAGGGCACGCCGATCAATTACAAAGTTGCGATCAAATTATCGCTACGGTCACGAATGCTATCCTGCTCAGCCCAGAAACTCTTGCAGCATTTAGCCACTTAATCGCTCATCACTCGGAGTTAAGCCCTGCAAGTCGACGCTTGCTCGAATCTTGGCTTGACCTCCTTCAAGGGGGTGAAAATCTTTATCTAAATCATTATGGTAGAGCAGGCAGTATTTTTACCATTCCCTTTTACCAAGTATTAGTCGCTGATTATTTACAACCAGAATTATTTAAAAACAGTATTGTGATGGTTGGCTATTCAGACCGCTTGCAACCAGAGAAAAACCAAGATTTTTTTACAGCGTTTTCCTCCAACAACCAAGATAGCGTGAGCCCAATTGAAATTGCAGCCACGGCGGTAGCTAATTTGTTACAGCGTTCTTGGATTATGCCTATGGATGCCCAGCAACAAATCGCGCTGATCGTTATTTGGGGAGTCATTTTAGCTGCGGTGCTAAGTTTTTTAAGTTATCCGGTGATTTTGTTGAGTCTATTACTCCTCGGCTTAAGCTTTGTCGGAGTTGCTGAATTGGTGTTTTATCAAAAATCTTTATGGATACCGGTATTTATTCCCCTTGCCATACAAATTCCTTTAGCTCTCGCCTTAGCCAGCATAGTGCATTACGTTAAGAATCGTCAGGCGCATCGGCATATGCAAAAAGCGTTTAGTTATTACATTCCTCGCGATGTCATCCATAACCTAACCCAACAGCCTAAAATTGAGGAATTACATAGCTACGGTGAATTATTGCAAGGGGTATGTATGGCCACCGATGCTGGCGAATATACGGCGTTAGGCGAAAATCTAAACCCCTTAGAATTAAATCAGCTGATGAACAAGTACTATGCGATTATGTTTCCGGTCGTGAAACAACACCAAGGTATAGTTTCAGATGTTATGGGCGATGCGATGCTAGCCATCTGGGCAAGTGCGACACATGATCAACGTCTTAGAATTAAAGCCTGTAAAACAGCGTTAGCGATTAAAGCGGCTATCGATGAATTTAACCAGACACAGCCTTTTCAATTACACACGCGTATCGGCCTGCATTATGGTGCCATGCGCTTAGGTAATGTGGGCGCGCAAGATCATTTTGAATATCGTGCGGTGGGTGATGTGGTCAATACCGCCACCCGCGTAGAAGGCTTAAACAAGCTATTAGGCACTAAAATATTGATTTCACAGCATGTCATAGAGGATATTGAGCTGTTTAATATCCGTGAGATGGGGGTTTTTATTTTCAAGGGAAAAACCCAGCCAGTAAAACTTTTTGAATTACTGCATAGCCGCGAGGCAAATACCGCCTACATTCCTTACTTAACAGTAAAATTTACTGCAGCATTAAAATGTTTTCAGCAGTATCGTTGGCAAGAAGCATTGACTAAATTTCAAACCCTACAACACGAATTTCCATTGGATGGACCTACTTTATTTTATATCAGATACTTAACAGCGAATATGTATAATATCCCTCCCCAGGGTGAACGCCACAGTGAAGCAGTGATCGATGTTGGCAATCAATTTAACCCTGTACTTTACAGTTAGTGTTTGCTAATTTGCACAGACGCCTATCAGGCTTATAGAAAAACCTGATACAAAACTGTACACCGCTAAAACATCACTATTAAATTCTTGATCCACTTGCACGTTAAACTTTAACAACTTCTAACCTAAGGCAGCTGAAAAAACCATGAGTTCAGAACCCTCCGGCATTTCTGTTTGGCAAATAAAAACTGGTTTATCTTGGTCTACTACGTGGAGCATCCTGGGCATTGCCACCCTAATATTTGGTTATCTCTGGCTTTTTCCCAATTCGTATGTTCAGCATATGCAGCTAGAACATTATTTACCGTTGCATCTTTTGCTTGAAATATTCGCTGTCACCATCGCGGTAGCCTGTTTTTCAGTCGGGGCTTATGCTCGCATCACCCACAGTCAAGCTAAACTGCCACTCATTTCGACGAGTTTTATTGCTGTGGCGTTAATGGATACTGCGCATCTGCTCACCTATCGCGGTATGCCAGCTGGAATAATTCCACCCTCGCCACAAACCGCCATTATCTTTTGGTTTGCAGCACGTTATGCCTTAGCGTTGTCTTTGTTAGCGTTAACTATTCTGGAAAAGTTTGAAACCAAAAAACTATTATCTTCTCAGTTAGTCCTGCTGGGGGCATTACTCTATTCTGCAGTGATGTTGTATTTAGTCATAGCCCAAGAGAGTATTTTTCCAATTTTTTTTATCGAAGGTAATGGCCTAACTGCGGCTAAAATTGTTTATGAATGGATTTTGATTGCACTATTAAGCGTTGCTTTAGGTGTAATTGGTCTTAAACGCAATTCAGAGCCACTTTTTAGCCATACAGATTTATTTGCGGCACTGTGGTTAACGATACTCAGTGAATTATGTTTTACGCTGTACGTAGATGTTAGCGATGCTATTAATATATTAGGCCACATCTTTAAGGTGTTAGCCTACGTTTTTATCTATAGAACCTTAGTCGTCGGTATTATCAGTCTGCCCTATAGACAATTAGAAAACAGTCAAAATACCCTGCAACAGCTGACGCACAATATTCATCAGGTATTTTGGATGGCGTCTGCCGATGGTCAGCGCATTATTTATGTGAGCCCTGCATACGCAACCATTTGGGGACGCTCTTGCCAGAGCTTGATTGACGAGCCCCAAAGTTGGTTTGCGGCCATTCCATCCAAGCACTATCAACGCGTGCTCGATTATGTGAAAGTTCACGCACAGCAGAACTATACCATTGAGTTTCCCATTATCCGGCCAGATGGAAGTGAACGTTGGATACATCAACAAGGATTTCCAATATTTGATGCCGAGGGCAACGCACAGCGCATAGTGGGGATTGCAGAAGACGTAACCGCGCAAATCCAAGCAAAGGCAGCGTTAATCGCCAGTGAAACACGTTTGAGTGCCATCTTAAGAACCGCTGCTGACGGAATTCATGTCGTAGATGCCCAGGGTACCATTGTAGAAGCCAGTGCCTCTTTTCTCAAAAGCATCGGTTATGATGAGAGTTGTTTAGGGCATCTGAAAATAGCAGATTTTGATAAATATCTCCCCTCTGACACCATTGAAACCGCTATTAGCTATCTGCTGACACATAGTGGGGAAGCAAAAGTGCTGGAAACCAAGCATACCCACCGGGATGGATATGAATTTTGGGTAGAAATTTTTGCTTGCGCGGTTCCGATTGCAGAAGAAACCTATATTTATGCGTCGTCACGGGACATTTCTAGCCGCAAAAATGCAGAACTTGAACTGCAAAAAAGTGAACGTTTATTACGCGAATCACAGAAGGCAGCCAATATCGGTTGCTACATCAATGATTTATCTACCGGAATCTGGGAAAGCACTCCCGTGTTAGATGAGATTTTTGGGATCACACGCACTTATCCACATACGATTGAGGGATGGCTCAAGCTTATTCATCCAGATTTCAAACAGCCTATGCAAGCAGCGCTGCAGGCAGTGATTCAAGATAAAATACTGTTTAATGAAGAATATAAGATTATTCGCCCCAATGATCAGGCCGAACGTTGGATGCACGGATTGGGCAAAATAGTGTTGGACAATCACCAAGGTATGAGCTTACTGGGAACGGTGCAAGACATTACCGAACGTAAAATCAGTGCGCAACGCGTTGAGTTTTTGAAAGAACTCTACGAAGCCTTAGCGAAAATCAACGAAATTATTATCCTCGCCACCGATCAAGTTGATTTATTTCAACAAATTTGTCATGTCAGCGTTGCGACCGGATTAATGAAGCTTGCATGGATCGGTGTCGAACACCCGGAAAGTCAACGCATCATTCCGCTTGCGATGGCCGGTGATGGCATGGGTTATTTAGATGAAATTGTCATTTCCAGTAATCCCGCTTCACCCGAAAGCCAAGGCCCCGTGGGTTTAGCCTGGAACACTAAAACCGCGGTGGTCTGTCAAAGTAATTTGAACCAAGTCACGATTCAACCCTGGTCAAATATTGTCAATAAATATGGTTGGCAATCGATTGCGAGTTTTCCCATTATTTGTGGGGAGCAATGCTACGCAGTATTTACGGTTTATCATACGGAAGCGAATTTTTTTAATGAAGAGGTGGTGAGTTTATTAAGCGCTACCGTGAATGATCTGGCGTTTGCGTTGACTGGTATGGAAACCAAAAAAGCGCTAATCGAAAGTGAGGAGCGTTTTCGTTTATTAGTTGATGTCGCTCCAGTGCCTTTTCTGTTAATTGATGCCCAGCAAAATATAACCTTTTTAAATCCTGCGTTTACCCGGGTTTTTGGCTACCATTTACAGGAGATTCCGACCTTAAATCATTGGTGGAAGCTTGCTTCCCCAGCACTGGAATATCGGCAATGGCTTGCAGAAACATGGCACACAATTCTGCAACCAGCCAATGAGATGCACACCCACATAGATCCTTTAGAAATCACTTTGAATTGCAAAGATCAAAGTCAACGGACGGTCATTGCCAGTGTAACTAGTTTAGGTGCTGCGCATAAATCGGCCACGCATTTAATCGTGCTGTTTGATATCACCGATCGCAAAGCCAGTGAATTTGAATTAGAACGTAATCGTGAAAATCTCGAGGAAATGATCGAGGCCCGAACGGCGGAATTAGTCATCGCAAAAGACCAAGCAGAAGCCGCAAATCGCGCTAAATCGGGTTTTCTTGCGAATATGAGTCACGAAATTCGTACCCCCATGAATGGGGTCATCGGGATGATTGACGTGTTACTGCAAACTTCATTAACGCCTGAGCAATATAAAATTGCACAAATTATTCACGACTCGGCCTATGCACAGCTGGCGATTCTGAGCGATATTTTAGATTTTTCCAAAATTGAAGCTGGCAAAATGTTGGCGGTACCTGAAGCGTTTATGCTGGAAGCGGTGGTAGAAAGTGTCTGTCTGATGTTAGATCCGATGGCGCAATCCAAAAAAGTTGATCTTAAAGTGTTTGTTGATCCTAAAATCCCTCAATTACTCCTCGGTGATGCGCAACGCCTACGTCAAATTCTAACGAATCTCAGCAATAATGCGATTAAATTTTCCAGTGGCTTACCGCATAAAGGCGAAGTCAACGTTAGAGCGCAAATGCTTAGAATTGACTCTCGGCAAGTGTGGATAGCATTTGTGATTCGCGATAATGGCATAGGGATTAGTGAAGCCGCACAAAGCAAACTCTTCCAACGCTTTGAACAAGCGGATACCAGTACCACCCGAATTTATGGTGGGACTGGATTAGGATTAGTGATTTGTAATCGCTTAGCGGAAATATTAGGGGGGGAAATTAAGCTTCAAAGTTCTCCTGAACATGGCAGCGAATTTACCGTCAATCTCCCTTTCGAAATACCCGCAGAACAACCTGAAACCCTGCCTTCGGCGGTGGTCGATATTCCCTGTTTAATCATCGGACCCCATACGGGTTTGACCCAAGATATTGGCTTACACCTCATCGACGCCGGAGCGCAAGTCACTTATATCGAAGACATAGAGGCTGTTAAATTATTGCCCCCACCTGCTGAAGCTTTGTGGATTTGGGTCTTTGATTTATTTGGCACGCCTGCATTGGACGACATGCTCAACGCAGCACAAACTTATAAACAGACAATTGCAAATGATATCGCCATTCAACATCTAGCCATTGGACGGGGTCGACGGCGTAAAGCCCGGTTGCTCGCTGAAAATGTAGCGCAAATTGATGGCAATTTATTAACTCGGCAGAGTATCTTGCGGGCGGTCACCATGATCGCTGGTCGTGCCTTTCCAGAATCGAGTGCGCATTACACAGCGACAGAGGCGACCAATAGAGTAAAAGTAACTCGCGAGCATGCGGTTAATAAACGGCAATTGATCTTGGTGGCAGAAGATAACGAAGTCAATCAGAACGTGATACGTGAACAACTCAATCTCTTAGGATTTTACGCGGATATTGTTGGGGATGGCCGCGAAGCTTTAACTCGCTGGTTGGTAGAAGATTACGCGCTGGTGTTAACAGACTTACATATGCCGCATCTGGATGGTTATCAATTAACAACGGCCATCCGTAATGAAGAAGCTAAAACAGATAGTCAACGTACCCCTATCATTGCATTGACTGCAGTTGCCATGAAAGGCGAAGCGGAGAATTGTATTGCTCTCGGAATGGATGATTATCTTAGTAAACCTACACCACTAGCGGAGTTAAGCACTATGATGCAAAAATGGTTACCGCAACCTGCAGAACCCAGCACCTCGCAAACTGCCGAACTTAAGCCTGCCGAGACTCCTCAGCCTGAAGTTGCAAGCCCCCCCCAGATTAACCCTGAGTTATCTGATGCACCCGATTGGGATCCCGAGGCATTGGCTAGAATTGTAGGCAATAAACCTGCAAGCATACGCCGCTTTTTAGAGCTATTCCTAGTCACCAGTCAAGAGCAATGTCAGGTGTTGCAAACGGAAACGGATTTTAAAGTGCTCAGCAGCACTGCACATTCTTTAAAATCTTCATCACGTTCTGTAGGGGCTTTTCGCCTAGGAGATTTATGCCAATCTCTAGAAGCGGCAGGCAAAGCCGAAGATCGTGAAACTTGCAATTTTCTAATTGATGCTATTATTAATACACGAGAACTTACTGCACAAAAAATTAACCAAAATTTAAACTAAACCTGGAAAGCATTGATGCAAAAATTACTGGTTGTTGATGATGATAAATTTAGCCGAACCCTAACTCAAGCCACTCTCGAAGCAGCTGGCTATGATGTCGACGATGCAGAAGATGGTGAAATAGCCTGGAACATCATTGATAAGGCCCCCAGTGATTTTGATTTAATTTTGCTCGATAAATGCATGCCTAAGTTGGATGGCCTGGATTTATTAAAACGTATTAAATCTGATCCACGTTTTAAAGACTTGCCCGTGGTGATGCTCACAGGCGCTACTCAGGAACAGGATATCGTAGATGGTTTGGCAGCAGGAGCGCATTATTATTTGACTAAGCCCTCCCCTGAGGAAATATTAACCAATGTCATCAAAAATGCCTTATTACAACTGCAAAACAAGCGTGAACTGCTATCTGCTATCGGTCACCAAACCGAAGCCCTCAAAATTTTAACCCGTGCAGAATTTAGTTTTAGCAATTTACAAGAAGCGAAAACCTTGGCTTTATGGCTAGCAGATGCCAGCATGGTGCCGGAACGTACCGTTAACGCCTACTCAGAGTTGTTAGTGAATGCCGTAGAACATGGTAATCTTGAGATCAGTTATCAACAGAAAAGTCAGCTACTGCTAGCGGGACGTTGGGAAGAAGAAATAGCACAACGCCTTCAGCAAGAACCCTATGCTCATCGGCGAGTGACGGTCACCATGGAAACACAAACAGATCAATATATTGTTATCATTAAAGATGAAGGCAATGGCTTTGACTGGACCGAGTATTTAGATTTTAGCCCGGAACGCGCATTTGATTTACATGGACGAGGCATTGCCATGGCCCGAAAAATGGGCTTAGATGATATTGAATATCAAGGGAATGGCAATACCGTAGTGACTATAGTTAAAAAATCTAATTAAGCCAAGACATGCAGGCTTATCGGAGAGCTTAGTTGCCGCCAATTCAAATCTAGCTGTACTAAAAGAACATGAACTCACCTTCACCCATGATGGAATTACCTTCGGGTAATGTTTGGTATTCCAATTTGAAGTTGGCGGCATCAATCATAGTATTCACTAAAATATAAATATTATGGTTAATATTAGTATCAAACTTCAACGTAATCGCTTCTGTCTTTTTAGGTAAAATGGCTTTCAGATTATCACCTTGAATGACTGACGGCACCCCAAGACATAGATCACAGCCGTAATGCATCAGTTTATTTTTAAATCGCCCAACCAACTGATTGGTCAGTTCGCCTATCCAGTCTTGTAGATGTTGAGTATCATTAGTCTCCAGTTCTTCTAACTTCGCAGGATAGGTGGCTTCCAAAATCTTAAAATTAGTTTCAATTGCAATCGTACTTCTAAAGCCATCGGCGGCCGCACCTAGTAAACCTACTATAGAGACATCAGTTTCATTACTGAAGGCACTGTCTAAACAAGCTACTAAGGTGGCTTGTAGGCCGTAGAACTCAAATAATTCTTGTGTTGCCGAAGTGACAAGCTCAATAATAGTTGCATGTGATTCTGCAATATTGGGGCAGTTTATTTCTTTTACAAACATTGAATATCTCCTGATAATTTTGTTTACTGCGGATCACAATTGCAATCTAAGCACACTGTCGCGCAGTTCTGAGGAAGTTTATTGCAGAGTATCGACCAGATTAAGGTTTACTTAAGCCTGAGAGATACCAAGTTGTTCAAAAAATTCCATGATGTGCCTTTTACAAAACAATCCATTAAGCGGCGTATTATTGCAACTTACAAAACATAGAGTTGGGCGGAGTGCCACACAACTTCCAACGCCAGCTGCCTAAAATCCGAATTTCATGGCATTGGGTACTGGTAAGTTCAATCTCTAGAATGGAGTTTAGCGCATTTTGGCAATTTCATCTGAAATTGCTATGCATGAACACGAGATTGTGCTGAAGTAGAAAAATTATACCTAGCTCCCTCAAAAAGTTATTCCGGCTCTGACTTTGTTAAAATACCGACCATTGATCAATTGAGATTGGATTTCTAGTTAGCTACGGAATGGAGTATCCTAAAGTTTGAACATCATTTTCCTCTACTGATAAATCTACGAGAATCCTATGAACCGATGGCTTATTTTGTTGTTCTGGCTGCTTACCCTCAATGGCTGCGGCTATAACACCCTACAATCTGCGGATGAAGACATAAAAGCCGCTTGGGGTGAAGTCCTTAACCAATACCAACGCCGTGCCGATTTAATCCCAAACTTGGTGAATGCAGTTAAAGGCTATGCGGCGCATGAAAAAGACGTGTTAACCCAAGTCACGGAAGCTCGCGCCAAAGTGGGGACTTTGAATGCGAGCCCGGAATTGGTGAATGAC
>SXGT01258750.1_pt1 | contig 18036 bp, 15 predicted proteins | sample 3176221 | NCBI WGS metagenome assembly SXGT01 (sample SAMN11356862, study PRJNA531348) | freshwater metagenome | isolation source: freshwater sample F1-120 | place: China: Fuxian Lake, Yuxi | collected 2017-12-25
GACACATGTCCCGCCATGGTGGAACCATCGTCGCTCACTCCATTTACGTACGGAAAGCTGCCCCCAGGCAGATTGTTTAGTTCCTGCGGCACGCCATCGACCCAGCGAACGGCGGTGTGAACGCTTCCGTTTGAGCATTTTCCGACAATGATGCGGCCATCCGCATTTACTTCCTCTGCGTAACAGGTGATGCGCCCCGCCAGAGGCGTTAGTCCTTGAAACACGTATTGAGCGTTTGCGGTGGAAGTTAATGCTGTGACGGTCCCGGCGACAGCACTCAGTTTCAGGAGTTTCAACGACAGGTTCATGGTGGTCTTCACGTCAACGTTCTCCCAGATTTGTTGGTCCGATCGCGCAGAACGGGGATATCAGACCACATCAAGTATGCCGCGGAAATTGAGTTGTGCCAGCAAAGGGCGGTGGGAGGATTTGTAATTGTTCGAAATTGCGGGGATGAGCGGCGGGGGCTGGTATTTTTTGCGTATGAATTTGGATCGGTTCAATACTGACATACAAAACGAGTGAGGGCTGGGAGGCCGGAATGGGAGTTTTCAGGTCGATGAACTGGGAGAAGGACCGGACACCGGCAAGAATGCCGGTGGCACGCCGCAAAACCGGACCGAATTTGCCAATTCGTTTGTCTGGTGGAGGCACTTGGAAAGCCACCAACGTCGAGCGGAATTGCCTATACTTCCCCTCACATCGGCCAACCCTTGTGACATCTCTTTTGTAGAGATGCGGGGTTGTGTGTTAATCACTCTCACGCCCACAGTCTGGGCAGGCCCTTTGTACTGAAGAGCATGATGCTCAAAGTGCATGGGGTATCGGTGTCGGTATCGCCTGTTGCGACAGGGAGGCAATGCCTTCTTTCGCGGCCGATGAACGGGCGATTCGGACATGCAGGGGTTGCGCAGCGCACAATACATAACGCTGCTTCCCCGGAAGGTATTTACATGATTGATGAAGCGTTGATGGCATCACTGGGTCTTAAAGACAACGACATTGACACCATGCTTGAGGCCGCCATGGGCGGACGCACGGGCGATGCGGGTCTTGAGCACCTGCTTTCGCGGCAGGTTGATTCGCAGACCCCCGGCAAGATCATCAAGGGCAAGATTGTCGGCATGGCCGGCAACGAAGTCGTTGTTGAAGTCGGCCTCAAGAGCGAAGGTCTGATCCCCAAGGAAGAATTTGATGGTGGACCAGAGCCCAAGCCCGGCGATGAAATTGATGTTCTGTTTGAAGGCTACGAAGGCGAAGGCGGGCTGATTCAGCTCTCCAAGCGCAAGGCCGACCGCATGCTGAACTGGCAGCGGATTCTCGATACTACTAAAGAAGGCGATGTTGTTGAAGGATTGGTCACACGCAAGATCAAGGGCGGATTGCTCGTTGATATCGGCGTCCCCGTGTTCCTTCCTGCTTCGCAAGTTGATATCCGTCGTCCTGGCGATGTTGGTGAATTCATGGGCCGCAAGGTTCGAGCCAGCATTTTGAAGATCGATCTTGAGCGTCGAAACATCGTAATTTCCCGCCGCAAGTTGATTGAAGATGAGCGCGAGAATGCCAAGAAGCGCATCATGGACACGATCAAGGAAGGCGAGACGATCATCGGCGAAGTCAAGAACATTGCTGATTTCGGCGCGTTCATTGATCTCGGCGGAATTGACGGACTGCTGCACATTACTGATATGTCCTGGGGCCGGATCAATCACCCCAGCGAACTTCTCAAGCTGGGTCAGAAGATCGAAGTCAAAGTTCTCAATATCGATCGCGAGAAAGAGAAGATTGCACTTGGTCTCAAGCAGAAGGAAACCAGCCCGTGGGAAGAGATCGAGCGCAAGTACCCCGTCAACTCGCGCGTCAAGGGCGCTGTTGTCAACATCATGACGTACGGCGCGTTCGTGCGGCTTGAAGATGGCATCGAAGGCCTCGTGCACATCTCTGAAATGAGCTGGACACGTCGCGTCAATCATCCGAATGAAGTCGTCAAGCAAGGCGATGAAGTTGAAGTCGTTGTTCTTGAGATCAACAAGGACAAGCAGGAAATCAGCCTCGGCATGAAGCAGATCGAGGTCAACCCCTGGGAACTCGTTTCCGAGAAGTATCCTCCCGGAACCATCATCGAAGGTCAGGTCCGCAACCTCGCCAACTACGGCGCGTTTGTCGAGATCGAACCCGGCATCGATGGCCTGCTGCACATCAGCGACATCAGCTGGACCAAGAAGATCACGCACCCACAGGAAGTGTACAAGAAGGGCGACGAAGTTCGCTGCGTGGTGCTCGAAGTCGATCAGACCAAGCAGCGCATCAGCCTGGGTATCAAGCAGCTCACCGAGGATCCGTGGCTCAATGCGATCCCGGACAGCTACAAGCCCGGCATGGTTGTTCGCGGCAAGGTCACCAAGATCACCAACTTCGGTGTGTTTGTTGAACTTGAAGCCGATCTCGAAGGTCTGCTCCACATCTCTGAACTCGCCGACCACAAGGTCGAGACTCCTCAGGACGTGGTCAAGGCTGATGAGGAAATCGATGTCAAGATCCTCCGCGTTGACAAGGCTGATCGCAAGATCGGTCTCTCGCTCAAGCGTGCACAATGGGGCGATACCACCGGCGCACCGGCCGATGAAGCAGCCTCTAGCGGCCGCAAGGGCGGCGGCTCACCAACCCGCGGCGGTATGGATGACCACGGCGCGATGGGCACTGACAAGATCCGCTTCGGCAGCGAAGATTGATTTTGAGCTGATTGGTCAAATGGAATGATTCACGCGGGCCTGAGAGCGATCTCAGGCCCGCTTTCTTTTTCCGACACTGAGCGTGGTGCTCGACATACGCTTGCCCACCATGCAGAATCGATTCGCTTCACTCACCATCAGCACGGTTGCGATTTTCAGCCTTTTCAGCGGCGGGTGCTGGTCGTATCGACCGACGACTCAGCCGATTGCGGTTGCTCGCGTTGCAGGGCCAGATGTGACAACGTGGCCGACACGCGATGTGAAACCGTTGAAAGCGATATTGGAGAAGACGCCGAAGGCGATCTACCACTTCGGATTACTTGTGGGGGTTGATCGCACAACGCTTACGGAAGCTGAAAAGAAGCTCGTAGAAAGCAAGACCGAAGTGCAATATAAGGGGATACATGGCCGCAGTCTTTTGCGAATATTCGACTGGAAAATAGAACCAAGAGTCTCTGATGGATCGTCACCAAGCGAATGGTTTAAGGATCGGCTCGGGCCTGGATTCCCCGCGAATGCAAGGACGATTTCTTCACGAACACTGAGCGCAGCCGAAGATGAGAAAGCAAAAGAGCTACGGCTTTACGTCGAAGCACCGAAAGCTCCGGAGTTTCCTGGAATGAAGCCACGCGTACATGAGACTTCGTTGATATTCGCGGAGATCGTGCCACGGGTACTCCAAGTTCCACGCGATGAGAGCATTCATATCGATTCTGGCAAGCCAATTCGGATTCCGCCGATCAAGCAGTCTGGCGAATACAAGGGATTGGTGCTGCATTTCCAGGCGATTTCGTATAACGAGTTTGAGCCGCGTGTGCTGGAAGAATTTGAACGTCGTGGGTGGGCTGTGATTGATATTTCGACCGAGTCGAGCACGCAGCCGCCGTTGTCGGAAGAGCAGATTGAGGGGTACAAGAAGTCTCTGGCGAGTGATTATGAAATTCTCGCGCAGATATATGCGGACAAGGCGAAAGAGTTTACATCGGAGAAAGCACCGGCACCAGGCTCAGAAGAGATGTCTGAATGGGCCACGCGTTTTTATGATTTCGACGGTAAGCATCCGCTGTATCCAGAGTACGCGAAGCAGCGGTCGGCAACGGGGAAATTGCGGGCTGGGAGTTTTCAGGCGTGCGAGGGGGCGGACCTGGATCAGGTTGCGCAGCAGATCGCGCAGCGTGTGGATCAGGCTCTGGCGGGGAATGCATATGCAGCGCAGACGTGTCTGGATTACGCATTGACACAGCGGCCGGATTTGCAGAACATACCCGTGGTGATGGTGGGGTTCAGTGCTGGAGCGCTGACGACCCCCACTGCTGCGGCGTTGCTGCGAGATCAGCTTGATGCGGTGGTAGTTATTGGTGGCGCGGCGAATTTGTTTATGGTAACGCAGAAGAGCGTGTTTACAGATGGGGGAATACGCGTGCGTTGTGGTACAGAAAAGGTGCCGCCAGCAACGACCGATGCGCTCAGCGAGTTGTATCTCAAGCACACCAAGCTCGATCCATATTACACAGCACCGATGATTGCCCACTTACCGGTTTTGCAGGTTCACGCAACGAGCGATGATTGGGTTCCTGCGGCGTATGGGGAAGTTCTGTATGAAAGGCTGGGCAGACCGGATCAACTGACGATTGGTGCGGGGCACGAGTTGCTTTTCTATTTCTTGCCGGGAAAGGCAGAGTTTATTGCGGACTGGGTGGAGAGAGCGACGAGCCATCATGCGAGCGAGGCACCACCTGTAGTGCCGGCTGAATCTGGGAACTAACCGATGCAAACTCGATTACACATCGCGCAAGTGGCGGCGGAAAAGCTGGCAGCGACTTCACCATTTTCGGCGATGGTGGGTTTTGATGGGTTCATTGATGAGATTATTTCGGTGGTGGATCAACGATCGGATATGAGTGCCGCGGGTTATTCGCGATTGAACACGATTGGGCAGTTTGCTGCGCGGGCGGCGGCGGCGGCGGGGAAGAGCACCAATATGGAATTGGTGGTGAACGAAGAACGCTGGGGCGGGAATGGGCCGCTGATGGCGGGAGCGCTTGGTTCGCTGGGGGCGAAAGTTACTTACATTGGTGCGGTTGGGAAAGTGGAGAAACCGACGGAACTTCATCCGTTGTATGCGGAAATGGCAGCGCGATGCGAGAAGGTGATTCCGGTTGCGCCACCGGCGTTGACCCATGCGTTTGAATTTGAAGATGGCAAGATCATGTTCGGCAAGACTGCGAATGTGCAACGGGTGACGTGGGAGCAGATTGTTGCGACGGTTGGATTAGAACAGATGAGGGCGATTGTCTCAGGGTCGCGATTGATCGGGATTGTGAATTGGACCATGCTTGGCGGCGTGGAGGGAATATGGGAAGGACTTTGCCGCGATGTGCTATCGCAGGATCCGTCGCTGTCGCACACGTTGCGAATATTTGTTGATTTGAGTGATCCGGCGAAACGGACGGATGCTGATATTTTGAGGTGTTTTGAAACGCTGGGCCGGCTCAGTATTTTCGTACCGGTCACGCTTGGGCTGAATTTGGCGGAGGCTGAGCGGGTTGCGGCGGTGCTGGGGATTCGATGCTTTGGCGATTGTGCCGCGAAGATCAGCATTGCAGTTCGACAGGCGGCGGCAATGATTCGGGAGGCCGCGAAACTGGATTGTGTGGTGATTCACCCGCGTCAAGGCGCGGGGGCGGCGACGGCGAATGCTACGGGGTGGTTTGATGGACCGTTTACATCGCAACCGAAACTTTCGACCGGGGCGGGCGATCATTTCAATGGTGGATTTGCGTTTGCGCAGGCGCTGGGGCTTTCACTGGATGAATGTCTTGCGGTTGGATGTGCGGTCAGCGGGGTGTATGTGCGCGATGCCAAGTCGCCGACGCTTGCGCGATTAACTGAGTTTCTGAGAGTACTGCCGGATCCTCAACATTGACGGCGATTTTGCGGCTTACTTTGGTGCAGGGTTGGCGGCCTCGTTATTCGCGGGCACAGGAACCAGAGCCGCGAGTTCGGCTGCGATTTGCTTGTACCAGGCGTGATCGCTGCCCAGGGCTTCCTTGTAAACGGCCAGCGCTTCTTTGTAGAGCACTGAGGCTGACTCGGTCTGCAATTGTGCGCGATGGACACGGGCCAGAGCGATCTGTGCGGTAGCGGTGTCAACGTGTTTGGGACCAAGCGCTGCGGTGACGATTTTGAGTGCTTCAGTAGCTTCAACTGCTGCTTCGCTAAGTTTTCCCAAAGAGATGTAACATTGCGCGATCATTCGACGAGGATTGGCAATTTCACGATGTAACGGTCCATAGTTAGCGGTATGAATCGCCGCACATTTCTGGAAAAGGTCAATTGCTGAGAGCTTGTCATCGGAGCGATAGCTGCAGATTCCCAAGTTGAAGTAGGAAGTAGCCATTAGCGGATCAGAGTCTTTCAAGTGCCTTGCACGAATGTTCAGAACATTCTGAAAGTGCTTCTGCGCTTCTGCACCACGATCTGTGTCTAAGCACAATAACCCCAGGTTATTTTCGGCATTTGCAGAAACGAGCGAATCGGTGCCATCATGTTTTTTGTGATACTGCCACACGCGCAGAAACATCGGTTCGGCAGCGGCGTAATCCCCCAAGTCGTAAAGTGACTCGCTAACGGCGGTTAGGCTTGCAATTGTCGCTGGAGCATTGGCACCAAGTACTCTGGTTTGTTCTTCGAGCAATTGCTTGCGAATATTGAGTGATTTACGGTAATCTCCCGCGATGTCGTAGGAACGAGCGATAGCGTGCAGCAACTGAATTCGGACTTGCGGCTCGCCCTTGAGGCCCGCTACTTTGATTACTGCATCATCAAGCGCATCGACCACTTTGGCCTGCATTCCGTGCTTTGCGACGGTGGGAGATGCGAGTACCTCTGAGAAAATGGCGGCTGTCTCTGTCGCGACATCGCGTTGATGGCGAATTTGCGATACGGCGAACACACCTCCCGCGGTCATTACCAGCAGGCCGATGACTAAAGCTCCGGCGAGAACTCCGGCGACAGGGTTTCGACGAATCAGTAATCTCACGCGGTGGAACACGGGAGTAGTGCCCGTTCGAATAGGTTTGGCGGCAAGATACAAACGCAGATCGGCGACGAGTTCAGTGACGGATTGATATCGGGCCTTTGGTTCTATGGCGAGCATGCACATAATCACCGTATCAAGATCGCGGTCGTGTATGGCTCGATGAGCGGAAGGCTTTAGAATTGTGGCACGTTCGATTATTTGTGCGGTACTCAGGGCCTGATTGTGTGAAATCAGATAGGGGAGATGGCCGGTTACTAATTTGTAAAGCAGCACACCCAGCGAGTAAATATCGGTTCTTGCGTCAATTCGAAGCGGGTCACCAGAGGCTTGCTCGGGAGACATGAATTGGGGCGTTCCAAGCATTTCGCCGAGAAGCGTAACTGGCATTGCCTCGTTTCCAGGTTCAAAGACCCTGGCCATTCCGAAGTCAATTACTTTCGGATTGCCTTCCTTATCTACTAACACATTACCTGGCTTGATATCGCGATGGATTACGCCGCGCTGGTGGCCATGAGCAATCGCGTCGCAGACGTGGCAGAACAGGTCGAGTCGGCCGTGCAGCGATAGACCCCTCTGTTCGCAGAATGAAATAATATCAAGTGCTTCGGGAATGAGTTCCACTGCAAGAAATGGTCGCTGGATACCGCCGATCTCTGCAAGACCGGCTTCGAAGACCTGTGCGATCGCTGCGTGCTGCAATCGAGCGAGTGCCTGCGCTTCGTATCGGAATCGTTCTACCGCCGCCGCTTCGATGAAGCCGCCTTGAAGCACTTTGATTGCTACCAGGCGGTCAGGTTGTGACTGGGTGGCTTCGTAGACGAGGCTTGTGCCGCCGCGATTCAGGAGTTTTTGGATCGTAAAGTGAGAGACGCGATCACCGGGCTGAAGCAGTTGATGAGCGTTGATAACGGAGGCTGCACCGGGAGCGCACGAGAGAAATTCGTCTGGGTGATCATGTTCGAGCAACTCAAGAACTTGGTGGGCGATTTCGGGTGACTTTGAATTTTTTTCGACGAATGCCCGTCTCAGCTGCGGATCGATCTCGCGGGCGCGTTCGAACAGTGAGGTTACTTCATTCCAGTCAAGGGTCATTGCTGAGCTCCACCGGCGGACCGCAAGAGCTGGACACGGAGAAAAGCTTTGGCGACATTCCAGTCATTAATTGTCGTTCTGCGCGATTGCTGCAGGATGTCCGCCGCCTCGTCGATGGAGACGCCCCCGAAAAAGCGTAACTCAACCAAGCGGGCCTGGCGTGGACTGCGAGCTTCGAGGGAGGTCAGCGACTCATGCACAGCGACGATATCTTCACAGGAAAGTTCAGAGTCAGTTGCACAGAGCCGGTCGATTACCCCGGAATCCTGGCGAAAAGCCCCAGCACCTCTTTTGATGGCATTACGACGGCGGGCGTGATCTACCAGAACCTGTCGCAAGACTGTTGACATGGCAGCGAGGACCGCAGTGCGGGGTTGATTGGCTGAGAAGGCAGAACCTGCAAGGCGGACGTAGGCCTCGTTTGCGAGTGCTGTAGGTTGCAGGGTGTGACCGCTTCGTTCGTGGGCGAGATATCCAGCGGCAAGTTGCCGCAAAACCTCGTATAATTCGTCAGAGATCTCCGAGCGGTCATTCATGAGAACTAGACCCTAACGCACAAACAGGAAAGAAAAGTTGCACTCAGGAAGGTCGGTGTGCGCATAGATCATAGTCGGACGCAGTCTGACAAGAACTGATGTTCGGGGGCACAGAAAGGGAGAATCGAATGCAGGTTCACAAATTTGTTCGTTCTATGGCGTCATGTGCAGGAGTGGCGGCGGTTGCGCTTGCGTCATTCAGCAACGCTGAACCTCCGGATGATTCAGTGTCCAACTCGGGCTTTTCGCGAGTACGCATACCGCACTCGGACGTGTGCACACGGCATTACGTTGACCCAGTACGTGGAATGGACACTAATTCCGGACTGTTTGGCAGCCCATTGCGCACTCTTCGAATGGCTATGACTCGGGCCGGTATGACACCTGGTGCGGACACAATCATCTTGCTTCCGGGAGAATATTCGCCGCAGGGCAGCGGTGATTTTTGGCCACTTCGCGTCCTTGAGAGAGTGAGCATTCAAGGCACCAATGTTCTCAATACTGTCTTGCGAGACACTACCAACTCACTGGTGTTTCTTGAGTTCGTTCCAACCTCAGCAACCTCATACGACGAAACAGTGATTGACGGCGTGACCTTTGCGGGGGGTGCGGTGCATCTTGATATCAAAGACGGTCTGGCAAATCGCAAAGTGGTTCGCAGCAATCCGACCGTTGCCAATTGTTTCCTGCTTGATGCCGCGTACACATCAATAAGCATGACCAATCCGCAAGGGCTGCTTGGATTCCTGCCAACAACTGGGCATGATTTGAACATGGATCTCCTGGTTGAGCACCGCCCCAAGATCATCAATTGTACATTCCGATTGAACGGTATCGGGATATTCAATGGTTCAAAGGCATTCAGCCCAGTGCAATCGACTCGGGCGGCGAGCGAACCAGGAATTGTGAATTCGCTGTTCGCAGGGAACGGCTTTGATCTTGAGGGAATCGATTCGTTGCAGGTGATAACATCTGCGTTTGATAGCGTCAATGTTCGCGGCTCTTCCACGCCTCTTCGGGGCATAGTGCCGATTCCAGTATTTGTCCCAGCGGGCCGACCACTGTTCTTCGATATGGGGATTCCGGCAACAACAGCATTGGATCAACGATTGGTTCCATATATGATGGGTGCCGCGAATCCAGCGATTGATACGGGGTCGCTGGGACTTCTTTGGCCCAATGGAACAGTTGGCCAGACCTTGTTCCCATGCTCGATCAATATTCGCGATACTGATGGCGAGGGATATGGAAATCCGCGAATTGAGCGGATGGCGATTGATATTGGCGCTGATGAATCGGGACAGTTGCAAATTGCGGGCTACATCCGTGGCACTACCGATTTCACTGGTCCAAACGGGACGAACAATGTTGCATCTTTCTGGGGGAACCCGTTTCCTCCGTTTGCGACCGCGCCATTCACTGGTACGACTTTCTTTGCGTTGCTTGACACTGCGGCAGTGGTGACACCGTGGACAACCTGGTTTCCGGTTCAAGTTGACGGTGCTCGGGCAATCACCACTACGGCGCCAACCGTGCTTCCACCATTTGGTACTCAACTCGTCAGTGCGCCGGCTGGATCGTCTATCGACTTTGCGTTCACGACACCAACCGTACCAGTACCTGTTCCAATGCCACAGGCAGGGGCTACCCCCTGGTTGTTTAGCGCCCAGTTGCTGCCGTGGCAGGTGGGAGGCAGTGTCGGAGTTCTCTCGAATCAGCAGACGTTCTTTGTGAATCCGTAAGTCACGACATCGAACTAGATTTCCGGCACCGCCAAAGGTCACTTTGGCGGTGTTTTTTTTCTGGGAAAGTCCTTCCCTGACCAGTTATTGCCTCAGCCGTAGGTCTAGGGGTAATCCTGACGTGTCGGACGCAGCATGATTTCATTGAGGTGGATGTGTCCTGGTTGGCTCACTACGAAGGCGATTGTTCGTGCGATATCTTGAGGCGACAGGACCGGGCCGATTTTTTCGAATACACCATCGACCCATTTGGGGTCGTAGCCGGCGACATCCTGGAATTCGCTTTTCACGAAGCCGGGTTCGATGAGAGTGACGCGGATGCCTTTGGGACCGAGTTCGCGTCGTGCGCCTTCGGCGAGGGAGTGGACTGCGAATTTGGTGCTGCCGTACATGCTTGAAAAGGGGGACAAATTGCGGCCGACGTTGGAGCCGATCACGACGATGTCGCGAGGCTTTTCCATGAGAGCGGGGCCAGACTTGCCTTCGCTGGCGAGGGATAAGTACTTCGCGGCAGCGCGGAGCATTTTTGCTGCGCCGATGTAGTTGGTACGGATGACTTCTTCCCATTGGGACATGTCGGAGTCAGTGGCTGACCCCTTCAATCCGCGGCCTGCGTTGATCACCACGCAGTCGGCTTCGCGACCAAATTCAGTGCGAGCGGTTTCAAACATGCATTCGATGGTGGTATCTGCTACGCAGTCCCCTGCTACTGCTGATGCATCTTCCGGGCCGAATTCCTGGCAGAGCACCGAGAGCCGTTCTTGACGCCGGGCGTTGAGGACTACCTGGGCATCGAGTTTGACGAATTCGCGGGCGACGGCCTCCCCGATTCCGGCGGAAGCGCCGGTGATGATGGCGATTCGATTGGCGAGGGGTCCTGGTTGTGTTGGCATGGGCGAAGGATAGGAAGAAGGGGTCGAGGGGCAAAGTGTTTTGGAAAGACCGAGGAAATTCCGAAACTTAGATGTCTGCGGGGCGTCTGGACTATGCTCTCGCGGAATATCTTGATCGCACTCGTTTTCGCATAATTTGGATGTACCAAGCACTTCTGACACGCCGCTATCTCACCAGTAAAGTGATGCCTCTCCTGGCATCGCTGGCGGTGATGTTGTGTACCACGATGGTGCTGGTGACGTGGTCGGTGATGGGTGGGTTTCTGAAAGTTCTGCTGGAATCTGGCCGCAAACTTGTGGGCGATGTTCGCATTGAATGGTCGAATACCGGGTTTGCGCATTACGACGAGTTGATCAAACTGCTTGAATCTGATACCGGGTATGTCTTTGCTGCGGCACCGGTCATTGAGAGTTTTGGCGTGCTCGGGTTGCCCGATGGTCGCACGGTGAACGTTGCCCTCAAGGGGATTGACCCCGTCTCCTTTAATAAGGTGACCAACTACTACGATTCGCTGTGGTGGAAGCCGATTACGGTGCCGCTGCCTAAGGACACTGATCGCGAGGATCCGCGTTTGCCGCCGCTCAAAGTTGAAAAGGGCAGCAGTGAACTTCAGGCGCATGATGAACTTTGGAGCCGGATGTTTGATGCTGGCAAACAGCTTCGCCGGTTCAGCGATGAGGCCGGAACGCATAAACCCGCGATTGTCATGGGCACTGAAGTCTCGGGATACAACATCCGGGAGAAATCCGGGGTCTACAACTTTGGGGCCACGCGGTCACGCCAGTCTGATGGTTCGATGGTTCTTAATCGTGTGATTCTGCCGCAGAACGGCAATGTGACGCTTCACGTTTTGCCGCTGGATTCCAAGGGCCGCGGCGTGGAGATGCAGTCACGTATTTTCCCTGTTGCCAACGAGTTCAAGACTGATGTCTACATCTTTGACAAGAACATGGTTCTTGTGCCTATTGATGAACTTCAGAAGATGCTGAAGATGGACAAGGCGCAGCGGCTGGAAAACAAGGCCAGCGCGATCAAGATCGTGAAGGATCCAAAGACAGGCGAAGAGCGCATCGAACGGCCAACGGAATCATCGCTGATTGAGGAACCCGCGCGAGTTACTGGTGTACTTGTGCGCGCGACGGATGGGAAAACGGCGAACGATCTGGCGGAACGTTGTCGCATCGCGTATGCGAAGTTTGCGGGAAACCATGTCGGGAAAGTCCCGGATATTGATCGCATCAGTATTCAGACCTGGGAGCAGCAGAACGCGCAGTTTATTGGTGCGGTGCAGCACGAAATCGGTCTGGTGCTTTTCCTGTTCAGCATTATTTCACTTGTGGCCGTTGTGCTTGTGCTTTCGATCTTCTGGTCGATGGTGAGTGAAAAGACAAAGGACATCGGCATCCTGCGCGCGATGGGTGCAAGCCGCACAGGCATCGCGTGGCTGTGGCTCCGCTATGGCCTCGCCATTGGCCTGGTTGGCTCAACGCTTGGCTTTGGACTTTCGTTCCTGATCATTGCCAACATCAACACCATTCATGAGTGGATGGGACAAAGTCTTGGTGTGCAGATCTGGGACCCAAGTGTTTATTACTTCAGCCAGATTCCTAGCGACCTGCGCTGGGACAAAGTCACAATCGTCCTCTCCGGCGGCATTATTTTCTCAGTCATGGGGGCACTGATCCCCGCTATCCGTGCGGCACGGATGGATCCGGTCCAATCGCTTCGATTCGAGTAACCCATTCACGATGCCCATCCTCGCCGCACATAACGTCTCGAAGACATATACCCTGGGAAAGGTCAAAGTCCCTGTGCTCAAGGGTGTGTCGTTTTCGATTGAAGAAGGAGAACGTGTTGCGATCCTCGGGCGTTCTGGCTCGGGAAAATCAACACTTCTGCACTTGCTTGGCGGGCTGGATCGTCCTGATACCCAAGTGAACAGCCATGCATCCGGCCCTGCATCCATTACCTTTAAGGGCCGCGAACTAGCGACATTTTCGGATAACGAATTAGATGCGTATCGCAATATTTCGGTTGGTCTGGTGTTTCAGTTCTATCACCTTTTCCCCGAATTGCCGGTGATTGAGAATGTTCTCATCTCCCCCATGATCGGCCTTGGACGCATTGGCTACAGCCGCAAGAAAGATGAACTCACAGAACGGGCCAAAACGCTGCTTGCCCGCGTTGGACTTGGCGATCGTCTCAACCACCGCCCATCAGAGCTTTCTGGCGGCGAACGCCAACGTGTCGCCATTGCTCGCGCGCTCATCAATCAACCACCCGTGGTCCTTGCTGATGAACCAACTGGGAATCTGGATCAGGAAACTGGCGCACACATCCTCGATCTGCTGGATGAGATTCAGCGTGAAAGCCGCCAAACCATGGTGATTGTGACGCACGATGCGGCGACCGCAGCCCGCGCTGATCGCGTTGTTCGACTGGTTGATGGGAAGGTGTTTGATGAAAATATCACCGTTTCAACGTCCAATTAACCTCCGATAAACAATTTCTGGCGGCACTTGCCTCGCACATGGCAGTCATGCAACAATCTATGCCAGAGAGGCCTGAGGTCGCAGCGGAGCTGTGCCGATGACTTTCCGAGGAGGCTGGCGGCATCAACACCGCTGGCGATGTGAAGTGATGGGACGAAAGTCGACCCAGCATTCGCTTGGTATTCCGATCGAGAGGGACTTAACTTTCCCGGTCATAGATGAGTCGTCGATTGAGCACTCCCTGGGCAGCGGTGCGATGGGTGCCTTAATCACGCCCGAAAGCCTGACTTCCAAAGTACTCGTACTCAATCGTTTGTACACGGCGATACGTGTCATTTCCGCCAAGCGTGCGTTCTGTATGCTCTGCCGCGATCTTGCGGAAGTAATTGAAGTCGATCAGACCGAAGCCGGTCCCCAGTATCACAGTTACAACTTTGAATCCTGGACCGATGTCGCGTCTTACCAGGCCGAGTTCGAACGCGAGAAGCACGACTGGGTGAAAACCGTCCGCTTCGAAATCGCTGTCCCCAGAATCATCCGCCTGCTGGGCTACGACCGCCTCCCCGAACAAGGCGTCAAACTCAACCGCCGCAACCTCTTCGCCCGCGATCGCAATACCTGCCAGTACTGCGGCCGCCACTTCCCCACCGCCGACCTGTCAATCGATCACGTGCAACCGCGCACGCTCAAGGGCAAAGAAACATGGGAGAACCTCGTCTGCGCGTGCATCAAGTGCAACGCCAGAAAGGGAGGTAGAAATCCCGAGCAAGCAAATATGAAGCTGATCCGCAAGCCCGAAAAGCCCAAGCGGAATCCGCTGATCGCCCTGCGCCTGGGCAATGAGAAGTACGCATCTTGGAAGCAATTCCTCGATCATGCGTATTGGAGCGTTGAGCTGCGCTGAATCACATGCGACCGAGACGACGGGGAACTTCACCTGGTACGCAGTGTCGCAGAGACAAGAATGAGAAAGACAAAGGCAGGGATAGGCTTTGGAGCGGATTCTCTTAGACCGTAGCGCTAAGCCCTTCCAACCATCGATTCAACCTTCGCCGCCAATTCAAAATCTTTCTTCGTGATGCCGCCCGCATCGTGCGTATTCACCGACAGCGTCACTTTGTTATATCGAATCAAAATATCCGGGTGATGCTGCGAGGCCTCTGCAACTTGCGCCACTTTGTTCACAAACTGCATCGCCTGAATGAAGTTATCAAACGCAATGGTGCGTTGGATCACATCGCCAACATGTGCCCACTCGGGCACCGCTTTGATCGCTTTTTCGATCTGGCTATCGCTGAACTTTGCCGCCGTACTTGGGAGTTTCGCCATATGACTCAACCCGCCCCTTTTTCTGCTTTTAGAGCAACAGCCGAAATCATGTCCGTGCCGCCCACTTGCGTGGGATATGAGTTTACACTCAAAGTAGCAGCACGGACAGATTCGACAGGCAAGGCATGAACCGGACAAACACCATACAATCAATCACTCGGCTTGCTCCATCCCCCACCGGTGCACTTCATTTGGGTAATGCGCGGACGTTCTTGGTCAACTGGGCTGTAGCACGCAAGGCGAACTGGCAGATACTGCTACGAATCGAGGACCTTGACGGCCCACGAATCAAGGCTGATGCAGCAGAATCGTGTATGAGGACGCTGACTTGGCTTGGGATTGACTGGGATAGTGGCCCGATCGTCCAATCCCATGACTTGTCTCCTTACATAGAGGCAATGCAGAGGCTTGCCGCCGCGGGCTGCACGTATCCATGCGACCTCAGCCGAAAAGACATTGAAGCGGCGGCATCGGCCCCGCAGGAAGGCTCGCACGAATCGCGGTTTCCGCCGGAACTGAGACCCGCCGCGGTTCTGCGTGGATTCGATGCAAAGACAAGCAGTTGGCGGTTTGCAGTTCCCGATGTACAGGTTGATTTCAAAGACGGCTTCGCAGGACATCAAATCTGCCGCCCTTTCGACACCATCGGCGACTTTGTGATCTGGACCAAGCGCGAGCAACCCGCCTATCAACTCGCGGTTGTAGTCGATGATTTCCGGCAGGGGGTCACCGACATTGTCAGAGGCGATGACTTGCTGGATTCAGCAGCTCGACAACTGCTACTTTACCGGGCGCTGGGATACAACCTTGAGCCTCGATACACGCATTTGCCGCTGGTGTGCGGCGAAGATGGCAAACGACTCGCTAAACGGCACGGGGATACAAGGGTGGATTCTTATCAGGCACTTGGAGTGCCCGCAGAAGGCATCATCGGGCTTATCGCGTATTGGTGCGGATTACACAATCAACGTACAAAACTCTCGGCAAGTGAGTTCGCGGCGGGCCTGAATCTCGATACCATACCGAGGTCACCTATTACTTTTACAGCACAGGATCATGCATGGCTCCTCTCACTGGCACCGTAGCACATCAACAAACCTCGCGTCGCGCTCTCATCGGATCCATGACGCTGTTCATGTTGCTGGGGCTTTCGTGGTCGCTCTTTACATTGCGGGGCTGCGATAAGACTCCGGCGGATGCAAGTAAAATGGAAATGAAACTCGGCGGCAAGTCATACGTGCTTGAGATTGTGGATGACGATGCCAAGCGCACTTTGGGAATGGGTGGGCGAACGGTCATTCCGGATGGTACCGGGATGATTTTTGTGTTTAAGAACTCGGTGACGCGAGAGTTTCTCATGCGCGACTGCCCGATTTCGATCGACATTATTTTTTTAGATGGTGCCCAACGGGTTACGGCGATGCACACCATGACAATGGAAGAGCCTCGGAAGTCAACGGAAACGCCGTTTCAGTATGAAAGCCGGCTGAAGAAGTATTCAAGCCGGTTCAGTTGCCAATTCGCAATAGAAATTGCGGCTGGTGCAACGAAAGGATTAAACATTAAACCGGGAGATAAACTCGAGTTTGATGGAGAACTTTTGAAGAAGCGTGCCAAGTAGGCCGATCTGCGCCCGTGACAGCGTGATGGTTTGTGTGGCTGGGGCATGTTGCTGCTGAGTCCCATAAACGCTGGTGACACAGGACCTGATGCGCACGATTCCTCTGACATTTGCGGCAACACGACAACACAGCGGTTTGGCCGCTCGGTGTGCCGCCGGAGTTGCGGAATATTGGCCCCGCAACGATGAGCACGCACGCGTGCGATTGATCGCGACAGAGACTTTGAGGCCATTGCTGGCGGGAAGCGACGCGACGGTTCCGGATGTCGCGCTGGATCACCCGATTGTGGTGTTTGTTGATGACCAGATGCCGATTCACGAAATTGCTCAGCTTGCGGATGCACTTTGTCAAAGGCAGACTCCTGCGGTGTTCCTTTTCCGCGATGCGATTGCGGCTCGATCGCTGCTTTCTGATTCGACAGCGATCACAGATAGTTGGACAATTGACGCAAAGATTTTTGCTCCAATGCTCTATGCACTTGCGCATCGGCAGAGTGCTGTACGGCAGATGGGTGCGGAACTTCGCTTAACGCAACACGCTTTGACGGGCCTGACATCGGAGATGGAACGGCTCCATCATGAGCTGGAACTCGCGGCAGTGGTCCAGCGTGAGTTCATTCCACGCGCGACACCACGATTTCCGGGAATTGACATTGGCGTGATATTCCGCCCGGTGGGATTTGTTTCTGGTGATATTTACGATGTCCAGCAATTGAAGGACCGACGCATTGGGTTCTTTCTTGCGGATGCCGTTGGACATGGAGTTCCCGCAGCGCTCCTGACGATGGCGATCACTCGTGCATTGCAGCCCTCCAGCAATGGGACGTTTGAGCCGTCGACAGCACTTCGGCAGTTAAACGATGAACTCGCTCGCCACCCCAATGGAACGCATCGATTTGCAACGGCGATCTGTGGCACACTGGATCTTGAAACGCGGCAACTTTCAATCGCTGGCGCGGGTCATCCATACCCACTTTTGACTTCACCTCGGGGCATCCGCCTGTTCGAAACGGACGGCCCGATGCTGGGCGTATTTGAGGGTGCCGAATTCCCAAGTGTGGCGACCGTGCTTCAAAATGATGAGACATTTGTAATTCACTCTGATGGGCTGGAGGCTTCACTCGAAGCGCATGAAATCACTGTTCCCCACGTTGCGCAGGTTTTCGCTGAAGAAACAGATGTTTCAATTGCCGAATCGCTGACCCGATTGCAAACCATGCTCGATAGCGGTATTGGTTCGCTTCACCAGCAAGATGATGTTACTGTGCTAGCGATGCGACTTGGAGAGGTGGCCTCGCCATTGCGAATCGCGGCATAACAGATTTCAGTCGGGCACAACCGGACGATCTTCAACCACAAGACCATCGGCGAGCCGAATGATTCGCTTGCATTTCTGAGCAATGGACTTGTCGTGGGTCACGATGAGAATTGTGATGCCTTGCTCGTGAAGTTCTTGAAACAGAGCGAGGATCTCTTTGCCGGTTGTCGAATCAAGATTGCCGGTTGGCTCATCACCCAGCAACACTGCCGGTTTCATCACCAGTGCGCGGGCAATC
>SXGT01306377.1_pt1 | contig 18035 bp, 16 predicted proteins | sample 3176221 | NCBI WGS metagenome assembly SXGT01 (sample SAMN11356862, study PRJNA531348) | freshwater metagenome | isolation source: freshwater sample F1-120 | place: China: Fuxian Lake, Yuxi | collected 2017-12-25
CGCACGCGAGCACCGACCGCCCCATTTTCCGACTTGTGTGGTACAACGAGCCGCCAAGGGGAGGGAGCCAGATCGGGGGACTCAGAGGATGATTGAGGATGGTTGACTGGAACAGGATTTCCGGTTCGTGGCACTAGCCCCCGATTCTCCAGGGAGACCATTCCCGAACCGCCAACCGAACGCGAACGCGTTCCGGTTGATGAGATGCCATGCACGCACCGCCGGCGCGCTCAACAGGTACTCCGCCCGGGAGCAAGCGGCCCAATGAAATATCCGTCACGTGTGTTCGCGCTTCGGAGCTCGAGGTTACTTGTGTGGTACGATTGGGTTTTGCAGATTATTGCTATTTGACGACTACAACCGATCTTTGGGGAGTTGGCGAAGATGACCGCATGCGAGACACCGCGACTGACTGATTTCATCCGCGAGATCCCGGACTTTCCTCGCCCGGGAATTCTGTTCCGAGATATCACCCCCTTGTTGGCTTCACCATTGGCCTTTCACAAGGCGATTGATGATCTGGCGGCCCACTTCGCGCACGGGCAGATTGATGTGGTAGTAGCGGCTGAGGCACGAGGCTTCATCTTTGCGGCCCCTCTGGCGTTGCGGTTGAAGGCCGGTTTCGTGCCGGTCCGCAAACCGGGCAAATTGCCCGCCGATACCCACGCCTTTCACTACGAATTGGAATACGGCACCGATACGCTGGAGATCCACATCGATGGCATTCGCCCGCACCAAAAGGTACTGATCGTGGATGACCTATTGGCAACCGGCGGTACCATCGAGGCCTGTTTGCGGCTCGTTGAACGGGTCGGCGCCACGGTCGTGGGCTGTGCGTTCTTAATCGAGTTAACAAGCCTGCAGGGACGACAACGTATTCCCGTTGAGGATGTTTTCAGTTTGATTCGCTACGATTCGTGAGACCAAGCTATTGGCTGAGGCCATACAAAGGGGCGAGCTTGCCGCGCAGGTAGTCGGTCAACGCGGTTGGCGAAATGGGACCGCCGGTAATGCTTTGCACCAACTCCGCAGGCAAGAATCGCTGGCCATGACGAAAGATGTGCTGACTGAGCCAATCGCGTAGCGGCGTGAACTCTCCCCGTCGCACGTCGTCGTCCCAACCGGGATGCTGCTGGCGAAATGCGGCGATCCACTGAGCTGCGTAGATGTTCCCCAGGGTATAGGTCGGGAAGTAGCCGAGTGCGCCGCCACTCCAATGGATATCCTGCAGAACGCCCTCTCCATCATGTTGCGGCGTTACGCCCAGGTAGTCGCGATACTTTTCATTCCAGACGCCGGGAAGGTCTGCAACCGTCAGCTGTTCGTTGATGAGCGCTTGCTCCAACTCGAAACGGATGATGATGTGCAGATTGTACGTCACCTCATCCGCTTCCACGCGAATCAGGGATGGTTGCACGTGATTGACGGCCCAATGCAGCTCAGGAAGGGACACGTCCGCCAGTGTCTGAGCGAAGTGTTGCCGCGCGATGGGAAACGCGAACTCCCAGAAGGCCGGACTTCGTCCCACCATATTTTCCCACAGTCGTGATTGGGATTCGTGGATGCCCAGCGATACGGCGGATCCCAGCGGCATCCCAAAAGCGTCCGTGGACAATCCCTGTTCGTAAATACCGTGCCCCGCTTCGTGCATCACGCCGAAGAAGGATTCGGAAAAATGGTTCTCGCTGTAGCGAGTCGTTAAGCGACAATCGTGGGGAGCCAGTCCGGAACAGAAGGGGTGCGCACTGACATCTAAGCGACCACGACGAAAGTCGAATCCGATGGCAGTGGCCAACTGGCGCCCGAATTGCTGCTGGGAGTCCACGGCATATTGGCGGCGCAAGATTTCGACGGGGGCCGAACGGCCGCAATCGGCAATTGCTTGAACCAACGGGACCAATTGTCGCCGCAAAGCATCCAACGTTTGCGTCACTTCCGCCGTGGAAGCCTCTGGCTCGTATTCGTCCAACAGGGCATCGTAGCGGCATTGTGGGTAGCCGAGGGCCTCGGCTTGTTCAATCTTCAAGCGAACGATTTTTTCCAAGTGGGGCTTAAACGTGGCATATTGCCGAGTGCGACGCGCTTCGACCCACGCGGCTTGACCTAAGACGGATGCCCTTGCCAATTCCTCCACGAGTGATGCGGGGATTCGGCACTGCTTTTGATACTGGCGACGCAGCCACCAGATGGTCGCGCCGGCGTCCTGGTGTCGGTCCTGCGCTAACGGACCAGCTGAGAGCGACTCCAGCCACGCTCCAAGTTGCGGATCCGTTTGTCGCTCGTGCAGAAGCCCGGCCACTTGGGCCAGTTGTTCCGCCCGCCATGGTCCGGCTGGTGTCGGCATGCAGGTTTGTTCATCCCAGTGCAAAAGATGGCGTGTGGACTCCAATAGGGCCGTTTGGCGCGCATGGTGGCAGAGGCGTTCGTAAGTCTGCTGATCCGAGCTGGACATGGGGGTTGGATTCCTTCAAGCTGCTTGTAGGGATGGGCCATCTTGGCCATGCGCGATTGGCCATGCGCGGGAGTACTCCGCGCGATGACTTGTGACCCGCGCGGTGTTTTGGCACGACGAGGGGGACGTACGCATGTTGGACGTGTTGATTATTGCACCTCACCCCGATGATGCGGAACTGGGGATGGGGGGGACCATCTGCAAGTTCGTGGCTGCCGGGTGGCAGGTCGGCGTGTTGGATCTGACGAATGGCGAGCCGACGCCACACGGAAGCGTGGAGGTTCGCGCTCAAGAGACGCAGGCCGCCACCCAGACCTTGGGACTCCGTTGGCGGGAAAACTTGGGGCTGCCGAATCGCAGTCTTCAACCCACCCTGGAGGCCCGCGCCCAGCTGGCGGCCGTGTTGCGACGGACACGGCCACGTTGGCTATTTGCCCCCTATTGGGTGGATGCCCACCCCGATCATGTGGCCGCGACGCAGTTGATCGAGGAAGCCCGCTTTTGGTCCAAGCTAACCAAGTCGGACCTGCCCGGCGAGCCGCACCATCCCGCGCGGGTCTTTTACTACTTTTGCGTCCACCTGCGACTGGCGGTACAGCCTGCTTTTATCATCGATATCTCACAGCACTGGTCCACGAAGTTGGCCTCATTGGAATGCTATCGGAGCCAGTTTCTGGTGGGTCGCCCCACGGAGCCCGTGAGTTTCCTGGAGGGCCAACGCTTGCAAGCGGCACATTGGGGCCATCTGATCGGCCGAGCGTACGGTGAGCCGTTCGCCGTCCGCGAGCCGCTGGGCCTCGAGGACATGGCGAGCGTCATTTAGAGTTGTGGTGATCCATCGCACGCGGCGCCGCACGGGACATGTCGCCTTCACCGACGGTCGAGCATGCATGCCAACGGATCATCATGATTCAACGAGTGCCGTGGCGATGCTAGCGTCACTACAAACGGCATGCCTCTTTGAGTTCCTGAATCAACAGGATCGATTACAGGAAGTGTACCGAATCTGCCGATAAGGGACCTGCACTGATTTCTCGTGGTTCAATGGACGACGGCTGCGACCTCAACCGGGGCGCTTTTGCGATGCCGCTGTGAATCGAACCGCGAATTGCTACGGGGGGGCCCGTCGCATTCAGTTGGTATCAGGCATTGACCCGCGCCGCGAAATGTATCGCATGGCTGTTAGTTCTGCTGGGGCAGTCCGGATGCATGCTGGTTCCGGATGTGGTCCATCAGCCGACCTATCATAATCCATTCCCGCAGCTAGCACGGGTTGCCATTGTGCCGTTCTACAATTTGAGTACCGAGCCATCGGTACATCAGGACGAAGTGGCCATCGCCTACTACAACGAGCTGCAAAAGATCCCCGGCTTCGAGGTTGTGCCGGTGGGGGTGACCAAGCGGGCCATGCTGGACCACCAATTGGCCGGCAATTCTCCCGAGGACTTTCGCCGCTTGGCGCAGATCTTGAACGTGGATGTGGTCTTGGTGGGGGCGGTCACGGAGTACTCGCCCTACTACCCGCCGCGCCTGGGCCTGGCGGTGAATTGGTACGCGGCCAATCCGTGCTTTCATCCGATTCCTCCCGGCTATGGATTGCCCTGGGGTACCTCACAGGAAGAGTACATACCACAACCTTTGGTAGACGAAGCTGAGTTTGCTTTGGCGCGTGCTCAACTACGCACCCAAACTCCAGGTGCGGGTGGTGCGCCGGCAACGGTTGCGGCTCTAGCGGCGCCAGCCGCCGCCGCGATTGCTGCAACTCCTACGGTTGATGCCACCGCTGCAAATGAATCGACCGGGACAGAATTGCCCGCGGATTGGCCGGATCCTACAGGATTCATCCCAGAGCCACCGAGCAATACGCGCCCGACGTGTCAGCCACAGAGCGAACCGATCATCACTCATGTGCGAATCTACCACGGAAATGACGCGAAATTCACGGCTGCGCTGGAGCAGTATCACTACTTGCAAGACGAAGCGCGATTTGGTGGCTGGCAAGGCTATCTGCAACGCAGCGAAGATTTCCTCCGTTTCTGCTGTCATCTGCACCTAACGGAAACCCTAGCCGCGCGAGGTGGCGCTGGAAAAAGCGAAGTGGTGTGGCGCTGGCCGATCGGCCGATATGAGCGGTAGGAAGATGGCATGCCGCGCGACACGCTCGCCGCGTACGGCATTCGAATGGTGACGGGTGTCGATCAGGAGAAACAAGGCCGTGACTCAAGATATCAACGTGCTGGCATTGGTGAAGGGGAGTGAGCGATACATATTCTTGTACGACGACACAAGTCGTAACGAGACACTGCGCGTGCTGGGCCGATACGCGTCCAACCCGGAGCTAAGTTTCTCCTGGTACGACGCGGCGGTGCTCAGCCAACGGATTCGCCAGGACAGTGTCAAGCCTGCTGTCGCCGCAACCGCGGCCGCGCCGGCCCCCCGCTTTCGCCTGCCGCAAGCCTAAGCCCCCCTACGTACTCCCTCCCCGCAACCCCGCCTCGCCATTCTCATGGACGCCGCGATAGCCCGTTTTCTGCGTTTTATGCAGGTCGAGCGGAATGCGTCCCCTTTGACGATCAAGAGTTATCGCGAGGACTTGCAGTCGCTGCGGGAGTACTTCCAGGACGATGACGGCCAGGCGCCGTCTCCCGCGACGCTCACTACCGTAGTGCTTCGCGACTACGTGGCAGCGCTTCACAATGCGGGGTATGCGCGCGCCTCCGTGGCGCGACGAATGGCCAGCTTGCGCAGTTTTTTTCGCTTTGGACAGCGCGAGGGTTGGATTGACAACAATCCCGCGCGCCCGTTGCGCAACCCGCGAGCCGGGCGTTCGCTCCCGCACTTCCTCACCTGCGACGAACTTTCCAAGCTCTTGGAAACTCCCTCTCGCCATGAGTCCTTGGGGCTGCGCGATCGGGCTCTGCTCGAGATCATGTATTCCGCCGGGCTGCGCGTCAGCGAGTCGGTTGGCGTCAATGACGGCGACTTGGATTTGAAAGCGGGGGTCGTAAGGGTGCGGGGAAAGGGACGTCGTGAACGGTTTGGGCTTGTGGGACGCCACGCAGCCGGCGCGCTGCGGGCGTGGCTGGCGGTGCGGGAGGTACACCCACAGGCCGCTACCGGCCCCACAACGCCGCTCTTCGTCAATCGGTTCGGGCGTCGTCTGACCGTGCGCAGTGTGGCCCGTTCGTTGGAGAAACATCTGACGGTGGCGGGGCTTGATCAACGCACCACGCCACACACTTTGCGACATAGCTTTGCCACGCATCTGCTTGATCGAGGCGCGGACATCCGCAGTGTGCAAGAGCTGCTAGGGCACAAAAGCTTGCAGACCACGCAGATCTACACACATGTGAGCACCGCCCGAGTATTGGAGGTGTACGACCGGGCGCATCCGCGTTCTAAACGGCGCGGCTAATTGCGGCCATCTCCGTGGCACCGGCTGGAGCCCTAGGTCACGCGGCTTCCACGGGCTGGAAGCCTAGGTCACTGTGTTAGACGAGTCCCCGACGCACGGCCCAGACGGCCAATTGCGTACGGTCCTTGACGGCCAATTTGCGCAGGATTTTCTGAACGTGTTCCTTGACGGTGTCCACGCTGATCCCCAGCGATTGGCCGACTTCGCGATTGCTCAAGCCCAGTGCCACATGGCGCATTACCTGCAACTCGCGTGAAGTGACAAGATTATCCACATCGGACTTGGGAAATTTTTCCATCGACTTGCGGACCTTCTGCAGCAGGCTATCCGGTGCGGGCGCCTCACCGCGTGCCGCGCGCTGGATGGCAGCCAATAGCTCGTGGCGAGGGGACCCTTTGAGCAAGAAATCCTGCGCGCCCAACGCCACCGCGCGGGCAACGTACGTCGGGTTGTCGTACGTGGACAACATCACCACGGGCAATTGTGGCAACTCGCTACGAATGCGTTCCAACGCCAACAAGCCATCCGTCTCGGCCATGCGGACATCCATCACCACAATGTCGGGGCGAACGGCCAATGCCTTGGCCACGGCCTCATCGCCATCGGCAGCCTCCGCGACGACCGCTAGATCAGTTCCCTCGAATAGGCATGCCAGCCCCGAGCGAAGCATGGCATGATCATCAGCCACAAGAACTTTGATAGTCATAAATATTCTCGCCCCAGCCACCTAATGCCGCGATACCCTCCCACCGCTACCTTTATTCTAACCGTAACGCCCGGTAACCGCCAGCGATTCCAAGTGGAATGACCCCTGGCCGCTCATGGGGTGCGGCTGTGCCGTGGATGCCAATTTTGGCAGTTGTCGAGGGTGGGCGTGGCGGCCTGACAGGGCCGATTCGCCACGTGTTGACCGGGATCACCCGTAGCGTGTTGACCGCAGCCCCCTCGTAACCTATCTATTGTCGACCGCTGGCGGGGACAAGGGCCGCGATACGTCGCAGGGCAGGTACCGCCGATAACCCACTTTCCGTGGCCCGTAACCCCAGGCAACCGCGAGCACCCCATGAAGCCCGGCAATCTATTGTTGGTGGACGACGATCGTCACTTGCTCGAATCCATGTCACAGTGGCTACGGGAACAGGGGCGACAAGTGGACGTGGCCAGTAGCTGCCGCGAGGCCATTGAGGCCATCAATCGCCGCAAGTATGACCTGGTGTTGGCGGACGTCCGTCTGGGGGACGACGATGGGTTTGATATCTTGGCCTATTGTCGCGAGCACCACCCGCACGTCACGGTCACCCTGGTCACCGGCTACGGCACGGTCGAGACGGGTATCGAGGCCTTGCGGATGGGCGCATTCGACTTGCTGACCAAGCCACTGGTTGATCAAGAGTTGGCCATGTCCATTGACCGGGCGCTTTCCCAGCGCGCCGTGATCGAAGAAAACCTGGTGCTGAAGGCTCAGTTGGATTTGCGATTCGGCGTCGAAAATATTGTGGGGCACGAACCCCGTATGCAGCGTATTTTCGACATGATCGATAGCATTGCGGACACGCGGGCCACCGTGTTGATTACCGGCGAGAGTGGTACTGGCAAATCGCTCGTCGCCCGCGCTATCCATCGGCGCAGTGCGCGGCGCGATCGTCCGTTCGTCGAAGTTGCCTGCGGCGCCTTGCCGGAGTCCCTGTTGGAGAGCGAGTTGTTCGGACATGTGGCGGGTGCATTCACCGGGGCCATCGGAGACAAGGTTGGCAAATTCATGCTGGCCAATACGGGGACCATCTTCCTGGATGAAATCGGCACGGCGTCCCCCAGCATGCAAGTCAAGCTGCTTCGCGTGTTGCAGGAGTTCGAATTTGAACCCGTTGGCGGCAATAAGACATGCCGCATCGATACGCGTGTGATCCTGGCAACCAACGAGGAGTTAGGCCGCGCGGTGGCAGAGGGCCGATTTCGGCAAGACTTGTACTACCGTGTCAATGTGATCAACATCGAATTGCCGCCGCTGCGTGAACGCCTAGCCGACATCCCACTGTTAGCACGTCATTTCTTGCGCGGCGTGTGCGAGGAATCCGGTCGAGTCGTCCACGATTTCTCAGAAGACGTTTTGGCAGTGTTGCAACGGTACCCGTGGCCTGGCAATGTGCGCGAGCTGCAAAATGTCGTCGAGCGCGCCGTCCTGTTGGGTAAAGGGAGCGTGGTCGATGTAGCCGACCTACCCCCCAATGTGGCCCAATGTGCCCCCATGAGCACCCACACGACCCCTGGCCAATCGCTGAAGAATGCCCTCTCGCTTCCAGAACGCCAAATCATCATGGACATGCTCGAGACCCATAATTGGAATCGGAATGAGACGGCGGATGCCTTGGGCATCAATCGCACGACGCTCTACAAGAAGATGAAGCGGTTGGGGCTGAACCCGCCACGCCACGCCACATCCTGACAGGCGCTTCGTGAAGAGGGTGATTTCCGCTTGGGTGTAACCGCATGAGCGGTTGACCAGCCCCTGCGCGCTCCCCTATAATCCGCGCTCGGTTCGTATTTCCGCGATAAACCGGGCCCTGCGATGAAAATCCACGAATTCCAAGCAAAGCAAATCCTGCGCAAGGCGCAGGTGGCGGTTCCCCGCAGTCTCGTGGCCGCCACGCCGGAAGAGGCACACGCCGCATTCCTGGAACTGGGCGGCCCACTAGCCGTCGTCAAGGCACAGATTCACGCCGGAGGCCGGGGCAAAGGACACGTCGCCGGCCATCCCGACCACCGCGGTGTCCAGCTCGTCCGCAGCGCGGACCAAGCCGCCGCCGTGGCCCGGCAGCTGCTCAATCAGCCCCTCGTGACCATTCAAACGGGACCGGAGGGACGCGTCGTGCGTCGGGTCCTCGTCGAGGAAGGTTGCGACATCGCCCGCGAGTTGTACCTTGGTATCGTGCTCGATCGCGCGGCAGCCAAACCCGTGGTAATGGCTTCCAGCCAAGGGGGGATGGAGATTGAAAAAGTCGCGGCGGAAACGCCCGACTTGATCTTTCGCGAACACTTCGACCCGCGCGTGGGACTTCTCAGCTACCAGGTACGCAACTTGTGTCAGCAACTAGAGTTGAGCGGAGCCAGCGTGCGGAGCGCCGAGGCCTTTATGAAGGCCCTCTGTCGGGCCTTTGTCGATCTGGACGGGACGCTATTGGAAATCAATCCGCTGGTCGTCACCTCCAAGGGGGACTTACTAGCCCTCGATGCCAAGATGAGCTTCGATGACAACGCCCTGTTTCGTCACCCACAGCTGACGGAACTTCGGGACCTGGAGGAAGAAGAGCCCACCGAAATCCGCGCCAGTAAGGCCGGATTGAGCTACGTGAAATTGGACGGCAATATCGCCTGCCTGGTCAACGGTGCGGGGTTGGCGATGAGCACCATGGACCTGATTAAACTGCATGGAGGCGAGCCCGCGAATTTCTTGGACGTCGGCGGAGGTGCCGATGTGGACCAAGTGACCGAGGCCTTTCGTATTTTGCTCAGCGACTCGAACGTGCGCGCGGTCCTGGTCAATATCTTTGGCGGTATCATGCGATGCACGACGATTGCCACGGCTCTCGTGCAGGCCTATAAGACCGTCGGATTCAACGTCCCTCTCGTCGTACGACTGGAAGGGACCGAAGTGGAACAAGGACGCAAGATCATTGCCGAAAGCGGTGTTAATATCATTTCCGCCGAAGGTCTGACGGATGCGGCGAAAAAAGTAGTGGCGGTAGCCGGGTGAAACGTTTATGAGCATTCTTGTTGATCGCAACACACGCGTTATCTGTCAGGGCATCACGGGCAAGGCCGGTGCGTTTCATACGCGCGGTTGCCTGGAGTACGGCACGCAGATGGTCGCCGGAGTCACCCCAGGCAAAGGGGGCGAGTCCATGGAGGGGGTACCCGTTTTTGATACGGTCCGCGAGGCCGTGCAGAAGACGGGGGCTAATGCCACCATGATCTTCGTGCCCGCCCCCTACACGGCCGATGCCATCCTGGAAGCACTCGCGGCGGAAATCGGCGTCATCATCGCCATCACCGAAGGCGTTCCGGCGCTGGATATGGTCTATGTGTACGAGCAGGTGCGACGATCATCGTCGGTCCTGATCGGCCCTAATTGCCCAGGCATCATTACCCCCGGCCAATGCAAGATCGGTATCATGCCGGGCTACATCCATCGGCCCGGTCCCGTGGGTGTGATTAGCCGCAGTGGAACGTTGACCTACGAGGCCGTCTGGCAGCTGACCAACTTGGGCCTGGGACAATCCACTTGCGTGGGATTGGGCGGCGATCCGATTGTCGGCACTTCCTTCGTCGACCTTTTGCGCCGGTTTCAGGATGATCCCGCCACCGAGGCCATCTTGATGATGGGCGAGATCGGCGGTACCGCCGAAGAAGAAGCGGCAGCCTTCGTCAAAGCAAATGTCACCAAACCTGTTGCCGCCTTCATCGCTGGCCGCACCGCCCCCCCAGGAAAACGCATGGGACATGCCGGTGCGATCATCTCCGGTGGCAAGGGGACGGCCAGCGAAAAAATTGCCGCCCTCGAATCGGCCGGTATCGTGGTTGCCGAAAGCCCCGCCGATATGGGGGCCGCCGTGCAACGAGCAATGCACGCCCGGAAGTAATTTGGCTCACAGGCGGGAAGCCTATGCCACTGGGGCCTCGCAGGCTGGAAGCCGGTGCCGCGCTATTCGTCGGCGTAGACGACCGTGCTTTCCTCGGTGGTAACAGGCTTCGTGACCTCGTCACTGATCACCTGCGCTTGGAACCGCTTGTCACCGGCGTCGGTCGCTTGCACTTGGACGCGGAAGGTGGCCTCAGCCTGCGGACGCAATTCGGCCAACGGCTCGAAGACCACTTGCTGTTGCTGCACAACCGCCCGGGTCGCTCCCTCACCGTTAAGGTATCGCATGCCGTCGGGGACGAGCGCGGATACCCGCACGTTGACCGCCGTCTTGCTCCCCTGATTGCGCACGCGAATTTCATAGGTGGTTTGCCCCTCTACTTCGACCGGATCCTGCAAGTCGGTGACGTCAAACTCAAGAGCCGCGATACCCTCAACAATGACGGGCTTCTCCGTTGCTTCGGCCAAACCCATCTGTGCTTGGCCTTCGATGCGCAGTTTATGTTCGCCCATCTCGATCGGTAGTGCCGTGATCTGCACGGTTCCCTGTTCACCGGCTGGCAATTCCTCCAGACTCCAATGCACCGAGTGGCTGGTATCATCGTACACGCCACGATTATTGGTGTTCACGAATTTCAGGCCACGTGGCAAATGAGCCACCAATGCCAGTCCCTTGGCGGGGGCCGTGCCCGGGTTGGCCACTACGATGGAGTACGTGCCGGGTCGATCCAAGTATCGGCGGGTGGGGCCATTGACCTCGAGTTGGAGCTTTGGCGCCGTAATCTCCATTTCCGCCCGTTGCTCGGCCTGCAAGCCCCCCTCCGCCCGCGCGGTGAGGACATTTTCCAAAATGCCGGCCTGATCGGCGGTCAGCGTTAACTCCAACTGTCGGGACTCACCCGGATTGAGTCGTCCCACTTCGTATTCCAGTTGGCGTCCGGCCGCGTGCCGAAGTCCCGAGGGAACATCTTCCTCCAATACCACACGTTCCGCCACGCCGGTTCCCGGATTGGACAGGCGAATGGAAAAAACGACGTTTTCACCAATCAACACGCGCGCGGGGGCCGTCATTTGCAGTTCCAGCTTTGGACGTGTCACATTCGCACGCGCGGTTGCCGCCGCCTGAAATGTCACGTTGGCGACACTCCCAATCTGCCCCTCGGCTTCGGGCATCAACTCGACGGTCGTGGTCACTTCTTCACCCGGCTTGATGGTGCCGAGTTGCCACAGCAATGCGCCGTCGGAGGTGGTTGCTTGCGGTTTGGTACTGATTAGACTCGTTCCGTGGGGGATCTCGTCCTGCACGATAACCTGCTGCGCCGTGACCTGTCCGACGTTACGCACACGCACGGTGAACGTTGCGGGACGGCCAACTTGTATTTCGCCAGGCCCGGTCTTCTCGATGGTTAAAGCGGGCGCTTGCGGCCCTTCAAGTTCTCGCGGACCTGGCTTGCCCGTCGACCCTAGGCCATCGGCCTGGGGTGTGATAGGGACAGCGGTTGTCGGTTCCGTTGTACGCAATCGATTCCCAGTTTCCCCCCGTTGGCCGGCGGCCGTGGGCGGGGCATCAAACATTTGGGCGTCACCCAGACCGCCGTCCGGGGCGGTTATCGCAGTCGGATCGGCGTCCGGTGTTGCGGGAGCTGGGTAATCTGCGGAGTCATCCAAGGTGGCCGGAGGCGTCTCATCGAATCCAGAATTCAGCGGAGCGGGCTCCTGCGGTACCGACAATTCCGTCGGCTGGTCGTTATCGAATGACGGGGCACCCGATTCATCATCAGCCAGTGGCTGCGGACTGTCTCCCCAATCGTCCGCTGGCTGTTCTTGCTCGGCACCTGCCGGTACGACACCCTCACGAGACCGCATGGGATTTCTCGCCGAGGCGCTGCGCTCCCCCGGCACTGTGTCCCCCAGTACTGTGTCCCCCGGCACTGTGTCCCCCGGCACTGTGTCCGTCTGCCAGCCTGCTGGCGCGGACGGCTGATCATACGCACCACCGCCATAGACGTTGTCGGGGGAACCGTCGGTAGCGTGACCCGCATGCGCTGGGTCCTCGTCACCCATGGGAATGCCCTGTTCAATCCCCAGGTCGATATCCTGCGAGGCATTCGCTTCTTGGGCTACATCATCCTCCCCCGCAAAGAAGTAGCGTTGCGTCTGCGCTAAGCCGATGGCTCCCAGCGCGACCATGCCCCCCACAAGCGAAAGCCGCCGAATCATTTGTTTGGTTGAATGTGTCATAGGACGATCTCATTCTTCAGGGAATGTCAGAGTGACGGCTCGCGCCGCGCACCTACCTTCATGCCGGACCGGAACCTTACGCGGATGCTGGCGGGTGCTTGGTACCAAATTCAAGCGAGCACGGAAAGACCAATCGAGGCTTGCGACGACCTGCGGGTGCACCAGCGGAAGTGTAACGAAAGCTGGCCAATAGCTAGCCCATAGTCATCAGTCATCGAAGTGAACAGCTGCTAGCACGCTCGCTAAGCCGCAGGAATTGGCCATTCCTCATCCGCGTACCTATCAGTAGAATCGCCGCGTGTCCAAAGTTGCATGGATCGCGCCGCAGGTAAATACGGAACGTTCCCCATGAAAGTCGGCTTGGTGATTCGTGATTTCGACCCGCGCCGTGGCGGCGCCGAGGTGGCGACACACTCGCTCGCATGCTGGCTGGTACAAAAAGGGTGTCAAGTCCATGTGTTCGCCCGTCGATTCGGCCAGGAGACCGAACGCACAGGGGTGGTGGCGCATTGTATTCGCCAAGGCCATTCTCGGTTCGCATTTGCTCAAGAAGTGGAACGGGCATTGCGGCAACAGTCATGGGACGTGATTCACGACTTCGGTGTGGGTTGGTATTGCGACATATTCCATCCGCATGGCGGTTCACCGATTGGCTGTCAGCAACGCTTGGCAGAGGGAACGCAAGCAGATTGGAACTCTCACCTGTCGCGATGGCTCGGCTCTCGGCGCGCATCACGCGATCAAGCGGCCGTCTTAGCGCGCCAATTCGGCCAGCCTCACGCGACGTATATTGCCCTGTCTCGTATGACAGCCCACGACTTCCACGAATACCATGGCATCGCGACTGACCGTATCATGCAGATTTACAATGGCGTCGACACAGAAAAGTATTCGCCGAAGGTCCGTGATCGATGGCGCCAAGCACAACGACGCACGTTGGGACTGCGAGATGAGGAAGCCATGTTGCTGATCCTGGCGCACAATTTTCGCCTTAAAGGGGTGCACACGATGATCCAGGCGACCCAGCAATTGGTAGCCCAAGGTCGTGAGGTCCGGGCCGTGATCGCCGGTCGGGACAAGTCCGCGGCGGGTCGTCTGTTGCGCTGGAAGTCTATTTGGTCTCCGCACGTTCAGTTCCTCGGACGCATCGGCGACCCGCGACCGCTGTATGCGGCCGCTGATGTCTATGTACATCCCACGCGATTCGACAATTGCAGTCTGGCAGTGATGGAGGCCATGGCTTGTGGCTTACCTGTCGTGACGACGCGTCACAATGGCGGGTCCGAGCTGATCAATGACCAACGCGACGGCTCGCTGTTGACGGACCCGGCAGATTCGCACGAGTTGGCCCAACGGTTGTGCCCGTTGCTGCAACTTGCCGAGCGTGATCGTATGGGGTCTGCGGGGCGACAACAGATGTTAGATCGACCCTGGTCGCGACATCATACTCAAATTCTACGGCTTTATGAGCAAGTGGCATCCCAACGCCGGCAGCGAGCGGCTTGACCAGGGACTGAGCATACGCCAACAAGGCTTGCCACCAGTTCGCCGGCTGCCACGGCGCGCTCGCGATGGCTTTCCTGGCGTATTTTCTGGCGATGCGGTCGAGACCACTGCGACGCGCACGCTTGGACCAACTGCGGTACAGGTGCTCTGGGCCGCGTGGCCGGGGCTTTTTGCTGCGCAGTCGTGTTGGCACCGGTCGGTGGCGACGATGGCAGGCGTCCTCAATGGCCTCGCAGGTCATCCGCCATTGCAGCTCAACTTGTCGGCTACTGATGCTCTCGGCATGCTGGCGATAGTATAAGAGGATGGTCGGCAGATTGGCCAACTTGCCGATTTCCAAGAGGCGCAGCCACAAGTCCTTGTCTTGCGCCACCGTGAACCGCTCACGGTAACCTCCTAGACGCATGAGGGCCGCGCGGCGGGCCATAAGCGTGGGGTGGGGTAACCCGCCGTGACCGCGCCCTAGACGTTGTTCGATTTCATCGTTGGTCAACGGCCAGTATTCCGGACCCAAGGGTTCCCCAGCCGCATCGATCCAATAGACACAACTCCCCACGGCTACGTGGTCGAGATGGGCTCTCAAGAATTCCACTTGTCGGAGGAATCGATCGGGGCACGCTACGTCATCGGCATCCATACGCGCCACGAATTCCCCACGCAGCTGTCGAAGTCCCGTATTCAGGGATCGAGTCAGCCCTTGATGGTCCTGTCGCAAAATCCGCACCCGGGCATCTCGGTCTGCATAGGCGCGCAGGATGATAGGCGTATCGTCGTCCGAACCATCATCCACGATTATGAGTTCGAAATCCTCCAACGACTGGGTCCGAATACTGTCGATGGCCGCAGCCAAGTACCGTGCGCCGTTGTAGACGGGCATCAACACGCTGACTACCGGCAATGACACAGAATCGACTCCTTATGCGGCGTCGCGCGACGTGATCTGCTGCTGGCCGAAATTCTTCCAGAATTGCAACTCCCGATCGGCGACATGATCCAGCGAGTAGAATTGGAGCGCATCACGACGGGCGTTTTCTCCCAGCATCTTTCGAGTGGACGGATTGGCCAACAACGTACTGATGGCCGTGCGCATGGCCGCTGCATCCACCGGACAAAGCCAGCCATTGTGTCCGTGCGCAATCACGTCACGAATGCCCGTGACATCCGTGCCCAAAACAGGGCAACCACAGGCCATGGCCTCAATCAAGGCCTTCGGGTGTCCCTCAACGCGCGAAGGGAGCACGAAGAGCCGTGCGCGATTCATGTATTCCGGCAAACGATGATGCGGTACGGTCCCACACCATTCGATTCGACCGGCCATGTCACGAAAGCGCCGAGCCAATGTGGTTTGCTCGCTACCCGAGCCGATGACTCGCAGGGTGAGGGCCAACGGACGGATGGCCTCGCACAATAGGTTCAGATTTTTTTCGGAGGACAGGCGACCGACCACCAGCAAATCCACGTCGGGACTTCGAGTGAGGTTAGGGACAAATTGGTCCGTATCGACGTAGTTGGAAATAACGGCGACGCGATCAGCCTTCAGCACGCGGCGGGAGCGCACCACATTGGCCAGTCGTTCGGTGGTGACCACAACGCGCGTCGCTCCGCTCCAAACGCGGTTCTCGGTCTCAACCGCCTCAAGATGCTCGCGCGATCCAACCCCCGCCATGGCCGCCGCCACCTCGGAAGGCACGAACCCACAGCGCACCACAAGAGGCTTGCCGGTTTCGCACGCGGCGCGCAGTGCCAGTTCGCTGCCCGATAATTGATTGGTCTTCAAACTGTCCGCCGCGAGTAGTGTCCGCCGGTGGATGCGGGTGAACCACCGTTCGTACAAACGTGTGGGGAGTCCCCAGGCGTTGTGGACAATCTGGATCTCGGGAATGAGTGGTTGATACCGCCGTTCCGAGCGGCCGCCATACGTGATCAGACTGATTTGCAGACCACGCTGGGACAGCCGACGATAGATGGCCAATTCCCGATCCAGGATACCCATGCGGTCCCATGCCCGTAAGGACATGCGCCGCGAAAGAAAAACGGCCAGCCGACGAATCGATGGCACTTGCATCGCGAGCCCCTCATCTACTGTGAACCTCAGTGATCCGACTACTGTGTTCCGACTACCATCACGCCGCCCGGCGCGCGCCCGCATCGGCCTTTTGGCAGACGACCAACAACATGTGTCCCAACCGGCAGCTCCGCAGCCAATGTCGCAACAGCCCGCCGGCCAAGGGAATTCGCTGCAACACTTTCAAGACAAGTCGGGCGCCGTAAATTTCATCCGCGATCCCCTTGAGCCCGTCGTAACACGATACATCGAGGACGCGAAACCCCGCATTCTGAACCAGCGCGCAGAACTCGGGGACCGTGAACGCGTACTGGTAGAACTGCAGGACTTGGGACGGCTCCTCCGTGACAGCCGGTTCGGGAGGCTCGGGACATTGGGGATTTCTGGGGAAGCAGCCCCAGTGAACCTTGAGTTTTCGAAGCGGATGGAGATGGGGGACTGAGATGAATGCCAATCCACCCGGTCGCAAGACACGCCAGGCCTCCGACAGGAAAGTCGTGGGGCCATCCAGGCAGTGCTCCATCACGCCCAGCGAAATATAGCCGGAGTAGGTGTTGGCGGGCACGTCCAATCGTGTCACATCACCCACTTGGACAGGCAAGTCGGGCCAAATGGCTCGCACTGCGTCGATCGTTTCCATCGCAAAGTCGACTCCCTCCGCATCCCAGCCGCGCTGTCGCAGGGCCACGACATGATGGGCCAATCCGCAGCCCGCTTCCAAAACGCGGCCTTCAGGCGGCAACCAACGATGGATGGGACGCTCCAGGACGCCCAGTCGACCGCGCTCCGCGGCTCGATACGCATCACGCGTTGCCTGTAACCGCCAATGGCGATCCCAATACGCCGCGTTGGCTGCCTGGCGGTACCAGACCAGCCGGCCATTCTCGTAGGTGCGTATCTGCTGAGCGGGCGGCAAGAGACCATCCTCCCGGTTGGAGATCCTCCCCAAGCGATGCGGCCGCCAGCATATCTTGACCCACGGATTGGGTCCAGATCGAACGACCCCACGCGGCGGTTGGCCAAGAGGTCGGACGTTCGCCCAAAGAGCGTTTCATTGAAGACGGCGCAAAGTAAAGGGCGAGTACCCAAGGATACTCGCCCCTCACGGATGCAATCCAAATGTCACCGACCAAATGCTAGCTGCGTCGACGCGCCGCTGCGGCAACGCCGAGCAACGCCAAAGCGAGCAAGCTAGCGCTCGCTGGCTCCGGGACAATCGTAGCGCGGCCGTTAGCCGTGTAGATGTCCCCGCCGCCACTGAGACCAAACCGAACATTCACTTGCATATGGTTGTAGAACCCAGCCGCAGCCGGACCGGCAATCGCGGGCGGATTGAAGGGACCGTGCGTGTCGGACGGGAATACCGAGGCGACAAAGGTCGTCCCCAAATCCAATTCGGCGTTCAACTTGGTCGCACCACCATCGAGAGACAGATTATAAACCGACATTTCGGTAATGGCGTCGCTATCAACCGGAATTCCTGCGATTGGCGGCAGGGCGGTAACGGTTAGCGCGCCATTGCCGCCGTCGGTTGTGCTGCCGGAGTAGGTGTGCGAGGCAACACCGGGCGCGGGCGTGGGAACGATTCCCTGTGAGAAGGCAAAGGCAAACGTACTTGGAGCACCAAAATCAAAAACGGAAAACGCATAAGAGATTTCCGGATCGGGATCCATCAGGCCACCGACGGTCATGCTGAACTCGCCGGGCTGCTCCCACGTCC
>SXGT01576872.1_pt1 | contig 18035 bp, 15 predicted proteins | sample 3176221 | NCBI WGS metagenome assembly SXGT01 (sample SAMN11356862, study PRJNA531348) | freshwater metagenome | isolation source: freshwater sample F1-120 | place: China: Fuxian Lake, Yuxi | collected 2017-12-25
CTGTTGAGCATTGAGACCACCACCGGCATGTCGGCGCCACCAATGGCCATCACCAGATGAATACCGATCACGCCGGCGATCGCCGTCATGATCAGCAGGTGGGGCAGGGTCTCGTGCCCTCCACGCAGGTACATCGCGCCGAGCCAGACGCAGGCGACGATCATGCCGAGGTTCAACAGATGGCGACCGGGCAACATCAACGGCTTGCTGCGAATGACGCCCTGCAGTTTGCCCCACGCCACGATCGATCCCGTAAACGTGAGCGAACCGATGAAGACGCCGAGGTACGTCTCGATATCGTGGATCGTGCGTTCAACGCCGGTCAGTTCCGCGGCAGGCGCCAGGTGATTGCTGATGCCGACCAGCACGGCAGCCGCACCGACGAAGCTGTGGAGGATGGCGACCAACTGCGGCATCGACGTCATCGGCACGCGCGATGCCACCAGCGCGCCGATGATGGCGGCCAGTGTGAGCGCCCCCAGTAGTGTGAGGGACGTGATGACGCCGGCATGCAGGGCGACGGCGGCCATGGCGATCAGCATGCCGATGGCGCCGAACTGGTTGCCGCGGCGTGCCGTGGTCGGGTGGGCGAGCCCCTTCAGACTCAGGATGAACAAAACTGCGGCGGCGATATACGCCGTGACCAAGAGGGACGTCGTCATCGGCGGAACATCTTGAGCATGCGGTGGGTGACCAGGAAGCCACCAGAAATATTGAGTGTGGCCAGGAAGATGGCGGCGACGCCGAGCACGCTCGCGGCAGAGGTCAGTCCGCCACCAATCTGCAGCATGCCGCCCACGACGATAATGCCGCTGATGGCGTTGGTCACGCTCATAAGCGGCGTGTGCAACGCCGGCGTCACACTCCAGACGACCTGGTAGCCGATGAAACACGCCAGGACGAATACGGTGAGGTGCGTCAGGAACGACTGCGGCGCGCCCAGGCCAATGCCAAAGAGCAAGAGTCCCGCGGCCAGCAACGGCCACCAGCCACCCGACGACGATGACTCATCGGCGTGAGCACCATGCCCACTGCCCTTGGCATAGCTCGACGATGCCTTCTTCGCCGCAGGCTTGGTTGTCTTGGCTGCTGTAGCTGAAGCCGCAGAAGTCGTGGCCGCAAGGCCCGCCGTAGCCGCCGTCTGCGGCGGCGGAGGTGGCCACATCAACACCCCATTCTTCAGCACCGTCATCGGTCGGACGATGTCGTTCTGCTCGTCGATGATGAATGCGGCCGCGCCGCCCATTTCTTCGAGCAGGTACACGATGTTGGTGGCGTAGAGGGTTGAGGCCTGCTGCGACATGCGCGACGGCAGGTCGGTGTAGCCGATGACGGTCACACCGTTTACGTCCACGGCCTGGCCCGGCTGCGTGAGCTCGCAGTTGCCCAGCATCTCGGCCGCAAGGTCCACCACCACAGACCCACGCTTCATCGAGCGGACCATCTCGGCGGTGATAAGGATGGGCGCGCGCTTTCCTGGAATCAGCGCCGTTGTGATGATGACGTCCACCTCTTTGGCTTGCGTCGCGAAGAGCGCCATCTCGACCGCGATGAACGCTGGGCTCATTTCCTTCGCGTAGCCGCCCTGGCCGCTGCCGTCTTCGTCGAGTTCTACCCGCAGGAACTCGGCGCCCATGGACTCCACTTGTTCTTTGACGACGGGCCGCGTGTCGAACGCGCGGACGATCGCTCCAAGCGATCGAGCCGTGCCGATGGCTGCGAGCCCGGCCACACCGGCGCCGATGATGAGCACTTTGCAGGGCTGGATCTTGCCGGCCGCCGTCGTCTGGCCGCCAAGGGGACGCTGCAAGGCGGCAACCGCTTCGATGATCGCGCGATAGCCAGAGAGGTTGCCGGTGGACGAGAGCACGTCCACTTTTTGAGCGCGGGTGGTGCGCGGCACCTGGTCCATCGCGACGGCGCTGATGCCGTGCTCGCCAAGGCGACGGACCAGGTCGGTATTTTGTGCGGGATACAGGTAGCTGACGAGGGTCTGGCCGCGGCCGAGGCGCGCGGCTTCTTCATCAAGTGGCGGCCGCACCTTGACGACGACCGGCGCGCTCCACGCGCCGGCGTTGTCGCCGATCGTGGCCCCCGCGGCGGCATACGCCGCATCGTCAAATCCTGCAGCGACCCCGGCTCCAGATTCGACCGTGACGTTGAAGCCAAGTTGTGTGAGTGTGGTGACTGAGTCCGGTGTGGCAGCAACCCGTCGTTCCCCGTGGGCTGTCTCCTTCACGATGCCGACGATCATGCAACGATTGTACTCCGACACCCTCGCGCATGGCCCTCGCAAGTAATATGGTGGGTATATGCAATGGGAGATTTGGGTTTTCCGTCTGGTGTTCGTGGGGTTTGTCGCCGGGTTCGCGGCCCAGATGGCCACGCGGTGGCGGTTGATTCAGGCGGCGCCCAATAACTTCGCCTTTGACCACCTCGGCACGCGCCTGGACCGCTTCATCATCGAGGTCGTGTTTCAGTCGAAGGTGATTTCGGCGCACAAGGCCGTCGGCCTCGCGCATCTTGCCGTGTTCTGGGGTTTTGTGGCGTTCGGCGGTTTCACGGCCGTGGAGATGTTGCGTGGCCTGGGCGTGGTGGACCTCACCCACACCACACCGTTCGCCATCTACAAAAAAGTCCTCATCCCGTTTGCTGCTGGCGTCCTCATCGGCATCATCGGTCTTGGCATTCGCCGCGCGTTTGTGCGCCCGGCAGGCTTGGGCGCAACAGTCTCGAAGGAGTCGCTGCTCATCGCGGTGTTTATCGTGCTCTTGATGATCACGTATTTCGTGAGCTTCTTCTACGAGCAGGGCCTCGTCGAACGCGTGAACTGGTGGGTGCACATGATCATCATCCTAGCGTTCATGGTGCTTATGCCTAACTCCAAGCACCTGCACCTCATTCTTTCACCGGCCACGGTGTTTCTGAAGGCGCCGATTCTTGGCACGGTCCCCAACCTCGATTTCGAGAAAGAGGAAGTGGGCCTCGAGACGGTGAAAGACCTGCCTGCCAAGGCGGTGCTCGATGCGTTCACATGCGTCGAGTGTGGACGATGTCAGGACAATTGCCCGGCGTTCGGGACGGGGAAGCGGCTGAATCCGAAGATGCTCATTGTCCAGAACGAAGACGCGTTGCTGGCGGGGGAGCGTGACAAGAAGCTGGTGGACGTCTATGACCAGGACGTATTGTGGCAGTGCACCACCTGCGGCGCTTGTGAGCAGGCGTGCCCGGTGGGTGTGGAACACCTGCCGACGATTATCGGAGCCCGGCGCGGGCTTGTCTCCAATGGCGAGGCGCCCGAGTTCCTGACGCCGCTGTTCACCAATCTCGAGCGCCGGCAGAACATTTGGGGCCTGATGTACGACCAGCGTACGAAGTTCGTGCAGGCGGCCACGCTTGAAACGTTCGACCCCACGCAACACGAATACCTGATCTGGCTCGGGTGTGCTGGAGCCTTCGAGGCCAACTACCAGAAGTCCATGCGCTCGTTGTTCGACTTGTTGCGGGCGAAGGGAAAGACGTTCGGCGTATTGTCCAAGGAACGGTGCACGGGCGATGTCGCAAAGCGCACCGGCAACGAATACATGTATCAGGAACTGGCCACGCAGAATATCGCGGACCTGCGGGCGTCAGGCGTGAAGAAGATCGTCACGTCGTGCCCGCATTGTGTCAAGACGATCGGGCACGACTACAAGATGATGGGGTACGAAGTGGAAACCGTTCACTCGGCCTCGCTCGTCGAGGAACTGACTCGCGACATCATGCTTGAGTGGCGCGAACGCGAGAACGTGACCTACCACGACCCGTGTTACCTCGGACGCTACGCGAACGTCCATGCCGAGCCTCGGGCCTTGCTTGAGCGGTTTGGCGCGTCCATTACCGAGCCGGTGCGCCATGGGGATAATCCCTTCTGCTGCGGCGCAGGTGGCGGCCTGTTGTTCGAAGAGCATGAGTCCGGTAAACGCATCAGCCAGGAGCGTTTTGAACAACTGCAGAACACCGGCGCGGGCACTGTCGTGATGGCGTGCCCGTTCTGTTCAATCATGCTCACGGGCGCGCAGGCGAGCACCAACGCGCCCGTGCAGATGGTGGACCTGATGACCTGGGTGGACGGCAAGATGAAAGCGGTCAAGCCCAAGTGCGCGCCTGTTGACGCGAATGAAGCACAGGCTCAGAGTCATTGATGGCTGCGAGTGAGTCGTTGTGGCGGCAGTCGCGACTCAAACGCGCCCAGGTGTGCGCCATTGCGTCCGTTGGGTGGCCGGTCATCGAGGGGTTGGGCGGCACCTACACATGGCGGGTGCTCGGGCAACAGCATCTGGACCGTCTGAACGATGAGGGGGTCGCCCCCATCCATGCGTTCTGGCACGGCCGGGTGCTGGCCGCCACGCTGTTCTTTCGCGACCGCGACATTGTGGTGCTCACCAGCGAAAACTTCGATGGCGAGTGGATCGCGCGCATCATCGCGAAATTCGGCTACGGCACCGCTCGCGGTTCGTCATCGCGCGGTGGCGCCAGGGCGCTGGTGCAGTTGCGGCGCGACCTCGCGATCGGGCGGCCCGTCGCGTTCACGGTGGATGGCCCTCGTGGTCCCGCGCGGGTCGCGCAGCCGGGGGCCGTGTGGCTGGCCGGCGCCACTGGGCATCCCATCCTGCCGTTTCATATCGAGGCCGACCGCGCCTGGACCACCCGGAGCTGGGACCGCCACCAGATTCCAAAACCCGGCGCCACGCTCAGCATCGCGATCGGGGAGCCGATGTCTGTGAGCGGCACGGATGACGATGTGGTGGAGGCCGCGCGGGTGGACCTGGAGTTGCGCCTCCGCGCGCTCGAACAATCACTGAAATAATCGATGCTGCTCTTTTCATCGCCACGCTTTACGGACCACTCACCGCCCCCCGGGCATCCCGAGCGAATCGAACGTGGGCAGATATTTGAGGCGGTTGCTGAGTCGTTTCGAGCCGGTGGCGGGGCGATTGGGCCGTCGCGGATGGCCACGCGAGAGGAGCTCGCACGAATCCACACGGCCGCGTACCTTCACACGATTGAGGCACTAGCCGGACGAGCGGCGACACTCGATGCTGACACGTTTACCAGTCCTGAATCGCGGGACGTCGCGCGCCTGGCTGCCGGCGCGGCCATCGACGCAGCGCGCCACGCGCGGGCGACTGGTGAAGCCGCGATGGCCCTGGTGCGCCCTCCGGGCCACCACGCCGAACCGTCCAAGGCGATGGGCTTCTGCCTGTACAACAACATCGCGATTGCGGCAGCGGCACTGCGGGCCGATGGGGTCGAACGGGTGGCGATTGTGGATTTTGATGTCCACCATGGAAACGGCACCCAGGCTGCGTTCTACGACGACCCGAATGTGTTCTTCGCGTCCAGTCATCAATACCCCTACTGGCCTGGCAGCGGAGCCGCGAACGAGCGTGGCGCGGGTGCCGGAGTTCGTACTACGCTGAATTTGCCTTTGCCCGCTGGTGCGACGGATGCGGACGTCCTGCGGGGCTACGAGTCCCAGGTGTTGCCGTCGCTACTGGCCTTCGCGCCTGAGGTGCTGCTGATCTCGGCCGGATACGATGCGCACCAGTTCGATCCACTCGGAGGCCTGCGGATGACCACCGAGGGTTTCCGCACACTGGTTAGGATGCTGGCCGACCTCGGCCGCCGCTCCTGCGGCGGCCGGGTCATGGCCGTCACCGAAGGCGGCTACCACCGCGACTCCCTTCGCGAGGGGATCGAAGCGACGATCGAGGAGTTGAGTAAAATACTGGAGTGACTTCATACAGTCCAGAGAGCATCGAGAAGAAATGGCAGCGGCACTGGGCTGAGACCCGTGCGTTTGAGGTGACCGAAGACCCGACCAGGCCGAAGTTCTACTGCTTGGAGATGTTTGCCTATCCGTCCGGGCACGCGCATGTTGGCCACGTCCGCAATTACATGATCGGCGACATCATGGCCCGATCCATGCGGATGCGCGGGTTCAACGTGCTGCATCCCTTCGGGTGGGACGCGTTTGGTCTGCCGGCAGAAAACGCCGCCATCAAGAACAACCTGCATCCGGAACAATGGACGCTTGACAACATTGCCCACATGAAAGGCCAGTTGCAGCGCCTGGGTATCAGTTATTCGTGGGAGCGCGAGCTGGCTACCTGCATGCCCGACTACTACCGCTGGAATCAATGGCTGTTCACGCGCATGTTCGAGCGTGGCTTGGCCTATCGCCGGCGCTCGAATGTGAACTGGTGCGAAAGCTGCCAGACCGTGCTCGCCAACGAACAAGTCGTGGACGGCGGCTGCTGGCGCTGCGGCACGGTGGTCACCCAGCACGAATTAGAGCAGTGGTGCTTGCGCATCACCGTTTATGCCGATGAACTCCTGAAAGCTGCTGCAAGTCTAATGCAGTGGCCCGAAAAGGTGCTGACGATGCAACAGAACTGGATCGGGCGCTCCGAAGGCGCCAAGGTCAAGTTCGAGCAGATAGAAGTCTTCACCACTCGCATCGATACCATCTTCGGCGCGACGTTCGTGATGCTCGCGCCCGAGCACCCGCTGGTGGAACAATTCGCCGCCGAGTCGGCAGACCCAGTGGCGCTCCGCGCACACGTCGCGAAGTTCCGCGGACAGGACAAGACTGCGCGGATGACCGGAGAAGTGGAGAAAGAAGGCTTCGACACCGGACGCACGGTGGTCAATCCCTTCACCGGGCAGCCCGCGCCTGTGTGGGTAGCCAACTTCGTGCTCGGTGAATACGGCACTGGTGCAGTCATGGGCGTACCCGGACACGATCAGCGCGATTTCGAGTTCGCCCGCAAATATCATCTTCCCGTGCGCGTTGTCGTCCAGCCTGAAGGCGAGCTGCTCGACGCTCACACCATGACTGCCGCCTATGACGGCGACGGTGTGCTGGTGGAGTCAGGGCCATGGAACGGCCTGGCCTGGCCTGACGCCAATCGCAAGATGACCATCGAGGCGGAGGCCCGCGGCATCGGTGAAGGCACTGTGCAGTATCGGCTGAAGGACTGGGGCATTTCACGACAGCGGTACTGGGGCACGCCGATTCCGATCATTCACTGCCCGGCGTGTGGCATGGTTGCCGTGCCCGACGCGGACCTGCCGGTGGTGTTGCCCAAGGTCACGGAGTTTACCGGACGAGGCAGTTCGCCACTCGCGCACGTGCCCGAGTTCGAGAATGTGGCCTGTCCGAAGTGCGGCGACGCGGCTAGGCGCGAGACCGATACGATGGACACCTTCGTGGACTCGTCCTGGTACTTCTATCGCTTTTGCGATCCGCACAACGATCAACTGCCTTTCGATCCGGCCAAGGTTGCGTACTGGGGTCCGGTAGATTTTTACAGCGGAGGCGTGGAGCATGCCATCCTCCACCTGATCTATTCACGGTTTTTCAGCCGGGTGTTCCGAGATATTGGGCTGGTCACCATCGACGAGCCGTTCACGCGCCTGCTGACGCAGGGCATGGTGCTGAAAGACGGCGCCGTCATGTCCAAGTCTAAAGGCAACGTCGTGGATCCCGACGACATGATTAAGTCGTTTGGCGCCGACGCACTGCGGCTGTACGTGATGTTCGTCGCCCCTCCCGAGAAGGAAGTGGAATGGACCGATACCGGCCTTGAAGGCGCGTTCCGTTTTCTTAACCGCGTATGGCGCGTAGTGGTGCATACCGCTGGGGCGGCGCGACAGGCACCTGCTCTCTCGGGTTTGGTGTTCGATGACGCGGAGCGCGCGATGCGGCGAAAGACGCACGGCACCATTCGGCGCGTCGCGCAGGATATCAACCCGCGAGTGCATCTGAATACCGCGGTCGCCGCGTTGATGGAGTTGGTGAATGAGCTGTATGCCTTTTGCGAACTGCGCGGTGCGCGTCCGCTGGGCGTGGATGATGAGGTGCCGGCCGTGGTGGACAGGCCAGAGACCGCGGCGGTATTGCGCGAGGCGACCGAGGCGCTAGTGCTGATGCTGTCGCCCTTCACGCCGCACATATGTGAGGAACTCTGGGAGCACCTGGGCCATACGGACGGTGTGGTTGCGGCCGGGTGGCCGTCGTGCGACGAAGAGGCCTCGCGCGAAGAGTCCATTGAGTTGCCCGTGCAGGTCAATGGCAAGGTGCGGGGCCGCATCCTGGTGCCGGTGGATTCGACCGTTGAAGCGAATATCAAAGTGGCTCTGGCATCCCCGGCTGTCATGCCCTATGTGCAGGGGAAGACGATCGTAAAAATCGTGCATACCCAGGGCCGGCCGGTGAGTATCGTGGTCAAATGACGGGACAGGCTGTGAGGGTGAATATGATCACGATGAGACGAGGATTGGTCGGAGTGATGGCCGTGGCCTGCATCGCCGCCTCCGGATGTGGCTACGCACTGTCGGGCCGGGGTTCATTCCTGCCTGACCACATCCAGGTGGTGGGCGTGCCCGAGTTTATCAATCAGACCTCCGTGTTTGAAATCGACCGCGTGCTGACCGATCGCGTTCGCACCGAGTTCGGAGGACGCGGCAAATACCGCGTGCAGCCCGATACCAACAACGTGGATGCGATCCTCATTGGCATCATCACCAGCGTGCGCACGACCAACACGTCGTACACCGCGAACAGCCAGGCCGCACGAGTGCAGCTGATTGTGACGGCGTCATTCGAGTTTCGCGACGTGAGGGACAACAAGGTGTTGTGGACTAACCCGTCGATGACCTACCGCGAGGAGTACGAGCCCTCGAGCGGTTCGAGTACCGGCGCGGATGCGACGGCATTTTTCGGGCAGAACGCCAACGCCATGGAGCGCATGGCCCAGAACTTTGCACGTTCGGTCGTGACCTCGATCCTCGAGGCGTTTTAGGACACACTTGTGCCCAATCTCGACGTAGCCGCCCTTCGCAAGCATCTGGCGGCCAAGACGCTCAGCCGTGTGTATGTCTTCCTCGGTGCAGACGTGAAGCTCATTGATGCCATGGTGGATGCCGTAGAGGCCACCGTGGACGTGGCCGACCGGCCGTTTGCCGTGGACCGGGTGTATGCCGGCGAAGCGGGCGGTGCGCCGGTGGACATTTCGGCGTCGTGCCGCAGCCTGCCGATGCTCGGCGATCGCCGCCTCGTCATTGTCATGCGCGCCGAACGGTTGTTAAAGCCCAAACGTGCCGGAAAGGCGGACGAGGAAGAAGAGGTGGATGACGCGCCCGCGGATGGGGAGAGCGCCGCGACAGACCTCACACCGCTTGAAGACTACGTGGCCGCTCCCTCGGAGTTTGCGACGCTGGTGTTTGTGGCGACTGAAATCGACCGCACGCGGCGGTTCACCAAAAAATTGATCGAGAAGGCGCAGGTGGTGGAGTTCAAGGGGATCCGCGCCGAGGCACGATCCGGCCCCGCTGGCGCGAATGCCGCAATGGCGCAGGCGCGGACGTTTGTGCAGGACGAGATAACCCGCGAGGGCCGGACGATGGAACCGGCCGCGGTCGCGATGCTCACCAGACGCTCGGGGGCCGACATCTCCAAGTTGAGGGGCGACATTGAGCGGTTGCTGCTGTTTGTGGCGGGGCGGAAGGCCATTACCGTGGCCGACGTGGAGAGTGTGGCGTCCGACGGCGCGACGGTTCAGGACGACTGGGCCGTGACCAACGCCATCAGCGCCGGCGATGCGGCGCTAGGGCTGAGGGAACTGGCGCTGCGTTTCGACCGTGGCGATTCGCCTCACGGCATCGTGGGGCAGTTGCGGTGGTGGGTGTCGAACCAGTTGGCGTCTGGTGCGCCTGATCGTGTGAAGCCAGCCCTGGATGCGCTGTTGCGCACCGACCTGGCGCTCAAAAGCTCAGGAGGCGAGGACCAGGTGCTGGTTGAGCGCCTGGTGGTGGAACTGACCGGGCGACCGCTTACGCGGTCGCGGTCTTCTTGGTGAGCTTCTTAACGATCCTCGACTTGTAACGGCCGGCCGTGTTGTCGTGGATGATCTTCTTCGCCGACATCTTGTCGATCAGCGAGAAGGTCTTGCTGAGCGAGGCCTTGGCGGCCGCCGTGTCGCCCGAGTCAATGGCCGCGCGGATGGCCTTGAGGCCGCTCCGGAGCTTCGTTCGGAGTTCGCGGTTGTGTTCGGTGCGCTTGATGGTCTGGCGATTGGCTTTTACCGCCGATTTGTGTCGAGTGGCCACTGCTGGAAAACCTCACTTATTAGGATCCTGACGTGGACCCCAAACATCGAAGTATACCATTCCTAGCCCCACCCAGCCCCCTCGCCGCCCTCCTTGGCCTGGCGCAGGCGCCGTTTCTCACGCTTTCCGGGGGCGCTCTCCGGGCCCAGGGCCCGCTGTGGGCCGGCCAGCCGGGCCATTTCCAGCATGGCTTTCACCTGGGGTGAGGGCTCGGGTGTGACGTCTTCGTAGAGCGCCCTGGCCAGGACTTTGGATATGTGGTGGCTGGCCAGGCCCAGCACAATCACCCGCTGCCGCACGCCGCGTGGCCGCGAAATCTCTACGACGTCGCCGAGCCTGACGGGCCGCTTCGCCTGGGCCGGCTGGCCGTTGACCTCCACCTTGCCGCCCTTGCAGGCCCTCTGCGCCTCAGAGCGCGTCTTGCACAGACACGCGACGTCGAGCCAAACGTCGAGGCGGGTTGGTCCTGGTTGGTCGCTCATTCGAAATCCGGGAAGAAAGGGGACGGGTGTCGATCTGTGGAAAACTCGGCGGTCAAAAAGGAGTTTCCCACAGATCGACACCCGCCCCCTTTATCATCTGGGTCATGGCCAAGAGACTGATGCTCGGACTGCTCCTGATCGCAAGTTCTTACGGCGCCACCCCGCAAGCCCAGACGCGCCCGACCTCCGGAATCACAGCCCCGGCGGCTGAATTCGGCCACGCCTTTGGCGATGACTACTTCCTTGCCACCTACCGGCAGATAGCAGCGTACTGGCGCAAGCTCGACCGCGAGTCGGACCGGATGGTCCTTGAGGACATCGGCAAGACGGCCGAAGGCCGCTCACAGTTGATGGCCGTGGTCACCTCACCGGCCAATCACAAGAACCTGGCGCGTTACAAAGAGATCTCGCGCCGACTGGCGTTGGCCGAAAACCTGACCGATGAACAGGCCCGCGCCCTCGCGAAGGAAGGCAAGGCCGTAGTCTGGATTGACGGCGGTCTTCACGCCACCGAGACGCTCGGCGCGCAGCAGCTGGGCGAGATGGTCTTCCAGATGGTCAGCCGCAATGACGAGGAGACGTTGCGGATTCTGGACGACGTGATCATTTTGTTCGTGCATGCGAACCCGGACGGCAATGATCTCGTGGCCGACTGGTACATGCGGGCGTCCGATCCCAACGAGCGCAGTCTGGCGAATTTGCCGCGGCTCTATCAGAAGTACATCGGGCACGACAACAACCGCGATTTCTTCGCGTCCACCCAGCCGGAAACCGAGAACATGAACCGCGTGCTCTATCACGAGTGGTTCCCGCAGATTCTCTACAACCACCATCAGAGCGGTCCGGCCGGCACCATCCTGTGGTCGCCACCGCTTCGCGATCCGTTCAATTACAACCAGGATCCGCTGCTCGTGCTCGGCCTGCAGACGGTCGGCCTCGCGCTGCACACGAGACTGGCGGCTGAGGGGAAACCTGGCGCCACCATGCGATCGGGTGGCCCGTACGACGGCTGGTGGAACGGTGGCATCCGGAACACGGCCGCGTTCCACAACACCATCGCGATTCTCACCGAGATGATCGGCAGCCCCACGCCGATGCGGGTGCCGCTCGTCATGGACCGTCAGCTGCCCACTAGTGACCTGACGTTTCCCGTGGCGCCGCAGGAATGGCGATTCAGGCAGTCCATCGACTATTCGGTAGCCTGTAACCGCGGCGTGCTCGACAGCGCATCACGGATGAAGGAGAACTACCTGTACAACCGCTACGTGATGGGGAAGAACTCGATCCGGCGGGGGAGCGAGGATTCGTGGACGCCGCGGCCGCATCGGTACGCGGATGTCGCCCGCGAGTTCGCCGCGAGCCCGGCCGGGCGAGCGGGCGGCGCCGGCAGGGGTGGCGGACGTGGCGGCGCTTCGCCCGAGGCTGATGCGGCGCTCTGGGCCGCGCTACGCAAGCCGGAATACCGCGACCCGCGCGGCTACATCCTGCCATCGAACCAGCCGGACTTTCCGACGGCGATCGAGTTCATCAACGCGCTGCGCGAGGTCGGCATCAAAGTGCATCGAGCCACATCGTCGTTCATTGTGGCAGGAAAGACGTATCCGCCAGGCTCCCTTGTCGTCATGACCAACCAGGCGTTTCGGCCGCATGTAATCGACATGTTCGAGCCACAAGATCATCCCGACAATATCCCGTCGCCCGGCGCATCGCCCACGCCGCCGTACGACAGCGCCGGATGGACGCTGGCCTACCAGACGGGCATCGAGTTCGATCGCGTCCTCGACGGATTCACCGGGCCATTTGAAGAAGTCAGGGACTGGAACATCACGTTTCTCAAGGGCGCGATGCCGGCATCCCTGGCTGGGGGATACCTGCTGAGCCGCGAGGTTCTGAATTCTTTTGCCGCTGTGAATCAGTTGGCCGCCGGCGGCGCTACGGGCGTATCGGTCACAACCGGGCCGCTGACCGTCGACGGCAAGGTATTTCCTGTCGGGACGTTCCATGTGGCAGAGGGCCAGCGCGCGAAGCTGCAGGAAGTCCTCGGGCCCCTCGGGATGCATGCGGTGCCCTTTGGCCTGAAGATGAACATCCTGGCGCCCGTCCGCGCACCGCGGATCGGACTGTGGGATCAATACGGCGGTTCGATGCCCGCCGGATGGACGCGCTGGATTCTGGAGCAGTTCAAGTTCGACTTCACTCGAGTGTTTGCACCTCGTCTCGACGCCGGCAACCTCAACGCCGACTTCGACGTGCTGGTGTTTGTGACCGGTGCCATTCCGGGCACTGGCGTCGGTGGAGGCCGCGCGGGTGGCGCGGGCCGGGGAGAGACCGCAGGGCCGGCGCCAAACGTTCCAGCGGAGTATCGCGATCAGGTGGGCAGCATCTCGGCCGGCACCATGGCGCAGCTTCGCCAGTTTGTCGAAACCGGCGGCCGCATCGTGGCGATTGGTAGTTCGGCGTCGAACCTCGCGCAACATTTTGGTCTGCCCATCGAGAACCACCTGACTGAGCCGGGAACCGCACCTGGCGCGCCGCCGAAAGCACTGTCGCGCACCAAGTACTACGTGCCAGGATCAGTGCTGGGGGCGCGAGTGGATACGACCAATACGCTGGCCGCCGGCATGAAGGACCGGACTGATGTCTTCTTCGACAACAGTCCGGTCTGGAGACTGGGTCCCGACGCCGCCTCCAAGGGAGTGACACCCGTCGCCTGGTTTGATTCACCGGCGCCACTGCGCAGCGGCTGGGCATGGGGACAGGCCTATCTCGATAAAGGTGTAATCGCGATAGACGCGCAGGTCGGCAAGGGGCAGGTGTTCCTCTTCGGCCCAGAAATCCTGATGCGCGCGCAGCCACGTGGGACCTTCAAGTTCCTCTTCAACGCGATCTATTGGGGGCAGTGATGTTCATCAGGCCAGTCTTTTATGTGGCTTTGTCCGGTGCGATTTGCTTCGGGTTGGCCGCCTGCGACCAGCCGAAGCCGCGCACCGACATCGCCGACCTTGGGTTCATCGTCAAGGACATGAACGGCACCGAGGTGAAGCTGTCTGACTATCGGGGGCGGCCGCTCATCGTCAATTTCTGGTTCGTGAATTGCCCGCCATGCCGGCAGGAGGTGCCGGCGTTTGTGGACCTGGTGAAGAAATACGGCGATAAGGGCTTCACCGTACTGGGCCTCTCGGTGCAGGATTCCCCCGAGGCCATGCGCGCCTTCGCGGAAGAGTTCAAGGTCAACTATCCGCTGTTCGAAGCCCAAGGCCGAGACGACATCGCCGAGGCCTACCGCGCGACGTTTGCGTACCCCGTGTCGTGGTTCGTGAAGCGCGATGGCACGGTGTTGCTGAAACATCTAGGCACCGGCACACCGGAGTGGTTCGAGACGCAGGTGCTGGCGATTCTTAATGAGAGTGTGCCCTGATATGACCACACAAACTCTGCTGTCCTCCGTCTTCGTCGCCATCGCGTTTGCTGCGTGGCCGCTCATCGGGCGCCAGGCCCTGGTGTCCGGGGCCTGGATGGCCACCGTCGTGATGATCGGCTCCGCCTTTTCGGTCACGCTACTTTCATCGACGCAATTGACTGGGTGGCCGACGACGCGTGCGTTGTGAATCCTGGGCGGCGCCGCAATTGTGAATGGCCTGGCGGTGATTGTCTATGCGGCGAGTGTGACCAATCCGGGCGTTCCGACCGGCCCCTTCATTGTGGTGGTCTCAGTACTGCAGGTGGCAGCCGTACCATTTCTTGCCTGGATCATGCCGGCTGGCTAGGCGCCATCCCTGCGACAGGCTGCAGGTGTTGCCTTCGCTGCCGTCGCGGTCTACCTGCTCGCAAAGAACTGAACGGAGTCGTCGTGAATACTTCAGGACGTCGTCTTGTTCTCCACTGCCATGTTGGCCATCGTCAATCCCCTGGGGTCGGCGGTGCTGTTTGCGGCGGTGGCGGGGAAATGTGATCCGAGCATTCAGCGGCGCATGGCGACTTCGAGCGCGCTGGCGGTCCTGATCATCCTGCTGGTCTGCGCGTGGCTCGGCAACTCCATTCTTGGCTTGATGAGGCTGACGACGCCGATGTTGCAGGCAGCGGGCGGCATCATCCTGCTCAACTACGGCTTGCGGATGGTGACGGTGGAGGACGTCAAGTTGACGCAGAGGGAACGCGACTCCGCCGGCGACGTCACCGAGGAACACTGGAAAGCGCTTGTGGTGGTGCCGCTCGCGATTCCTAGCACTGTCGGCGTGGGCACGATCACCACGGTCATCATTTAGGCTAGCACGTTTGATAGTGCGCGCGATCTGCTGGTGATTTCTGGCGTCTCACTCGGCATTGCGGTGCTGATGTGGATCACGTTCCACTCGGCCGGTCCCCTAGCGCGCAGATTGGGCCCGATCGGCATGAATATCATCTCGCGAGTGATGGGCATCCTGGTGACCGCAACCGCCTTCGGATTGCCGGGGCGCGGAATCGGCGTCTTGCTGCCAGGCTTGGAAAAATAGGCGCGCTGGTGATTACAAAAGTGAAAAGACGTCGGGTGTCTTTTTAGAGGAAAAAGACACCCGACGTCTTTTCACTTTTGTAATCACTGACGCTCTGATTTTGACGTACCCAACGGCCCACTGCGTGTGGACATCTCGGTATCGTCGTCGGGGAGGCATGCCCCGGATGCGTAGCCGAATTGATGTGGGATTCACGCTGATCGAGTTGCTGGTGGTGGTGGCCATCATCAGCATCCTGGCCGCGATTGCGGTGCCCAGTTTGTTGCGCGCACGCGTGGCAGGCAACGAGGTATCAGCGATCAGCGCGCTGAAAGTGATCAACCTCAGCCAACTGCAGTACGCGTCAAGTTGTGGCAACGATGGATACGCGGTGTCATTCACGGCCCTGGCGGCCATTCCACCCGGCGCGACAGAGGCGTTCATTACCGGCGAACTGGCCGCGCCAGCGCCGGTCAGGGCTGGCTACACTTTTGCCGTGGCCGGCGGCGTTGGCTCTTTGGCCGGTCTGGCTGACTGCAACGGCACCCCGACCCAGACGTCCTACTACGCTTGGGCCGTACCTCAGTTGTTTGGTTCTACGGGCGGATGGTCGTATGCAACAAGCCAAATCAATACGGTCTGGCGCACCTTCGCGGCCATCGCGCCGGCGGAGCCGTTCGGCGCGCCAGCGGTGCCGATTGGATGACGCAGAGCCTCAATGCCTCATTGGCCCATCGCCTCATTAACGAGCGCGCGTGCGCGTGCCAGCAGCGCGTCGACGCCTGAAGAGTCCGAGCCTCCAGCTTCCGCAAAGTCCGGCCGGCCGCCGCCTTTGCCACCAATGAGCGGCGCCAAGTCCTTGACTAGTTGACCAGCCTTGACGCGGCCGGTGAGGTCTTTCGTCACCGCCACCAGCAGGTGGACCTTGCCGTCGTTGTCGGCGGCGATCACAACCACGCCCCGCTTGAGCCGGTCCCTCAGCGAGTCGGCCAGGCCGCGAAGCGCACCCTTTTCGAGCCCGGTTACGCGCCGAGCCACGAACTGAGCGTCGCCAATCGTCTCAAAACCCTCCTCGTCGCCCTTGCCACTACCCCCGATGGCGAGCTTCATCTTGAGCTGTTCGTTCTCACGACTCAGGCGCTTCGCATCGGCCTGCAGGCGCGCGACGGCATCCGGGGCCTGGTCGGCTGCGACGTTCAACAACTGCAGCGTGCGCGTAAGCATCGCCTGCGTGTACTGCAGGTGCGCCACGGCGCCCGCGCCCGTCAGGGCTTCGATACGTCGAACCCCCGCAGCCACACCCGACTCTTCAGTGATGACAAACGGCCCGATGTCACCCGTGGCGTTCACATGCGTCCCGCCGCACAACTCCGTGCTGAAGCCCTCGATACCGACGACACGAACCTTGTCTCCGTATTTCTCGCCGAACAGCGCCATGGCGCCGCCCTTGATCGCCTCGTCAGTGCTCTTCACTTCCGTTATGACCGACGTGTTGCGGAAGACCTGTGCCGAAACGATGCGCTCAACAGTGGCGCGTTCCTCGTTGTTCATCGGCGAGAAATGGGCGAAGTCGAAGCGGAGGCGATCGGGCGCTACAAGCGAGCCGGCCTGCCGCACATGGGTGCCCAATGTCTGCCGAAGCGCCGCATGCAACAGGTGGGTGGCCGTGTGGTTGCGCCTGATCGCATCGCGGCGCTCGCGGTCCACTACCGCGCGCACATGGTCGCCCTTCTTGAGCGCACCGACCAGCACCAGAATCCCGTGCTTGCGCGGGCATCCCGAAGGCGCCGGTTCGACGCTGACGACGTCGGCGATAAGGCCATCCTGGGTGAGTAGTTGTCCCGTGTCTGACTCCTGGCCACCTGCATGGAGGTAAAACGGCGTGCGATCCAGGTGCACCCAGTACTCACCTCCTGGCGTGGCGACATCGACTGGTTGATCAGGCTCCTCGGGGCTGGTCGAGACCGCCAGAATCTCCAACACCTTCGTCGAAGGCGCCTCAAGAGTCTCGTACCCCGTAAACGTTTCGACGATGGCCTTGAGGCGTGTGGTCACATCTGCCGGATACGACGCGATACTGCCACCTTTGAACTTCGTATTCGCGCGCGCACGCTCCCTCTGGCCCTGCATGGCCGCGTCCACGGCCTCGTTGTTGATGGCCAGGCCTCGTTGCTCGGCCAGGTCCTGTGCGAAGTCGAGCGGCACACCCAGCGAATCGTAGAGCCGGAACACCTCGTCGCCGGGCACCACCGTGGCTCCCGATGCCTGGACTCGATCGAGTAGCGCCTCGAGCTTCGGTAACCCCGTCGTCAGCACCACCTCGAAGCGTTCTTCCTCGGCCTTCACGGTCCTGATGATCGACAGACGCTCGATGTTCAGGAGCGGATATGCGCCCCCCATCTCACCGATGACGGCATCAACGAGCGTGTGCAGCGTTGGTCCGGTGAAGCCCAGCTTCTTGCCGTGGCGCATGGCGCGCCGCATGATCTTCCGCAACACGTATCCACGCCACTCATTCGACGGCACGACGCCGTCACCAATCAGGAATGTCATTGCCCGCAAGTGATCGGCAATCACCCGCATCGAGATATCGGGGTGATCGGCCTCGGTGCTGGCGGTGTACGGCCGGCCCGCGCGCGCCGCGATGGCGGCGAGAATCGATGTGAACAGGTCCGTGTCGTAGTTGGAGAGGTGCCCCTGGATCACCGCCGCGATGCGCTCGAGCCCCATGCCCGTATCAATCGATGGCGCGGGGAGCGGCGTGAGCGTACCGAAGCGGTCCCGCTCGAACTCCATGAACACGTTGTTCCAGATCTCGACATAACGCTGACAACTGCATTCGACGCCGCGACACGTCGGCTCAGCACAGGAAATGTCGAAGCCCCGGAAATAGTGAATCTCCGAGCATCGTCCGCATGGGCCGGTC
>SXGT01144443.1_pt1 | contig 18033 bp, 13 predicted proteins | sample 3176221 | NCBI WGS metagenome assembly SXGT01 (sample SAMN11356862, study PRJNA531348) | freshwater metagenome | isolation source: freshwater sample F1-120 | place: China: Fuxian Lake, Yuxi | collected 2017-12-25
GAGGTCGGCGCCCAGGCCGTCGAGCACGGCGAGCGACCTGCCGACCATCTGGGCGGCGACGCCACGCGCCGGGAGCTCGGGCACGAAGACGAGGTCGTCGAGCGTGCCGAGCACCATCGCGGCGCTCTCGGCGTAGTCCTCACCGGGGAGGGAGCCGATGCCGGTCGCCCTCACCTGCCGTCCCCGACGCCGACCTCGACGCGTGACGTGGCGGTGATGGTGGCGGAGCCGACCACGCGGGTGCCCACGTACACGACGACGGCCTGCCCGGGCGCGATGCCCTCGGCGGGGTCGTGCAGCCGCACCCGGACGAGGCCGCCGTCGACCTCGACGACGGCGCGGTGCTCGGCACCGTGGGCGCGCAGCTGCACGGTGCACTCGAGCGGACCGTCCGGGGCCGGACCGCACCACAGGGGCCGGTCGGCGTCCAGCACGTCGACGAGGAGGCGCTCGCGCGGGCCCACCGTCACCGTGCCCGACACCGGCTCGATGTCGAGCACGAAGCGCGGCTTGCCGTCGTCGGCCGGGACGCCCAGCCGCAGGCCTCGGCGCTGGCCGATCGTGTAGGCGTAGGCACCGTCGTGCTCGCGCAGGACGGTGCCGTCCTCGTCGACGATGGTCCCGGGGCGGGGGCCGAGCCGCTCGGCGAGCCACCCGGCGTTGTCGCCGTCGGCGACGAAGCAGATGTCGTGGCTGTCGGGCTTGGTGGCCACCTGCAGGTCGCGGCGGGCGGCCTCGGCGCGCACGTCGGTCTTGACCGAGCCGCCGAGCGGGAAGTGCGAGTGCCGGAGCTGCTCCTGCGTGAGCACGCCCAGCACGTAGCTCTGGTCCTTGCCCGCGTCCTGGGCCCGGTGGAGCTCGACGTCACCGCCCGCTCCGGTCTCGAGGAGGGCGTAGTGGCCGGTGACGACGCCGTCGAAGCCCAGGGCGAGCGCGCGGTCGAGCACGGCGGCGAACTTGATCTTCTCGTTGCAGCGCAGGCACGGGTTCGGGGTGCGGCCGGCCGCGTACTCCGCGACGAAGTCGTCGACCACCTCGTCGGCGAACTCGGTGCTCATGTCCCACACGTAGAACGGGATGCCGAGCACGTCGGCGGCGCGGCGGGCGTCGCCGGCGTCCTCGATGGAGCAGCAGCCCCGCGCGCCGGAGCGGTACGACCGCGGGTTGCGGCTGAGGGCCAGGTGCACGCCGGTGACGTCGTGCCCGGCCTCGACCGCCCGGGCCGCGGCGACGGCGGAGTCGACACCGCCCGACATGGCGGCGACGAGCCGTGCCATCAGCGTCCCCTGACGAGGGAGGCCGTGACCGCGCGCTCGCGCACCTGCGGGAGGGCGGCGAGCAGCCGGTCGACGTCGGCCTCGGTGCTGGTGTGGCCGAGGCTGAGCCGCAGCGACCCGCGGGCGGCGGCGTCGTCGTAGCCCATGGCGAGCAGCACGTGGCTGGGCTGCGGCACGCCCGCCTGGCAGGCCGAGCCCGTGGACACCTCGATGCCCTGGGCGTCGAGCAGCATGAGCATGGCGTCGCCCTCGCAGCCGGGGAACGTCACGTGGGCGATGTTCGGGAGCCGGTGCTGCGGACCGGGCTCGGGGTCGCCGTTGACGACGGCGTCGGGGACGGCCTGCAGCAGACCGCTGACCAGCCGCTGCCGGAGACGCTCGATCCGCGCCGAGACCTCGGCCTGCCGCTCGACGGTGATCTCCAGCGCCCGCGCGAACGCGGCGATCAGTGCCACGCCGACGGTCCCGGAGCGGAGGTCGCGCTCCTGCCCGCCGCCGTGCACGAGCGGCACGGGAGCCACCTCACGACGCACCAGCAGCGCGCCCACCCCCACGGGCCCGCCGAGCTTGTGCGCGGTGACCGTCATCGCGTCGAGCCCGGAGGCCGCGAAGTCGAGCGGGAGGTAGCCGGCAGCCTGCACGGCGTCGCTGTGCACCGGGATCGCGTGCTCCCTCGCCAGCGCGACGACCTCGTCGACCGGCTGCACGGTCCCCATCTCGTTGTTGGCCCACATCGTGGTGACCACCGCGACCGACGCCGGGTCGGCCTCGACCTGCTCGCGCAGCCGATCCACGACGACCCGTCCCTGTCGGTCGACGGGGGTCGTGTCGATGCGGGCACCCTCGTGGGCCGCCAGCCACGTGACGGGGTCGAGCAGGGCGTGGTGCTCGATGGAGCTGAACAGCACGCGGTCGCGGGCGGGGTCGGCGTCACGCCGGGCCCAGTACAGGCCCTTGATGGCCAGGTTGTTCGCCTCCGTGCCCCCGGAGGTGAACACGACCTCGGACGGGCGGGCGCCGAGGCACTCCGCGATCACCTCGCGCGACTCCTCCACCACCCGCCGCGCAGCGCGGCCCGACGCGTGCAGGCTCGACGCGTTGCCCGTGCGCGCCAGCTGCTCGGTGAGCACCTGGGCCGCCTCGGGGTGCATCGGCGTGGTGGCTGCGTGGTCGAGGTAGACCACGGGGGCCGGCGCGCTGTTCTCGGACGTCATGACGTCACCAGGGTAGACCGGCGCACCACCGCGTCGTCGCGCGCTGGCCGAGGCGTCGCGCTCACCGGCCGCAGACGTCGGCCAGCGCCTGAGCCGCGTCGGCGAGCTGCTCGTCGGTCACCGAGCGTCCGAAGGTGAAGCGCACCGCCGTCTGCGCCACCTCTCCCGGCACTCCCATCGCCACGAGCACGTGGCTCGGCTCGTCGCTGCCGGCGTGGCACGCGGACCCGCTGGAGCAGACGACGCCGCGGCGCTCGAGGTCGAGCAGCACCGACTCCCCCGACCGTCCGGGGAGCACGAACGACGCGTGCCCCGGGAGACGACGCACGGAGTGACCCGTCAGCGCGGCGCCCGGGACCGACTCCAGCACCGCCGCGACGAAGCGGTCACGCCGCACCGCCACCTCCGCCGCCGACGTGCCGGCCGAGTGCGTGAGCCGCAGCGCAGCCGCGAGACCGACCGCACCCGCGACGTCCTCGGTGCCGGAGCGTCGGCCGCCCTGCTGGCCACCGCCGTGCAGGAGCGGCTCGACGCGCACCCCTCGACGCACCCACAGCAGGCCGACGCCCTTCGGTCCGCCGAGCTTGTGCGCGGACAGGCTGAGCGCCTGGACGCCCAGCGCTTCGACGTCAAGCGTCAGCCCGTCGTGGTCGGGCCACGCCGCCGACTGGACCGCGTCGGTGTGGAACGGGACCTCGTGCCGCGCCGCCACCGCCGCCAGCGCGGCGACCGGCTGGACGGTGCCGACCTCGTTGCTGGCGTGCTGCACGCTCACCACGGTGGTGTCGTCGCGCAGGACCGCAGCCAGGTCGTCGGGGTCGACCAGCCCGTCGCCGTCGACCGCCAGCTCGGTGACGTCGTAGCCGATGCGGCCGAGCCAGCGGGCCGACTCCAGGACCGCCGGGTGCTCGACGGCGCTCACGACGACGTGGCGCCCCCGCGGCTGGGCGAGCGCGATGCCCTTGAGGGCCGTGTTGGCCGCCTCGGTGCCCCCGGAGGTGAACGTGACCTCGCCGGGGCGCGCACCGAGCGCCTCCGCGACGTCGGCGCGCGCCTGCTCGAGCCCGGCGCGGGCGGCGTCGCCGATCTCGTGGTGGCTCGACGGGTTCCCGAACGCCGGCCCCAGGTAGGGACCCATCGCGGCGAGCACGTCGCGGCGCAGCGGCGTGGTGGCCGCCTCGTCGAGGTGGATCACTCTGCCGGTCCCGCCGCCCCCGCGCCGGCACCTCCGGCCCCGCCGACCTCGACGTCGAGCCCGAGGTCGAGCGCGCGGACGGAGTGGGTCAGGGCGCCGACGCTGATCACGTCGACGCCGGTGCGCGCCACGTCGCCGACGGTCTCGAGCGTGATTCCACCGCTCGCCTCGACGATCGCGCGGCCCGCGACGAGCGCGACCCCCGCCCGCAGGTCGTCGGGCGTGAAGTTGTCGAGCATGATCGTGTCGACACCGCCGGCCAGCACGGCCTCCACCTGGTCGAGCCGGTCGACCTCGACCTCGACGTGGGTGGTGTGGGGCAGCTGCTCGCGCGCCTGACGGATCGCGGCGGTCACGTCGTCGACGAGCGCCAGGTGGTTGTCCTTCGCCATCACGGCGTCGGAGAGCGAGAAGCGGTGGTTGCGTCCGCCGCCGCAGCGGACCGCGTGCCTCTCGAGCGCCCTCAGCCCCGGCGTCGTCTTGCGGGTGTCGACGATCCGTACGCCCGTGCCCTCGACCGCCTCGACGTACCGGGCCGTGAGGGTCGCGATGCCGCACAGGCGCTGGACGAGGTTGAGGGCCACGCGCTCGCCGCGCAGCACGGCCCGCGCCGGGCCCTCGACCGTCGCGAGGACGTCACCCGCGGCGAACGGTTCCGCGTCGGCGCGCAGGACCTCGACCACGACCGCCGGGTCGACCGCGGCGAACGTCTCGACAAGCACGTCGCCACCGGCCATGACGCCGGCCTCGCGTGCCACGACGCGGGCCCGCGCGACGGCGGTCGCCGGCACGAACACCTCGGAGGTGAGGTCGCCGGACGGTGCGTCCTCGTCGAGGGCGAGGTCGACGACGCGTCGCACCTGGCGCCGGGTCAGCACGAGGCACCCGCCGTCGCGCCGACCCGACGCGGAAGGGCGGTCCGGGACAGGACCACGGCGCTGTGCCGGGCCACCGGCCCGGAAGTGGGAGCGTCGGTGCGGAAGTGGCCACCGCGTGACTCCCGACGCTCCAGCGCCGAGACGACCAGCGCCCGGGCGACGGTGCGCAGGTTGGCGTCCTCGACCGCCTTCACGTCACTCCCCGCGGGGACGCTCGTGTCGACCCGCTGCAGGGTCTCGACCGCGTGCCGCAGCCCGACCTCGTCACGTCGCAGCCCGGCCGTGTCCCACAGCAGCCGCTGGAGGTCGGTCCGGGTGAGCGGCAACGGGTCGTCGGTGTCCGCGGGAGGCACGAGGACGGGTGCCGCCCAGCTCTCGTCGAGGTCGTCGGCCGCGCGCGGCGCGGCCACCGCGGCCTCGACCACGCGCCGTCCGTACACCGCTCCCTCGAGCAGCGAGTTGGACGCGAGCCGGTTGGCTCCGTGCAGACCGTTGCAGGCGACCTCGCCGACGGCCAGCAGACCCGGCAGCGACGTGCGTCCCCACAGGTCGGTGCGGATCCCGCCCATGAAGTAGTGGGCGGCCGGGGCGACCGGGACCGGCTCGCGCCCCCAGTCGAGCCCGAACGAGCGCACCGACGCGTCGATGGTCGGGAAGCGGCGGGCGAGGAAGTCGGCCCCGAGCGCCGTGGCGTCGAGCAGGACGGGGGCGCCGCCCTGCCGAGCCATCTGCTCCGCGATGCCCCGCGCCACGACGTCGCGAGGGGCGAGCTCGGCGTCGGGGTGGACGTCGAGCATGAACCGGTCGCCGTCCGCGGCGCGCAGCACGGCACCCTCGCCCCGCACGGCCTCGGACACGAGCGGGCTCCCCGGCACCGCGAGTGCGGTCGGGTGGAACTGGTAGAGCTCGAGGTCGGCGGCGACCGCCCCCGCCCGCAGTGCCATCGCCAGGCCGTCGCCCGTGGCCACGGCGGGATTGGTCGTGTACGGGTAGAGCTGGCCCGCTCCCCCGGTGGCGAGCACCACCTGGTCGCCGTGCAGCACCGTGCCGTCGAGGAGGACGACGCCTTGGACCACACCGTCGTGGACCACGAGGTCGACGGCCATCGTCCGCTCGCGCACCTCGACGTCGCTCGCGCGCACCCGCTCGACCAGGGCGTCGGAGATGGCGGCGCCCGTCGCGTCGCCACCGGCGTGCAGGATCCGCCCGTGGGAGTGGGCGGCCTCCAGGCCTCGGGCCAGCTCGCCGTGGTGCACGTCGAAGCGCACCCCACGCCGCACGAGGGCGGCGACGGCGTCGGGACCCGCGGCGCAGAGCACCTGCACGGCGTCTTCGTCCGACAGCCCCGCGCCGGCGGCCAGGGTGTCGGCGACGTGCGACGCGACGCTGTCAGCGGGGTCGGTGACCACCGCCACGCCTCCCTGCGCCCAGCTGGTGTTGCTGGTGACGAGGTCGGCCTTCGTGAGCAGCGTGACCCGTACCCCGGGTCGGGCTGCCGCCTCCAGCGCCGCGGTGAGTCCGGCGACCCCGCTGCCGACGACGACCACGTGCCTCACCTCAGGCACCCCTCCCGGAGACGGCGACCGGGGAGGCGTCCTTCGGTCGCGCGGCGAGCATCCGCTCCAGGGCCACCTTCGCGTCACGCGCGACGTCGTCGGGCACGACGATCTCGTTGCGGACCTCGCCCTCCAGCAGGCCGTCGAGCACCCAGGCGAGGTAGCCCGGGTGGATCCGGTACATCGTCGAGCAGGGGCACACCACGGGGTCGAGGCAGAAGATCGTGCGGTCGGGGTGCTCGGCCGCGAGCCGGTTCACCAGGTTGACCTCGGTGCCGATGGCGATGACGTCGCCCGGCTGGCTGGCCGCCACGTACTTGCGGATGAGGTCGGTCGACCCCGCGGCGTCGGCGGCGTCCACGACCGGCATCGGGCACTCGGGGTGCACGACCACCTTGACGCCGGGGTGCTCCGCGCGCGCCTGCTCGATCTGCGCGACGGTGAACCGCTTGTGCACCGAGCAGAAGCCGTGCCACAGCAGCACCTGCGCGTCCTGCAGCTGCTCCTCGGTGTTGCCGCCGAGCGGCTTGCGCGGGTTCCACATCGGCATGCGGTCCAGCGGCACGCCCAGGGCCTTGGCCGTGTTGCGACCGAGGTGCTGGTCGGGGAAGAAGAGCACGCGGTGCGCCCGCTCGAACGCCCACTCCAGCACCGTGGCGGCGTTCGACGACGTGCAGACGATGCCACCGTGCCGACCGCAGAACGCCTTGAGGGCGGCCGAGGAGTTCATGTAGGTGACCGGCAGGACCGGCACCTTGCCGTCGGCGTCGGGACCCATGCCCGTGACGGGGTCGGCGTAGACGCGCTCGAGCTCCTCCCACGCGGTCTCCACCGACTCCTCGTCGGCCATGTCGGCCATGGAGCAGCCGGCGTTGAGGTCGGGGAGGACGACCTGCTGGTGATCGCCGGTCAGGATGTCGGCGGACTCCGCCATGAAGTGCACGCCGCAGAAGACGATGGTCTCGGCGTCGGGACGGGTGAGCGCCGCGTTGGCGAGCTGGAAGGAGTCGCCCACGAAGTCGGCGTGCTGCACGACCTCGTCGCGCTGGTAGAAGTGCCCGAGCACGACGAGCCGGTCGCCGAGCGCCTCCTTCGCCGCGCGGATCCGCTCGTGCAGGTCGGCGTCGTCCATCCGCTGGTATGCCACGGGCAGCTGGCCGGGACGCACCACCGGCTCGGGCACGACGTCGTCCTCGGACGCCCCGGGGCCGTAGCCCGGCACGAGGTCGAAGAGCCACGGGCCCTCGGCGAGCTCGGCGTCGCACGTGTCGCCGGGCCGTGCGGTGACGACGTCGTGGACGGAGCCGGTGGGGACGGGACCGGTGGACAGGGTGCTGGTCATCGGATCTCCTCGGGGAGAGCCGCGCGCCGGTACAGCGCGGGCGGACGGTGGCTCGTGCCGGTGAGGTAGGAGCCGGTGGGGGTGACGGTCCCGCTCGCCAGGACCTGGCGGCGGAAGTTGGCGGGGTCGAGCGAGCGGTCGAGCACGGCCTCGTGCACGGCGCGCAGGTCGGCCAGCGTGAACTCGGGCGTGACGAAGGCGAACGCGATCGGCGAGTACGTGATCTTGGCCCGCAGCCGCGCCAGGGCGTAGCGCAGGATCGTGTCGTGGTCGAAGGCGAGCCCGCGCACGTCGTCGGCGACGAACCACTCGACGTTCTCGCCGTCGGTGGCACGGGCGTCCTCGTCGGGTCGGACCAGCGCCCAGTAGACGATCGAGACCACCCGGTCCTCGGGCGAGCGGTCGACTGCGCCGAAGGAGTAGAGCTGCTCGAGGTGTCGCGGCGCGAGGCCGGTGGTGCGCTCGAGCGTGTGGCGCGCGGAGGCCGCGAGGTCCTCGTCGGGGCGCAGCGGGCCTCCCGGGAGGGCCCACCGTCCTTCGTACGGCTCACGGATGCGGCGCACGAGCGGCAGCCACAGGGTCGTGCGGCCCGTCGTGGGGTGCGGACGCAGCGCGAAGATGACCGTGGACACCGCCAGGCTGACCTGGCCGGTGTCGGTCTCGACGTCGGTGCGCATCGCTGCTCCCTTCGGGTTGACCTGACCTTAACCCCACCTTCTGGTCGGCTCAACTCGAAGTGCGGCGCATCTCACCCCTCGGGCACCGGCCAGGATGGGTGCCATGCAGATCCGCCGCCTGACCGAGGCCGACGAGGAGGTCATGCGACGTCAGTTCACCGAGGCGTTCGGTGCCTTCGACCCGCCGGAGCCGCCCGTCCCCTTGTTCGTCGAGGGCAAGCGCTGGTGGGGTGCGGAGGTCGACGGTCGGATCGTCGCGACGGCGCTCGACCGCGAGTACGCGTCGTGGTTCGGCGGCGTCCGCGTGCCGACGGCCGGGATCGGCGGGGTCACGGTCGCGCCCGAGCACCGCGGAGCCGGTCTGCTCCGTCCGCTGTTCACGGCCGTGCTGGCCGAGGCCCGGGACCGTGGCGCACTGGTCTCGACGCTGTACGCGACGGCGCCGGCGCTCTACCGGCGGTTCGGGTTCGAGACCATCTCCTCGCTCGACGACGTGCGGCTGCCGACCCACGCGCTCGCCGTGGGCGGCAGCACCCCCGTGCGACGGGCCACCTCGGCCGACGACCAGGCGATCCGCGCCGTCCACGACCGCGCGGCGGCCCGCGAGAACGGACCGCTCGCCCGCACGGGCCCCCTCTTCACGGAGTCGCCGACGCTGCGCGTCAGCGGCGTGAGCGTCGCCGAGCGCGACGGCGAGGTCGTCGGCTACGTCTCGTGGGACCGCGGTCGCGGGTACGGCGCCGAGGGCGAGCTGCTGGTGGGGCAGCTGATGGCCGACGACGCCGACGCGCTGCGCTCGCTGCTGAGCCTGCTGTCGACGTTCGCATCGGTCACGCCGACCGTCAGGATCCGCACCAGCGGCGTGCCGTCGTGGCAGCACCTGCTCCGCGCGACGCACCCGGAGACGGTCTCGTCGGCCCCCTACGCGCTGGCGGTGCTCGACCCGGGCGCCCTGGCCCTGCCGCGCGTGCACCCCGGCATCGACACCCGCCTCCCGTTCTCGGTCGACGGGCGTTCCCTCACCCTCGCGGTCGCCGACGGCTCGGGGCACGTCGAGCCCACAGGCACGACGACCGGCGGCCGCACGTTCACCCGCGGCGGCCTGGCGCTCACGTTCGCAGGCGCCGCGACCTCGGCCACGCTGAGGTCCCTCGGGCACGTCGAGGGCGACACCGCCGACGACGTCACCTGGGACCTGCTGTTCACCCGCGGCCCCGTGACGGTGCACGACTACTTCTGACCCTCACCGGAAGTCGCGCGAGCGGTGCCGACCGATCGCCGCCGCCGTCTCGGGGTACACCGACTCGATCCGCTCGATCCGCTCCGCGCGCAGGTTCGTCGCGCCCTCGACGTTCTCGACGACCCCCCGCACGACCACGCCGGCCGCGTTCTGCAGCACCCGACGGTGCTGCGCCCAGACGTCGGCGAACACCACCACGTTGAGCATGCCCGTCTCGTCCTCCAGGTTGAGGAACGTGACGCCCGACGCCGTGTACGGACGCTGCTTGTGGGTGATGAGCCCGGCCACCCGGATCCGCCGACCCGTGCCGAGCGACGCGCACTCCTGCACCGCGCGGACGTCCTCGCGCACCAGCAGGGGACGCAGGTGCACGAACGGGTGGTCGGTGGGTGAGATGCGGGTGGCCCACAGGTCGGCCGTGGTCAGCTCGACGTCGCTCATGCCCGGCAGCATCGGCGGCGGCGCCTGCACGGCCGTGCCCTCCAGCAGGTCGGGCGCGTCGGTGTAACCCGCGTTCCACAGCGCCTGACGTCTGCTGAGGCCGAACACGTCGAACGCCCCTGCCGTGGCCAGGGCCTCCATCTGCGCCACGGACAACCTCGTGCGGCGCACCACGTCGGCCATGTCGGTGAACGCACGCTCCGCCCGGGCCGCCACGACCCGCTCCGCGTCGGCCTGCCCGATGCCCTGCACCTCCGTGAGCCCCAGCCGCACCGCGTGGTGGCCGTCGCGCCGGTGCTCGGCCAGCCGGGCCTGCAGCACGTCGCGGGCCTGCGTGTCGTCGAAGTCGCCCGTCGGGGGCTGCTCACGGTGGGTGCAGGTGTCGAGCCCGGTCGGGGTCCCGGCTCCCTGGCCCGCGACGAGGAGCTCCAGGTCGGCGTGGACCTGGGAACGGGCGATGCAGGGTCGGCGCACCTCCACCCCGTGCCGGCGGGCGTCGGCGGTGAGCGACTGCGGGGAGTAGAAGCCCATCGGCTGCGAGCGCAGCAGCGCCGCCAGGAACGCGGCCGGGGCGTGCAGCTTCAGCCAGCTGCTCGCGTACACCAGCAGCCCGAAGCTGAGCGCGTGGCTCTCGGCGAACCCGAAGTTCGCGAACGCCTGGATCCGCTCGTAGATCCCGTCGGCGGTCTCCCCCGTGATGCCGTGGCGCTGCATGCCGGCGTACAGGGTCTCGCGCAGGCGCTCGATCCGCTCCGTCCCCCGCTTGGATCCCATCGCCCGCCGCAGCAGGTCGGCGTCGTCACCCGTGCAGTCGCCCACCGTCATCGCGATCTGCATGAGCTGCTCCTGGAACAGCGGCACCCCCAACGTGCGTGCCAGCACCGGCTCCAGGAGCGGGTGGATGTGGTCGACCGGCTCCTTGCCCAGCCGGCGCCGGATGTACGGGTGCACCGCCCCGCCCTGGATGGGTCCGGGGCGGATGAGGGCGATCTCGATGACGAGGTCGTAGTACGAGCGCGGTCGCAGACGCGGCAGGGTGCCGATCTGGGCCCGGCTCTCGACCTGGAACACCCCCACCGAGTCCGCCAGGCACAGCATGTCGAAGACCCCGCGCTCCTCCTTCGGGATCGACGCGAGGTCCCACCGCTCCCCCGTGTGCTCGGCCAGGAGGTCGAACGTGTGCTGGATCGCCCCGAGCATCCCGAGGCCGAGCAGGTCGAACTTGACCAGGCCCATCCACGCGCAGTCGTCCTTGTCCCACTGCAGCACGGTGCGCTTGTCCATGCGGGCCCGCTCGATCGGCACCACCTCGCCCACCGGTCGCTCGGTGAGCACCATGCCACCGGAGTGGATGCCCAGGTGGCGAGGCGTCTTCAGCAGCTGCTCGGCGAGCTCGCGCACCAGCGGCGGCAGCGGGTGGTCCTCGGCCGTCTCGACGGCCCGCCACGACTCGATGCCCTTGCTCCACGCGTCCTGCTGCCCCACCGAGTAGCCCAGCGCCTTGGCGACGTCGCGTACGGCCGAGCGGGGCTGGTAGCTGATGACGTTCGCCACCTGGGCGGCGTTGCGCCGACCGAACTGGTCGTAGACCCACTGGATGATCTCCTCCCGACGGTCGGCGTCGAAGTCGACGTCGATGTCGGGCTCCTCGTCGCGGGTGGCGGCCAGGAAGCGCTCGAACGGCAGGTCGTAGAGCATCGAGTCGACCGCCGTGATGCGCAGGGCGTAGCAGACCGCGGAGTTCGCGGCCGATCCGCGACCCTGGCACAGGATCCCGCGACGCCGCGCCTCGGCGACGATGTCGTGGACGATGAGGAAGTAGCCGCAGAAGCCCTTCGCCTCGATGACGGCCAGCTCACGCTGCAGCCGCTCCTCGGCGCGGTCGCGGTCGTGCGCGTAGAGGTCGTCGGCACCCTGGCGCACCAGCTCGCGCAGGTACTCCATGGGCGTGTACCCGGCGGGCACCTCGGTCTGGGGCAGCCGCGGGGCCGCTCGCCGCAGGTCGAACGCCGCGGCCCGGGCGACGTCGACCGAGCGCCCCACCGCACCGGGGTACCGGCCGAACCGCGCCTGCATCTCCGCGCCGGAGCGCAGGTACGCCTGGCCCGACGCCGCCAGCCAGCCGTCCATGTCGGTGAGGCTGCGGCGGGCCCGGACGGCTGCCATCGCCTGGGCCAGCCGGGTGCGTCCCGGGGTCGCCGCGTGCACGTTGCCGGTGGCCACCACGGGCAGGTGGTGCTCGGCGGCCAGCCCCGCCAGCACGTCGTTCACGGTGGAGTCGGTCGGCCCGCCGTGGTGGGTGAGCTCGACGTCGACCGCGTCGGCGCCGAACAGGTCGACCAGACGGTGCAGCGCGCGGGACGCGTCGGCCGGTCCGCCGGTGGCGAGCGCCTGGCGCACGAAGCCCTTGCGGCAGCCGGTGAGCACGTGCCAGTGCCCTCGACCCTGCTCGGCCAGCCGCTCGAGGTCGTAGACCGGTCGCCCCTTCTCGTCGCCGGCCAGCTGCGCCTCGGTGATGGCGGAGGCCAGTCGGTGGTAGCCCTCCACGCCGCGGGCGAGCACGAGCAGGTGGCTGCCCTCGGGGTCGGGCACCCCCTGCTGCGGCGCGGTGAGACCGAGCGACAGCTCCGCGCCGAACACCGTCGGCAGGCTCAGCTCCTGCGCCGCCTCGGCGAAGCGGGCCACGCCGTAGAAGCCGTCGTGGTCGGTCAGGGCCAACGCCTCCAGCCCGAGGTCGACGGCCTGCTCGACCAGGACCTCGGGTGCGCTGGCGCCGTCGAGGAAGCTGAAGTCGCTGTGGCAGTGCAGCTCGGCGTACGGGACGGTCGGCGTGCTCGCGGCCGCGCCGTGGTCGGTACCGGAGCGCGAGTAGCGCGGTCGCTTGCGGCTGAACGCCGGCCCGTCTCCCCCATCGGGCAACCGGCCGTCGACGGGATCCGGCGGCAGGGTCGTCCCGCCGTCGCGGTCGGCACGCCGGTCCTGCGGGAGTGCGTGCGCCGGACGTCCGGAGAGCCGCGCCTCCAGCTCGCGCCAGGTGACGTCGGGGTTGTTCCAGCCCATCAGCGCCTCCACGTGAGGCGGTCAGTCATAGCGGGCCTCGGTCCACCAGGTGCCGTTCTCGACGACCATGAGCCAGGCGGTCCCGTCGACGCCGACCACCTGGAAGCGGGCCACCCGACGCGCGGCGGCCTCGTCCCACCAGAGCTCGTCGACGGGCCAGGGACCGGCCCACGACGCGACGGGACGCCACTGCTCGTCGCCCGTGGCACGGAACCGCACCGGCTCGCAGCTGATCCCCCCGCGGCCGTCGACGCCGACCACCCGGTCGCCCGGTCCGACGACCTGAGCCGGTCGCGGGGCGGCGTACACGGTGGCCGGTGCGGGCGGCGGCACCGACCCCGGCCAGGGGGCACCGACGGCCCGGGCCGGCTGCGCCTGCTCGCCCCACGTGGTCAGCAGCCGCCGGGTGGCCGGCGCCCGACCGCCCTGCACCTGGGCCGCGAGCACGCCGTCGTGCCCGACGAGACCCTGCACCCGGGCGATCCCCCGCTCGACGCGCTCGTCGTCGGCAGCCCGGGTGCCCGCCCCGAACAGCACCGGCGCGTGCTCGCCCACCGGCGCGACCGTCTCGGGCACCAGCCGCACTCCCCCGACCGGTCCGGGCAGCACCGTGCCCTGCAGCTGCCAGCGCACCCGGTCGACGACGTCGACGGCACCGAACCAGCGCGGGTGCGCCCAGCGGCGGGTGGAGGCGACGACGCCGTCGACCTCGACCTCGATTCCGAGGGCGGTGCACACGACACCGCGCTCGGCCAGGCGGGCGACGAACCGCTCGGCGACCGACCGGAGGCTGAACGCGACGGTCTCGGCCCGGGAGACCGGCGGCTCGAGCGTGAGGACGCCGCTCAGCTCGGGCGGCACGTCGCGGCGGGCGAGCAGGCGAGGGTCCTGGCCCGAGGCGAGCCGGTGCAGCAGGGCGCCGTGCGCCCCGAACCGGGTGTGGACGTCGGAGGGGCGCAGCGCCGCCAGGTGCGCGAGCGTGGTCAGGCCCATGCGGCGCAGCAGGCTGACCACGTCGGGCGACTCGAGCACCTCGACGGGGAGCGGGGCCAGGAAGGAGGCGTCGGTGCCGGGCGAGCCGACCATCAAAACGCCGCGCGGAATACGGCCACCCAGCTTCTGGAACCTGGACGGATCACGCAGGAACTCGACCAGTTCACCGACTTCCTCTTTGGCCTCATCGCAACCAGCCACATCGGCGAAGGTAACAACATTGCTATCCTGATCCAGCATACGCGCCTTGGACTTGCCAAATGAGAAGGCGCCGCCCTTGCCGCCCCCCTGCATCTGGCGCATGAAAAACACCCAGACGCCAATCAAAAGCAGCATGGGGAACCAGGATACAAAGATGCTGGTCAGCATGGATGGCTGTTCCTCCGGCTTGACCTCAACTGTCACCCCATTCTTGAGGAGGTCGGAAACCATCCACGGATCATTCGGCGTGTAGGTCGTAAAGCGTTGTCCGTCAGTTTGCACTCCACGCAAAACATGGCCATCAATGGTGACCTTGGCGATACGGCCCTGCGTGACCTCATCAAGGAATTGAGAATATTCCAGCTGCGATGCCGCACCAGCGGATTCGCGCGGGCCAAACTGATTGAACACTGTCATCAGCACAAGGGCAATAACCAGCCATACCCCTACATTTTTAAAAAGATTATTCAAGCTCGCATCCTTTGATCACATGCCGGTCGGCACTTGCCATACACCAGCATACCTTAGTCCAATTTATCCGTCCGATCAATGCCGCAAGCCGCGCCCCAGCAAATAGACCTCGGTACTCTCGTCACGCGAGGCCTTCGGTTTACGCGAGGTAACGGCCTTGAATACGCCCCGCATCTGGCGCAAATAATCCTCAAAGCCGGCACCCTGGAAGACCTTGATCAAAAAAGCCCCTTCGGGACGCAACACGCTCTGGGCAAAATCCAAGGCCATCTCAGCCAAGGCATAACTCTTTGCCTGATCAGACAACATCACACCCGTCAAATTGGGGGCAATATCGGAAAGCACAAGATCGACAGGATGCCCCCCTAAGCGCGCCGTAAAATCATCCAAAACGGCTGCGCTGGAAAAGTCTCCTTGCAGGAACTCGACCCCCTTGACCGGCTCCATCGGCAAAAGGTCGATGGCAAGAACATGGCCGTGACCTTGGAGACGCTCACTCACGACTTGGCTCCACCCCCCCGGAGCGCTCCCCAGATCCACCACGCGAATGCCTCGATGCAACAAGCGATCCTTGTCCAAAATCTCCATCAGCTTGAAGGCCGCCCGCGAGCGATAACCGGCCTTGGTCGCCATCTGCACATAATGATCGTTAACATGGCGCTGATGCCAGATGTGGGTTTTTGCACTGCGCTTCACGATGCGACCGAACTCCTCGGGTAAAATGGCGGTATGAATACTTCTGCCGCGCCAATACTGACTCCGCAACAGCGGAAATTCCTCCGAGCCCAGGCCCACGACCTGAAACCCGTCGTCATGATTGGCAACCAGGGGCTCACTGATGCCGTGACCCAGGAAGTCCACCGCGCGCTCGCCGCCCACGAACTGATCAAGATTCGCGTTCTGGGTGATGACCGTGCGGCCCGCGAAAAATGGTTAGCCGAGGTCTGTGCCGCTACGGGTGCTGCCCCGGTCCAGCACATCGGCAAGTTATTGCTCATTTATCGTCCGGCGGACACACCACGACTGCCACTACCGTGACTTCGCAACGAGGGCCAGACCGAGCAGGCTCTCGATCAGATAGACCACGCTAGACACCCCGTGCCAGGCCTCAAAACGGTCACGGAACAGGCTCTCCATAACATCTTTGGGCATGGCCTCGGTTTTCAGTTCCGCGAGGATTGGCTGAATGCCGAAGTATTGCGCCAGGGTCAGCAACAGCATGGTCAGGGTCATCCAGAACGCGGCCTGTTTGAAGGCCCGAGTTCCAGCAACCTGTAAACGCAAGAGCAACAGCCCAGTGCCACAGACCATCCCAACCCAGCCCATGCCGGCAAACATCTTGCCGGCCAGTAGCCCGGCAAGGGCTCTGTCTTCAGGCAGGCTGTGAAACAGCAACGGGGCTACCATATAGCCCACTACCCACAGTCCGCCGACCCACAGGACAACGGCCCACGCCGAGATCATCTGCCCTAGACGCATGACAGGTCAGATGTAATGCACATCGAGGATCTCAAAATGACGCACCCCGCCGGGGGTCTGAACATCGGCCACATCATCGGCATACTTGCCAATCAGGGCACGCGCAATCGGTGAGCTCACCGACACCTTACCCTCTTTGATGTTAGCCTCATCCTCACCAACGATCTGGTAACGCACCTCTTCGCCCGTCGCGGCATCGACCAACTCCACCGTGGCGCCAAAAACGACACGGCCCTCGGCGTCCAGATGACGCGGATCAATGATCTGGGCATTGGAAAGCTTCCCTTCTAGCTCCTTAATACGCCCCTCGATGAAGCCCTGACGCTCTTTCGCCGCATCGTATTCGGCGTTTTCGGACAAATCCCCGTGCGAGCGAGCCTCAGCGATCGCAGCGATGACCGTCGGACGCTCGACGGATTTGAGATGTTGCAATTCATTGCGCAGCAGATCGGCACCGATCACGGTCAGCGGCACCTTATTCATACCTGTCCCTCTTCCAATTGACGATGCAGCGACTGCAGATCATAGACGCTAATCTCGCGCCGCTCCTTCATGCCCTGACAAGCCGCCAACGCACCGGCCAGCGTGGTGTAATACGGCACATTCGCCGCCATCGCACCGGTGCGAATTGAGGCCGAATCCTTAGCCCCACGCTTGTCCTCAACCACATTGACGATCAAAGCCACATCATGGTTTTTGATCATGTCGACAATATGCGGCCGGCCCTCGCCCACCTTGTTCACCCGCGTCACCGGAAAACCCGCGGCTTGGATGGCATTGGCCGTACCCTTGGTAGCATATAGATTAAATCCCAATTCGATCAGAAGCTTGGCAACCTCGGCCACCCGCGGCTGCTCGGCATCGCGTACCGACAGACACACATTGCCCGAACGCGGAAGTTTAACGCTGGCGGCATATTGAGACTTCAGGAAGGCCTCGCCAAAACATCCGGAGACCCCCATCACCTCACCCGTCGAGCGCATCTCAGGCCCCAACAAGGGATCAACCCCCGGAAACTTGCGGAACGGGAAGACGGCTTCCTTGACCGAAAAATACGGTGGCACGATCTCGCGAGTCACCCCTTGGTCGCGCAAGCTCCGACCGGTCATGCAGCGCGCCGCCACTTTGGCTAGGGGCCGGCCCGTAGCCTTGGAGACAAAGGGCACAGTACGCGAAGCGCGCGGGTTTACCTCCAGCACATACACGATGGCCTTATCACCTTCACCCTGAATGGCAAACTGCACATTCATCAGGCCAATCACATTGAGGGCACGCGCCATGGCCACGGTCTGCCGGCGGATCTCATCCTGCAAACTATCCGGTAGCGAATACGGCGGCAAGGAACACGCCGAATCACCAGAGTGAATGCCGGCCTGTTCAATGTGCTCCATAATGCCGCCCATAACCACTTCCTGGCCGTCACACAAGGCATCGACATCAATCTCGATGGCGTCATTCAAGAAGCGGTCCAGTAACACGGGGGAGTCATTCGACACCTTGACCGCTTCGCGCATGTAGCGTTGCAGGTCGGACTCTTCGTGCACGATCTCCATGGCACGGCCACCCAGCACATAGCTGGGCCGCACCACCAGCGGATAACCGATCTCCTGCGCCAGACGCAGGGCATCGGCCTCGGTACGCGCAGTGCGATTGGGCGGCTGGCGCAAGCCGAGCGCATTGAGCAATTTCTGAAAGCGTTCACGGTCCTCTGCCGCATCAATCATGTCCGGCGAGGTGCCGATAATGGGTACGCCATTTCTCTCCAAATCGCGCGCCAGCTTGAGTGGCGTCTGGCCACCATACTGGACAATCACACCCATGGGCTTCTCGAGGCGGACGATCTCACGCACAACCTCCAAGGTGACCGGCTCAAAATACAGGCGAGCGGAGGTGACGTAATCTGTCGAGACCGACACCGCGTTGCAGTTGACCATGATGGTTTCATTACCGTCTGCCCGGCTGGACATGGCCGCATGGACGCAAGAGTAATCAAACTCGATGCCCTGACC
>SXGT01145262.1_pt1 | contig 18028 bp, 22 predicted proteins | sample 3176221 | NCBI WGS metagenome assembly SXGT01 (sample SAMN11356862, study PRJNA531348) | freshwater metagenome | isolation source: freshwater sample F1-120 | place: China: Fuxian Lake, Yuxi | collected 2017-12-25
GCCCGCGGACTTACGATTCCCAAAAGAATCGTAAGTGACCGGCCCCCCTGACTTACGATTCCCAAAAGAATCGTAAGTCACCGGCCCCGCTGACTTACGATTCCCAAAAGAATCGTAAGTGACCGGCCCCGCTGACTTACGATTCCCAAAAGAATTGTAAGTGACCGTCCCCGCTGACTTACGATACCCGAAAAAGGATCGTAAGTCGCCGGCACGCTGACTCACGATTCCCAAACAAATCGCAAGTCACCGGCCCCGCTGACTTACGATTCCCAAAAGAATCGTAAGTCACCGGCCCGCTGACTGACGATCCCCAAAAGAACCGCAGTCACCGGCCCGCTGACTTACGATCCCCAAGGGAATCGCGTGGATCCTCCGGTTGCTCCGGACTTGCCTCGCCTGCAAACTTCCTTGCCGTGTCGCTCCGACGGCCCCTGTCACGGTAAGGCCCATTGTTATCGTAAATGCAGTTGTGGTGCCGCTGGGGACCCTTGCTACTGCCCGTGGACCCTGCTCCTTTGGGCCCGCCCTTCCTGGCCCCAAGGCCTTTCGCGGGGCCCACCCCCCAAGGACGCATGGCCTCACCAAAAAATGCACTTGAGCCGGACAAACGCAGCCACCTCACGTTTTTCCTCCTGCCCCGCCAATTGGGTGTGCCTCCTGAAGCCCCAAACCAACCTTTGGTTCCTTCCTGTGCCCCGGTACACTCCCTCCCCTGTCTTGGCACAGATGTTCGAGTCCAGCCTGGGTACCTGAATCACCACTTGTGCGATGAGTGCCAAAGGCCTGTGGCCCATGCGACCTCCTGCGCACGAGCCTCGCTGGACCACCTGCGGACACCAGCCTGAAAAAACGCCAAGAAAAACCTGACCGGCCAGCCGCGATTGCGGCCCCCGTGCCCAGCCGGTGCACTGCAGCCCGCCGAAAGGCAAAAGCGTGCGAGCCGTCGAACAAAACGGCTTGAGCCAAAGTGGCTACGGAATCGGCAAAGGTCTGGCCAACCCCCACAAGGTCTTCAAGACGATTCGAAACGCTGGATAAATAAATCTCTCTCCTCGGGCCCTAGCGAGACCCAACACCGGAGCAACTGAGGCCCGCTGGTCCGGCAGCAGGCCTCTGTGGATTGTGGGGCACGGATTTGATGTTTGGGCTACAACCGATTCCTCTTCAACTGCTCCATGGCCGCTGTCCGCTCAGCAAGGCTCGCACAGAGCAACTGTGCGTACGACTCCGCCGGTGCCCCGTGCCGGCAAGCCAGCGACCAAGCACGGTAGCCCAGAAGGTGCCACACCAAGTCAAGCGCCCTTCCAGCGTGTTTGTCAGCGGCTGGCCCAAAGGACGTCTCATGGATGCCCATGAATAAAAGACTGTCCTCAAAAGCAAAGAAGAAAACCGCAGGAAAGACGCTTCCCTGACTGATAACGTCTGCAACTGACGACTGTCGCAAAATCAGGGGCGAGGCTCACTGGAGGAGTTCCGAGTGCAAGGGGGTCGCCCCCAAGGTCGGACCGGGGCCGCCGCGAGAAACTCCCGCTGGCTCTGAGGGTTTTGGCAAAAGTTAGGCCCACCCTTCGCCGAATAAGGGAACAACCTTTCGAGGCAACCAATCGGGCCATGCGTGGGCGGACCCAACACTCCAAGCCTCGCCGGAAGCAACGGCCCACTGTAGGTGGAACCCCCAGCCAACTGTGTAGGGAAGGACCCGCGGCCGCTCCAGTGTGCAACGGTTTTCCACTACAAGGATCGATCCTTGTCCACCAGCGACAGTCGGATGGTTTCCCGGAGGTGAGCATCCTGCATCCACTTGCCTTTCGGCGGACAATTGGGACCCCCGCCGCAATCCATTGCATCAACCGCACGCCCGGCAAGCTGGTCGGATTTCAATGTCTATCCAGCCCCGTGTGGGGCCGTGAAAAGGAGTCGGGAGTGGCAATCTCGACGGGTCCCATGTTGCCGGCCACTCGGATGCCTCCTGCAAGACTCACGGTGTACCGCAAGTTCTGGTCGGCTGACTTGATGTTTTTACTGTGGTGGGTGTACCAGTCCCAACAAGCCCTCAGGCAAGTGAAAAGGATGCGGCACATTTGGATCAACTCGCTACTCATCAGCAAGTAGCACAACTTCAAACCACCTGAGATCCACTTGGGGAGGCGGTAAGCCTTTGACTGAACCATGCGATCTGAGAGAGGGGCCCGACGCACGGCAATAGCACCGACTGTTTTTCCACCGCTCGACTCGGGAACCCCGCTGAGTTCGATCATCCCACCCACGGGAAGTGAGAGGTAGACAAACCAAACGTCACGCTTACCCAAGTTCACAAGGCAGACCGGCGGACTGATGCATGCGGTTAAGATCTGACCGAATGGCGGCTTCGTTTCTGTCGCTCAAGTCGTCAAAAGACGAGGCGACATCTGGATCCTGCTCCCCCGGGAAGCTGTGTTCCAGAACCTTTCGACGATGTTTCTCGGGCGTAGTCTCGCGGCCAGGCCGGGCTCGAGAACCTTTTCGAAGAAAGAAAACCTGGGAACCGCTGCGGTCCCCGCAATTACACCGCCGGAACCACGCCAAAGAACAATTACAAAATCGAGCCATCTTCACGGCGTGGAACTCTTTCATGTTGTCGTGAGCTGCACTGGACCAAGAAAACCATCTACTGGCTTTGGGCGTCTTCGAAACAAGCACAACTGTCTGGCCACCTCGCGCCGTACACCGCTGCACACAGGCTCGGTTTGCACCCTGTGTCGCTCGGGGTGGGTTGGGCAAGTCGGGAGGCAAGTCGGGGAGGCAAGGAGTCCGAGAGGGCCGGGGAGACGGGATTAGTGGCCGCTCCCGGTGAAAATGGCCGCAAAAAAAACAATCCCCGGCCAGGAGTCCCTAGATGGGCAAGCCCGGGGACTTGAGCGATTGCAGTTGTCGTCGGCGAGACACGAGGGCAAGGCCAGGACACCTGCTTGTCTCTCTTAACCTCCCCGGCCTGCTGGAATGACGAAAGGTGGCCAAGAGCGTCCCAAACGCGTTGCTGGTCATCATCGCACTCGAAGCTCATCTGCAAATCACGGGCTATCAGATGACCATACTTTTGAAACAACGGGCAGAAGCGAGTTTGTGACTGCTGGAACACGTCAAGCAACCGGCGCTTTTGCTCTTGAAACAAGCCAGTCCCGAACGGCCGTTTATTGACGCACCACAGGTAGTTGCTCAAGACTTGAGCCTAGAAGTCGACAGACACAGTGCAAAATGAGGCGGCGACCGACGAGAGACGGCAGGACACGCTTGAAAAGAAAACTAAGTGCCCTCTGGAATGAACTTTGGCTCGGTTTGCACTGTCACTGCTTTGTCGCAAAAGACCTTGAGGAAAAGTGCCTGCGATGCGTGAGTAACGCTCAACTTGGTGTCGCGGACGACACGGTGAAATTTGCAGAATTTGGGATAAATACACGTCCCGATGGATTCTGCGAAAGCCACACCTCTCAAAGCACGAGCACTCCTGCAATTTTCAATGAAATGCCAGCAAGGCAAGGAAGGCTCCCCCGCGAGTCGGGCACACATCCTACACCAAGCGGGTCGCAAGCCCTTGCCCCCTGCACGCAGAAAAAAAAAGGAGCCTCGTAGCTTTCGGCTGCCCACCTGCTGTGCCAATGGAGCCTTGGTCGAGGCCCACAACTAGCAACGGCTGGTCTTCGATCGAGCTCGGCAGCATCTGCTTGGCCTCTCGCGTGGCCCGGTCATACAAGTACGCCACGTGACGTCCTAGAGTTGGCCTGACCTTGGCGCTCGTGCCCGTAAATGCATGGATGCGTTTTTCGCTCAAGGCCTGAGCCAAGTGATCTGTGCGTTTCGGGATTGGCTCCGAGGAGGCAACACGAACAAATTGGGTGGGCAACCCTCCGGCGCCACACCTTACCTCTCGAGCTTGCCGCCTGGCGAGCCCATGACCCAAAGAAGGGACGGCTCGAGCACCAAGCCAAGCGAGGCGTCCTCCTTCGTTGCGGACGATCCGCACCTCACCTTCAGCAACGGGGCGAGTCAGTGCACCACTCTGCAACACAAAGCTATTCAACGTGAGTCGCCCGTCCGTCAAATGCAACACGGAGTTAGACAAAGCTTGAAGTTGGCGGTACGTTGCTGTCCGCTCCAGCTTCCACTGCAAGGCTAGCCGGGTGATCGAATCTTCGAGGTCTTCCTCCTGAAAGAGACGAGCCAACCTCTGCCCTGCGATTTCGGATTGGTCTTCGTCGAAAAATCTCGCGGGCCCATCGGGAGGCTTGAGAAGCTCAGACGTAGGAATACAAAGTCTGGGCGGACACTCCCGGGCAAACTCCGCAAGTCTGGAGCCGAAGCCGGGAAAGACGAGGCCCTCGACGGGGCAAATCCGAGGCAGAGTTCCATGTCCGACGCGAGAGGGTCGGCCATCGTCCCCAAATCTGTCCTCAGGGAAAACGTGGCCTCCTGGCCGGATGCGCTGGACATCAAGGTATGCTGCCAGGTCTTGTTCCCAGGAGTACACGACACCAAAAAAGTATTCTTTTTTGGAGTGCGTGGCCGGGTCGGCGACGATATTGAAATGCCGAACCCCAACGCGAAAACAAAACGATCTTCTCTCCTAGGGCCACAATACGTCGGGGTGGTTCGTTCGAGCGGCCTTTAGCTGACTCAATCCCCGGTAGCCCCGCAACCTTGGCACTCGGTTTGGGTGTCCCCGCAGCCCTTGGCACGCGGAGGAGCCGAGCAAACCCGGAAAAAACATCACGGACGCACTGCGGCTGCAAACCTTGTACATGGTCAAGCACTTGTTGCGCCACCAGTGACCCAAGCTCGGGTTGCAGCCTGCATGTCGGTCCTGCTTCACGTAGGAGCCGCGGCCGTCCGAGTGGCAAAATGCCCAAGTACCGTGCCGCGCAACCGGATCGACTGGTTTGGTAACACTCTGACAAAACTTACCGTGGGGAACGTTCAGTGATGGGCACCGGCGAGCCCGTGCGGAGCGAAAATGAGGAGACAAGCTCAAAACCGGCTCCCGAGCACGGGCCAAAGGAAGTCACCCAGAAAGCGGATTTCGTCCCATCGTGTAGCAAGCATGGCTTTGATCCTTGAGGCTTTGCTGCCCGCGCCCCCTCAAATCCCCGTCCTCCGAAAAGCCGCCCACCCGGCTCCGTGCCCTCGCCCTCCCACCCCTCCACCCTGCCCTGTTGTCGCGAGGGTTACTGTGGCGGCCGCCGTTCCCCGCTGGCCACGGCACCGTGCCGCCCGTGGCACGGATAACCCCACAAGCAAGATGGCGAGACCTCGGCGGCAATGACGGCCCCTCAACCTGCTTCCGGACGGACAACACGACACTGATGCAGTTGTGCGTGTCCCGGGCCTGTTGCAAAAGGTCCCAAGCAACGTCTGGTGCAATCTTGACGCACTTCCCTGTGCTGCCCTGCCCAGCCTACGAGAAACGGTTGCTGTGGAAACACGTGGGCACCAGCGAAAACGAAATAGCGAACACAAGCCCGTGGGCAGCCTCAGCACAACCAAAACCACATAAACCGGCGAAGCACACACAAGGGGCACACGACCACCCTCGGGCCCAATGTCTGGGCGAGGCCAAGGAGCACCGGGCCCGGGACGGCCCAGTGTGCCCTTTGCACCCGCCCGAAACTCCAAGCCCACCGACATCCTCGGAGATGCAGTAACTACTCCCTCGCTGGTCAGGCGCAGTAGGCGGCCTGTCTTCCAAGACGGAGGCTGCTCATCAACGTCATGCACGTGGGCGTAGTGGCCCAAAATGTATCGTGTAGTCGACCGGGCAAACCAAGATATGAAAGCAAGTTGCAAATCTCTGAGCGAGTTGATGGTGCTACCTCTCCAACATTCGAACCCTTCCGACAAGCGGTCGACAACACCCCAAGTCCGCAACTCTCGTCGCAAAGGCAACCGTAGAAGTTTGGCCCACAGTGTAAAGGACTGACGCCTTCGGGTAACAACCAAACCCAAGACAGCAGACCGACAAGTGGGAGCACCACTATCGAATAACCGGGAGCCCGCTCGATGCACCCTTTGCCACGAGACCGCCTGGGGGCGATTGACGGTCGCTTCAAAAAGGTTACTAATGATGGCCGCCTTGCCACTTCTGCTTCGCAGAGCGGCGGGATTTGAACAAAAAAGCAAGTGCCCTGCAAACATCGGCCAGCTCAACCTGGTCTGCTTCAATGGGTGAGGTGATGAAGCCCTCGGCCCTCATGCGGTTCCAACCTTCTCACGAACCGTCGTAACACATGTCCCGAAAGCACAAGCAACGTCGGCCTCAGTCTTCCGGACACCGAGCCTTCTGTCCACCGGCCGAATGAGTGTGCAATCGAGTGTCCGAATCCAAAGATGACGACGTCTTCGGATTTGCGTGAAAGCATCGTCTCTGCATCGGCGCTAGAATCACTAGAGTCACACACTGCGGTTGAGCCTACCGGGTCTGCTGCTCACGTCGGACTGTGCTCCGACGAGCTCGGGCAAACCTGCGACGAAAACGCCGTGCACGTGGCGGGATCGTCGAGACAGAAAATTCGCCAGTCCTGCCACGCACCCTCCTGGTGTAAACAGAACGGCGCCGCCATCGCCTGAGCAGATCTCGAGATCTGCCACTGCGGGCTGTGCAGACAGCCGTGCCGCCATCGTCTTAATGTGCCCCAGGCAACGATTGACCATGCCGTCCGACAAGCTTGCGTCGATCGTCTGAAAAAGCATGCCCAAAAAACCAACAGTAGACATGAAGTGCTGCCGAATTTCGCCTAAAGCTTTGCCCCTTCAAAGGGATTCTTGAACAAGCCGCGACAAAACCTCGCCTGCCGAAGCCTGCGGACACGAGTCCCGGCAGACGGCTCGGGTCACAAAAGCCAAACCGGGGGTCACTCATGGGCTGACCGAGAACACCCGGCTTGGGCAAAGCTTGCCTGCCAGACCCAATCGGGACAGCAATTCTTGACACCGTCGCAGCCAGTCTTTGCAAGTAACCCGTACGAGCTCTGATCTGTGGAGCTCACGGTAGAAGTGGTGAGTGTCCCAGAAAAGTTTCGGAGGATCCTCGTCGACAACGTAGGCGATCTTGCACGGGAAGGCCTCGCGCGACACGAGAAAACGACCACGACCCATGCGACTGGCAAGAAGATTCTGCAAGGCTTCGCGGGCTTACCGGCCCGCGGGCGGCCAAGTTTGACCGTTGACTGTGTGTTGCATGTGAGCCCTGGCCACCTCGCCAACCCCTGAGCGGAGCGTTTTTGCGGCCACCTCAAGGAGCACAAGTGGACACTCGCCGTCGCACATCGATGAGACCGCCACTCGGGCTCTGAATGTCATCCACCACAAACAACCATCCGTTCCACCTTACAACGAGCAACCTGCGGTTGACACAAGGACCAAGGGCCAGAGAAGTGAAGATTAGACTACAGTGGCGGGTCGTTCGTTCCCAAGGTAGGCATCCACGACCCCAGATCGACACCGCCCCGCCTGAGCGCTGTGGACAAGTCGGAACGGGAGGCCCACCAGCTAGAGAAGTTCAGCGAAAGCCCAAGCTCCCGATGCAAACAACAAGTGCCTCCGGATCAGCAATGATTGTGAGGCGGCGAAGGCCCTCCATGGCCCAAGCGGTACATGCAAAAGTTTGGCGGGAACCTGGACCACACGAAGCCAAATGCGTACAAGTTCTCAGCGTCGAGACACACATGCGAGACACCACACGAAGCTCACACAGCCCGACTGTGAGATTGGCTCGAGGCCTCCTAACCCTGGCCCTCACTGCGAAGAGCAAACAACACACCGATGCCAGAGGCACCCCGAGAGAGCCTAAATCCACGGCGCGGGCTGAGCAAGCCACCGGCCAGAGGTCGAAGCAGAAAACAAGCGGGCAACCAAGTGTGTGCACACGTGCCCAAGGTGAACAGACGGATTACTCTTCAAGAAAGCGAACCGGCCGGCACGTAGCTCCACGACGGCCTGCCTGAGTCGAATCACCCGGCAATGAACGAAGAATCAAGAACCTCGCTTAACTGGTGAGCCCGAAGCTTTGGTCTCGGCGAGACAGACGGGACAAGTAACCATGGCTTGGAAATATTGTGTTTCAAGTGGGCTCGCAAAGCACCCCTTTGAAGCAGCTCATCTCGAGTCGAAGTGAGTTGGCTCAGTAGGGCGCTCGTCAAGCCCCTGCTCCACTCCACGAAGCTTTGGGCAGCAGGAAGCCACACAGACTGGACTAGCCAATTAATCACCGACGTGCTGGATTTTGCACCGCACACACCCGATGCGGCCTGCATACGATCAAAAACGTCACCACGAATTCCTTGGAATCCCGCAGGTCCGATCAGGACCCCGGGGTCTCGGGGGCTTGAACAAGGACATCAGGGTCTCTAGCGTATGTTGTTTGGTCCACCGGAAGTCGCCGGTGCTTGGGTCTGGGCGGCCCCCGAAACCCTTCCACGGGGGCAAAGCCCCCGCCGCCGGGGGCTCAGACCCTCCAATTTTTCGACAATCTCCGGGCGACCAACAAAACCATGCATTAAAACCCCCTCACGGATCTGCAGCACGACTGTGCAGGTGGCCAAGAGTTGAGCACAGCGGTAAGTCTTTAACTGAGCTCCTTCTGAATCGCCGCCACTGCACGGCAGAACGGCTCCGGATAGACCTGGCTGGCTTTCAACCTGATTCTGATGCCACGAAAACGACCGCCCTTGAGCTTGGTGACCAATTTTGCACCCTTCCGGCCTGACGGGCAGGCCCTCTTGAGGCACTTGAATGCCGGATGTGCGTGGTACAGCTGGAGCGGCTTGGCACTGTCCCCGCCAAACGATCCCAACCATGTAGTCGTCCTATTGTGGGCGTGTCAGTCATCTGCTGAGCCAAAACAAGCCCTCTGAGTCACGCTCCACCCGCGATGCCAAGCGCCAAACGGCACCTGACCGCGAGGTCCTGTGTTCGACGGGCGGGAATTTGGAAACAACATGGACATGCAAATCAGGGCCTTTTCGTTTAACACGGGCGACTCCGACGCCCTCTATTGAGTCGTGTCCCTGAGGTGGAGAATGCCGCGGACAAGCGTGCGGGAAAGGTTTGGATTGATTTGGTTTCTCAGGAGGCTGGAAGGCCGAGTGAAAGTGTTAGAATCGAACCTCGATGGGATCAAGGCCCGGCCCCAATCTGGAACAAGCGGCCCGGCACCTCGGAGCCACAACGTTTGAGAAGACGACACTCAATCCTGCAAGCGTGAGTGAACCGCATGACTGTGGACAAAGGCTTGATCTTGAACATGCACGATTGCAACGGTTGTTCGACAACCGGTCTGCAGTCAGTCAGAAAAGAGAGGAAGTAGAGCAATGCTGTTACCTCCATCATCGCATTGCCTGATTTCACGAACTGGCGGGACCGATTCCCCAAGTAGTCGTTCGACTTGTCCCGCATGCTGACCGCTTTGCAAATCAATAAAAAGCTGCTGCACTGTGTGCCCAACCACACCAAGCATCCAAGAGCAGAGTGTGCGTGCTCGTTTAACCACGTCCGGAGCCCAACTTCAGTGAGCACGTCGTGGGACTCGCTGTACGATTTGTCCCAGCGTGAGCTCTTCATGCCCATGTCGCAGCAAGCTTTGGTAAGCCCACCTTCGCCAGCGAAGTACTCGATGACCATCCTGGCAGATGAATCGCGGCCGGTTTGCTGGAGGCGCATTACCATCCCCGAGGACCTCTTCTGTGGCAAGCCGCCGAGCCTGTGCCCAAAAAACGAAGAAGAAGTCAAGGGAGCACGTAGGAAACGCAAAATCTTGGAACCTACCTTGAGCGGAGTCGGGGGCCCCGCCGTAGTAATTAGTAAGTCTGGGGCCGGTTCACGATTCATGCACACCTCTGTGACGCTGCAGGGAGCACTGACCGATTTCGAATAACCCTCTGCACAAGCTGCCGCAACATCTGGGGCAAGCTCCGACCGCTTAGGGCCGGCATGCTGCCGTGCAAAAGCGCAGTCCAAGTGGCCACCGCGGATCCCCCAACCGCTGAGTCTGCTTCAATGAATTCGTCGATGGCCACGCATTTCTCCGCCGGGATGCTGCCGTCATCGTACTCGGGAAAGGCCAACAGGCGATCGTCAGAGTGCGTGATGCACTTCGAGTCGCTGAAAATAGAGCCGTGGTCGTCGAGCGAGGCAAAGGACTTCCCAACCAAACGACGACGTGGGTTGCGGGCAACGTCGCCTGCCGCGACGGCGGGTTGAGGCTGAGTAAGAACAAGCACACCTTGCTGCGAAGTTGCCTCTGGCGCCGCAGACGAAGCGGAAATGGAGTCCGCAACGGGATCAGCAAAGTCCACGCCTTGCTCCGCTCGTGTCGCACAGCCGGGGTCAAAGCCAACGCCACAAGTTACGGCAAACCAACTGCTGACTAGTTATGCTTAAATATTGGATTGAGAGCGGGGGTGTGTGCGTGTGTCATCAGACAGTCTGCCACTGGTGAGGGCGGACGGGCCAAGGGCGGGCGAGCAGACGGACGGAAGCGAAGGCTGGCGAGACGGGCGGCCCAACGGACTGCGAGCGTTTAGACAGATGGAGTGAAAAAGGCGAGTAGCCGAACGAAATTATGACGGGTGGGCGGGCGTGTGGGGCGAGTGGGCACAGTGTGGCTGTCTGAGCGGGCGAGTTTCCCCAAGCGAACAGATGCGGGAACCCCGAAGTACGGCTTGCCAACGGAGGGCAAGCAAGACAAGAACCCGGACAAAAAGGGCCAACCTGTCACCACGAGGACGCACACATCACCGCCAACGCGTTGCGATCCGAAGTGCACTCGATCTGCTAATCAACCGGGCAGCCGGAGCACACCCAAGCGTAGCGGATCAAGAAGCCCCCCCGAAGCACAACGCCTGCTCTTGAGCTTAGGGCCCTTTAGTGGGCGGAGCCCCAGCGAAAACCCGCTTAGTTTATGCCACGACACATTTCTAAGCACACTGCGGTGTGGCTGTGACCCTTTGTGCATACACACAACCTGACGTCGCCCTGGCCCGAATCTGCGAGATGTGGGCCTCCGTGGACGAGACTTCGGAGGATGACGAGCGCTGACGTTTCTTGTGTTTTTTCTTGCTCTTCTCAGCTTTGCGTTTCCTCTGCGTGGGCTGCTCGAACCCAGGAGGGGGAAACATTGACATGACTGGGCAACATACGAGCTGGTACGGATAGAACATCGCACTAGGAACGGGCGATTGCTCTCGAATCGGGCCGCTCGAGCCAAGCACCGACGACAGTACCGCTTGACTTGGCATACAACGGCACGAGTGCCCAAACTTCACCGGAATTGCTCACGAGGGCATCTGCGACGTCGGGGAATCACTCTGCCATCCGTCACTGACGATGACCCACGTATACCAACCGTCCGACCGGCCGACCCACGATGCCCTATCGAATCTCTGCCACAGAGGCGTGTGGATGACCGAGGTGGGGTGCTGGGAGGCTCCTTCTCGGGCCCGTGCCTTGCCAAAGGAATTGTGGGCCAGTGTGACCGGCAAACCATCCAACAATGGGCCCAAATAAAGCGCCCAGATCGATCACTCGCCGAGCTGACAAACGCACAACCCTAGCTTCGCTCTTTGCTGGATAACCCCTCACTGCAACCGGAAAGTCGCCCGAAACCAGCGCATCCGCTTTATTTTGCGGATGCTGGTTCCGGTGGCGCCGAGGCCTCAACGCGAAACACTGGCCCAGTCTGTAGTCCCAAGACCTTGCACCAGACACTGTCACTGGAGGGGTAGGATGATGGGGGGTGGGGGATGGGGAACCCACCGTGCAGCGGCACCGGGGGGCTAGACATAAACACGAACGAGCGTGAGCCATATAGCGGAGCCGCGGCGACCCTCAAAAAATCTCAAACAACCTCAAAAAACCTCAAAAAACCTCAAAAAACCTCAAAAACACCTCAAAAACCCTCAAAAACCCTCAAAAAACCTCAAAACGAGAATTTGAGAGAATTTGAGCGAATTTGAAGGAAAACCGTCCGATCCTGCTCCCCCTCTCCCCCTGTCTCATTACAACTTCCACCCATCGTTCGTCGCGGTTCCCCTGAGTGAAACACATATCTCGAAGTTGCTCCCCCACTCGAAGATGGACATAGCGACCGGAAACCACCCAACATTGGGGGTTCCACGAAAATAAACCCGGACCGCAACATATATCTCCGACCCGGCCCAGCCTGTCTCACAATGGGCGGGTCTTTCACCGATGTTTGGCCAAGCTCCCACTTGGCCACTAGCCACATGACGCTGACACTCAGCGAAATGCGTTCACCGACTTTCTCGCTGTCCGACACGGTGCCCGCAGATGCAAAAACGGCGGCGATGAAAATCGCCATCAAACGTCGGCGGCGCTCGACGGCGCCTTGGGCCCCCAACCTCGCGGTGCCTGCGGCTGCACATGAGGTTTGAGTCAGTTTCGATATCCTCCTTGAGCCCGGGTGAACCTGCGGAGCGTTCGGGAAACGGGTCCACTCACCGTTGGTCCTAGGCCGTAGCTGGTCGTGGTGAGCCTGAGAGCCATACGACAGACAGAATGTCCACGTGTTTGGAAAAACATGCTTGGACAACCCACACGCCGCTTTGTGATCGAAATGTTTTGCTGGTGAGAGGCCGGGGGGTGTTGTCGGAGTCTCTGGCGTTCTTGGGGCGTGCCCCAGTGTGAGGGAAGATGTGGACGGGACAGACCCCTCTGAGCAGCCCCGAACCTTCTCGGGAGTACACATTCGCGACCGGCGCTTGGAACTCACCGGCGGTGCACTGGACGATGTGGCTGGCGGCACGCTGGACTCGGCAGTCGGCTCGCTGGGCTCGGGTGGTGTGTACTTCTCGTGTCGAACCACGAGAGTGTTGCGAAGTCCCAGAAGGTGCTCGAGGCCAAGTGCCTCAGCGTCGCTCCGCCCTTGTACCCAAGTGATGAATGCACAGATGTCGCGATGGAGGTCCGCGGAGTAACCTGCAATCAACGAAGAAAGCTCCCCGGGTTAGTCATTACATCGGCCTGAGCGTCGACTTTCCTGGCCTGCTTTTTGGGTCAAAAATGCAGATCCTTAAACCCCGCTCCCGATTTCCAAACTGACCAAAGTCAAACACGAGCATGCCGCTTGCAAGACCTGGCCTCGTCCTTCTTGTCCTGCTCTTCTTTCCATTTCTCATCTCTCCAAGCTGCTCCACCTCTCGCCCAGCTCTTGGCCTTGTGCCCTCTCCTCTCTGATCCTCTGTTGCCCTGCCCTCCTCTCCTGGCGCCCCTGCGCCTCTCATCGCCTTGACTCCTTTCGTCACGTCTCGATTCTCCCTCCCGTCCCTCTCCTCAGTCTCCGTCGGCTACTTCTGCCCACTCCTCCCTCCTGTGCTAACCCATTTGCCATGCACCGAGCACCGCACTCACTCAAGAACGATTCAATCGCAAACACGAGGCCGTCCAAGTCGAACACGACAGCTGTGATGCGGCACGATCCTTGCGAGCATGCAAACTGGTCCTTCATGACGGCGATCGCTCCTGGAGGAACAGCGGTGCGGCTGCTCTTGCCGCGAATGAGGACTCCCTGCGGCTCCAAGATAAAGGTGCAACCGCCGTTGTACCTCGCAGCCGAAACGCGACGAGGTGTGAAGGGTAAATGGGGCTCCCGTGCTTCGAAGTGGGCGAAATCTCAAGATCCTAAGGAATGCCCTCCCTTCTCTTCCCCCGGCCACCATCGGCGAGCTCCCACTCCAGTTTGGCAGACCCGGACAACCGAGCGAAGTAAGCTAGGACAAGCACATGCCTCTCGGAAGTCACACGCCCACCGAGCTGCCCCTCAGAACACTGAATAGTAAACAACAGTGTGTCTGGCACGCCTGACACCGAGCGGCCGGGGGTAACATGTCAGTGGAGCTGAACGGATTACGCCAGGCGTGAGCCACGTGGGCGAAAGCAAAAAAAAGGCACGGGCCACTGGTCAACGGCAGCCTTTCGGCCTTGAACCAAGCTGGCACCGAGCTTGGGCGGACGTGGAGCCGCCGACCCCCACCAAGGCCGGAGGGAGGGCCGCTGGGGTCGTTTTGCACCCGCACGCAGGGCACCCACCGGTTCGTGCTCGATTCCAGGTCCTCTCCAACGCGTCATCGTCCATGCCTTCGCATGCGAAACAATAAATGCCCTCTCCAGCGATGCCGGGTGAGCTGCGAATCCCAGCGTCCTTGATGATGCTGAGGCCTGAGCGAGCAGCTGCTGCAGTGTGCCAAGCACCCGCACGAGCATGTACCAAGCCCAAAATTGGAAAAGGTGACTGTTGCCGAGCCGCTCGTCGCGAAACCTAAACTAGTACGGCTCGCCTGTGCGGGGATCGAGCCTGTGCACGGCGACCGAATACTAAAAAACAACGGCCATGTGTTGCTGAAATGAGGACACTTCACTGCACGTGGCCGCCGCAAGGCCAAATACAAAAGTCAGCGTCTGGCCACACGGGACTGCCGTGTCCGGATCACGATAGCTGCTGGTCAACACTCCGCAAAGCGAAGGCGAAAAGATGGCATGCTGAAAGACCATCAGGCCGAGCGAAACAAGTCAAGCATGGCTGAGTATTTTCCGTGGGTAACTGAGCTGCACTGTGGAGATCAAACACGAGAAGTGACACAACGCGCCTGCGGCGACGGTGGTGCTGTGGACCAGCAGGGGCGGCATCGCCGTCGTTGAGGCGCCTCGCCAACCGTCGTCATCTCTAACGCCGCCAAGATTCACGGCTGCTCGATTCGCCAGAAGGTTGGGCTGCACCATCCACGGCAGATCAAAGAAAACTACCTTCGCATCTTGGAACTTTAAAAAGCGAGCTTGCCCGAGCGGGAAGTAAGGGCACTCCTGTGCCTGGAAGTAAGCCTTCAGTGCTACCGTAATCGGTGGCATCAACATCAAACGAATAACACCCTTCTCGTCTCTCCAGAGGCTGCAGTGAGGCAAGCGGCGCTCGGAATCCTCATCCCCCTTGTGCAATTTAGTGCATTTGGACCCTTTGCGGCAGCCTGTGGAGGAGCGAGGCTAGCCAGAAAGACATGCGAGTGGAATGAAAGCCGGAAAGACCAAGCGAGAATCTGGGCTTCCAAACTTCGAGATGCCCTCCAAGCCGAAGGACTCGTAGCCCTTCCCAGAAACCAAACTCGTAATGTTTTTCAGCGACCCCCATTCAATGTAAGGGAAGACAAAAACCGAAGTGCCTTGTGCATCACTGCTTCGAGCAGCCAGTGGCACACTCGAGTCTGTGGTGAAACCCAAGACCTTACAAAGCGATCGCTCAGCTCGAGAGAGAGCCTTTGGTAAGACGGCGTGGACTGGCCACTGGGGCCTAAAAAGCCATCCTTTAGCAGAGGACGCCACACCCCTCCTTGACCTTGTTCTTCTGGAATCCCCCAACCGTGAAAACCGCCGAGTGTCGTGATTTGGAGCCCTCAGTCTGTCCAAGTGCCCCACTGCAAACCGAGGAAGGCTCGATTTAGACACAATCGGGAGCCGTTCTACACTGAGACAGACCTTGGCAGCGAAGCCGCAAAAACCTCGAGCAACGCAAGCTATCCGAACCGTCGGAACCGACTGCTGAGTGCCCCTGGGTTCCCTGGGGCTCCGGCTGAGAAGAAAATTTGGATGCGGGCGTGACAGGCCTGTGCTCCGCAAAAACCTCGCTTCGTGTTGAAGTGGTAGCACGGCACGCGGCTCGCGTTGATGGTAGCCAGGAGCTCCTGCAAGGGATAGTGTGCTGACTGACACCTGGCTAAAGGAGAGTGGGGATCGAGTGCTTACGTGAAAGAGTGAGCTGTTACTTGTGCTGCCGTTTTCTGCTTTCCCGAGCTGGCCCCGTGAAATGTTCAGACGCTCACAAATTCCTGCGGTCGCGACAACTGGGCAAGACATCTATCTCTGCCCTCTGGGGGCCTCGTGACGAAGTGACCTTTGCACACGTGGCGACCCTGCCCCTCTTCCCTCCCCCTCCATGGCGAGGTGTATGTGAGAGCAACACAGTCACTCGACACGGCCACGGCGCGGGGGGTCCAAAGCAATTTTCAACATATTGTCGTCGGTCTCACCGGTGTCCACCTCGTCGACCTGGGGCGACGGTGCCTTTTGGTCGGAGTCCGCTTCTTGGTCGGAGTCGACATGCCTCGGGGAGGCGATCGCCTGGCCGGGGTCGACGTGCTCTGTGGACGAGGCGGATGCTGCCTTGCAAACCAGCAAGCCGCACACTCGGAAAGTCAGAGGACGCTTCACATTGGTATGCGGGTGGATCCGAGAAAATCGCCACGAGTATTTTCCCAAGAGGCCGGGCCCGAACCAAAGTGCTCGCAAGTTGTTCCTGCCCCAACCCCTGGAAAGCAATGCCAAGAGTCTCTCGATTTTAGTGGCGTGGGATTGCAGATCTAGCAAGCTGCCTGCAAGATCCAGGGAAACCTTTCGTTGCACTTGTGAGTGGGTCGCAAGGAGGTCGCGTAGCGCGACGACGGGCGCGACGAAAAGGGAATCGCCGACGACGGACGCTGCATGGCGGCAGGAATGTGCCACGTGCACTGAGTGGTAGCTGTCTGCGGAAACCCCGTTCTTCAAACTAGCACGAGCCTCTCGCGACCGAGGCCATCGGGCTCTCCGTGCCCAACCGTAAATAAACCCCGGCGGCCGGCTCAAGAAGCAAGGAAGCTCCGAGCCGCATGCTGCTTTCGATCAGCTGCGGCATGCCCGGAAAGACAGCGTCGTGCCCCTCGGCCTTCGGCTCGCCCCGGGTTGTGTAGCGAGGTCTGGAGAAACCGACTTTGCTGGCGGCACCAAACCATCCCAGGGCCAAGCCACGCCCCCCAGAATCGACACGCTGATGCCCGTCATCGCTACACTGCGACAAGGGAGCTCCCGAAAGATTTTGCCGATGCCGTAAACCTCAGCTGAATTGTTCGTCAAGTGCATCAGCCAAACCGCTCAGGAAGAGCAAGCCACTCAGCCCCGCAAACTGACTGCTAGGAATCACGAGTGACACGCGACGCCTATCCTTCCACTTTGTCTGTCTCCCACACCCTTCCGTCGTTGGTCTCGTCTGCCTGTCTGTCCCACATCTCTACCTCTCCGATCGAGTGTTTGTAAAGTCCTTACCGTTTTTTCTGGAGTTGGCCCTGCCTCGCCTGCAACACATTCCCGGGGGCCCAGGTTGTTGCCCGGTGGCCTCCAGGAGGTGCGGTGTGCGGGCGTGGAAACCATTCCACTCCAGCGGGTTTGGCGCCGCTATGTGCCCAAGAGCTGTCCCATCCAGACCCCGATGGTGTCAGTTGACTGGGGCGGTGTTAACTTCCTCTTAGCCGGACCTCAGCCAAGGTGCCCGGAAGTCGGGTCCCCCGGGGGAGCAAGGAGGCCCCACGTCAAAGACGGATGCGGAGCCGCCCTGGGCGACGTCACCCACACACTGTCACAAGAGTGATCGTCGAGCATCGCTGGGGCAACATCGTGCCCCGCTCGAGGCAGCATCCACAAGAACAAGATACCGCACGACACAAACAGAAAAAACCGTCACCGCCTACAAAGCTTTCGGGCCGCCATCAACCTCAGTCTGACAAGGTGGGCCCGGCGCACGGTAAAAGGTGCAACGAGGTTAAGATTCGATGAAGAACCGGCCGAGGCGACTTGCCCTCGGTACGGACTCCACGCAAACTAGGGGGAAGGTACTGTGCCGCCGAACGCGGCCAAGCTTTTCTTGGACTCGACTTCCGCAGCACCGCCGTGCTTCACAAAATCCTAGGGGAACGCATCCTAGGCCCGGCAAGGGCACGGGACGGTGCGGCGGTCCAAAGTAAGATCCCCAACAACAACAAGCTGGGCGGCTGGAAATCAGCACCCGTGGCAACGCAACTACGACGTGGTGAGTGAGCATGATGGCGACCGCGACAACGGCTCGAGTGGGGGATGAGGACGGAGGAGGAGGATTCCTCAGCTTGGACGGCATCTGCCAGCGCTTGGAAACCGACATCGCCAAGGTCGATCAGGTCGGCGCTGCGGTGGCACATGTTCGGACAAA